>JACZCZ010164802.1_pt1 | contig 11818 bp, 9 predicted proteins | sample 8641811 | NCBI WGS metagenome assembly JACZCZ01 (sample SAMN15324610, study PRJNA640507) | soil metagenome | isolation source: intercropping peanut in the first line | place: China: Luxin town, Laibin City, Guangxi Province | collected 2019-07-25 | depth 10cm m | reverse complement strand
TTCTGGCAGATCTGGAACATGTGTTTCGGATTCCTCGGCATCCAGTTCGGCTTTGCGCTCCAGAACGCCAACGTGAGCCGCATCTTCCAGACGCTCGGCGCGGACGTCAACGAAATTCCCATTCTGTGGATCGCGGCGCCACTCACCGGCTTGATCGTCCAGCCCATCGTCGGGTACTACTCTGATCGCACCTGGAACCGCCTCGGTCGTCGCCGGCCGTATTTCCTCATGGGCGCGATCCTGACGACGCTGGCGCTGTTCGTGATGCCGAACTCGCCGACGCTGTGGATTGCGGCGGGAGTGCTGTGGATTCTCGACGCGTCGATCAATATCTCGATGGAACCGTTCCGCGCCTTCGTGGGCGATCAGTTGCCGCCGAAGCAGCGACCGGCGGGCTATGCGATGCAGAGCTTCTTCATCGGCGTCGGCGCGGTGATCGCGAGCCTGCTGCCGTGGATTCTCGCGAGATTCGGCGTCGAGAACACTGCGGAAGCGGGCGCGATTCCCGATACGGTCAAGTACGCGTTCTACGCGGGCGGCGCGATCCTGTTCGCGTCAGTGGGGTGGACAGTATTCAGTACGCGCGAGTACCCGCCGGAAGTGCTGAACAGCTTCGACGACGCAGGAACTGTCGGGGAGCCGAAGATCAATACGGGCAGGGTGCGCCGCGATGGTGTCCTATGGCTGATGGCCGGAGTTCTGGCGGTCGCGCTGATCTACTTCGAGTCGCTCGAGCCCGAGCTTTATCTGCTCGCCGCCGGGCTGATCGTCTACGGAATCGCGTTGCTCGTGCTGAGTGCCTGGCGACGTCGCAACGCGTTCACGGCGATCATGGCGGATCTCCACGACATGCCGCCGGCCATGCGCCGCCTCGCGGTCGTGCAGTTCTTCTCGTGGTTCGCGCTGTTCGCGATGTGGATCTACACGACGGCAGGCGTCACGCAGGTGCACTACGGCACTACCGATCCGCAATCGGCGGCGTATAACGAGGGCGCCAACTGGGTGGGGGTCCTGTTCGCGGCGTACAGCGGTTTCGCCGCGATCGCGGCAATCGTCATTCCATTCATGGTGAGGAGATTCGGTCTGCGCGTCAGCCATCTCATCAATCTCTGGCTCGGTGCGGCAGGGTTGGCATCCTTTGTGTTCATCCGCGATCCGCAGTTCCTCATCGTGGCGATGGTCGGCGTCGGCTTCGCATGGGCGTCGATCGTGTCGTTGCCCTACGCATTGCTGTCCAACAACCTGCCCGCTGCCAAGATGGGCGTGTACATGGGCATCTTCAATTTCTTCATCGTGATTCCACAGCTGCTCGCGGCGAGTGTGCTCGGCTTCATGCTTCGGGCATTCGCCGGCGGCCAGCCGATCCATGCGCTCGTGATCGGCGGAGCGAGCCTGTTCATCGCCGGCCTCGCCGTGCTGCGAGTGGCGAATCCGCAAGCGGAGCACGCGACGACGGTGCCGGCGTCGTCGTAAGCCCCATGCCCATCCAGCTGAATCACACCATCGTCCCCGCTCGCGATGCCGAAGCATCCGCTCGCTTCCTGAGCGAGATTCTCGGCGTGAATGCGCCCGTTCGCTTCGGGCCGTTCTGGGCCGTCTCTCTCGACAACGGCGTGACACTGGACTTCCAGCATTCCGATGAGGCGATGCCCATCGAACACTACGCGTTCCTGGTGAGCGAGGCGGAGTTCGACGCCATCTTCGGGCGCATCCGGTCGCGGAACCTCGAGTACTGGGCGGATCCGATGCACTCGCGTCCGTCCGAGATCAACCGCAACGATGGCGGGCGGGGCTTGTACTGGAACGATCCGAACGGGCATTACCTCGAGATCATCACGAGGCCCTACGGCAGCGGGGAATAACGCCCGTTGCCAGCGGCCCATTCCTAGCGCAGGACCGAGGTCAGCTCCGCCAGCTGCGGGCGCCCATCGTCAAAGACCACGTACGCGAGCCGTTGCGACGGCGTAGTGAGCGTTGCGCTCAGATCCCCGGACGCGGCCACCTTCTTCAGCGTCGCCGTGTCGGTCGGGAAATACCACCACGTCGATGCCTTGGAGTAGGGCGGTGCCAGCGGCTGGGAGATGCCGAGGGTTCGCGGTTCTTCCGTTGCCGCGGTCAGCTCGATGGTCTCGCGACCGAGATTCAGGGTCAGTGTCGGCGCGGTGCCGGTCGTGGCATCGGGCGCGTACCAGGCCATGACGGCGAAATACTGACGATGGTCGCCCATCCGGTTGACGTCGATGCCGTAGATCTCGAGGTAATCGCGGTTGCGCTCGAGTTCCCGGCGCGCCGGACCCGAGGATTCGCCGACCAGGATCAGCGGCTCGGAGGCGGCGGTGATGGTCGCGGTCGTCTGCTCGTCGAGGAATTCGCGAGGTTCCCTGGCGGGCGGCATCGAGCAGGCGGCGGTCAGGGACACGACGGCCAGAATGAGGAGGCTGCGCATACGGCACCTGAAAGCGTGGCGGGGAAGGCTTCAGGCCTACAACGCACTACGAGGTAAATGGGTCCGTCGTTGCGTCATCGCGCTCAGCGCCGATCCTCGATGAGCATGTCGCTGCCTTGCTCGGCGATCATCACCGTCGGGGCATTGGTGTTGCCGGAAGTGATGGTGGGCATGACGGAAGCATCGATCACTCGAAGTGCCTCTATTCCGCGCACTCGCAGTCGCGGATCCACGACAGCGCGCGCATCGTCACCCCGACCCATGCGGCACGTGCCCACGGGATGGAAGATCGTCGTGCCGATGTGGCCTGCCGCGGTCGCGAGCTCGGCGTCGGTCTCGAACTGGATTCCGGGGAGGAATTCCTCAGGGCGATACGGCGCAAGCGCAGGCATCGAAGCGATGCGGCGCGTCAACCGCAAAGCGCGTGCGGCGACGAGGCGATCTTCGTCAGTGCTGAGATATCGGGGCGCGATGCCGGGTGACGACAGAGGATCGGCAGCGGCGATGTGCGTATCGCCGCGCGATGTCGGCCGCAGATTGCAAACGCTGGCCGTGAAGGCCGCGAAGCGATGCAGCGGGTCACCGAACTTGTCGAGCGACAGCGGCTGAACGTGGTACTGCAGATCCGGCGTGGGCACGCTCTCGTCCGACTTCGCGAACGCACCGAGCTGGCTGGGGGCCATTGTCAGTGGCCCTGTGCGAAGCAGCGCGAACTGCAGCGCCATGATTGCTCTGTGCCACAGCGAGTGAGCGGACTGGTTCAGCGTCCGGATCCCGTGAGTCTTGAAGATCATCCGCAGTTGCAGATGATCCTGCAGGTTGTTGCCGACGCCGGTCAGTGCATGACGCACGGCGACTCCGAGGGATTGCAGATGCTGCGGATCGCCGATACCCGAGCGTTCGAGAATGGCTGGCGAACCGATGGAGCCGGCAGCCAGCACCGTCTCGATTCGCGCGGCAGCGAGATGACGCTCGCCGTCGAGCAGGAATTCGACGCCGGCCGCGCGCAGTCCATCGAGCGACACACGATCGATCACGGCCCCGGTGACGATCTTCAGATTGGGCCGATGACGAACGGGCTGCAGGAACGCTTTGCGCGCATTCCACCGGATGCCGCGCCGTTGATTGACTTCGAAGCGGCCGACGCCGGCATTGTTGCCGCGATTGAAATCGTCGGTGCGGGGGATGCCCGCTTGCTCGGCGGCATCGGCGAACCGATCGAGAATGTCCCAGCGCAATCGCTGCTGCTCGACCCGCAGCTCACCGCCGTGTCCGTGAATCTCATCGCCTCCGCGCCAGTGATCTTCGCCGCGCCTGAAGAAGGGCAGGCAACGATCCCAGGACCAGCGCGAGTCGCCGGTGATCCGCGACCAGCCGTCGTAGTCCTGCGCCTGGCCGCGCATATAGATCATCGCGTTGATCGATGAGCTGCCGCCCAGCACTCTTCCCCGCGCGTAGAGAATCGAGCGTCCGTTCAACCCGGCTTCTGCCTGCGTCCGGTAACACCAATCGGTTCGCGGATTGCCGATGCAATAGAGATAGCCGACGGGAATGTGAATCCAGATCCAGTCGTCCTTGCCGCCGGCTTCGAGCAGCAGCACGCTCACGTCCGGATCGCTGCTCAGCCGATTCGCCAGCACGCAGCCCGCGGTTCCGCCGCCGACGATGACGTAGTCGAAGGTGCCGAAAGGCCTGCTCACTCTCACTCGAACAAGCTCACGATGCTCTGGTACTTCTCGATGTACCACCGGTTCTCGTTGTTGTATCTCGGGATCGTCACCGGACGGACGCTCTCGCCGTCCGCCTTCCACACGCAAGGACACTTCACCTTGGATCCTTCGGGGTGTTCTCCCGGACGGCTCAGTTCGTCGAGGTCGACCTTCATTCGGGTCAGGACACGATAGAGCTTCGTGACGTTGCGAGGGCCGCCGTTGTACGCGGCGACCGGAAAGATGCCCAGCACAGCCGGATTGGCGACGTACGCCTTACGAATGTCCGACCGCATCGCCGCCAGTTCGAGATCCAGCAGACAGACCGCCGCCTTCATGGCGTTCAGCAGGTTGGTCGCGCCGCGCTCGAAGTTCGGATCCAGCTTCGCACCGCGGCAACGTCTGACGACAAGTGAGTACGTGCCGTTTCCCCGGCGGTTGGTGAACTGCATCGGGCCGATCGCATTTGCGCTCGAGACACTGTATCGATATGCCTCCCCCTGCTTGAGGCCGTACTGGCTCAGTACTTCGTCGAAGGCGAGGCCCTGCTTCTCCACATAGTCCGTGTCATCCGTCTGCTCGATGACCGCGAGCGTCGTGATGACCTGGACAGGGATGGAATCGGCAAGCAACTCTCCTGGAAAGGCCGCACTCGGCACCTTAGCGAGACGCAGCTCCTCGATGGCCTGGCGTGCCGTGGCAATCAGGAAGTCCTTGCCGCCGGTGACGAAGCCGGGATCGAACGTGTCTTCGGTGAAGGGCAGATAGACGATCGGCTTCGCAGTCTGCGCGACGGCGCGCCACTGCCTGCGCTTGATGAGGTTGTTGTCGAACACCGGGAACTTGCGCCCATAGACCTTCAGGGGAACGCCGTCCTGGGAGAAGGAGAACATCAGTCGCTCGGCACCGGTGCCTTTCACGTGTCGCGCCTGGATGTCGGGCGTGAGATTGCGAAAGGGCAGGGGCTTGCGGCCGGGCTTCCATTTGATCGGCGGTCGCGGGAGCTCGATCTCGGCGACAGACCATTCCTGTTTCGTTTCGCTCCACAGCGCGAAGGCAACGGGACGACCGCGGAGAACCTGGTTCTTTCCCTTGCCGGTGAAGACGTACTGGAGCTCGACGTCCTGCAGCAGTGCCTGCGCTTCGGCCACGAGATCGTGGATCACCTCGTGACGACGACCCTGAACGACGACCTCCTCGGGAGGCGCCTCCGGTTGTTCCGACTCGGCGACGGCAATCGGAACCTCACCTTCCTGTTGCTTTGAGCCAGCGTCCGCGACGACAGCACCGGCCTCGGTCGGAGTCGGCTCGACGGGAGCCGCCTCGGCTGCAGGAATGCCCTCGGCGTCAATGACCGTCGGCTCTTCTTCATCGGCGGAGCCCCCTGTCGTAGCGCATCCAGCGCAGATCAGGGAAGCCAGCATGAGGCTCAGTGCAGTCGTTTTCATCATGCGCATCTTCTTCGCGACCTGCCGGGACGGCAAGCGCTAGATTGACGCGCACGTGAGGGAGCTCACGTACTCTGGGCAGACCATGCCGTCGGTCGCACGCCCCAGCTTACGAATGGCAGTGGCCGCAAGGAAGGCGGCTGAGCTACTGTCCGAGGCTGCGGCATGTCCTGTTCAGTCAGGCGCGTGCGTCTTCTGAAATACCGAACACTGATAACAGGACAGATGGCGGGTCCAGCATGAAAGTTGCGCATTTCCTCCTGGCGATCACATGCATCGTTTCGGGCGCGGCACAGGCTGCTTCCCCGACTCCGGAAATACTCGTCACGGCGCTGCGGGGCCAGCAATGGCAAGTCAGGTATGACTTCGCCCAGGCGGTGGACAAACTCGAGTTCAAATTCTCTCCTGACGATTCGCGCGGCCGGACATGGCTGCCCGATCAAGGCTTCGAAATCGTCACCACTGATCGCGGTGAGATCGCGCGGCGCAAGGACGGCGCTCCCTTCAGCACTGTCCGCTTCCGGATGAGTCCAGCGTATAGCGTACTGCCGAAGGCCTACGCGCCGTTTTCGCCATTCGGTGATGGCGGAATGCTGTTTCACACGGGTCGTTTCTTCGCGTGTCAGGACCGCTGTCCCGATGACGCATCCTGGTCGATGTACCTGTGGGCGGCGGCAGAGGATCAGATCATCGTCAATGGCAAAGCGGTGAAGGCTGAGGCGCGCTGGATCGATGCAGACGACGGGCGTTCCGTTTACGTGGGCAACAGTGTTCCGCAGCAGACCGCCGACTTCATTGCCGTCCTCGACGCCGCGCTCCCCGAGCGAATTCGCAGTCAGTTGCTCGCCCAATTGCCCGACTTCATGCACTTGTTCTCCGGAAAGCTGGGCGCGCTGCCGACACGTCCCATGCTCTACGTCTCCTACGACGCATCGCATCCCAAAGGGTGGGGTCGACAGGGGGGTGTGCTGCCGGCGCAGGTCTTCATCCATTTCTACGGCGGCAAGTGGCCGGCGGAGATGGAAAAGCCCGGTTTCACCGACGATCTGGCCTGGCATATTGCGCACGAGGCGGCCCACTTGTATCAGCGGCACACATCCACGACATCGGGCGATGAGTGGATTACCGAGGGCTCTGCCGAGGCGTTCGCAGCAATGGCCCTGAGCGCTGACGCCAGCGCGTACGTGCAGTCCGTGGAAGACAAGGCGCTCGTCCAGTGCCGCGAGCTTCTCAAAGGCCGGTCCGTTCGTGATGCCATCGCCGCGGGAACGTTCGATGTCGCGTACAGCTGCGGAATGCTGATCAATCTCGCCATCGATTCGAAGATACGGCTGGACACGAAGCATGATGGCCTTTATGCGGTCTGGCGCAACTATCTCCGGCGTGTACCCGGCAGCGGGAGTGTCGGCAGCACAGCCGCGTATTTCGATGCGGTATCAGATGTCGGCAATGCTGATATCGTGGAGTGGGTACAGAAGGCCGTCGCGGAGCAGGGTGGGGATCTGATTCTTGGTCGAGCGAATTAGCCGAGCCACTCGTGTTGCGTGTTCGCGCACTTCGGCGTCGGTCGGACGACCCTGGCGCAAACACTGGAAATACGTGAAGGCCCTTCGGCTGACGGCAATCAGCTTGCTGCTGACTCCGCTCATTGCTGCCCAGCGACGCGTGCACCAACCACCAGTTCCTGGAAAGACAAGCGCGACGTATTCGAATTGACACTCGCCGAGTAGGCGAGGTTATGTACGCCGCCTGCTTGCAGCTACACGACGAGCCGCTTCGTCCGCACCGTTTCCGCGACCCCAGGAGAATTCCATGACCCAGCGTGACGCCGTCTTCCCGGCCGGTCGGCATGACCTCTACGAGGCACATACTTATTCCGCGGCGATCCGGTCGAAGGATCTGCTATTCGTTTCCGGTCAGGTCGGCAGTCGCAGCGATGGATCGCCGGAGCCGGACTTCGAGGCTCAGGTCCGACTGGCTTTCGCGAATCTCGAGGCCACGCTGAAGGCGGGTGGATGCGGGCTCGACGATATCGTCGACGTGACGACCTTTCATACCGATCCGGAAAAACAATTCGTCACGATCATGACCGTCAAGAGCGAAGTCTTCCCGAAAGCGCCCTATCCGAACTGGACGGCGATCGGCGTCAACTGGCTTGCGGGGTTCGACTTCGAGATCAAGGTGATTGCCCGTATTCCCGCCTGATCATCGTGAGCGGCAGTTCATCCGAGCGGGACAAGCGAGTCCCTGGTACCGAACGGTGCTCTCCAGCTTGGATGTGGCTGGAACACGCGCGCCGGCCAGCACAATGACCGGCGCGCGGACTGCTCAGAACCATCTACACCCAAACGGCGAAAAATCGCAGGGCCACGGATCCGGCGGCGGCGGATCGACGGGCTCCGGATTGCATTGCGGCAGGTACGGCTTCTTCATGCAGATTGGCGGATCATCTCCGAACTCATCAGCTTGAGTCACTGACGCGTTCAACAGCACGACCACGGTGCACACCTGCAGCACCCGTTGCGCGGCTTCCTTGACTATGCTCGATTTCATGTGAGTCTCCTCTAGTTGATGAACTCTGCTCAGGCGCACGGTGCCGAGCAGTGAGGAAGACCGTAGCGAGCATGACCATCGCAGTGAACTGGACTGAATAGTCTGCGTGCGATGTCGTTCCTTTCTCGTCAACCGCGTTATTGCACGTGGAATGCCAGTGAACGCGATGCAACCGGGTTCTTTGGTACATCGGAGTTTGACCGACGAGATGAATCAGCCGACGACCCGCAGCGGGCACGAACCAGATCGGAAAGCCCGGCGATATCAGCCACGTACCTGCAAGCATGTGCAACGCCCGTCATTGACTACTTGCGATCCGCCAGCCGACCATTGACCGCTCGCCTCCTCAGTGCACGAAGACACGAGTCCACAAATGCCGCACTCCTGCCAGCGCTCCCTTCGCCTGTTGTTGGTCCTGTTCGGCGCTCTGTCGGGCGTTCCCGTCCATGCGCAGTCCCCAGTCCAGTCCTGCAACGACACACCGAAACCGGCCTGGTGCAGCGCCGTCATCGGCGACCGTTCTCAAGGGTGGCTCGCGCAGTCACGGTCCGAAGTCATGGCGCGCAACGGTATCGTTGCAACGAGTCATCCGCTCGCCGCCCAGGCGGGGCTCGAGATCCTTCGCAAGGGTGGGAATGCAATCGATGCCGCAGTCGCCACAGCCGCGGTACTCAGTGTCGTCGAGCCGATGAATGTGGGACCGGCGGGCGATCTGTTCGCCATCATCTACATCGCAAAGGAGAACAAGCTCTATGCGTTGAACGCGAGCGGCATGGCGCCCAGCGGCTCGACGGTCGCGCGCATGAACGAGTTGGGCTATCGCTGGAATCCAAAGAACTGGGGGCCAGGGTCGGGCATGCCGGCCGGCGGCATTCTGACGGTGACCGTGCCGGGTGCCGTGTGGGGATGGGATGAAGTGCAGCGGCGCTTCGGTTCGCTCACTTTCAAAGAGACGCTGCAACCAGCGATCAACTATGCAGAACAGGGCTTCCCGATTTCTGAGCGCATCGCGTTCGATTGGATGCTGCCGAATGCGCTGGCCGCGACTCCGTCTGATCCACAGGCATGCTGCACGCAGCTCGATCCCGACGCCGTGGCCACCTGGTACATCAACGGCAAGCAGCCGACTGCGGGCCAGCTTCATCGCAATCCAGGTCTGGCGAAAACATTCCGTGTCCTGCAGCAACAGGGACGCGATGGGTTCTACAAAGGCGAGATTGCAGAGGCGATCATCGCCAAATCGACGCGGCTCGGCGGTTCGATGACGCCCAGCGACCTGGCGTCCTATCGCGGCGAATGGGTGACGCCTGCAACCGTCAACTATCACGGCTTCGATGTCTTCACGTTGCCGCCACCTGCGCAAACGTGGGTGACCGCGGAGATGCTCAATATCCTCGAGGCCTGTGTTCCCAAGTGGGCGCCCGGCCAGACACTGGCGACGCTCGGCCCTGCCAATGCGAAGTACTGGCACCTGCTGGTCGAAGCCAAGAAGCTCGCGTTCAACGATCTGTATGCGTTCAACGGCGATCCGGCTTTCACGAAGGTGCCGCTCGACAGGCTACTGTCGAAATCCTACGCCGCGTCGCTGTGCGAACGCGTCGATCCCGATCGAGCGTCGGGCACCGCGCCTTCGTCGGACGCGTACAGCGGGGGAGATACGATCGTGCTCTCGACCGCCGACCGGCACGGCAATATGGTCGCGTGGGTCAACAGCCTCTACGATTCTTTCGGCTCGGGCATCGTGATCCCGGGCTACGGTCTCTCACTGCATAACCGCGGCAACCTGTTTACGCTCGATCCGAAGAGCCCGAACCGGATCGAACCGCACAAGCGTCCGTACAACACACTCTCCGCGGCTTTCGTCATGCGCGCGAACAAGCCGTTGCTGTCGGTGACGCTGATGGGCGGCGACGTTCAGGCACAAGGCATCGCCCAGGTGCTCGTCGATATGCTCGACCTCGGCGCGAACGTCCAGTCCGCTGCCGACATTGCCCGTTTCAGGCATACGCAGGTGCCGAATGTGCTGGCGCTCGAATCGCAGCTGTTCGATCTGGTCGGCGCACAGTTGAAGGCGATGGGCCACGAGGTGCGTTCGAGCAGTGGCGCACCGATGGGCGGCTATCAATCGATCATGTTCACGCCCAGCGACGTCGGCGCATCGACCGGTGATGAGCAGCGTCCGGTTGCGGGCTTTTACCGGGCGGGTTCGGATCATCGGAAGGATGGGCAGGCGGTGGGATATTGAGGGAGGATTGTCAGGGCACCGGCAGCGTCGAGGGCCGTTTGGGGAGCGTGACCGTGAAAGTGGTGCCATCGTTCTCAGAGGACGATACGCTGATTGCGCCCCGATGCCTCTTCACTATCGTGCTCGCGATGTACAAACCGAGACCCAGACTCGTCGTGTCCTTGCGGTCGTCGCCCTGCCGCAGCGGCTCGAAGATGTGGGCCATCAAGGAGCGAGGAATCATCGGCCCGTAGTTGTGCACGGTGAAGACCACTGCCTCATCGTTTCCTGCCGCGGTCAGCGTGATGTCGCAGTCCCCGTCCCCGTGCTGGATCGCATTGCGCACGAGATTCGCAATCAACTGATGCATCCGGTTCCGATCCCACTCGCCGCTCGTATCGCCCTCGACGTGCAGTCGCAGATTGCAGTGGGCATGGACCTCGCGAAACCGCTGTACGACTTCTTTGCACACGCTCGCCCCATCCACACTCCCCGCATCGAACGGCAGTTGCGCTCCCAATCGTGTTCGTGCGACATCGAGCAGGTCCCCTGCCATGTCGAGGATGCTGTTCGCGCTCTGTCTGATGTAGGGGGCATACTTCTCTATCTGCTCTTTCGATGGCGCACGTTCGAGCCTGTCGGCGCTCGCAAGAATTACGTGCAGGTCAGTGCGCAGGTCGTGCCCCAGCACGCCCATGAAGAGTTCGCGTGCCCGGTCCAGCTGCCGGGAGAAGTGAACCACCGATTCAGTCAGCAACTGATCGATGCCCTCGTTGAATCGGGTGAGTTCATACAACGTACGCTCGTCGAGAGTGGTCTGTGAAATCCACAGGCGGATCACCGTCGCGCGAAGCGCGCGATATTCCGAGACCAGTTCTTCGAGGGTAAAGCCGAGGCCATACCGCTGATCCCCGTGCGAATGCGCAGCCGTTTCCCCGGCCAGGGGATCCACGGGCGCCTCGCCGCGGCTTTTGGCCTTCTGTTGCAGATCGCTCTGCTCCGTCGTCATTTCCTCGGCCACAGCGAGCAACATCCGCCTTGCATGATTCCGCAGTGCATCGAGGTCGAGAGCGCGGCCAGACGCGAGCGTCCGTGAAAACTCGACCCATTCGCGGAGGATCTCGTCGATGTTGTCGACAATGTATCGAGCGAGCGTCATGAGCGAGCTCCATGGGACGTCGCTTTGGCGCCGGCAAGGCGCTGACGTCCCTTTTCGCGGCCGATGACGGCACCTTAGCACTCTCTGCCAACGGGGATGGACATTCCTGTCTTTATCCGACGGCGTACGCGAGTGATCGATACGCACTCCAGTCGTGCGAGGGTTCCCCTTTTGAGACAGGCATGGCGAGCGTGTCGGCACTCGGATGACGACGGGAACCATGAAGAGGTGGCGGGGCTCGTTCCATGGTCGATCACGGGTTGGCAATTCCGACCGCCA
>JACZCZ010029664.1_pt1 | contig 11825 bp, 11 predicted proteins | sample 8641811 | NCBI WGS metagenome assembly JACZCZ01 (sample SAMN15324610, study PRJNA640507) | soil metagenome | isolation source: intercropping peanut in the first line | place: China: Luxin town, Laibin City, Guangxi Province | collected 2019-07-25 | depth 10cm m | reverse complement strand
GCCAACGAGCCCGCTCGAGCAGCGAAAGGCAGGACGAACAGCAGGGCGAGCGCCAGCAAACGAGGCATTGGAGGCTCCGTCAGCAAATGAATCTGACGGTATCAACGATGCAGGGGGCGAAACGGGTTAACGCAGCCAGCTACCCGGCCAGGCGACTTCTTTGTCGCCTCGGCTTCCTGTACTGCAAGTACTGTGGTGTCCACATGTGCGATGCAATCCGGCGGGAGAGTTCTTCCTCGGTGCACGGCTCGGCGACGCCGAGTCGCTGCGCTTCTCGCGCAACGGCCAGAGCGACCTGTCGCGACACTTCGCGAATCGTCTGCAGCGCCGGCAACAGTGGTGCCTCGATATTCTTTCTTGCCGGAGAGAACTCGCTCAGGGCTCGCGCGGCGGCGACGAACATCGAGTCGGTGACGCGCTGTGCCTGCGCTGCGATCACGCCGAGGCCAACGCCCGGGAAGATGTATGCGTTGTTGCACTGTGCGATCCGGATGCGGCGATCGCCGTGAATCACATCCTCGAAAGGACTGCCGGTCGCGAGGAGTGCCCGGCCGTCGCTCCACGCGATCATGTCTGCCGGCAGGCCCTCGCATTTCGAAGTCGGGTTCGACAGGGGGAAGATGATCGGGCGAGCCGCGTGCTGCGCCATTTCTCGTACGACGTTTTCGTCGAAGGCGCGCGGCTGTGCTGCCGTACCGATCAGGATCGTGGGATGCACGTGCTTCACGACGTCGAGCAACGTGATCGATTGGCGATCGCCGACTTGCCAGTTCGCCGCCTCATCGACGGCGCGCGCGTACTCACGTTTGAACGGCTCGAGGTCGGTGCGCCCCGAGTGAACGAGGCCCTGGCTGTCGACGAGCCAGATACGCGAGCGCGCCGATGCTTCGGACAACCCTTCAGCCTGCAGGGCCGTGACGAGCTGGCTCGTGATGCCTGTGGCGGCCGAGCCCGCTCCCAGCAGGACGATGCGTTGATCGGCAAGTGTCGAGCCGTTTGCGGCGACGGCTGCCAGTGCGGCGGCAAGCGTTACGGCTCCGGTGCCCTGAATGTCGTCGTTGAACGTGCAGAGGCGATTGCGATACCGATCGAGCAGTCGTGCCGCGTTGCTCTTCGCGAAGTCTTCCCACTGCAGAAGCACCCTCGGAAAGCGCCGCTGCACGGCGGCGACGAAGGCTTCGATGAAATCGTCGTAGTCCCTGCCGCGAATACGCTCGTGCCGCTCGCCGAGGTACAGCGGGTCGTCGAGCAGGTCGCGATTGTTGGTGCCGATGTCCAGCACGATCGGGAGCGTCATCGAAGGATGGATGCCGGCGCAGACCGTGTACAGCGAGAGCTTGCCGACCGGGATTCCCATGCCGCCGATGCCGAGATCGCCCAGGCCAAGAATGCGCTCGCCGTCGGTGACGACGATGACCTGCACGTCGGTTTCGCCGACGTTTGCGAGGATCTCGTCGATGTTGTGGCGCTGGGAGTAAGGGATATAGACGCCGCGCGGCCGATGGTAGATGCGGCTGTACGACTGGCAGGCGGCGCCGACGACGGGCGTGTATATGATCGGCATCAGCTCCGCGAGGTGCTTGCTGAGCAGTCCGTAGAACGCGGTCTCGTTGCGGTCCTGGAGCGCGGTCAGGTGCATGTACCGCTCGAGGTCCGTGGTCTTGCTGCGATAAACGCCGTAGATGCGCTCGAGCTGGACTTCGAGGGTCGACACCCCGGAAGGGAGCAGGCCGGTCAGTCCGAATTCGCGGCGTTCGGTCTCCGTGAATGCGCTGCCCTTGTTCAGGATTGGGTGTTCCAGCAGCAGGTGCCCGGTCAGGGAAGTCTCAATGTATTCAGTCCCGTGGACGGGATCGCGCCGGATCTCGAATAGCTTGTCCAAGACTCCCCCGGTTGTATGCAATTCTGGTGGGTCGCGGATAGTACCCTGTCCGAGGGGGTCTGGAAGGCCCCGGCGCATTGGCGTTTGCCAGCCGGGCAATCTCCCGTTATGTTCCGCGCTGCTTTCGCGAGGGACCTGATGCCCGTATGGCAATGAATTTTCTGGACTTCGAGCAGCCGATCGCCGAGCTCGAAGCCAAAATCGATGAACTGAAGTTCGTCTCGAACGACGCCGAAGTGAACATCGGCGAGGAGATCGCGCGCCTGCGCGCGAAAAGCCGGACGCTCACGACCAGCATCTTTTCGAATCTGACCCAGTGGCAGATCGCGCAGCTGGCCCGCCATCCGCAGCGTCCTTACACGCTCGACTACATCTCGGCCATCCTGACCGACTTCCAGGAACTGCACGGCGACCGCATGTACGCGGACGATCACGCCATCGTCGGTGGCCCGGCGCGGCTCGACGGTCGACCGGTGATGATCATTGGTCATCAGAAAGGACGCGATACGAAGGAGCGCGTGCGCCGCAACTACGGCATGCCGAAGCCCGAGGGCTATCGCAAGGCGCTGCGCCTGATGCATATGGCCGAGCGCTTCCAGATGCCGCTCATCACATTCATCGACACGTCAGGCGCATATCCGGGCGTTGGCGCGGAAGAACGCGGACAGAGCGAGGCGATCGCGCGCAATCTGTTCGAGATGTCGGGGCTGCGCGTGCCGATCATCAGCGTCGTGATCGGCGAAGGCGGTTCGGGCGGCGCACTGGCCATCGGCGTCTGCGACCGGCTGCTGATGCTTCAGTACAGCGTGTATTCGGTGATTTCTCCTGAGGGCTGCGCGGGCATTCTCTGGCGCAGCGCGGACAAGAAGGACCTGGCGGCCGAAGCGATGGGCATCAGCGCCGAGCGGATTGCGAAGCTCGGCGTCGTCGACGAAGTCATCAAGGAACCGCTGGGCGGCGCCCATCGCGATCCGCAGGTCATGGCGGACAGCCTCAAGGAAGCGCTCCAGCGTCAGTTGAAGGATCTGGAGTCGCTCAGCGTCGACCAGCTCCTCGCGAACCGCGACAAGCGGCTGCGCGGCTACGGAGTGTTCAGCGAAGGATGAGGGTCTCGTAGCGACGAGCGCGCCGTCCGATACTGATGGCCATGTCGCTTTCGCCAGCCTCCGTTCTCTCCGGTCTCAAGGCCGCCTTGCCTGATCAGGCAAGCGGCGCTGTCTGTGTCGGGTTCAGCGGCGGCCTCGACTCCACGGTCCTGGTTGCAGTGCTGGCGCGGGCGCGCCAGGTCGAACCTTCATTGCGACTTCGCGCCATTCATATCGATCATCAGTTGCAGCCTCAGTCGGCGGCATGGGATGAGCACTGCCGCTCCATCGCGAACGCGTTGGATGTCGAGTACCAATCCCGTCGGGTGACCGTGGTGCCGGATCCCGGAGAGGGACCGGAGGCTTCGGCCCGCAAGGCGCGATACGAAGCGCTGCGATCGCTGTTGCGGCCCGGCGAAACGCTGGTGACCGCGCATCACGCCGACGATCAGCTCGAGACCCTGCTGCTCGCGCTGATGCGAGGCGCTGGAACCCGGGGACTCGCCGGTATGCCTGCCTGCCAACCGTTCGGGATGGGGTGGCACGCCCGGCCGCTGCTCGAATTCACCCGCGCGGAACTGGAAGCGTGGGGCAGGGCGCAGGGACTGCGCTGGATCGACGATCCGAGCAACGACGACAGTCGCTTCAGCCGGAATTTCCTGCGGACCGGGGTCGTTCCACTCCTGCGCAACCGATGGCCCGCGGCCGCGACCAATGCTTCGAGAGCGGCGGCACATCTGGCGGAAGGCGCGGAGCTGCTCGATGAGCTCGCGGCGATCGACTGCAGTCCGGCGCTGGTCGGCAGCTGTCTCGCGGTCGACGTTCTCGCGGCGTTGTCACCCGCGAGACGAAGAAATGCGCTTCGATACTGGCTGCGCCAGCGCGGTGTGCGATCGCCATCGACGCGAAAGCTCTCGGCGCTCGACCACGACATGCTCGTCGCCGATCCGGACCGCTCGCCGGTCGTCGACTGGGACGGTTACGAGATCAGGCGCTTCCGGGGTCTGCTTTATGCGGATCGAGCGCTTCCGCAGACGGAAGCGACGCCGCGGGAGTGGGACTGGCGAGAGTCGTTCGTGCTGCCCCAGGGACTGGGCACACTACGTACTGCGAATACCGTCGGGTCGGGGTTGTCCGCAGCTGCGTTGCCGCCGACGGTGCGAGTGGATTTCAGGCACGGTGGCGAATCGATCCGTCCCGCCGGACACGATCATCATCGGACGCTGAAGAATCTCCTGCAGGAAGCGGATATTTTGCCGTGGTGGCGTAGTAGGGTTCCGCTCATCTGGGCGGGCGACCAGCTCGCGGCGGTGGGCGATCTGTGGATCGCGGATGACTTTGCGACTCGCGACGAACGAAGCGGCGTGGAGATCGTCTGGGACGAACGTCCGCAGATCGTCGCCGTGCGCTGGAGCCACGCGCGCAAAAAATCTCGTCGTCGACACGGCGTTCAGCGGTTTGCTTCTTTCATCGATCGGACGATTCCGATAAACTGCTCTCCCGTCGTGAGTGCGGCGGTGCGCGGCCAGCGCATCGGCGTTTTCTCTTACTCTCTTCATCGACGGTGCCCCGATGACTCGTTATATCTGTGTGACTGGCGGTGTCGTTTCCTCATTGGGAAAAGGCATCGCCGCAGCGTCGTTGGGCGCCATTCTCGAGGCGCGCGGTCTCAAGGTCAGCATGGTGAAGCTGGATCCCTACATCAACGTGGATCCGGGCACCATGAGCCCCTTTCAGCACGGTGAGGTGTTCGTCACGAACGACGGCACCGAAACCGATCTCGACCTCGGTCACTACGAACGCTTCGTGCGCACGACCACGTCGCGCAACAGCAACTTCACGACCGGGCGCATCTACGAGCGCGTGATCGCGAAGGAACGTCGCGGCGACTACCTGGGCGCGACAGTTCAAGTCATTCCTCACATTACGGACGAGATCAAGCACTGCATCCGCATGGGTGCGGGCGATGCGGACGTGTGCATGGTCGAGATCGGCGGCACGGTCGGCGATATCGAATCGCTGCCGTTCCTCGAAGCGATCCGCCAGCTTGGCGTCGAGCTGGGCCGCAACAACGTCCTGTACATGCACCTGACCCTCGTTCCGTACATTCCGAGCTCGGGTGAGATCAAGACGAAGCCGACGCAGCATTCGGTCAAGGAACTGCGGTCGATCGGTATCCAGCCGGACATCCTGCTGTGCCGTTCGCAGAACGCGATCCCGGACGAGCAGCGTCGCAAGATCGCCCTGTTCACGAACGTGGAAGAGCGGGCCGTCATCTCGGCCGTCGACGCGGACGACATCTACAAGATTCCGATGCTGCTGCACGAGCAGCAGCTCGACAGCATCGTCGTGGACAAGCTCCGTCTCGAAGTGAAGCCGGCCGATCTCAGCGAGTGGCGCCGTGTCGTCGCAGCGAAGACGAATCCGGATACGACGGTCAACATCGCGATGGTCGGCAAGTACGTCAACCTTCGCGACGCCTACATTTCGCTCAGCGAGGCGCTGACCCACGCAGGCCTTGCGACGCGCACCCGCGTGAACATCCAGTTCATCGAGGCGACCGATGTCGAGAAGCACGGTACGGGCTGCCTGGAAGGAGTCGACGCCGTCCTCGTCCCGGGTGGCTTCGGCGAGCGCGGCATCGAAGGCAAGATTCTCGCGATCCGTTACGCGCGCGAACATCAGATTCCGTACCTGGGCATCTGCCTGGGCATGCAGCTCGCGATCATCGAGTACTCGCGCAATGTCGCCGGCCTCGAAGGTGCGCATTCGACTGAGTTCAACCGCAGCGCGCCGCATCCGGTGATTGCGCTGATCAGCGAGTGGCAGGACAGCAAGGGCACGGTCGAGCAGCGCACGGAGAAGTCGGATCTCGGCGGCACGATGCGTCTCGGAGCGCAGGAAGTGCGGCTCTCCCACGGCTCGCGCGCCCACCAGATTTACGGTTCGGACGTGATCGCCGAGCGTCATCGTCATCGCTTCGAGTTCAACAACCGTTACCTGCAGAAGCTCATGAACGCGGGCCTGCGCTTCTCCGGGTTCTCACGCGACGGCCTGGTGGAAATGATCGAACTGCCGGCGCATCCGTTCTTCGTGGCCAGCCAGTTCCATCCGGAATTCCGTTCGACGCCCCGCGATGGTCACCCGCTGTTCACGGGCTTCATCAAGGCGGCGCGCGCATATCATCAGGAACAGATGCCGGCTGCTGCGAATGGGTGATGAAGGCCAACTGGCCAGCCGGCTGACTGGCGAGCTGGCCAGACTGGGAAACCGGCCGTGCGTCCCCATACTCTGTCCTTCTGGCCAGCCCGCCCGTTGGCCAGCTAGCGAGTGAGCCCCTGCTATGCGCCTTCTCAATTTCGACGTCGGTCCCGACAAACCGTTCTTCCTCATCGCCGGCCCCTGCGTGGTCGAGAGCGAGGGGCTGATTCTCGACACGGCCGGGAAGCTCAAGGAGATGACCACGCGGCTGGGCATTCCCTTCATCTTCAAGTCGTCCTTCGACAAGGCGAACCGCTCGTCGGCCAAGAGCTATCGCGGCCCCGGGATGGAAGAGGGGCTGCGGATCCTTTCCGAGGTGAAGCGTCAGCTCGGCCTGCCTGTGCTGACAGACGTTCACGAAGACACGCCCATGGCCGAAGTTGCCTCGGTCGTGGACGTGCTGCAGACGCCGGCGTTCCTGGCGCGCCAGACCAATTTCATCCTGAACGTCTGCTCGCACAACCGCCCGGTGAACATCAAGAAGGGCCAGTTCCTCTCGCCGTGGGAAATGCAGAACGTCGTCGACAAGGCGAAGTCGACCGGCAATCAGCAGATCATGGTCTGCGAACGCGGCTTCAGCTTCGGCTACAACAATCTGGTCTCCGACATGCGATCGCTGTCGGTGATGCGTGAGACCGGCTGCCCGGTCGTATTCGACGCGACGCACTCGGTGCAATTGCCTGGCGGCAAGGGCACGGCTTCGGGTGGTCAGCGGGAGTTCGTCCCCGTACTGGCGCGTGCCGCGATGGCAGCAGGGATCTCCGGCATCTTCATGGAAACACACCCGGACCCGGACAAAGCTTTGTCCGACGGCCCGAACGCCTGGCCGCTGCCGCGCATGGAATCGCTGCTGACGACGCTGCAGGCCATCGACAAGACAGTCAAATCCAAGCCTTACGAGGAAAGCCTGCTATGAGCAAGATCGTCGACATCCGCGGCCGCGAGATCATCGATTCCCGCGGCAATCCCACCGTGGAGGCCGATGTTCTTCTGGAGTCCGGCGCCAAAGGCCGTGCGGCCGTGCCGTCTGGCGCATCCACGGGAACGCGCGAGGCCGTCGAGCTTCGCGACGGTGACAAGGGACGGTATCTGGGCAAGGGTGTCACCAAAGCGGTCGCCAACGTCAATGGCGATCTGAAGAGGCTGCTGGTGGGCAAAGAGGCCGCCGATCAGGCTGCAATCGACGAGGCGATGATCAAGCTCGATGGGACGGACTCGAAGTCGCGTCTCGGTGCGAATGCGCTGCTGGCGATCTCGCTCGCGAACGCGCACGCGATGGCCGACGAGAAGAAGCAGTCCCTGTTTCGTCTGCTCGGCGGTCCCGGTCCCAAGACGCTGCCGGTGCCGATGATGAACATCATCAACGGCGGTGCGCACGCGGACAACAGCGTCGACATCCAGGAATTCATGATCCTTCCGGTCGGTGCTCCGTCGCTGTCGGAAGCCGTGCGCTACGGTGCTGAGATCTTCCACACGCTCAAGAAAGTGCTGCACGAGCGCAAGCTAGCCACCGCCGTCGGCGACGAAGGCGGTTTCGCTCCCGACCTGCCGTCGAACGAAGCGGCGCTCGAGACGATCCTCGAAGCGATCGATCGCGCGGGCTACAAGGCCGGCAAGCAGATCTTCCTCGGCCTCGATGTCGCGAGCTCCGAGTTCTTCTCGAGCGGCATCTACAACCTCGAGTCCGAAGGGCGCAAGTTCACGTCGGCGCAGTTCGTCGATTACCTCGCGGGTCTGGTCGGCCGCTATCCGATCGTGACGATCGAAGACGGCATGGCGGAGGGCGACTGGGACGGCTGGTCGCTGCTGACGCAGCGGCTCGGCAAGCAGGTTCAGCTCGTTGGCGACGATCTGTTCGTCACGAATACCAGGATCCTGCAGGAAGGCATCAGCAGGAAGATCGCGAACGCGATCCTGATCAAGCCGAACCAGATCGGCACGCTCACCGAAACGCTGGCAGCCATCAACATGGCTGCTGACGCTGGCTACGCGTCGGTCGTGTCGCATCGATCGGGCGAAACCGAAGACTCGACGATCGCGGACATCTCGGTGGCGACTCGCGCGACGCAGATCAAGACGGGCTCGCTCTCGCGTTCGGATCGGATCGCGAAGTACAACCAGCTGCTGCGCATCGAAGCCGAGCTGGGTTCCGAGGCGCGTTACGCAGGTGTCGAAGCGTTCCCGGTTCCGTTGCCCGGCATTTCCTGCTAGAACACGGCCTCATGAAGTTCCTGGCCGCCGGATTGCTCGCCCTGCTGGTGCTGTTGCAGTACCGGTTGTGGCTGGGCGACGGCGGCATGCGGGAAGTGGCCACGTTGCGCAAAGAGATCGAAGTGCAACAGGCGGAGAACGATACCCTGCGCGAGCGTAACCGGACGCTCGCCGCGGAAGTGCAGGACCTGAAGAAGGGCACGGTCGCGATCGAGGAACGTGCCCGGACCGACCTCGGGATGGTCGGTCAGCGTGAGACCTTCTACCAGGTCGTTACGCCGCGCGAAACGCCGCCTCCCGCAGAGGACGAAGAAGTGCAGGAGCCGCGCGTGGCCGAAGCGCGCAAGCAGCGATAGCAGGAAGAGTGGCCTTCCGCGATTGCGCCTTCCATGTCTGACTCATTCAAGTTCTGGGCAGTGATTCCTGCCGCGGGTCGCGCCCGGCGGATGGGTGAAACCGCGTCCCCGAAGCAATACCTGACGATCGCGGACCGCACCGTGCTCGAATGGTCACTGTCGCCGATCCTGGCGCGCGACGACTGCGCTGGCGTCGTCGTTGCGATTGCCGCCGACGATACGCATTGGTCGCGCCTGCCCGTTGCTCTCGATCCCAGGGTGCGGACGGCAGCGGGCGGCACCGAGCGCGCGCATTCCGTCCTCGCGGGACTGCAGGCGCTGGCGCTCAGCGATAACGACTTCGTCCTGGTTCACGATGCGGCACGGCCCTGTCTTGCGGCGGACGAGTTGTCAGGATTGATCGAAGCCGTTCGCAATGACCCGGTCGGCGGGCTGCTCGCAGCGCCCGTCGTAGACACGATCAAGCGGGCGGATAGCGAAGGCCGGGTTGCCGAAACAGTGAGCCGTGAGAGCCTCTGGCGCGCCCTGACGCCGCAGATGTTCCGCTTCGGCATCCTGTATCGCGCATTGACCGTGGCCCAGCAGCAAGGCGTCGCTGTGACCGATGAGGCGCAGGCGGTCGAGCGCTCGGGCCTTCGTCCGCGCATCGTGGCTGGCAGGACGGACAATCTCAAAATCACGCTGCCCGAGGATCTGACGCGGGCAGAGCGCATCCTGCAAGAGATGCAGTCCAGCGGAGGACGACGATGACGACAGGCCTGCGGATCGGGCAGGGCTACGACGTGCACGCCTTCGAGGCCGGCGATCATGTGACGCTCGGCGGCGTGCGGATTCCTCATGCACAGGGGATCCGGGCGCATTCGGACGGCGACGTCGTCCTTCATGCGCTTTGCGATGCGCTGTTCGGCGCTGCGGGCCTGGGCGATATCGGCATGCACTTTCCGGATACCGATCCTCAATGGCGCGGAGCCGACAGCCGCCAGTTCCTGCGCCACGCGAAGCTGCTGCTGGAGCGCCAGGGCTTTGCGATCGTGAACGTTGATGTGACCGTGCTGGCTGAAGCTCCGCGCCTCGGCAAGCATCGTGAAACGATGCGCTCGAACATCAGCGCCGATCTCGGACTGGATCAGGCGCGCGTCAACATCAAGGCCACGACGAGCGAAGGCCTCGGCTTCATCGGTCAGCGCCAGGGCATTGCCTGCCACGCGATCGCCCTGATCGAACAAGTCTCCGGAGTCAAATGAATCCGCTCGATCCGCCTTGCGCGTGGGGTACGCCGCCCGTCCGGGGCCGCGTGCGTGTTTCGCCGGAAGACTTCGTGGTGCGGGAGTGGCTCGGCTTCGCCGCGGACGGCGACGGCGATCACTGGCTGCTGACGGTCCGCAAGCGCGGCGCGAACACACATTGGGTCGCGAAGCAGCTCGGCAGGCTCGCGCAGATTCATCCGCGTGACGTTGGCTTCGCCGGGCTGAAGGATCGCGACGCAGTGACGGAGCAGGCCTTCACGATTCCGGTGCGTTCCGCGATGACAGGCGACTGGGCCGGTGTCAGCGGCGATGGCTTCGAAGTCATTGCGGCAGAGCGCCATCGTCGCAAGCTCAAACGCGGAGCGTTGCGCGGCAATGATTTCGATCTCGTCGTGCGCGATGTAACGGGCGATCTCGCCGCACTCGATGAGCGCTGCCAGCTCATTTCCCGGCAGGGAGTACCGAACTACTTCGGCCCGCAGCGATTCGGCAACGACGGCGCGAACCTGACTCGCGCGCGCCAATGGTTCAGCGGGGAAAGGCAGTTGCATGATCGCTTCGAACGCGGCTTCGCGCTGTCGGCGGCGCGTTCCGCGGTCTTCAACGCCGTGCTGGCGGAGCGCGTTCGCAACCGCACGTGGAATCAGCTGCAGGCAGGCGATGTCGCCAATCTCGACGGCAGCAACAGCGTTTTCAAAGTCGATGCCCTCGATGACGTGCTGCGCGGTCGTTGCGAGCGCATGGACATTCATCCGACCGGACCGCTGTGGGGCAGGGGCGACCTGGCTTCACAGGGCGAAGTCGCATCGCTCGAACGGCGGATCGCGGACACGGAAGGATTGCTCGCATCCGGTCTCGCGGCAACGGACCTCGACCAGGAACGCCGATCGCTGCGAATGCGCGTCGCGGAATTCTCCTCGAGCCTGGAAGGATCGGATCTGCGATTGCGCTTCCGCCTTTCGCGCGGCGTGTTCGCAACCGCGGTGCTGCACGAGATTCTCGAGGATGCTTTCTCGCAAGTGCATCCGGAGTCGGATGACTGATGCGCTGTGATCTTCCTGTGGGTCCGGCTTCAGCCGGACGTTATCGCCCGGGCGATGCTTCGCTGACGTCCGACTGAAGTCGGGCCCACAGCAAGAAAGGCGATCTCGCCCTCAGCGTCGGCTCTTCAGCAGCACATAAACCGCACCGCTGCCGCCATCGACGGAGCGCGCCGATGCGAACGCGAGTACGGGATCGGTGTATTGCAACCAGCGATTGACGATGTTCTTCAGCACGGGGCCGCGTGGGCCGGAGCGCTTGCCCTTGCCGTGAACGATGCGCACGCATTGCATGTTGCGTTGAACTGCGTCTGCGATGAATTCGCGCAGCGCGGCCTTCGCCTGGGCGCCGTTCATGCCGTGCAGATCGATCTCGGCGTCGACCGCGTAGTGACCCCGCCGCAGCTTGGCGAGGACTTCCTCGGGGAGGTGAGGGCGACGAAACATCAGCTCGTCGCCGGTGGCGAGCAGGGACTCATCGGCGGGCGGCAGCAGGCTTTCCTTGAGGACTTCGGCCTGGTCGAGGCGCGTGAAACGCGCCTGGGGCCGCGGCTTGGGCGATTCCGGTGCGGCCTGTCCCTGCGGCAGGCGCTTGACTTCGCGCATCGCCTCGAGGAAGAGGTCCTTGTCGGGATCGTCGGGTGTGCTCATGTCGCTGATCTACCGTGACGTTTCCAGTATAGTTTGCCGCGCGCAATGCTTGGCGTTGCGACAATCCCTGAACGCGAGGCGGTGGCCGGCGG
>JACZCZ010172247.1_pt1 | contig 11829 bp, 14 predicted proteins | sample 8641811 | NCBI WGS metagenome assembly JACZCZ01 (sample SAMN15324610, study PRJNA640507) | soil metagenome | isolation source: intercropping peanut in the first line | place: China: Luxin town, Laibin City, Guangxi Province | collected 2019-07-25 | depth 10cm m | reverse complement strand
TCATAGTAGAAGAAGCATTTGGTATCTCGCGTCAAAGTAATCGTGCAAATCTTTTTCCCATAAATCCAAGGAGCAAAACAAACTTCCATCGAGTCTGGAAACTCCAAAACATCCCAATTTACATCGTTTACATCGGAGATCAATTCAAATGGTGGATAGATAGGGATTTTGGGCAAAAAATGTTTGTTCAAGAGAAACCAAACATCTTTTCTTCGGCTCATAGCCAGCATGATGAGGTTTGGAATTGGCCACCGCAAGTTCCAATCTGGAAATTCTCGTTGAAAACTCCATTCATACTGCATTAATTGTTGTCGAATTAATTTCGACAGTTGAAGGCAATTCTGAAAGATGTTCCAATCATAGGAACAAAATGTTAAAAAGAAATTTGGAAACTTAAAAAGATCCTCAAAAGTTGGTTCTTCCATCAACTCAGAGAATTAACTGCGAATAAAATTCAAGGTAAATTTTCTAGACATAATTCAAAATGAAGAATGAAGCAAAACCGTGTCGAATTCTCTCGCTGGACGGAGGAGGTATCAAAGTTGGAGCTCAAGTAGTAATGTTGGCACGCATTTTCGGAGAGTTCCCAGAGCTATTTAATCAAATTGATGTTTTTGCCGGAACCTCGGCCGGTGCTCTTCTCGCTCTGGCATTGGCTAAAAATGGACCAGAAGGACTATTGATTTTTACACCGCAGACAATTGTTGATATGTTTCAGAGAAGTTACTCTTACAAGGTCTTTCCAAGCTATGGCTTGACCGCTTCCGAGTATTCGAATCGAGCTCTCGACGCCTTTCTGACCAAAGAATTTGCTGAACAGACCATCTCAGATCTTCCGAGAAAAGTATTTGTCCCTGCTTTCAAACTTTCTTCTCCACCAAAAGATCTAGCTTCTGCGCCAGGTCCTTGGCATCCAGAGAGCTTTTCAAACATTGGCGACAAGGAAGACAAAACATTGATCAAAGATGTTGCTCTGAGAACAACGGCTGCGCCCACCTTTTTCCCAATTTATCAAAATTACACGGATGGCGGGGTCACAGCAAATTCTCCAGCAGCGTTCACTGTGACGCATTGCAAAAAGAATGGCTACTCTTTGGACGGTATGCGTGTATTGTCTCTGTCTGGAGGAATGCAAAATGTCAGTATCACTGAAGAGAATGCCAAATGGGGCGTCTCTAGTTGGGCCAGCTACATTGTTGATATGTTGATTGACGGCAATATGTTTGTCTCGGACATGATGTGCAAAGAGCTATTGGGGAATCGATATTTCCGTTATGAATTGCCGTTTGGTGGCAGTGTTTCCCTAGATGGAACAGAACAACTGGCTGCACTGATGGAAGCAGCTAAAACGGTTGATTTGTCTCCAATTTATGAGTGGATTCGAAAAGAATGGCTTTAACAAGGAAATATCAAAATTACTGCAAATTGTACATAAATTTTATTATTTGAATTTTGCAAGATGACACAGAAGCATCACCATTGGATTCTCTTCTATTTTGCTATTACTTTAGAATGCGACACTCCAATCATTGAGGTGCTACATCATTGTTTGACGACTCCATTGAATAGTATTGATATTTGGAGGAAAATTTTGACAGATAAATCCATCAAATGGCCGTGTACAAGAAAATTGGACAAGCAATCATTTTTCGATAATTTACAAGTCACATTTTCAAAAACAAACTGGTGGTTGATTTCATTTCCTGCCCCTAAGATAACCCTTAGACTATCACGCTGGGATATGGTTGAGAATTTGATCACGTTTGATTGGCAAAGTTCTGATCTTTACATAACTGAGCAAAGATCGGATTGGCTGTTATCGTACACTGTAAGATTTGAAGAGGACACAAAATTTAAAGTTGCTCGAATACATCTATCGGTAGATAATCAACCGTTATTTGATTCGATGTATGCTTGGAGAAAACCCACAAACCCCTTCTTATTGCTTCTCTGTTTGTCCTTGGCATTGGAGAAGACAACGGCCAACCTTAATTCTAGAGCTGTGAACCAAACAACAGAGACCAAGCCTGGATCAATGGAGTTTTATTCCATCTTTATGGATTTCTGTAAGGAATTGGATTGTAAATGTTATTTATTCGACGACTCGGATTCTGAGTAAAATATTTAAATTTTTGCATTAGTGTTCAACAGGCAATATGGCAGATGTAAAATGGATATTATTCTATCTGAACATCGCACTGGAATGTGATGTTCCTATTCTAGAGTCGATTTTCCTAAGTCAGCTCAAAGGATCATTTGGAATTTGGAGAAAACTAAATCAACACAAATTTACAGAGCAATATCCTCAAAAGAAATTGAAAGATATATGGAATCGTATCGTAACCGATTGCGGTTGGATACCCAGATGCCTTGAAATTGGAAAAGTTCAATTTATTGCTGAAGATCCTCTAGAATCTAGCCATTATATCTCAATACATTGGTCTCGCGCTCAAAACCGAGATTTCTTTGAAAGAAATTCAAAAAACCTGGGATTTGAGATTTACGACAATGGAGAATCGCTTACTTTTTCGTCCTTGTTTCGATTTGATCCCAAAGAGAAAAAGCATATCGTTATCCTGGAATGTCATGAATTGTGGACCTGCTCAGGACAATTAACATTCTCGGAAAGCTTAATATGTGCTGAATCATATAGCTTGTTTCTAAGTGGAGAGACAGACTACATATTTGTCCCTCCTGGTGCGAAAATTCAGCAATGGAAAAAGGACAAATTTGAATTCAAGGAACCAGTATACATTGAATTACCCTGGGATGATTTTCTAATTAAATAATTTTGATATAGATATTCGCCTTTTGACCCACTGAGAACAGGGTTTAAGATTTAAAAAAACGAATCATCAATGGTTGACGACCTATTTTGCAATTGCCGTAAATTGTGATTTTCCAATTCTCGAGGCACTTTACGAATGCAGACCATCTTTCACAGGCGATCGCGTCTGGGCCAAGATGATTGAACAGAATTACAATCAGTTCAGAGATAGACAGTTTTTACAAAAAATCTTGTCTCCCTGCAAATGGAAACTGCTCTATTTTAATGGCCCTTGTGATTTTTTAGCTCAAAGTCTGAGCTCGAAAGCACTTATCTCCATAAGTTCTATGCAATTTGCAGATTGTTGGTTCAATGAGAGAACCTCAGAGCTTTTAGCATGTTCTTTAAATCTGCCTATCCGTTATCTAGGATCGATGTATGCAAAGTTAGAGAAAATGTCGGTGGAAGAAGGCTGTGATATTGTCTCTGGTCGATGCTCAGGTGCTTTGGCAAGTTGATGGAGTTTCATTGACTTTCAAAAGTGCCTTGGATTACTTTCACTCTATGAGCAGAAATTTGAACAATCAAACTACAGAAATTATAGCTCCACCAAATGCTCAGATCATTGATGTATCAAGAGAACATGACTTTAATTGTCCAATTGTTAAACTTGGATCCTTGTAGTCATTGATTGAAAATCTTTGAAAAATAAATTGTAAATGTTAGAAAATATTTAAGAAAATTCTGAAAATTATTTAATTAACAATAAATTAAATCAAAATTTTCTTGTTTTTAAAATAAATTTAGAAACCAAAAATATTTTTCTCGAAAATACAATTTTTTGCAAACCTTGAAATCGATTTTTTACAAGCAATTATTTTTAATTAAAGGAAAAATTGAATTTTTCTATTTTTTGAAATATTGATTTAGAGGGTGTTGATGAATTCAGGAAATTTTATATTTTCGTATATTTTTGAATTAAATCTTAAATAATTATTTGAAATAAAAATTAGATAATTCAAGAAAATTCAATAATTCGTTTAAAATCATAAATTCACAAACAAAAACAAACAAACAATGACGACTCCGAGTGGCTTTCAATTGATAGCGGATTGTGATCATGGCTTCCTTTTCCAGATTATGAAGGATGGTGTTGATATAATGCCCGGCTGCCTTTATGAGCCGTACAGCAGACAAATTTACAAGAAAGGCAATTTAAATGTGGCTGTTGGAAAATACAATACACAAACTGGCCTTTTCGAGTTGAGTCCGGGAGCATTTGAGACAAGAAAATTCAATCCAGAAAATGGCCTTGAAGTCAATGAGAGTGCTCCTGAGACGACTTCTGATTCTTCGAGCGTTTCCAAGCCTTTGGTTGAACAATCGACGCCGACCCCAATGACGAACATTGATGATGAATTGGCTCTGCGCAAAGAACCCTTGTCAATGCAGTTGGAGAAGCTTGCGGCTAAATTGCGAGAAGAAGAAGCGAAAATGGACTTTGAAGAGAGAGAGCTACTCTCTCCCAAGGTTCTCGATGCGGATTCCAAGGAGCTGGCACAACTTCAATTTAGTTCGGCAACAACTCTGGACTTGCTTGAGTCGATGCAAGACGTTCTCTCCAAGCTCCAGCCTGAGCTTGAAGAGAAGCACAAATTTGTCAATGGCATCAAGGAATATTGTCATCTCGATCGACATGAGTTGATCAAGTTGCTTTTTGAGAGGGACAAACAACTCCTCCTCGGATGTTCCTTTGAGGAAGAGCTTGAACAACGCAACAAAGAATACGATGACCTTGTGTATCGTTTCAAATGTATGGCTTCCCTTTTCCGCAATACATTGGCCGACCCCTCGGACCTTGATCGAGAGATTGATTACGGTCGTCGATTTGATTGCATTCTCACCGATAAGACTCCTGATTGGAGTTTGGTGAACTATTCACTCTGGAAGTTGTCGGAAAGGGATAATGGAATCGTTGTATCTGAGAGTTTTCCTGTCAAGAAAGAATGGGATCTCAAGTCAGAGAAACATTGAACAATTTTCAATATTAAACATTTTTTTATCAACTTGTTTTTATCAAAAAAACAAAATCATAAGAAGAACAAAAATGCAAACTGAGGATGAGGAATTTCGATTTGTTCCTTTTCTGCTGAGGACGATTCCTCGAATCATTGCTAATCAGAGATATTTAGCTTATACATCCGAAGTTGGCGAATCTTTTAGGCCAATTATTCCCAAATATATCGTGAACGGAACTTATGCAGCATCTTTGTTTTATGTTGGAGCAGATGTTGCTCACAATTTTCAAATAGAAAAAGAACAGGGTGCTCAGAATTCAGAGCTTGCTCTCAAAACAACGGACAAGTTGATTTGGCATGGATTTGCCTCAATGCTGTTGCCAGCTTTGAGTGTCCATTCAATTGTTTCATTTTCTGGAAAACACGTGTTTAACAAATTGCCGACCAACTTTACGAAAACAAGAACTTGGGCTCCAACGACCCTTGCTCTCGTCTCTATCCCATTTATTATTCATCCGCTTGATCATCTTACTGATTTCGCAATGGATAACACAATTAGAAAATATTATCCAATTTAAAAATTTTCTACCCAAAAAGAGAATTGAATTTCGGATTTTGAATTTTAATAAAATTGATTTTAATCCTGTATGCCGGATCCAAGAGTTGAATTGTCAGCAGAGCAAAAGCATATCCTTACCCTTGTCTCGAACGGAAAGAATCTCTTTATCACGGGTCCAGGAGGAACAGGAAAGTCAACTGTAATTGAAGCCATCAAAGAGAAATTAGCAAGTTCACGGAAAAAATTCTTTGTCACTGCTCCAACTGGAATTGCAGCTCTGAATATTGGCGGTTGCACAATTCATAGTTTCGCAGGAGTTGGATTGGCCAATGGTTCACAAGAGGATCTTCTCAAGGATGTTATGAAACGGAGAAAGAATGTTACGTGGTGGTTGACTACCGACACATTGATCATTGACGAAGTCTCCATGTTGTCACCGAAATTATTTGAAAAGCTTGAATTCATTGCACGACAAATTCGAAATAATGAGAAATTTTTCGGGGGAATTCAGCTTATCGCAGTGGGAGACTTCTTTCAACTTCCGCCAGTTGATAAACAAACCAAGGAAGAGAAAGCTGATCCGAAATATTTGACTTTTGTGTTTGAACATCCGCTATGGAACAAGAATATGCGAGATCATGTTATGCTCACCAAAGTGCATCGACAAAAGGACATTGAATTTATTCAAATGCTTTCTGAAGTTCGACAAGGTCGGCTTAGCAATGGGGGAGAGGATCTTTTAAGAAGCCGACTCAATGCCAAGCTGGCGTGTCCAAATGGAATTTTGCCCACTCGACTCTTCCCAACGCGGGCAGAAGCTGATGATACTAATCGAATAGAGATGGCAGCTCTGCCGGGACAAGCTAGGCATTTCAAAAGAACACAATCTTCTATTGGAACTATGACTGCTGCACAGCGCGATTATATGTGGAAGAAATTGGATGAGAATTGTCGGATTGATATTGATTTGGAATTGAAGGTCGGAGCTCAAGTAATGCTTCTCGCAAATATCAATGTCTCAGAGGGCCTTGTCAATGGAAGTCGGGGAGTTGTTCTCGAGTTCAACGAGATGAGCGGCTGGCCAGTGGTTCTATTCGCTGATGGTCAACGGTTTGAGGTTGAGCCATGGACATGGACTGAGATGGCTCCAGATAGGAAATCTGGAGTCTCAAACAAACAAGTTCCTTTGAAGTTGGCCTATGGAATCACAATTCACAAATCTCAGGGTTTAACGATTGACCTACTTTCCATTTGTTTGACCAAAACGTTTGAATATGGTCAAGGCTATGTTGCGCTTAGCAGGGCCAGAACGTTGGAAGGTCTTGCACTGGAAGGTGATTTTGACACAAGTATGTTTGCTCCACATCCGAAAGTTCTGGCTTTTTATTCAACTCTTGGAAAATTGATTCACAATCCAGAAGATGACATTCCTATGGTTCGAAGAATGATGGTTCCAAAAATTCCACCGAGAATTGTTAGCAAATCCGACCTCCAGAAGGCTAAACAACTCCACCTTGTTTTATCCAATGAGCCGGTGGTAGAGAAAAAGGAAGAGCTGCCCAGATCTGCCGAGTGTATTATCTGCCTGAGTGAGAAATCCACTCATATTGTCTTGCCTTGTGGCCACAAATGTCTCTGTCTTGGTTGTTCTTTGGGTTCTGGTTTGAAAAATTGCCCTCTTTGTCGAAAAGATGTTGATAATATCATCAAGGTTTTTGAATAAAAAAAGTATTAGTGTGACAAACTGAACTGCCAAAAAATTAATGAACAGCCTTGAGTTGGTTGGAAAATGGTTAAGTGACAACAATCTCTCCACAACTTGTCTTGCATTGTCAAATTCAAGAGCTGGCAGGTATATATTAGATTTCAGAACTTGCCTCACAGATGTCTGCTTTGAAAACTATCCGTTCTTTTCAGCCATTGGTCTATCGAATGAATCAATTGAAGAAGTCGCTGCTGCAAATGGCGATTTGGAATTGTTGAAAAAAACTTTTAGAAAAAAAAGACACGATGTAAGAATTGGTTGGGTGTCAGAAGCTGCTGCCGCCAAGGGACATGTTCACATTTTGGAATGGCTTTATGGACAAAAAACTCCAATGACTAATTGGGTTTGTGCAAGGGCAGCAGACAACGGACGGATGAATGTCTTGCAATGGGCCATCTCCAAAGGCCTGCCTTGGGATTCAAAAGTTTGCTGTTATGCTGCGGAAAAAGGTTATTTTCACATTCTTACTTGGGCCATGGAGAATAGATGTCCTGTTAACACAAGAATTACACAGTACGCTGCAGCAGGAGGACAAATTTCCATCTTGAATTGGTTTTATGAAAGAGGATTTAGAATTACTTCAGACGATGCAACCTCTGCTGCGCGCCACGGCAAAATTGAGACACTACAATGGTTGTTGTCAAAGAATGTGGAATTGGATTCTTCTACAATACTTGCTGCTGCTTCTTCAACTACAGAAATGTTGAGATTTTGCCTTTCCTTTGACATTCCATTGTCTGCCGCTGTTTGTGCAGAAGCTGCTTTCGTTGATAATCTTGAAAATTTACAATTACTCAGATCCAAAGGCTGTCCTTGGGATTCACGTGTGATTAGTAATGCCGCTGGAAAAGGAAATTTTGAAATGATCAAATGGGCCAGAGCAAATGATTGCCCTTGGGATGAATGGGCGTGCGTCGAAGCAGCCACGAACAATCATTTGGACATTCTAAAGTGGCTAAGAGAAAACGGTTGTCCATGGGATCGCGATGTTCTCTATTATGCCCGAATTTATGATTCCGATGAAGTATTTGAGTGGGCGAAAGCAAATGGTGCCCCTGAATGAATTTGTGCAATTTTATTACCTTTGTGTCTGAATTTACCAATCAAAACAACCCACTGGGGCTCGTTCGCCTCGACAAGTGTCACCTTTTTGCGCACGGCCTGTGTAATCAGGACCCAAAATCTTTTTCAAATCTCGACAAGTTTTGCCAGAATAAAAGGCATTAGCCTTGTCGTTTTCAAAGTTATTGCAACTACCAGGACTTGTTCCGTCAATACATTTGCCATGCATAATACAAGCCCCTGTGGGTGAAATTGCCCAGGGCCGTAAATATAAATAGTTCGCACCCTGGAAAGGATATCTGTAATATTGCAGTGCATCGGTATAAATAGTCCCCGTTTGAACAGGTTTCCAATCAGCTCCGACTGTATTTTGAGCGTATTGATGTTGAGTCAGGGCAGTCCATCGAGCAAACAGAGGAGACTCAGAATTGTAAAACCAAGGATCGAAAGTTGAAGCCTGAGGTTCAAAGCCTTGAGGAACCCGATAAGGGAAAACAGGCTGAGGATTACTCGCCATGTTGAGTTGGCGATGAGAATTGTCAGCAGAACTCATGTTTGTAGAGTTTACTTTCTATTAACAACGAAATTTAATCTGTCATTCCAATGGCCGCTCGAGCTTGAAGAAGATCTTGGAACGGTCCTCTCTCTTCCTGGACAATCATTGTCTCGCCTTGTTGAGAGATCAATCGACAATAGAATTGTTTTTGTTTTCGAATAATTTTCCAAAACGATTCTTCAACTTCTCTATCCAAATCAAGAACAGGACTCTCGCCCTCATTGTTCGTCGTCGGTGGACTAGGTGGCAGAACAATTTTCCCATTATCATTTTGTTCAGACTCTTCTTTCTCAACAGGTTCAGAAAGCGGAGTTGCAAGAATCAATGACTCGGTATCTGCTTCTTCCAGAGGAGATTGACAAGCGGTAATCTCTGGTCCTGGACTCTCAATGTTGTCAATTTGCAAAAGATCATTCCCGGGCGAGATGACGATAGCTTCGGATTGATTCAAAAATTCTGAGCTCGCATCCAGCGTAATACTCTGCTCTTGAGGTGCAATGGTATCAATTGCTATTTCTGGCTCTCGTTTTGAGGGAGTAAAATCAGAGGCATTTTGCCCACCAATCAATTCTTGACAGTACTCATTAAATTGAGAAATGAATGAATGAATATGGTCATAACGATTTTTCAATTTCCAAAAATCCAAAATCTCTTTGTCTAATTCCGTCAGAGGTCCAATTGGCTCTACAATTGTGCTAGCCATTTTAATTGTATGAAATTAAAATCAAAAAATATTCAAATGCCTTTTAGATTGGCTCTATATTTAATGATCGTTCTCGGCTGTGATATTCCCATTATTGAGGCCATTGATCGATGCATTTACGAGGCAGTCCAGCCCTTTATTCGAACAATTCACAATCCATATTATCAAAAATGGAGACTTGAATTTTGGTCTTTGGGTTGCACAATACAGAGATATAAAAAAGATTACCTCAGTAAAAAATGGTTTTGGTATGACGATACTTTCAATTGCCAAATAACTTTGATCAATTGCTGGCCAAAATATGACCAAAAATAAATTTTCACCCCTTGTTTTGTATCAACAATAGTCACAATTACGTAAACTAATGCCATTCCAACTTGCCTGTTTGTTGTTGATTATTTTCGATTGCGATACGCCAATTCTCGAAGCAATCGATCGACAATTCGAGGCCAGCATCAACCACATTTATCCTGATCATTCGAAATTCAAGTTTCATCAACCACCGCTCGAGCTTTGGTCTTCTGACTATCATTTTCAAAATTCCAAAGATTCTAGCCCTTCCTGGGATTCAACAACAAACTGTATTTTGTTGGTGACTCAATCGATTAAATTTTATTGAATTTAAATTTGACTCGGACACATAGAATGTCATTTAGGTTAGCTTGCTTTTTAATGCTCATCCTCGGATGTGACATACCAATTATCGAGGCTTTTGATCATTGTATCTATGAAGCTGTTCAGTTGATAGTGAGATCAACAGATGATTTTTTTCCATATTATAAGAAAAATCGAATTACTAATTGGTCAGGGGGACGCATATTACAAAATGAAAACAAAAAAGATTCTTTATGGAACTGGTGGGCTATTACTGAGGATAAATAATTTTTAATAATTTTGTGCAGAGTGACCAACTTGAATTTCTCCACACTGCTCAAGTAGTGTGTACTGTTGTCCCAGCTGTAGCATGGTCCAGGGACACCACCGTAAGCGACAACGATCTGTGCAAGCATTGAATGCGATTCTAGCTCTCTCTTGCTGCTGAAAGCGAGGAATCAACATTCGATTCATTCCAGGCTTCAATTCAATCACTCGACTGTCTGCATACCATTGGAGAACCACAGGCTGCGCCAGTTGATTGTGAATTAAAATGCTCAGACCAGAGCAACCGAGCAAAGGTTCCCAATTGAAATTCTTGTTTGCATACACAGGAGCAAATTCGAGAAAATTTTGCATTTTCAAATCAACCTTCCTTAACAGTTTGAAAATTTTTATTACTACATCAATAACAATTGACAAAAATGTCTGATTATCGTGATCTATCAACACTGGTTCGCTTGGCTTGTCAGAGCAATTTTCCAAGTCGATTTCAACTTGGTGCACCAAAGGCTTGTCAAAAACAAACAAAAATTCTCTCTCTGCCATTGAAGGATGTTGATTTGATTGTAGCAGAAATTCGAAACATGCTTTTGGAAGACAGCTTTCAAGTCAATTTCGTAACAACTTTTCTAGACTCAAATATGGCCATCTCTCAAATTCGAATTCACTATCCCAATCGCTGCCCATCCTGTTCTCATGCTTTCACCAGCAACTGGTTGGAAATATGATTTTCAAAAATTTGAAAATTTGTAAATTTGTAAAAACTAGTAATTAAAAATCCTCTTCATTTAGAATCATCTGAGAAAAGATGAGTGTAGTCTATCAGGTCTATGAATCAGACAAAAGTGGGAAAAAACTATTTCAATACCCTGATCGAGTCTTTTCCAAAGATGAACCTCTGTTGTTTGTCGCTGCCACCATCGCCAATCAGCCGTCTCCAGGAATGAATCATGGCTGCTATCTGATTGTTGGAAAAGAGAATGAAATTGGTCTCTTTGAGATGATGATTGCTCTTCAACCTGGATGGACAATCCGAGTCAATCCTCTGCCTTCGATCTCTTCACTAGAGATGAGTTTACCACCAATCAAAGAAGAGAAATCAAGTTCCGATGATTTAGAAACTCTATTAGCTCTCGTCAAGTCTCAAACTCTTGATACATGGGAACTCTTAGATCTCCTTGAACAGTACAATGTGAAGCTCAAGCCATCGGATTACAAAACATCTAGAGCTTTTATCTCTGCCCTAGCCCGGCTGGGCAGGAAGGAGAAGCAAACAGACAAACAAGTCACATTTGCAGAGAAAAATGAAGTTTTTCTCATTTCTGATCCAAAAGAATAAATTGTAATTATGATGAGGAAAATTAAAAATTTGCACATTGAAAATAATCTAGAAAAATGGAATTTATTAAAATTAAATAAAGAAAAAATCCTTTTATAAAATATTTTCTGAAACGGTTTTAAAATTTTCTAGAAAATACAATTTTTCAGAAACCCTGAAAATCGATTTTTATTTTTAATTAATT
>JACZCZ010108713.1_pt1 | contig 11830 bp, 10 predicted proteins | sample 8641811 | NCBI WGS metagenome assembly JACZCZ01 (sample SAMN15324610, study PRJNA640507) | soil metagenome | isolation source: intercropping peanut in the first line | place: China: Luxin town, Laibin City, Guangxi Province | collected 2019-07-25 | depth 10cm m | reverse complement strand
GGCCGCACGCCGAATCCCGACGTGCTCTGTAATCGCGAGATCAAGTTCGGCGTCTGCTTCGACTACGCGCGACGCCTCGGCGCCGAGTGGGTTGCGACAGGCCACTACGCACGCGTCACGCATGGCGATCGGCCTCGGCTGCTGAAAGCGGTCGATGGCGAGAAGGACCAGAGCTACTTCCTGCACGCGATGCCCGCGTCGGCGCTGTCGCGCACACTCTTTCCGATCGGCGATCGACACAAGGACGAGATCCGTCGGATCGCGCGCGATCTGGCCCTGCCGGTGTTCGACAAGAAGGACAGCACCGGCATCTGCTTCATCGGCGAGCGTCCGTTCGCGGAATTCCTGTCGCATTACCTGCCCGCTCAGCCAGGCGATATCGAGACGCCGGAAGGCGAGAGACTCGGGCGCCACCAGGGACTGATGTTCTACACGCTCGGACAGCGTCAGGGCCTGCGCATTGGGGGAAAAGCTGATGCCACCGAAGCACCCTGGTACGTCGCGCGCAAGGATCTCGGACGCAATGTGCTGATTGCCGTTCAGGGGCACGACCATCCGGCGCTGCTGAGCAATTCGCTCATCGCGTCGCAACTGACCTGGGTGGCCGGCTCACCGCCGGCCCAGCAGTTCGAATGCACAGCGAAGGTGCGTTATCGCCAGCCAGATCAGCCCTGCGCAGTCTCGGTTCGCCCCGACGGCAGCGTCGCGGTGCGATTCGCAACGCCCCAGAGAGCCGTCACGCCCGGCCAGTACGCCGTCTTCTATGCCGGCGAGGAGTGCCTGGGCGGCGGCGTCATCGAGTCGATCCATCACGACCCCGGCAGCGAATCGGCGCCTCGCAACAAGACTGATCTGGCCGCGTACTGACTGTCCTCGCGGGTCAGACGAGACCCCTCGTGTTGCCAGACTTTCTCGATATTGCAACGCGCATTTCGATGCGCGCGGAGGTCTCCTTTGCCCTTGTAGCCGCTATAATCCGCCGCGATTTAAACGGGGGCCCCAATCACTTCGGCACCCGCCCTTTTTCCTCCCGGAGGACGCATGAAAGACTCGTTCAAGGCGCGCACGACGCTCGCTAGCGGCAGCAACAACTTCGAAATCTTCAGCCTGGCCGCGCTGAAGGACCGCAACGTCGCACGCCTGCCCTATTCCCTGAAGATCCTGCTCGAGAATCTGCTTCGCTTCGAGGACGGCGTGAACGTCACGCGTGCAGACATCGACGCGTTGCTGAGCTGGGATCCGAAGGCCGCTCCCTCCTACGAGATCTCGTTCACGCCCAGCCGCGTGATCATGCAGGACTTCACCGGCGTGCCGGCCGTCGTCGATCTCGCCGCGATGCGCGAGGCGATGATCAAGCTCGGCGGCAATGCCGACGAAATCAATCCGCTGTCGCCGGCCGAACTGGTCATCGACCACTCCGTGCAGGTCGACGCTTACGGCACCGCCGACTCGCTCGCCAAGAACACGGCGATCGAGTTCGGCCGCAACACCGAACGTTATGAATTCCTGCGCTGGGGCCAGACGGCGTTCCGCAACTTCAAGGTCGTCCCGCCGAACACCGGCATCGTGCATCAGGTGAACATCGAGCACCTTGCACGCGTCGTGTTCGACTCGGAAAAGGACGGCGTGCGCTGGGCGTATCCAGATACGCTCGTCGGCACGGACTCCCATACGACAATGGTCAACGGCCTGGGCGTGCTCGGCTGGGGCGTCGGCGGCATCGAAGCCGAAGCGGCGATGCTCGGTCAGCCCGTCACGATGCTCATCCCGCATGTCATCGGCTTCAAGCTCACGGGCAATCTGCCGGCCGGTGCAACGGCCACGGACCTCGTGCTCACCGTCACCGAAATGCTTCGCAAGAAGGGTGTGGTCGACAAGTTCGTCGAGTTCTACGGCGACGGCCTCGCCAACCTTCCTCTCGCCGATCGCGCGACGATCGCGAACATGGCGCCGGAATTCGGCAGCACCTGCGGCATCTTCCCGATCGACAACGAAACTCTGCGCTACCTCGAACTGACGGGCCGCAACGCAGAGCAGATCGAACTGGTGAAGCAGTACGCCAAGCATCAGGGCATGTGGCGCGAAGACGGCGCGGCACCGGCTGACTACACCGACGTGCTGGAACTCGATCTCGGCACCGTGGAGCCTTCTCTCGCCGGCCCGAAGCGCCCGCAGGATCGCGTGCCACTGCGCACCGCGAAGCAGGTCTACCAGTCCTCCTTCGCCAAGATGGGCGAAGAACGCAAGCAGAAGAATCCGGCTGCAACCGGCACCGGCTCGGTGACGATGGACGGCAAGTCCTTCGATGTGACCGATGGTGCAGTACTGATCGCTGCCATCACGAGCTGCACCAACACGTCGAATCCCGCTGTGCTCATCGCCGCAGGCCTTCTGGCCCGCAACGCCCGCAGGCGCGGCCTGACGTCGAAGCCGTGGGTGAAGACCAGCTTGGCACCCGGCTCGCGCGTCGTGACGGACTATCTGGCGAAAGCCGGACTCGCGCCCGATCTCGAAGCGCTCGGCTTCTACACGGTCGGCTACGGCTGCACGACCTGCATCGGCAACTCCGGCCCGCTGCGCCCTGAGATCTCCGCTGCGGTGAAGGCTGGCGACGTGGTCGCCTGCTCAGTGCTCTCGGGCAACCGCAACTTCGAAGGCCGCGTGCATCCCGAAGTGAAGATGAACTTTCTCGCATCGCCGCCGCTGGTCGTTGCCTACGCGCTCGCCGGCACGCTGAATCTCGATCTCACGACTGAAGCACTCGGCACCGGCAGCGACGGCAAGCCGGTCTACCTCAAGGACATCTGGCCGACCCCGGCCGAGATCCAGGAATTCATCGCGAAGTCGGTCGACTCGACCATGTTCCGCAAGAGCTACGCGAGCGTGTTCACGGGCGACGAGAACTGGAATTCGATCCGCCTGCCGGCCGGCAAGATCTACGCGTGGAACGACAAGTCCACTTACGTGAAGAACCCGCCGTACTTCGTCGGCATGACGATGAAGCCGAACTCGATCGCGGACATCCGTGCCGCACGCGTTCTCGCGCTGCTCGGCGATTCGGTGACGACGGATCACATTTCGCCCGCCGGTGACATCTCCAAGTCGAGCCCGGCCGCGAAGTACCTGGTTGCTCAGGGCGTGCAGCCAGTGGACTTCAACTCCTACGGCGCGCGCCGCGGCAATCACGAAGTCATGATGCGCGGCACCTTCGCCAACATCCGTCTGCGTAACCAGCTTGCGCCCGGCACCGAAGGCGGCGTGACGGTTCACGTGCCGAGTGGCGAGCAGATGAGCATCTTCGACGCTGCGATGCGCTACAAGCAGGAAGGCACGCCGCTGATCGTTATCGCCGGCAAGGAATACGGCACGGGCTCATCGCGTGACTGGGCTGCCAAGGGCACGATGCTGCTGGGCGCTCGCGCCGTCATCACCGAGAGCTTCGAGCGTATCCATCGCTCGAACCTCATCGGCATGGGCGTGCTGCCGCTGCAGTTCAAGGAAGGCCAGAACGCCCAATCGCTCGGCCTCACGGGCAAGGAAAGCTACGAGATCATCGGACTGAACGGCGGTGCGGCGAAAGTCGTGACCGTCGTGGCAACGCCGGACTCCGGCGCGCCGATCAAGTTCGAAGTTCGCGTCCGCATCGACACGCCGAAGGAACGCGAGTACTTCCAGCATGGCGGCATCCTGCACTACGTGCTGCGCCAGCTGGCAGGTGCCGGCAAGGCGGCCTGATCCGCACAACGGAAAGGCCAGCGACGGTCGACAAGGGGGAGCGCTGCTCCCCCTTCTCTTTTGTATCCCTGTCGCCGTTCGCCGAAGTTCCCGCCATTGAACGGCGCATCACGGCCAGCCGATAATCGCGATCCAAGTTCTTTCCGGAGTTCGCCATGACCGAGCACATCCGCGTCACCGTCGAAGATCGCGTCATGCGAATTGCGTTCAATCGCCCCGAGAAGAAGAACGCGATCACCAACGCGATGTATCTCGCCATGGGCGAAGCACTGACTCGTGCCGAGAGTGATCCGCAGATCCGCGCGGTACTGTTCGAGGCGGAAGGCGATGCTTTCACCGCAGGCAACGATCTCGCCGATTTCGCTGCCGTTGCTGCCGGCAAGATGGCGCGCAGCGAGATGAAGGCACACGTATTCCTCGAAGCGCTCGCGCGCGGACAGAAGCCATACGTTGCCGCGGTACAGGGATTCGCGGTCGGCGTCGGCGTCACGATGCTCATGCATTGCGATCTCGTCTACATCGCCGATGACGCGAAGCTGACGACACCCTTCGTCAATCTCGCACTCGTTCCCGAAGCGGCATCGAGCTGGCTCATTCCGGCCCGCATCGGACATGCCCGGGCATTCGCCATGTTCGCGCTCGGTGAACCTGTCGACGGTCGCACGGCGGCTTCGATCGGAATCGCCAACGCTTCGCTGCCCGTCAGCGAGGTGCGTAATAGGGCATGGGCCGCCGCGCAGGCTCTTGCAACACGGCCGCTGGGTGCACTGCAGGCGACGAAGAAGCTCATGCGTGACGCCGCTGCGATCTCCGCAGTCATGGGCCGCGAAGGCGAAATCTTCGGTCAACGACTGCAGACTGCAGAAGCGGCCGAGGCCTTCCGGGCTTTTGCGGAGCGCCGCGCACCCGACTTCTCCAAGGTTTCAGGCTGATCAGACTGTCGATCACGGATGATGACGACTATGCAGACACCATTCGCTACACCGCTGCAGGACAACGGCGACCTCCTGGTCGGACCGCTCAGAGGGCCGCGCCAGATGCTCGCGGCACAGCAGTACGACAATCACACGTCGATTCACGACGATGCGACCGCGCAGAAGCTCGGCTTCAAGGGCGGAACCATCGAGGGCCCGACGCACTTCAGCCAGTTCGTTCCGCTCTGCGTTGCGACGTGGGGCGTTCGCTGGCTCGAACAGGGCTGCCTGTCAGCGCACTATCGCAATCCCTGTTTCGAAGGCGAACAGGTGCGTGCGTTCCTTGCGAAGCCAAAGGATGGCGCTACGCAGACGACGATCTGGATGCAGCGGGAGGACGGCACGGAAATTCTGCGCGGCACGGCGTCTGTCGGTGACAACAATCCGCCGTCGGCGCTGGAGCAGCGCATTTCGCAACTCGAACCGCCGGAGAAGCTCGTCATTCTGCGCGACGTGCGCGTCGGCATGCGAACGGCACGCCAGCGCGTCCGCATGGGATTCGATCAGCACATGGGGGATCTCTATCCGTTCACGCTCGCCGACAAGCTCAAGGTCATCACGGAGACTTCGCCGTGGTACTCCTCAGACGGAGCGACGGCTTCGCCGTGGAAGAAGCCGATCATTCCTGTCGAGATGATCAGCGTGCTGTTGAACCACGCTCGCGACACGAAGCCGTTTCCCGTCCATGGCCCCGTCGTCGGGCTTTTCGCGGATCAGGAGATCCGGCTCATCAAAGGGCCGCTGTTCGTTGGCGAAGAGTACGAGATCGATCGCGAGGTCGTGGCATTGAGCGGCAGCCGGCGAACGGAGAGCATGTGGATTCGCACGCGCGTCATGCGTCCGGAAACAGATGACGTCGTCGCAGCGATGCTGCTCAACTCGGCGTCGCTGAAGGATTCGTACGCGAACTACGCAGCGGATCTGGCGCGGCTTTAGGACTCTCTCGTCGTTCTCGCGCAAGCAGGGAATGACGCACACCTAGCGTCCCTGCCGCTTCATCGGCGGCCGGGCCGTGCTCTTGTTGTTCTTCCCGAAGCGCGCCTGCTGCTGGATCCGTTTCATCAACTGCACATGCTGAGGGGGCGGCAACTCCGCCTCGTCCTCGACACTCCACTGTTCCTTGAACGCGCGCATCGCCTCTTCCTGAACTCCGGCATGCCGGCTGGACAGCATGAGGGACGACGGAGCGCATACGCGCGCGCGAATCAGGCCGAGATCTTCAGCGGCATGGAACAGGCTCGGATACCAGCTCTGCCAGGTCGGCAGCAGCTGCTCCACCTGCTCACGCAGGCTCTGGCGCTGTGGAATGTCCGCAACCGTGTTCATCGCTTATTTGTACCACGGACTTTGTTGCGGGTTGAACCCATGAAAGCCCGAATTTTCGCCCCGACCGCGGCTGCCGTGGAACCTGCGATTGCAGTGGAACTCCCGATTGCGGTAGAGCACTGAATCACACATTGGTATCGTCCCGTCGACCCCATGGCACCTGGAGGCCGCATGACATCGGCTGCTCGCGCACCCACACAGGGAACGTGCCTTTGCGGCGCCGTTCGCTACGAAATCGACGGCCCCTTCACAATGGTGGTGCATTGCCATTGTTCAATGTGCCGCAAGCATCACGGCGGATCGTTCGCCACTTTTGCCGCCGCACCGCTCATGGGCTTTCGCTGGATCAGCGGAGCCGACCACATCACCGTGCATGAGTCCTCGGAAAAAGGGCGGCGATACTCCTGCAAGACCTGCGGCTCCGTCACACCGACGGTGATGAAGGAACTCGATCAGGTCATCGTCCCCGCCGGTAATCTCGAAGGAAGTCCCGACATTCGGCCGTCCGCTCACTGGTTCGTGACGTCGAAGGCACCCTGGCACACGATCACGGACTCGCTGCCCCAGCACGAAGAATATCCGGAAGAGTTTGGTATCACCGGCGTGACGCGCATGCCTTCCGAGCCCAGGCCGGGAATCATCGCGGGCAGCTGCCTGTGCGGCGATGTGGCCTACGAAGTGTCAGGTCCTTTCCTGCGCATGGTGAACTGTCATTGCACACGCTGCCGGCGCGGGCGCAGCAGCTCCCACGCGACGAACCTCGTGTGCAAGATCGACGATCTGCGATTCGTACGCGGTGAAGGCAGCGTGGTGCGCTACAAAGTTCCTGAAGCGCGATTCTTCACCGTCGGCTTCTGTCGTCGCTGCGGGGGAGCGGCACCGCACGTGTCGGCGGAGCGCGGCATTGCTCTCATCCCCGCCGGTTCGCTCGACTGCGATCCCGGCTTGCGACCGCAGGCTCACATCTTCGTGAAGTCAGGCGCGAACTGGTTCCGCATCACCGACGTCCTGCCTCAGTTCGCGGAGGCGATGCCCTGACGGTGAGCCGCCGCAACGATCATCGACCCAGCAGTTGTTCGAGAACGTCCGCTGCCGGTCGGCCGAATCGCCGCGCGAGTCGCCTCACCAGATCGATGTTCACAGGCACCGTCGCACTCCTGAGCGCGTAACGCGCATCGGCAACATCCTGCGGTCCTCCAGCGAAGCACTTCATGGCAATGAAGTCTTCGAGACCGATCACGCGAACTGAGCTGCCTGCAAACGGTACCGTGATCGAGCGGGCAAAGGCGCGCTTGTCCAGGCCGCGAAGCCCCGCAAGCAGGTCCACCCGGTTGCGGTGCCGATCGCTCAGTGCAAGCAAAGCCGGAATGGGATCATCCGCGTCTCCACGGCGCAGATCGGTGTCGAGTCCCACCTTCCTGAACACGCGTTCCAGCTGCGTAAGCTTCGCGATACTGACAGCGATGAGCGCATCGGCGTCCAGCGTAGCGCGGACTGAACCGTGCACCGCTGCTGCCATGGCACCCACAACGGCGTATTCGATCTCCTGCTCGACCAGTACAGCCGCAACATCCATGAGGAGCAGCGGCGATTGCCCAGGCCCAGCGGGTTTCATGAGGATCGTTTACCAGCACGCTGTAGCGCGCCGACGAGCTGACTGTGCTTCAGGTGCGCGTTCAAACGCTCCTCCTGTGTCATCTGCCGCGTGCTCTCGAGCAATGCATCGCGCGCCTCGTCAGCGAGTCTGGAGCGAGAACCTGCACGTGGAGTCTCGACACTGTCCACAAATGCTCCCGCTTCTTCAGGCGTTTCTCCGATCTGCAGCGTCATCGGCAAACCTGCTCGAACTGCAACGCGAAGCAGGAGCTCGAGTGATACACCGGCTACCCGACCATTCAGGATCTTGCTCAGAGTCGGCTGGGGAATACGCAATCGCTTCGCAGCCGCGGTCTGATTGAACTGCTGCCTGCCCAGATGGCGTGCGAGCTGCAGCGCCACGTCCGCACGCAGCGCTTGAACGGTCTTGATGTCAGTCTGGGTCTTCATAGCCGATTAACTATAATCTTATCGAATTACGTATGAAAGCATCATCCACCAAACCGACCCAACTCGTTGATTCCCGAGGGGCTGTCCCGTCGACGGACTTGGCACGGCAGGACCCAGGTCGGCGCGTGCCGGATCGAACAGCCTGTTCGACCGCGATGGCAATCGCCTCGACCGCGCTCTGCGCACGCGCGTACAAGTCACGCGCGCATCCGCTTGCGAGTATCGCCTCGACCCGATCATCGGAGCGCGATATGAAGTGGCTGGCCGGCTTGTGCGTTCTCATCATCTCCGCTGTCGCACACAGCACCTCGTCTGCGGGCGATGCAGCAAGCGCGAGCACCGAGTACCTCTCCGTCAAGGGTGTGCGCATCGCCTACCGGTCGATCGGCAAGGGCCCGCCCCTACTTCTCGCCACCCGGCTGCGCGGGACAATCGATACCTGGGATCCGCTCTTTCTCGATCTGCTGGCGAAACAGCATCGCGTCATCACGTTCGACTATCCGGGAATCGGCTACTCGGGAGGATCGATGCCTGACGATCTCGGGGCCATGGCATCGACAGTCGCGGATCTCGCCGCAGAGCTGAAGCTGCAGTCCTTCACGATCATTGGATGGTCATGGGGCGGCCTTGTCGCGCAGACGCTGGCAGTCGAGCATCCCCGACTGATCGATGCCGTCATACTGATCGCCACCAATCCGCCCGGGGAAGTTCCCTACCCCGCCAGCAAAGCGTTCCTTGATCGGGCGATGAAGCCAGTCAATGACCTGGCGGATGAGGAGGTGCTGTTCTTCGAACCCGCCGATGCCGGCAGCCGCGCTGCCGCGAAGCGCTCCCATGAAAGAATCCATGCCCGCCCGGGCGTCACCGAACACATCCCGTCGCGCATGGAGCAGTTCCAGCCCTATTTCGCCGCAGCGCAATCGTTCAGAGCAGACAAGGCGGACCTGCGTGGGCGCTTCCGCTCGTCACCGGTTCCGAAGCTGATCATCACCGGAGACAACGACACCAGCACACCCGGTCAGAACTGGTTCCCATTGATGCGGCAGCTTCGGAACGCTCAGCTCATCATGTACTCCCAGACGGGACATGCACCACAGCATCAGCATCCGCAACTCAGCGTAAGTCACATCGAGACATTCCTGCTGCAGGAACAGGGCAAATGACGAGTGCTGCCCCGAAGAACGGAGACGACGTGCACACGCCGTCTCCGTCATCCGGGCTATCCCGCTTCCACCACGTCATCATCTCCATACCAGTTCAAACGCCGCGTCGCGATCATCACGCCCGCCAGTGCGACGAAGAGAATGATTGCCCCCATCAACAGCGCGTAGTCCTCGGACAGCACGAGCATGTAGAGCAGGCCGTACACGATCGCCATGGCGGTTCCTGCGACGGTTCCGCGGACTCTGCTGCCAAGGACACCCGCGATGTAGACGCCGATCAGGACAACCAATGCGCAAGCAGCGATGAGATACGCCATCCAGAAGGTCAGGTGCTCGGACAGGGCGATCAGCAGCAGATAGAACACGCTGAGCGCAAGGCCGACCAGCAGATACTGCAACGGATGAATGCGCATCCGGCTCACCTGCTCCCATGCGAAGAAGGTCAGAAACGTGAGCGCGATGAACAAGAGCGCGTACTTGATCGCGCGTTCGCCGCGCTGATAGGCATCGACAGCCTGATACAGGCCCACGCCGAACGCTGACCCTACCACGGTTTCGTCCGCGACTTCGTAGCGCGTGAAGGCCTGTCGATAGGAACGGTTCAGTTCGAGCACCTGCCAGCGCGCACTGAATCCCTGATCATTGATCGACCGCTCGACCGGCAGGAACGCGCCCTGGAACGACGGATGAGGCCAATCGGATTGCAGCGTGACTGTCGTAGTGCTCCCCAACGGCAAGACGGAGAACGCACGGCTGCCGGCGATGACCGTGTTGAACTCGAACTTCACCGGGTTGATGCCGCCGGAAATAGCAGCGGGATCGATCGTGGCTTCGACGCCTCGATACAACCCCTGCCCCGCCGGACCGAACCTGACGTCAGTCCCTGCGAATCGCGCGAGGCCGACTTCGCGCAGGCTGCGCACATCGGAGAGCGGCAATCGCAGTCGCGCCTGATCCCATCGATACGTGACTCCCGGTTGATCGAGCAGAGGCTTCACAGCCTGCGGATCGAAGTGCCCGTTGATGCGAACACTCGCCAGATAGACCGGCACAGCGTAGATACCGACGTAGCGCGGCTCGCTTTCGAGATTGAGATCGACATCCACATCGAGCGCTGCCGGCAGCAGATACAGATCGCTGGGCACGATCCGTGTCTTGCCGTCTTCCGTCACTGACCTTTCCGTCGGAAGCACGAAGATCGGACCGCCGACCGTCAGGTCTCCGCCCCAGCCTTCCGCAACCTTCGAGTACGCCTGCTCACGCGACATCGAACGCTCGGTAACGAGCCCGCGCAGCATCATCAGCGGGATCAGCAGCAATACGACGATTGCGCCGATCACGAACGCCTTCCACCCCACTGAGCCCGAGGCTCGAAACCCGATTGCCATGATGAACTCCCCTTATGACGATTCTTGACACCGCGGCGAGGGTGACCCGGCAATCGGGCATTCCGGGGAGCGAATTCGGGCGAACCTGGGGCAGGCCGCACGCATTCCGTGACTGCTGGGGAATCGCGGCGAGTGAGAGTGTTCTCCGGGCGTGATAATTTGCTCCCGGTGCAGGTCTCCTCATGTGTAAGAGATCCTCTGCAGGAGTTTCGAGAATGTTGATCAAACGTCCCCGCCCCGGCGATTCGGCAGGCATCCTGCCCTCGCAGATCACTGCAGAAGGCACGTACCTCAACCGCAGGACGCTGCTGCAGGCGGCGCTCGCTGCTGGTGCAACAGGCATCGGAGCCGCGTGGCCCGGACCCGCCTCCGCCACGACGGATCTGACGTTCAAGCGCAACGAGACTTTCAGTACGAAGGAGGCGCCAAACTCCTACGAGGACGTCACCGGCTACAACAACTTCTACGAATTCGGTACGGGCAAGTCGGATCCGGCCGCCAACTCCGGCCGTTTCAAGCCAACGCCGTGGACAGTGACCATCTCCGGCGAGGCGGAGACGACGGGCAAGTTCGCGCTCGAAGACTTCCTGAAGCCACACGCGCTCGAAGAACGTGTCTATCGCCTGCGCTGCGTCGAAGCCTGGTCGATGGTCATCCCGTGGGTCGGCGTGCCTCTGGGCGATGCCCTGAAGCGCTTCAAGCCGACGTCGAAGGCAAAGTACGTTGCGTTCAAGACGGTGATGCGTCCGAGCGAAATGCCGGGGCAGCGCTACCCCGTACTGGAGTGGCCCTATGTGGAAGGATTGCGAATCGACGAGGCGATGAACCCGTTGGCGTTGCTCGCAGTCGGCATTTACGGCAAGACCCTTCCGAACCAGAACGGCGCGCCGCTGCGGCTCGTCACGCCCTGGAAGTACGGCTTCAAGGGCATCAAGTCGATCGTCGAGATCAGCTTCACGGAAAAGGAGCCGCCGACCTCCTGGAATATTTCCGCGCCGCACGAGTACGGCTTCTACGCCAACGTGAATCCAAACGTCGATCACCCGCGCTGGAGCCAGGCCCGTGAGCGACGGATCGGCGCCGGCCTGTTCAACGCAAGAATTCCGACCCAGATGTTCAACGGCTACGAGAAGGAAGTGGCGGGGTTGTACCGCGGGATGGATCTGGCGAAGAACTATTGAAGGCCGGTCAGCTGGCT
>JACZCZ010028047.1_pt1 | contig 11836 bp, 14 predicted proteins | sample 8641811 | NCBI WGS metagenome assembly JACZCZ01 (sample SAMN15324610, study PRJNA640507) | soil metagenome | isolation source: intercropping peanut in the first line | place: China: Luxin town, Laibin City, Guangxi Province | collected 2019-07-25 | depth 10cm m | reverse complement strand
GATCAAGTAAGGACTGCGCGTAGAGCGTGCGGTTGTCGCGTTTCTGCAGCTTGACGGCTCCAGCCCCGCACGAGGCCGCAATACGGATCATGTCGCAGGCGGTTTGGACGTTGCCGCCGTGATTCGAGCCGATCTCCGCGATCACCCACGCGGGTGATGACTCAGACAGCCGTGCGTTGCCGATTGCGAGTTGCCGCATAGAGTTCTTCCATTCGACTAATCAAGGCATCCCACGAAAACGGATGCCGCTTATGGATCAGGTTCTCCACCCAGCGCGAGTCCGACACGTCTTTCGTCATCGACTTCAGCATCGGATGGGTATGGTTGTCATGATTCGTGATGGCCGGCCGCCGCGATTCGATCGCGGCATGCACAGTCGTGTTGTTCAACCGCGCGCCATGTTGAAAGAACGCCAGCACGCAATCCGCATCGCGTAATTCTTCGCGCACGGCGTCATCAGACAAGATGCCAAGAATAGTCACTTTGTCACGGCCCAACACGTCATAGAGCGCGGCGAAGTGTTGCGTGGCGTCAGACAGTGACGTGCCTTCGTGCAACCCCACCGACACGCGCAAGCGATAGTCGAGCCCAGCCGCTTCAAGATGCGCGCGCACGGTGGCGTAATGCGCGGCGTTCAACTTATGCGCCATGCCAAAGGTGAACAGCTTGACGAGGCGGGACGCCGATGGCGCCAACAGGGACGGACACCAGAGGCCAGGAGAGCCGAGCGATGGATCGGCGAAGAACACATGCGCGGCCCGGCGCGTCATATAGTTGAAACCGCCATCGTGCCAGAACACACCAAACTGGCCATCGAGCGCTACAAACGGCGCAGGGTCGTCTACGTTGCCGGAAAGCTCACTCCACTTCAGCGAATAGAGAGGATACGCCCCAACGCGAGACGACAGCGACATGCCGACAAACGGCACGCCCAACCTCTCGGCCAGCATCTTCCCGAACTTCGCCACACCACACCCGTACTCGTTCGTGTGATACGAAACGACCGACGTGAATGGGAGCTTTACTGACTCGCGTAGCACAGCACGCGTCCTTTCTGCTGCCAATCGAGCGCGGATTCCAGATCGGGCCGGCGCACACCTCCATTCAGCACGCACAGCGCGCGGAGGAAGGGCTGCGTCAACAGCGTTTGATGCGTCGGGTCAACCTCGCGCTCCTCGCGCACGTCGAACAGCGACCCACCGTGAAACCGCGTCGTGATGTAGACCACTTCCCGAGACAACCGGAACAACTGACGCACCGTCTCACACACTTGCGGCACGGTCAGATGCTCCAAGACTTCGCGGCAGATCACCACGTCCGCCACCTTTGACGGCAACTGCGCGGGATACCCACGAATCACCCAATCCGTCACCGCCAAGGCTTTCGCGGACGGAGAGGGGTCAATGCCACCGGCATGCACCCCCAACTCGCGCAGGAAGTGCACGAGATAGCCAGGGCCGCACCCCACGTCGAGAATTTCTTTTAGCGGGAACAGATCGCGCAGAATCTGCGGATGCCTCCCTTCAATCGTGCGCCGCGCATCCACCGTGTAGCGGTTGCCGTCCGCGCGCCAGTCACCCGCAAAGTACTGCGCGTCGTAGCGCTCCGGGGGCGTCATCTCTTGCTGGTCCATCGTGAGGGCCAAGCGATCGAGTGACTGCTCCGCGTCCCTTAATGCCCAGGCGCGGAGGCGCGCCGTCGAGGAATCCTCCGGCGTATGTGCGAAAAACTCCGATCCGCCGTAGGCCTTCACCGCGTCGGATTGCGCCTGCGGGAGCTTGTTGTACCAGTCGTAGCCCTTCACGTAGACGGTTGGCTTCATCGCCGCGATCACGTCTTCAGTGGGCCGATCTTTCGCATAGACGACGTCACAGAGCGCTTCCATGACGGCGACACGCGATTCTTGCGGCAAGAGCGGTTCTCGCCCCTTCTCCCGAATCTGATCGTCTGACGCTACCGCGCAGAGGAGCGCGCCTCTGTTTAGTAGGCGGGCAGCTCTGAGGTAGGCAATGTGACCAGCGTGCAGCGGATCAAATGCGCCATCCACGAGCACATGATCCGAGAAGGACGGGAGATCAGCGAAAGAGACGCGCACCGATGTGTATCGTGTGCCGACTCTCCCGCCTCTGTACGCAAACTTTCAGCGCGCGGAACGGCCGAACATCCGCACACCCGCCCACCGCCACCACGACAACGGCGAGTACTTGCCAAACACCGACCGGCGTTGCATGCACTGCCGAAATCTGGCATCCGCCTCTCGCCGCGTGATCGGCGTCCCATTGAGCCGCGCCCCCGTCCGATAGTGGCAGTCGTGCTCGAGGCAGCAATCCAGATGAAAGTCCGCGACGTACGAACAGCCGTCTGACTTGAGCGCCTTCGCCTGTTCTCGGACGTCAGCCCAGTACTGCGCGTTTGTCGTCACGATAGTGGAGGCACCCCAAGTTCAGCGCGCAATTCCCGGATGTGCTTGTCGGCCATCTCGGACTCAGGGTTCGAACGGCAGTCATAGCCGTAGCGCGTGAACCGTCGAAACGCGTCTGAGTCATTCGGATCAGGGAACGGTCGACCTGCGTCGTTGTACGCCTTCTTCACGCGATCCTGAAACGCCCTCACCGACGTGTTTTCATCCGGGTAGGGAAACGTCGGCGGCGCGGGCGGGCACACATGCGGCGGCGGGATCGGATTGGGTTGTCCCCCGTCGATTTCCGCCAGCGTCAGCGGCTTCACCCATGCGCCGGGTCCGTTCGGGTCAGGCGTAATCTGTGTGATGTAGGCGTTCGGCGCTTCGTGCGCCCCGATGAAGTCGATGATCGTGACCGGCGCATTGCCGTTGGTTGGATCGTAGTTCGGCCCATACCCGCGCCAGCAGATGACATCCTTCGACAGTACCTTCGGGTCGCCGCGCTTGCCGTTTCGACCGACGTTCGTCAGCCCTTGCTCGTAGTAGAGCACTGCGCACACGCGGGCGTTGAATTCGCCGTCGTCGTGCGGCGCTTTGCACTTTGCCCAAGCAGACGGGAAACGCGTGGTCAAGGGTTCAATGAGAGATTTCAAATTGGGAATCATTCGATGCGTAAGACCTCAAGGGCACACGTCACGCGTGTGCTGGTTTGCGAGAGACGAATCACGAGACGAGGATCGAAATCGAGACAGGAGTACGGACGACGGACACGAATCCCGTAGCGGACGAATTCACACGTCGTATCCTCATGGTGCAACGTCATCGACGGCCACCGTAGCGGCTCACTGTCCTCCACGGTCTGCGAGTACGCCAGCATGGCCGGATCACGCGACTTGCACCGGCTTCGCCCCAGACCACCGCACCAACCGTTCACCGGGGCGAATGTCGATATGGACGCCCCACGCGTACTCACCGACGCCGCGAATCTTTGAGCCTTCGCCGCGCGCCACGGACAGCACGATCTTGAGGAACTGGCCGCGCGTCAGGCCGGCCGGTGTGCTCAGGTCGAGCGCACGACCCTGCACATGCTGAGAGTTTTTGGCGGCGCCAGGAATGCGCGCGTTGTAGGCGGGAGTGCGATAGGCACTGAGGATCGTGATGGGCTTCCCAACGGCCGCTCGGATGCGCTCGAATTCCGCAGCCAGAACCGCCGCGCGCGTGGTGCGCCATTCCTGCGGGTATGCGACCCCATTCTTACAGGCTAGTTCGGCCCATGAAAGGTGTGGCGTGGGGCCGCTCATCGCGTCCTCGTATCGATCTGCCGGAGGCATTCACTGCGCTGGTAGTCGGTTTTGGCAGCGTTGACGCACATGGTCTGCAGCACGTACAAAATCTGCTGCTGCGCCATATCGGACTGGCCCGTGATTTCTTTGACGGAGGTGATTTCCGTCCGCATGGCGGCGTGCTCGTCCAGCAGCCGCGACTGCGAGGCCATGACCTGTCCGACGACGACGTACAGCAGGACACCGGCCACCAGGCCGGCAAACCCATAACGGGCAAATATGGTCACCCACTCTTTCATGTCGATCTCCCTACTGCCCGTCGCCGTCCCGTCCGATGATCTGGAGCGGTGGGCACGCGCATTTACCCTGCGTGTGCTTGCTACGGGGCCGTTCGCTCTCACCAGCGGGCGGTCCCGGTTCCGTATTACAATCAGTCCGTGCTAGAAGCCACCGCCTTGTTCGGCTTCGTGATGCTCGCCGCCGTGCTGGTCACCGAACTGGGACCGCTGGGCCTGATTCCGTGGCTGCTCGTGTATGGCGCGTACCGAGCCTTTCTGGCACGTGCGCGCCGTTACGTCTGGGATGACGCTCATTCCCCACCCAAAAGGGACTGAAGTTTTCCAGTCATCCAGTACGCCGCCCCACCGATACCCGCCGCTGGCAACGCGGCCCGTTTCGCCCCTTTTACTGCCGTATCGATCGCATCTTTGATGTCCATCGCGCGCGCGTATTCGCGCATGGCGGCCTTGTATTCTGCGCCCTTGCCGACCGAGCGCGCGGCCGTCGCGTTGGCCTTGTTCATGGCCGCGCTCAACTCCGCGACTTCGCGCGCCATCACCGGCGTTAACCGGCTGTACTCGTCTGCCGACAGACGACTGATGTTGCTCGCGAAATCGCGCGACTCTCGATAGGCCATCGCTGGCTTTTCCGGATCGGTCAGACGTCGCAAGAGATCACGGACAGACTTCGGCATCGATCCGCCGCGCTCCGCGAGTTGCTGAATCCGGAGCGCCTTATCGCCCATCTCTGCCGCGTCCACGACCACATCCTGCGCGGCGCCCATCACCTCTTGGAATCTGGCCCCAGCGCGCGTAGCGCTCGGAATAGATCGAGCGATCTGCCGGCCTGCAGGCACGCCACCCAGTGCCATTTCACCAGCCACCGGCAGGACGCCGCCGACCGTGCCAGAGAAGTTGTCCGGTTGCTCCACGCGCGGGAGTGTTGCTACCTGACGGCCACCGTGAGCGGCACCGACCGCGTTCTCCGCATCAAGTTTGGCGTTCATCTGGCCCGTCACGTTCGACACGGCCCCCTGCAGCATGTCCACAAGTCCGGCGCCAGAACCGCGAAGAAAGCCGACGCCGACAGACTCAGTCGGTTCATTCAGGCCAAGACGATCCGACCAAGTCTGTGCCTTTGCTGGCTGCTCTTCGACGACTTCGTATTCGTCCTCATCGATCACTTCCCACTCATTGGGATCGGCAACGAACGGACGCTGCTGTTGCGCCATTACTTCACCACCGGCCCGAGGATCGGAGAGCCATCAGGACGGACGCCCGTTACTTCGCGGACTTCACCCGTCCGCTTGTTACGAACCTTCTGGCCAACCTTGAACGCAGGCGCGGGTGCGCGCTTCGTCGCCTTCCCGCTGATGAAATCGTCCTCCGCGTCGAGCACCATGTCCGTAGGGATGCCCCACTTTGTCGCTCGATCCCCATATGTCTGCCGCACGCCTTTCTGATTCGAGACAGCATTCGCAAACAGTGATTCCGCCTGACCCAAGAATTCCGACCGCTGCTCCGGCGTTAATCGCGTGCCCTGCATCACGCGGTTGTAGACGTTCCGAATCCGATCCGGCACACCCGCCGCGTTCTGCGCGTTGGCGAATTCCTGCTCACGCACCACGGAGTTGGGATCGAGCATCTTCATGTAGGCGAAGATCATCGACAGATCGCCGGCCGCGTTCGGTTGCTCGCCTGCCGACTGGACCCGCTGATACGCATCCCGGAGCGTGATGTACGGCTTACTGTCGCGCGCGTAATCGTCCTGAAACTTCAACGCGGCATCTCCTGCCTTTCCGGAAATGCCACCGGGGAGCGTGACCTGCACGGTCGGCTTGTCATCCGACTGCATGTACCGCTTCCGCATGCCTTCGATTTCCGTGCGCCGCTCCGGCGTCGTGGCCGGATCGCTGTATTCCTCGAACGATCCCGCGGCCGGCGGCGTCCGCGTTTTGCCCTGCGGCTTCCCTACCGGCAACTGCGCAAACTGCTGCAACTCGGACAGCCGAGCCGAGGGCTTCCCGACGATCTGCTGTAGATGCGCCGGGAGCTGATCGATCACCGGATCACTGTCCGGATTGTCCGCGACGAACGATGTCTTGAGCGCCTGATCGACAAACTCACGCACCTGTCGCTGTTGACGCGCCGTGATGGTCTGCTGCGCCATGTTGACGGCCGGCTGCCCCTGCGCCATCACGCCATCGCCGTAGACCGAAATCAGGCTCGGCAACGCCTGCTCAATAAACTGCTTGGCCGCATCCGGCGAATCCAACGCCGATGCCTGCCCTGCCCGCGCCGGCCCGACCTGCAACCCTTCCAGCGTGATACGACGATTCCGATCTTCGGCCGCAATCCGATCCTGTTCGACCACGCGCGCATCGGCGGTATTCTGGCGTTCGATCTGTCGCTGGCGATCCGCCTGCTGCTGGCTCAGCGACTGCCGCTGCATCTCCTGCTGATCCAGCATGGCCGTGGTGCGCTGGTACGCTTCGAGAAACGCCTGCATCCCAGGGCCGTTGCCGGACACACCGGAAGCGAGCCCCGGCGCCAATCGCACGAGTTGGGCCAGCAATTCGTTCATCGGCTACATCCCCTGATTGCTGACGCCGGACTGACGGCTCCGAGCAATGATCGCCGCCATCGTGCCCAAGCCGCTCCACAGCGCATTGTTGTTGGACTGGTTGATCTGCGACTGGTTCTGATTCAAGCCCATGATGCTCGTCAACAGGCCGCCGAGCTGCGCGGGATTCCCGCCCATACCCGCCGCCTGGAGCGCCAACTGCAACCGCTGTGGGCCGAGGTCGGACAGCACGCCGCCATAGGCAATCGCCTCGCGTGACCGCGCTTCATCCTCCCCGCGCACGATCGCAGACAGATTGTCGAGCGCCTGAAATACGTCCAACTGCTCACGCGAGCGCAGATCGGGAATGTCCGCGATTTGGGCACCGATGAGTTCCGCGCGTTGGTTGCGATCCTCGCGCCGTGCCAGTTCGTTCGTCGCTAACTGCGTCTGCTGAATCGCTCGGATGCCGTCAAACTCGTTATCGAGCTGCAGCATGGCATCCTGAAAGACGCCAGAACCGGGGCCATGCCCCATCGCCGCCAGTCGTTCGGTCAGACGCTTCTTCGCCGCCGTGCGGTCACGCTCAATCGGATCAAGGGTGGCCGTCCGCAGGACTTCCTGTTCCGCGCCGGTATACCCCGATCCCTGCAGATCGATAAACCGTTTCTGCAGGTAGTCCATCAACTGGTCGAGCTGCGCGTTGCCCGTCGCCAGTGAATTGGCGCGATCCTGTAATCCAGCTTCGTACTGCTTGCGATAGAAGTCGTCGTAGCCGCCCTGCAGCTCGCCAATGCGGGCCTTGATCAGCGACTCCAACAACGCCGTGTTCGGATCGTTGTACTGGTTCGGCGGCAACGGGCCACCGCCCACCTGTCCGGCAGGCCCTGAGCCACCAGGGCCACCAGATGCTCCACCGGGACTATCCGGGATAAACTGCCACCGCTTGCCGCCTGTCGCCGTGGCCGACTCGATCACGTCCCATACGGAACCATCGGGCAAGATGATCTTATCGATGAAGCCCTGCGCGTTCTTCTCACCGAGCTTGATCCCGTAGGCTTCCAAGTCCGCACGGAGGCTTTCGAGCGATTGCGGCGTGGGTGCGAGGCCCTTCACCACGCTGTTGAGGAACCAGCCCGCGTAGTCACCGCCGGGATCGCCCCACTTCTTGTTGCCAGGACGAGAGCGCGCCTCGGGTGAATTCTTGATGGCCGCCAGCATGGACGGCAGCCCAGCTAACCCGGTGCCGTAGCCATACTGCCCGGTCCACCACTTATTGATCTCGTCACCGGATGGTGCCCGCCCAAGTGCTTCCTGATACGCCTGGGCGATCGCGGCCGAGAAGACAGCCTTTTCAGTGGGATCAAACGTCGCGCCGGTAGACGTGCCTTCACTAGACGTCTGCTTCTGGATGCCGGCGCGATCATTCATGCCGGCGATTTCGATCGGCGCATTCAGCCGGGCTTCGTCGGAATTCCGGATCGCCTCAATCATTGCCGGCAGACCGGCCATCCCCGAGCCGTAGCCGTAGCCACCCGACCACCACTTCTGCACGTCGTCAGGGCCCGGCGCGCGCTGGAGATAGTGCTGGTAGGCGGTCGTGATCTGGTTTGAGAAGTCGTCGGTCGGCCCACCGCTCGTCTGCTGACCAGTCGGCGTCGGCTTACTGGACGAGGATTGCGGCGTCGATGGCACCGTGGGCACACCGGGTGCGGCGTGTGCCGGCTGCCTGTTGCGCGCCAGCGCGGCATCCATCGCCGCTCGTGATGCGTTCCAGTCGTACGGCGTCGGCGCGACGAGATTGGCCTGTTCGCGTCCGCGCGCGGTTTGATCCCACGCCACCGGATTAGCGGCCTTCACCTCCGGCGAGAAGTTCCATGCACCGGACGGATCGTTCTGCTCATCGTACCGGCGATTCGCCGCCCAGTCCTTTGGACCGATGGCATTGCCCATGTCATCCACGGGCACCCAGTCCATGTTATACCGCTGGTTTTCGAAGAAGATCGGCATGGCCGTCTAGGGCGTGCCTCCACCGCCTTTCTGGTACTGCATCGGCAACAATCCATTCGCCATCGAGAGAATGGAGTCGTACAACGGCTCGCTCTTGTTCAAGCGGCCCTGCATCGTCTTAATAAGGGCCTGCATGCTGGGATCAGTGGTGGCGCTCGTCAGCGAATCGGGCGCGTCATTGTTCGATACCATGCCGCCAACCGTGCTCACGCCGCTCAATCCGAGCGCGGCCCATTCCTGCGGCGACAAACCGAGCCAGCCAGCCGCCCCAGCCCCAGCCCCCCCACCCCCTGCGGCGCCTGCACCGGCCGCGCCAGCTGCACCAGCCGCCGCGCCGGCTCCAAGGCCTGTGCCACTCGCGGAGACGCCCGCCGCGTACGGCGTGATCGCCCACGGCGCACCGCCCGCGACAGGCGGCAGCGTGCCGGTGCCGGCCGAGGCGCCGCTCATCGCCGCCCCCGTCGCCCCCAAGGCTGTTGCCCCACCGAAGAATGAGATGAGGCCCAGGATTGCCGCCCGGCGGCGCTGCTTCTGATATTCCGCCCACTGCTCCGGCGTGATCTGACCATTCATCACGCTCGGCGCGTACGGATCCATCGTGCCTTCCGTCTGCGTGCGGCTATTCGTTAGCCCCGTATCTGGATCGACGTCACCGAAATCAGGCATGGCTCACTCCGACCGGCGATCGACTCGCAATCACCGCTTGTAACTCGAGATTTGCGTCTCCAATCTGCGCGCGCACCCACGCCTTGCGGGATCGCAAGTTGGGATTGCGCCGCCACCACGGCTCGGCCGCAAGCCGCTGATCAATCACCTGTAACTCGTTCTGTAGCGCGGCGATCTTCTGTTTGACGATCAACTTCGGCACGTCAGGGTCAGGCTGATACGCGTACTGGTGCGACTCGCGCAACAGTGGCGCCGTCTCCGGGATATGCAATCGCACCCCACGCCCCGCCGCCACACCGAGTAAAGACGCCATGTTGGGCTTCTGTCGCACGTACTCCCATTCCGTGGCCAAGTGGATGCCGAACACAAACAAGTCGGTCACGCCCTCTGCGAGCGCATGACCAACCATCCACGCGGGTGAACTGGCGAAGTACGGCCCCACGGCCTTCTCAATCTCAGCCTTCGGCAACGTCCGCGCAGAGGGCGAACCCAGCGCCGCGGCATCCTGCACAAACACCGGGATCGTCTGTCGTCGCAAGAACTCAAGATGCCCCTGCGGTCGAATAAACGTCCCAGGTGGCACATCCTGCGCCCGCAACGGTTTGGACGGATCACGGAAGTAGAATTTGTCGAACGGGTGCAAGTCGTACCACCGATCCGCGCGCTTCGGCTGGAGGACGTGCATATCATTCAACAGCCACATCTCCACGGACGGATCATCCCACGGGGCATCCTTCCAAGTGGGCGCCGTTCCGACAATACACACTCTGCGTTCGCTCACTGTCACCCCACCAACACCGAAAACGCCGCGCCGGTCGAACTGGACCGGAGATAGATGCGCTTATCGTCAGCCGCCCGCGTCACCGTGAGCGGAACCACTTGCGCCCCGACCTGGTTCAACGCCGCCACCGGCAAGATCAGATTCGGCGTACTGGCCAAGCCATGCGCAATCGAGAATTCCGTATTGGCATCGGCCGGCGTTGTGCTGTTCAGAAAGTACGCCTGCAGATTCGTGGCGCGCTTCTGATGCTCCACCGCACCGAGCGAGAGATTGCTCAGCGTGTAGCGAAACGACGCCTCAATCGCTCGCTTCTGATCGGGCGGCAACGCGCCAAGTTCCGCCGAGATGTACCCGATGTCTGCCATTTACGCCGTTTCGTACCAGAACTGACCGGACACGATTTTTGTGCCACTGTTGGTCCATGCGCCGCCCGCAGACGACGCATAGCAATTCACCGTCGCGCTGTTGTTGTCGAGCGCGCAATACGCATAGGTGGACACCACGGCCCCGTTATCTCTCGCCACTGGCAAGAGCGCGCCGAACGCGAACACCGACCCCACAGTGACCGCGGTCAATGGCAGGGTGAAGCTCACCCCCGTGGCATTGCTCGTCCCCTCGAGATGGAAGGCCACAAACACCGTCTTCCCGACGCGCTTGTACATGACAAACTTCCGGCCTGCCGTAAATGACGCCCACCCCGTGATCGTGCTCGTTGCGGTGTAGTCCGTCCATGCTGTGGTGAACACATCGCCCGTAACCGTCAGCCCACCCGTTACCGTCATCCCACCAGTTACTGCCAGTGACGACCCGTCAAACGTCAGGTTCGGCGAACTTTGCAGCGCGCTCGTCCCATTGCCGTACGGGATACGGTTCGCTGTCAGCGAGGTTAAGCCAGTGCCACCACGGGCAATCGGCAAGCCGCCGATAAGGTCTTGCTCAACGGCAGTCACTTCGTCTTGCAAATCGTTGACGTGCGTGGCCTGGACGCTTTCGCCGCTGTTCTTCGTCGTAAACGATTTTGCGCTCGTCGGGTAACTCGCTGCCATCCTTTCCTACTCGCTGAATTGACGGACGTTTGGTTCGGGCACAATGCCTACAGCGTAGGTAAACAATGCGGCCGATTCGGTGCCCATGTACACAAACTTTTGCTGTACGTTCCGCCCGTCGCTCCCGAGCGGCAATGGGGTGTAGAACTTGCGCCGACCCGCGCCGGCATACGTCGCCGTGCCATAGACCGCCGTGCCATAGAGCGAGAGCCCCGCGCCGATCCCAAGATTGATTTGCCCTTGCGACACGCCATCCACGACGGTTTCTGCCGTCAGGTTGCCGCTGTGGGGCTCGTACTCCCCATGCAAGTCCGTAAAGCGCGCCCGATTCAACCCAGACGCGAACGTCGGGCCGTCGTACTCCGCGCTCATGTTCCCACCGTCAGCGGTCGTGCCTTCGTTCTCATCGACCACGCGGACAGCCGTTGAGGGCAGCGTTTGTAAGCGACCTCGGTTGCCGGCTACCGGCTCATCGCCATCCCAGAACACGTAGTGCCGTACCGTGCGATCCGTCTGTGTCCACGCGGGCTCGTTCGCTTCTCGCGTGCGGTTGAGGTCGAGGATCCATTCCCCAGGCGCGGCCGTGGGATACAACCGGGGCACGCTGACGCGCACTTCCTTTTCCCGCCAGTCGTAGACCATCGGGATTCCGGCCACAGCCGACGACGGCGAGTGATCAACCATATCCCGCCAGCCGGGCGTCAGCTCGTTCGACAGAAAGCGATCCGTGGCGCCATCGAAGATAAACACGCCTTCCGCAGACGCATGGCACACACCGGCTTCCACCAGCGTGACCGCCTTCGGGCCG
>JACZCZ010182881.1_pt1 | contig 11854 bp, 7 predicted proteins | sample 8641811 | NCBI WGS metagenome assembly JACZCZ01 (sample SAMN15324610, study PRJNA640507) | soil metagenome | isolation source: intercropping peanut in the first line | place: China: Luxin town, Laibin City, Guangxi Province | collected 2019-07-25 | depth 10cm m | reverse complement strand
CCTGGACCCACACCGTGGATTCGTCCAAGCACTTCACCCTGTATCGCCTGCAACTCGATCCGAAGGATTCGACCCGTTATCTGCTCGATGGCAAATCCCTGCCGATGCAACAGCAGACCGTCACGGTGAATGTCAAACAACCTGACGGGCAGACCCGGGCGGTTTCGCGCGTGGTCTACAGCTCGCTGTTCGGCCCGATCGTGCAGTGGCCGGGGAAACTGGATTGGGACAATCAGTTCGCCTACAGCCTGCGCGACGCCAACCTCGAAAACGACCGTGTGTTGCAGCAGTGGTACGCGATGAACCGTGCGGGCAGCCTTGAAGCGTTGCAGGCGTCGGTCCACAAGATCCAGGGCATTCCGTGGGTCAACACCCTGGCGGCGGACGACCAGGGGCAGACGCTGTACATGAACCTGTCGGTGGTGCCGAACGTCAGTGCTGCCAAACTGGCGCAATGCAGCGATCCGCGAGCCGGGTTGCAGATGATCGTGCTCGACGGTTCCAACAGCGCCTGCGCCTGGGACATCGACCCGAACGCCGCGCAGAAGGGCATTTACGCGGCCGACCGGATGCCGCAACTGCTGCGCAGGGATTTCGTGCAGCACTCCAACGATTCCGCCTGGATGGCCAACCCGGCGCAACCGCTCACCGGTTTCTCGCCGCTGATCAGCCAGGACAGCCAGCCGCTGGGCCTGCGTTCACGCTTTGCGCTGGAGCGACTGGGCTCGTTGAACACGGCTGGCAAGCTGGCGGCGGCGGATCTGCAAAACATGGTGATGGACGATCAGGTGTATCAGGCCGGGCAGGTCATGCCCGACCTGCTGCAATTCTGTGCCAAGGGCCTGGGCGCCGATGCATCGACGCTGAGTGCGGTGTGCGCCAGTCTGAAACGCTGGGATCGCCATGCCAATCTCGACAGCGGGCTGGGCTTCGTGCATTTCCAGAACCTCATGGCTGCGCTGCAGGAAGTGCCGGATGTCTGGCGGGTGGCGTTCGATCCGCAGGACCCGCAACGTACCCCGCGCGGCCTGGCGATCGATCGCCCGGAAGTGGTGAAGGCTTTGCGCGAGGCGATGCTGGCGTCGGTGGAGCTGGTCAAGTCGTCGGGACTACAGGCGGACAGTCGCTGGGGTGACATCCAGGTGGCCAGCAGCGGCGGCGTGCAGACGCCGATCCATGGTGGGCCGGGCACCCTGGGCGTATACAACGCGATTCAGAGCGTGCCGAGGAACGACGGCAAACGTGAGGTGGTCAGTGGCACCAGTTACCTGCAGATCGTCACTTTCGATGACCAGGGCCCACAGGCCAAAGGGCTGCTGGCGTTCTCGCTGTCCAGCGACCCGGCGTCGAAAAATGCCAATGACCAGACCCAGGCCTTTTCCAGAAAACAACTGAGTGTGTTGCCATTCACCGAACGGCAGATCACGTCGGACCCACACTATCAGGTGCAGACGATCCGCGAGCAGGACGATCAGGCGGCGAGGGTGGCCCGGCAGTAAGACGATGTGTGATGGGATGACACAGGAAGGCCGCACCCCATAAGGGTGGCGGCCTTTCAGCTTCTAGGCGTTTGCTGCGGGATGGAGTTGAGGACCGGATTGCCGTCCTTGTTGCGGGTCAGGTACACCGGCAACACCTTGGGCAGCGTGCCCACCAGGCTGTCGAGTTCCTTGATGTTGTAGATGCCGCCGAGGCGGATCGTGCCGGTGTTGTTGTCGGCCAGTATCAACGGCTTGCTCAGGTAGCGATTGATCAGCGGCAGGGCGTCGGACAACGCCAGGTCATCGAGTACCAGCTTGCCCTGGCGCCAGGCCAGTGACGTGTCATTGGCGTAGGTCTGGCTGATTTGCGGGATGAAATCACCGTGTTTGTAGCGCGCCTGCATCGACGGCTCCAGGCGCAGACCGTCGCCCGGCAGGTCATCGTTGCTGCTGACCAGGACCGAGCCCTCGATCAGGTTCACCCGCACCTGGTCTTCATACATCCAGACGTTGAACTGGGTCCCGGTGACGCGGATCTTGCCTTCGGCCGCCCTGACGATGAACGGATGGTTGGCGTCGTGGCTGACACGGAAGAATGCTTCGCCTTTCTTCAGGGTGACCCGGCGCTGATCCTTGTAATTGCTGTAGGTCAGCTCGGTGCCGAGGTTGAGTTCGACCTGGCTGCCATCGCCCAGGGTGACCTGACGCGTTGAGTTGCTCGCCTCGAAATGCTCGTAGGCATTGGGCAGCCAGCCCAGGTTCCAGCCGGTGTAAGCCGCCAGGGGCAAGGCCAGGGCACAGACGGCGGCGGCCATGGCGAGTGGACGCCAGGACGAAGTGGGCTGGCGGTGTGCGACGGGCGTGACAGGCGCGACGGTGTCCGTGCGCGGCAAGTCTTCGGCCACCACCCAGATCTCCAGCATGGCCTCGTATTCGAACGCATGCAGCGGGTGGGCATCACGCCACTGCCCGAAGGCCTGGCGCTCTTGCTCGGTACAGTCGGATGCGTGCAAACGCATGCACCAATGCGCAGCGGCATCGGTAATGGCGTCGTATTCGGCTTCGGAGATAGGGCTGTCGGTCATTGACTCATCCTGATTTCCTGCATTCTAACCTTGAGAGGAAGTCGGCGAGAACTGCCGTCATGGCATTTACCCATCAAACAGCTGTTTATTTTTACTGCAAGCCCTGAAAACCGGGCTTTCCAGGCAGTATGCATAAACAGGGTGAAAAAAAGTCATGCGCAGACCGTCGGGTCTGCGCATTTTTGTCGAGGGTGTTTAAAGAGAGGGTCAGGCCGGGTCGAGCTGCCGTCCCATGGCGCAGATCAAAAACGCCAGCGAGTCGGCATTGCGCAAAATGACGTCGATTCGGGAAGCCGGGTCGACCCGGTTCAAGAACGCGCTGCGTGCATCATCCATGGTCTTGCTCCGGGTCAGGGTCAGAATTTGCTTGCCCACATGTTCCAGCCCCGGTATCGCGTCCAGGCTGATCCACGCGTTCAGCGTGCTGTTCCACTGCGCGAACAACGCTTCGCGGGGCGAGGCCAGCGACAGCGCGGTGCGCTGGAAGTCCAGCTGTGACTGTTTCATCGCGGCGCCGTAGCCGGTGATGGGGGCAATGAGATCGCTGAATGGGCGCCTGGCCTCCAGTGTCGCGATATCCAATGCCTTCGAGTAGATATGGGCAAACTCATGGATGAGGGTGGCGGCCTGGCTATGCCCCTCGACGTTGAAGGGCTCGGTCAGGCACGACTTGTACCAGTCGAGCCCCTGATCGAAAAACCGCTCGGTGAAATGCACGAACCTGCGGGCGTCATCGTCCAGCACGAAGGCAATCAGGTTGGTGTCCAGGTGTCTGGTCGAACCGACCACGAACCGCTCGGAATTCAGCAGGTCTTCGCCGGGGTCCACCAGGGCATTGCAGATCGGCACGATGGCTTGCTTGATCTTGTCGAGCAGGTCGAGATCGACACCGGTGACATCGAAAAAACCTTTGAGGAAGGTATCCAGGCGTGTGCCCGGACGCAATTTGCGCAGCTGCACCAGGTTGTGCAGGCTGTTGAACGCGTAATAGCGCGCCATGTCGATGGCCTGCACGATCAGCCGGGCCTTGTTCGGGTGCAGGGTGCGAATCTCATCCATGCCCCGGGCTTCAACGTTCAATACCCGGCGGGCCTGATAGTCGTCCGCATAGCGATTGCGCAGGGTCGACAAGGCTTTGCCGTAGTGCACGGTGTGCGAGTCCAGGTCAATCGCCAGTTGCCGGCTCGAGGTGTTCGTCAGGAAAGGTCCGTTCGCCTCTTCGTTGAGGATGCGCCAGGCGACACCCGGTTTAGCGACGCGATACACCTTTCCGGCAATGGCGGCGTAGCGGTGTTTAGTCGCGGATTCGACATAGGTGCCATCGCGCGCGTCTTTTTTCAGGTCTTTCAACGCCACGGTCGTCACTTCGAAGGGCTGCAGCGTGGTGCGAGCCGGTGCGGTGGGGTGCACGTCCGACCACTGTGGGTCGACCTGGGGCGTTTCAACCGGCGGGGTGGGCGTCGTCGGCGGGTTGAGCAGTGGCGCATCCAGCGACAGTTTCCCCAGCGATACCATTTGCGCGCCACCGCCGATGAATGACTTGAGGGCGCGCCTCCAGTGACGATTCTGCAGGGCCTCGGCCGAATCCTTGAAGTCTTTGTAGGCGCCCCATAAAAACCGCAGGTAGGCCAACTTGCCGGGCAGTATGCCGGCGATCAGTTTGATACCGGCGCTGAACAGGTGCTTGGCAGCCTCCCAGTCCGACTGGCCGGAAGCCCGGGACTGACTGCCAAGCAGATGGGTCAGCAGGCGGGTGTTGTCGCCGAACCAGTGGGTCAGCAGATGACCGTCTATGGGCGTGCTGCCCAGGGTCATCTCGCTCACCTCATCGACGCTGGACGCCAGCAGGTTGCGGAACGATGCCTGGTCGGTGTCCGGCAGGCGGCGAAGCACCAGGTCCTGGAGCGCGCCCGGGGTGTTGATCGCCGCCACCACGGCGGCCTCAGTGGCGAATTCGCTGAACAGCGGGCCGCTGTGGTAGGGCACATACAGGATGTGCGGCCCGGTTTTTCCGGCACCGGGGCCGATCAGGTACAGGCCCAGGGCCTGGACGGCTTTGGCCCCGGCGGTCTTGATCAGCTCCAGGGGGCGCACCATCGCGGTGGCGCCCGCCACGGTGGCACGGGCGATGGCATCCGGCATGTCCAGCACCTGGGTGATCAGGTCGAAGGCGTTGGAGGACAGGTGTTGCTGCAGTTTCAGGCTGTGGGCGTGGTGCAGCAGTTGCCAGGGCAGTTGTCGAACGAAACGCAACTGGCGGGGGGCGGCCTGGGCGCCGCAGAGGGCTTCGGTGATTTTCTTTCCATAGTCGCCGGGGATGCTCAGTGACAGCAGCAATTGGCTGACAGCGGCCGGGTTCAGACCTTCCGGCAGTGTCCGTGTGGTATTGGAAGTGACCCGGAAACCGGTGCCTTGAGCGATATTGATGTGGTTCAGGGCGAATTCGGTCAGGGTCTGCGCCGGCCCGGCGAGTGCCAGGTTGGGGGCGATATCGATCTCGTCCGGATCCAGCGAGTGTCCGGGGAACCGCTTCGCCAGCAACCCCTTGAGGGTCTGGCGAACATAATCCTCGAGTGTCTGCAGATTGTGCAGGTAGTCCTTGTCATCGGCCACGCTGTGGCGGTACTGCTCCAGCAACTCGATGTGCAGTTGCTGTTCGTCGACCGGTGCCAGGCCCAGCCAGGCCGGCAGGGATTGCTGGTGGCTGATGGCGTCGGCGATCCACTTGGCGCGGTGCAGGTTGGTGTCGATGAGTGTCTGGGTCAGCGCGTAGAACGCCTTGTTTTGCCGGGCGGCGCTCAGCTTCAACGACCGCAGTTGCTCGCAGCGCGCCAGGTACAGGTCGATGGCCGATTGCATGATGTGGTGCAGGACATTGCCCGAGATCAGTTGAAACGAGTGGAGCGAGTAGCGTCGATGGAACAGGCGCTGGTCAGGGGCGAGGTTTTCCAGCAAAACCAGGCGCTGGTCGGAGTCCAGCAGGCGCAGGTTCAGTTGCTGGCGTGCGATGGCTAGCGACTCGAATACTTCCAGCCCCGCTGCTGGCGTCCACAGAATGGCACGTCCGGAGTGCTGGACATCGAGGCCGCCGCGCTCGGTCAGCAGCACGCATTGGGCCAGAGGCAGCAGCCTGTGCTCGCCGGAACATTCAAGGACCGGCGAAAAGACGTCCGGGTAGAAACCACGGAGGGCGGGACGGCTTTTTCGGTCTGGCCGGTCCGGGTTGAACACTGTATCGACGAGGAACCAGTCAGGGTTGCGCAGGTGGGCGCTGAGTTCACGAAGAGCCGCTTCGCCCCGCAGGCCGACGGACAGCACATGGGCCAGGCGTTGCTTCATGTTTTCCAGGTACGCCCGTTGCGGTGCCGGCGCCGCCACTGGCTGTGCGGCAAATTCGCTGCGCACCGGTAACTCGACATCGCGATAGGTCTTGGCATGAGCTGCCGCCGTATCCGCCAGTACCCTGGAGGGTTGCTCACCCGACAGCACCGGGCGGGTGCTCCAGCGCCCCTTGGCGTCCAGCGCCAGCAAGTGTTCGCTGAGCATGGCGCGGGTATCCAGCGCCTTGTCGAAAAAGGCCTGGATATCGACGATGCCGTCGCTGTGGCGGAACACCTGAAAAGCGTACTCCAGGTTTTGCAGCTGTTTGTCGATGATCGCTTCGAAGAGGCTGGTGAACACCGAGCCGGTCAGGGCCGCGCCAGACACTTGCGCCTGTTCGAAACCGATGAACCGCGCGCGTTCTTCCAGGCTCAGGAGGTCATACAGCTCATCGTCGTGCCCGGCCGACGTGGACTTTTCCTGCAAGGTGTTTTTCAGGTCCTGATAGTCCTTGAGCACCTGCAAGCCTTGCGCAGGGGTATAGAGAAACGCGTTGGCACTGTCCTGGCTGATCATCAGCGAACCGGCGAGTTCGACGTGGTTGGCCGGGTATTCCCAGAGGCGCACCGTTTCGAGTGTGAGTGCCGAAGCCGTTCCGGCAGTGCCGTCGATCAGCGGTTGCAGGGCACGGGCCTGTTCGGCGGTAATGATCTGCGCTTCGCGCTTGAGCAGCAGTTGCGCCCGTGCCTTTTCGCGCAGGGCCCGGCTGAAGAATGCCCGCCGGGTGGCGCCGTCGAAGCTCACGTCATTCCAGAAGCGCTGCAGGTGCGCAGCCAAATGGCGGGTCAGGTTGTCGGCGGTGCCAGTGATCAGGGATTCCCATTGCTGCTGGTCGGTGGTCAGGGGTTTTCTTTGCGGATGGTAGAACTCAGGGCGCTGCCCGATCGGCCAGCGCCGATGGCGGTAATACGAGAGCAGCGCCTCGCTCAACGACCGGGAGCCGATCCAGCGCCGGGTGGGGACATGGCGCGGGGTGGCTTCAGCGTAGAAATCGACCCGGGTGCGACGCTGGTCCAGGCCGGGGAATGCCGCTTTCAACGCTTCGTCGAGTACCGTATCGAGCATCGTGGCCAGGCTCGGCAGTTGTTGCAGTTCGTCGAGCAGCGCCTGGTCGTTGCTGTGCTGGTGGCTCGTGACAAGGGCCTGTTGGTCGCTCAAAACGTCCCCGTCGATGGTCTCGAAACCGACCTTGATCTCATTGGACGCCGCCAGCGTCTTGCGCGCGGACAAGCTCATGAAGGCCAGCAGGTCATCGTCTTCACCGGCGCTGTCGAGCTGGCGCTTGAGGTGCTCGGTCAGGCGGGTGCGGCTGTCGAACTTGCGGATACCGCCGTAGGGGGTGTAGAGAATTTCGCCCTTCTCGTCGGGCGTCGAACTCAACACGAAGCAGCCCGCGAGGGGGAGCGACAGGGTGCCGGTGCTGACCCGGATGCGCTCGGCGAGCATCGGGGGCGTCTGCTGGCTGCGCAGCGTGTGACTGGCCAGCTTCAGGTGGCTGATCCACTGGAAGTCCTTGCGCGTCAGTCCGTGGATTTTGCCCAGGTCAGTCCAGTGGCCGGGCGATTGCAAGGCCTGGGGAAAGAGCAGGGGGGTGGCAGGTGTAGGCATGGTCGAGTCTCGTGCAGGGCGCCGCTGGGTGCGCCGTTGAGGTGAGCCTCGAGACTAAAAGCTGCCGCCGCCGCGCAGGCGGTAGATAGTTAACGCACCGTCGATGGCCGGCGCTGTGCGCCGGTTGCGGGCAGAGGTTGACAGGCTGCCGGTCTCGCGTGGTAAATCAGCGGGTCTTCACACGCTGTTGCCCCCTCCAATAATCAGTCTGGAGCTTCAGATGTCTGCGCCACACGATCAAGTGTCTACTGCTGTCTCGCACAACCTGGGCCTCGACGAGCTGACGGGGTTGCTTGAGAAGATCTTTCTGCGCCATGGCACCTCGCCGGAGGTCGCCGGGGTGCTGGCGCAAAACTGTGCCGGCGCCGAGCGCGACGGTGCGCACAGCCATGGTGTTTTCCGCATCCCGGGTTACGTGTCGACCCTCAAGAGCGGCTGGGTCAACGGCCAGGCCGTACCGGTGGTCGAGGACGTGGCGTCCGGGTTCGTCCGTGTCGATGCCGGCAACGGTTTCGCCCAGCCAGCCCTGGCGGCCGCGCGCGGCTTGCTGGTGGAAAAGGCCCGCAGTGCCGGTATCGCGGTACTGGCGATTCGTAATTCACACCATTTCGCGGCGTTGTGGCCGGACGTCGAACCGTTCGCCTATGAAGGGCTGGTGGCGTTGAGCGTGGTCAACAGCATGACCTGCGTGGTGCCGCACGGCGCCGATCGTCCGCTGTTCGGCACCAACCCGATTGCCTTCGCCGCGCCACGGGCCGACGGCGACCCGATCGTCTTCGACCTGGCGACCAGCGCCATCGCCCATGGCGATGTGCAGATCGCCGCGCGCAAGGGCGAACGCCTGCCGGCGGGCATGGGGGTGGACGGCCTCGGCCAGCCGACTCAGGACCCGAAGGCGATCCTCGAGGGCGGCGCGTTGCTGCCGTTTGGCGGGCACAAAGGCTCGGCGCTGTCGATGATGGTGGAGTTGCTGGCGGCGGCGTTGACCGGCGGCCATTTTTCTTTCGAGTTCGACTGGTCTAACCACCCTGGTGCCAGGACGCCATGGACCGGACAACTGTTGATCGTGATCGACCCGAGCAAGGCGGCAGGGCAGAGCTTCGCCGAGCGCAGCCAGGAACTGGTGCGGCAGATGCATGGTGTGGGGCTCAAGCGATTGCCGGGCGATCGACGGCATCACCAGCGGGCGAAATCCGTGGCACAGGGGATTGCGCTGGATGAAGCGACGTTAGCGAATTTGCGTGAATTGGCGGGCGACTGACAGGCTGCAAATCCGCTGACTGGGGGCACTCCCCGTGGAACCGAGCGGGCTCGTTCCACGGAGAGGTTCGTCTTACTTGCGGCCCAGCAGCAGACCCACCACCAGCCCGAACCCGGCGGAAATCGCCACGGTCTGCCATGGATGGCCACCAATGTAGGTCTCGGTGGCTTCGACCGCGGGCAAGGTGCGGTCGCGAACGCTGGTCACCGAGTCGCGTGCCTGCTGCAGTTTCTGGGCAATCTGCCCGCGCAGCGTGTCGGCTTCTTCACCGACCAGCGAAGCGCTGCTCTTGAGCAATTTTTCCGATTCTTCGATCAACGCCTGAAGCTCGCTGAAGGCCTGATCCTTGATTTGATCTTCGGCAGCTTGTGCGACGGTTTTCCGGGCCATTGGGTTACTCCTTGAGGATGAATGGGCAGTGAACAATGGAGTCTGTGGTGACGGTAAAAGTTGCAGCGATTTTGCGTACGGGCTCGATCCAGAAGAAATCCAGCGCGGGGGATTTCTTCCTACAGTGTAAGATGACGGCTATTTACGCAGCAGGTAATTCCCATGAGCTTCAATCTGGCCAATAAACCCCTTGCCGAACGTGCGGCGCTGGAAGACGAGAAGTCGCGCCTGTTCGAACTCTGGCAGAACAACCTCGGCAAAGCCAAGGGCGAGGCGGCACGGCTGTTCGGCGAACGGGCCAAGCGTAAAGGCAAATGGGCCGAGTGGGTCCGGGCCGAACTCGACGGCATGTCGCCTCCGGAATACGCCAACATGGTGCGCAGTGAAGTCAACCGTTTGATGGCGGCCAGCAAGTAAGGCCGGGCCTCAGGCGAAACAGGCGACGATCGCCTCGCGGACCTTCAATACCACCGGATCCAGCTGTGTGCTGGTGCGCCAGCCCAGTTCGACCGGATAGCGCGGCAGCGCCAAAGGGCAGGGCAGCAAGGCCAGGCCGCTCAACGCCGCGATGCTGCGGGCGGCATGCGCCGGAATGGTCGCCACCGCCTGGCTGCCCTTGAGCAAATGCGGCAGCGCCGCGAAATGCGTGGTCGAAGCGCAAACGCGCCGGCTCAGGCCCAGCGCCGCCAGGCCCTCATCGGTGATCCCGATAAAACCGCCCGAGGACACCAGAATGTGCTCGCGCGCGACGAACTCTTCCAGGCTCAGTTGCTGTTGCCCTTCGTCCAGGCTGATCGGATCGACCAGGCACTGGTAATCGCCTTCGCCCAGTACCTGCCGACTGAGCAGGCGTTCGGCAAACCCGCCGGCGGTGATTGCCAGGTCGATGCTGCGCTCCATCAGCGCCTGAGCGACGATCTGGCTGTGGGTCTGGCGAAAGATCAGGCGCAACTTCGGCGCGCAGCGGGCAATTTCTTCGATCAGGCGACGGCCGTAGGCAATTTCGAAATCATCCGACAACCCGACCGTCACCGAGCGGCCGTCGTACTGATGCGCCGCCGGATCGACCATCGCCAGGCTCTGCCGACATTTGTTCAAGGCTTCGCTGACCACCGGTTTCAATTGGTTTGCCTGGAGCGTGGGCGCCAGCCCGCGACCCGTGCGCACGAACAGTTGATCACCATACACCTCGCGCAACCGGCGCAAGGCCGCGCTGACGGCTGACTGCGTCACGCCCAGGCGCAGGGCCGCACGGCTGGCGCTGGATTCTTCATGCAAGGCTTCGAAGACTTTGAGCAAGTTGAGATCGAGTGTTGCGATATTCATTTGATTCATATCATTCAGCAGTGAGGCGGGCTTTATTCATGATCCCGTGGCGCCGGAGAATGAGCAACACTTGAAGTGAATGGAGAGATCGCAATGCCCAAATCAATCGTTGCTGCGCTGCAGATCGGCGCTTTGCCCGGCGGCAAGGCGCAAACCCTGGAACAGATTCTCTCGTATGAAAGCGCCATCGTTGAATCGGGCGCCGCGCTGGTGGTCATGCCCGAAGCGCTGTTGGGCGGCTACCCGAAAGGCGAGGGGTTTGGCACTCAACTGGGTTATCGACTGCCCGAAGGTCGTGAAGCCTTCGCCCGCTATTTTGCCAACGCCATCGATGTGCCCGGCGCGGAAACCGAAGCGCTGGCCGGGCTCGCGACGCGGACCGGGGCGAACCTGGTGATCGGTGTGATCGAACGTGCCGGCAGCACCCTGTATTGCACCGCGTTGTATTTCGATCCGCAGGCCGGGTTGGTGGCCAAGCATCGCAAACTGATGCCGACCGGTACGGAACGCTTGATCTGGGGCAAGGGCGATGGTTCGACCCTGCCGGTGATCGACAGCCAGGTCGGACGCCTCGGCGCGGTGGTGTGTTGGGAAAACATGATGCCGCTGCTGCGCACCGCGATGTACGCCAAGGGGATCGAGGTGTGGTGCGCGCCAACGGTGGACGAGCGCGACATGTGGCAGGTCAGCATGCGCCATATTGCCCATGAGGGCCGGTGTTTCGTGGTCAGTGCCTGTCAGGTTCAGGACTCCCCGCAAGCGCTGGGGGTGGAAATCGCCAACTGGCCGGCGGAGCGCCCGTTGATAGCCGGCGGCAGCGTGATCGTCGGACCGATGGGCGACGTCCTCGCCGGACCGCTGCGGGGCGGCGCTGGATTGATCAGCGCTGAAATCGACACCGACGAGTTGGTCCGCGCGCGGTATGACTACGACGTAGTGGGCCACTATGCGCGGCCGGACGTGTTCGAGTTGACGGTGGATGAGCGGGCCAAGCCAGGGGTCAAGTTCACCGGTTGAACCTGTTGTCCTTAGTCGACACATCACTCTCTGTGGGAGCGAGCCTGGTCGCGATAGCGGACGTTCAGGAACATTGGGTCGCCTGATCTGCCGCCTCGCGAGCAGGCCCACCCCCACAGGGGCCTCAACGATGTGAGTGGCTCAACCCTGCGCCAGCCACTCCTCCCGAGTGATTTCCCAGATTTCCTTGGGTAACCGCCCGCTGACGAAGTCGTCTTTCCCGGTGCGGATCAGGCGCACGCCGGTACGCTCCGAGAGTTGGCGCGGGCCGGTGGTGGCCGCCGCTTTGGGCACACGCAGGACGG
>JACZCZ010079563.1_pt1 | contig 11874 bp, 12 predicted proteins | sample 8641811 | NCBI WGS metagenome assembly JACZCZ01 (sample SAMN15324610, study PRJNA640507) | soil metagenome | isolation source: intercropping peanut in the first line | place: China: Luxin town, Laibin City, Guangxi Province | collected 2019-07-25 | depth 10cm m | reverse complement strand
CGCAGCGGACTTAAAATCCGCTGGCCGAAAGGCCGTGCCGGTTCAAATCCGGCTCCGGGCACCAACACACGACCGACGACGACGCGTCGTCATTTCACCCGCCAGACCGCCGAGCCTTCTTGCACGTGCGGCGGCATCACCGCGGTGTCGGCCAACGATTCGACCTCGGGGAATGGGCTGCCGTGCGCGAGCCATTCGGGCACTTGCACCTTGAGGCGAAACGGCCCGATGGCGAGGATGTCTTCGTCGCACAGCACGGTGCGCTCGATTCGGCGGCCGTTCAGCAATACGCCGTTCACGCTGTTGAGATCGACGAGGTAATAACCCTCCGGAGTGCCGACGATCACCGCGTGGTGACGGCTCAAGTACGGACTCGGCAAGCACACGTCGTTGTGCTCGCTACGTCCAATCAACGTTCTCTGACCGAGCGTAACCCGCGCGTGGACCTTGCCGCCGCGGCTGACGAGCAGATAGCCCTGCGGGGGCGCAGCGAGGCGCTGCTCGTCGTCGCCGGACGCCTCGGGCTCGAGCTTGGCACCTTGTCGGGCGCTCAGCGTCGCGACAGCCTGACGGACGACTCGCGCGTCCGCGCGGTCGAGGCTCAACTTCCGCAGCAGCAAGAGCGACATCTGACACAGCACGTCGGCTGCGGCGTAACGCCCTCCGCTCAGCCGCGCAATCATCTGCACTGCCATCGGAGTCATGGCCCCCTGCAGCTCGAAGCGCGCGAGGCGCCAGTCGAGGTAGCCGACGAGGTCCTCTTGTAGCGGCGATGTCAGGTCGTGCACGAGCACCTCGCTCGCGCCGACGCGCGGAAGCGCGGTATTCCACTGCTGGGCGAGCGAAGGCGAGCCGGCCAAGACGAGCTCGAACGCCGGCTGTTTGTCGACCTTGAAGGCGAGCAGCCGCTCGAGCTCGTCGAGCGCACTGGCCGTAAATCGGTGTGCATCGTCGACGAGTAGCACGACGCGGCGATTTTGCAGGCGGCGCTGCTGGACGAAGACCGTCAGCAGATTACGCTGCTCGATCTCGGATAGATCCCAAGGCGCCAGGTCGGCGCTGAGAAGCAAGCTCGCGAGCACGGCGGCTGCCGTGTCCTTAGGACCGCGGCAGTGCAGGACCACCGCGTTGGTGTGCAAACGCGCGCCCAAATGGTTGAGCAGCGTGGTCTTGCCGCTCGACGACGGCCCCGCAATCACCCGGATCGGCGCGGCGCGAGAAAGCTGGCTCAAGGCCGCTTGTTGCGGCGGCCCGAGCCAGATTTGGTCCGCCGTTGGTCGCGCGAACACTCTCGCGGGAGACACCAATCTGCGCGTTTCTCCCATAGCCGTTTTCCTTCTTTCTACAGTTAGTTATCGAGGATTAGTGAATGTTTTTATGACGGCTGGCGGCGAGTCTATGACATGACAAAAGTTATGTAAACTACTGGAATACAGTGGATTTCCGATGCGGCGGAGCGATTCGTCCCCGCACCTCGAGCTGAGATCAGTTCGTTGAAAGTTCACTTAGTCTATTGTTCTAAAAAGACAAAAACTGAACACGTCGGTTGCAAAAACGACCGTCTAGGGCACAATCCGGCCCTCCTACGGATTCCGAGCTTCCAGTTCAATGACGGCTGAGGTTCTGCTGCGCGCGCGGGAGCTTGCGGTCTGGCGCGGCGACCACTGCTTGTTCGAGCAACTGGATTTCGAGCTCGGCGCCGCGCAGCTCGCGTTGCTCGTCGGAGCAAACGGCTCGGGCAAGACGACCCTGCTGCGAATCCTCGCGGGGCTAGCCTTGCCTACGGCTGGCGAGGTGACGTGGAAAGGGGTTGCGATGAGCGAGCTCGCGAGCGAGGAGCGCGCGGACGTGGCGTACCGGGGTCACCTGGAAGCGCTGAAGCGCGATCTCACGGTAGCGGAAAATCTCGCTTTCCACATGGCGCTCTGGGGGCGCCGCGTCGAGCTCGATGCGACGCTGGAGGAACTCAAGCTGGACAAGGCCGCTCATATGCGTGCGCGTTACCTGTCTGCGGGGCAGCGACGACGCGTGGCACTCGCGATGTTGCGATTGTCGGGGGCGAAGCTGTGGTTGTTGGATGAGCCGACCACGAATCTCGACAGCGAAGGGCGAGCACTGCTCGTCGATTGGACACGTCGACACATTGCCGATGGCGGCTTGGCCGTGATCGCGACGCACCAAGCGGACGAGCTCGTCACGCCCGGCGCATTGATGATCGAGTTGTGATGAACGCATTCAACGCAGTGTTGGTTCGCGATCTACGTGTCTCGTTTCGGCGGTGGAGCGAGCTCGCGCATCCGCTGATCTTCTTCATCATCGTCGTCACGTTGTTTCCGTTGGCGCTGTCGGCGACGACGACGCAACTGCGGGAGGTCGGAACCGGAGTGCTGTGGGTGGCCGCACTCTTGTCGTCGTTGCTGGCGCTCGACGGATTGTTTCGCGGCGACGCCGACGACGGCAGCTTGGAGCAGTTGTTGCTGAGCCCGGCTCCGCTGACGCTCGCAGTGCTCGCGAAAATCGTCGCGCACGCAGCGGTCACGCTGTTGCCGTTGATCTGCCTGGTGCCGTTGACGGCGCTGTCGTACAACATGCCGTTCGCGTCGCTACCGACGTTGGCGTTTGCACTGCTGCTCTCCGCACCGACGTTGAGCGTGCTGATCGCATTGGGGGCGGCACTGACCGTCAGCCTGCGGCGCGGCGGCTCGATCGCCGGGCTGCTGGTTTTGCCGCTCGCCGGTCCGCTGTTGATTTTCGGCACACGAGCAACGGATCTCAGCATCAACGGCGAGCCGACTGCCGCGCCGTTGTTGCTGCTCGCCGCGCTCGCCGCGCTGGCGTTGTCGCTCGGCCCGCTGGCTGTCGCAGCGGCCGTCAAAGTCGGCCTGGAATAGGAAAAAGCACGATGAAGTTACCGCGTTGGTTCCACCGGTTCGGCTCGCCGCCTTACGTCTATGGGTTGGCGGAGAGGCTGAGCCCGTGGCTGGGCGGTATCGGCGCCGCCTTACTCGCGATCGGCGCGTATTGGGGCCTGGTGATCGCACCGCCGGATTACCAGCAAGGTGAGTCAGCACGCATTCTCTACATTCATCCGCAAACCGCGTACGCGGGAATGATGGCGTACGTCGTGATGGCCGTTGCAGCCGCAGTCGGCTATGTATGGCGCATCAAGCTCGCGCACGCGGTGGCGGTCAGCGCAGCGCCGATCGGCGCCTGGTTCACGTTCTGCGCACTCGTCACAGGGGCCCTTTGGGGGCGCCCTACGTGGGGAACTTACTGGCAATGGGGCGATCCACGGATCATGTTCGAGTCGTTGCTTCTCTTTTTGTTCTTGGGCTATCTCGCGTTGCGCGGTGCCTTCGACGATCGTGAAAAAGCAGATCGCGTGACGGCAATTCTCGCTGTCGTCGGCGTCGTGAATATCCCGATCATTCATTACTCGGTCGAATGGTGGAACTCGCTGCATCAGACCTCGACCATCTTCGACGAGGGCGGCCCCGCGATGACGACGGACATGTTGATCCCGTTCTTGATCATGTTCCTCGGGTTCACCTTGACGTTCTACTGGCTGTTGCTGCGCCGCTTGCAAGCGGAGATCGTGGAACGTGAAGGCGATGCGCGCTGGATTCGCGAGCTACAGCCGAGGGGGAACAGTTGAGCGAATTCTTCTCAATGGGTGGCCATGGCGCTTACGTTTGGTCCGCCTACGGCATTACACTGGCCGTATTGATCCTGAACGCGTGGCTCGCGCGTGCCAAGCACCGCTCGGCGTTGCGTCGAGCCTTTGAGCTGGCCAACCAGTCGGAAGTGCAGCGCAAACAACCCACGGTGCGGCGGTTGCAATGAAATCCAGAACGCAACGCAAACTGTTCATTCTCGTCGTTCTCGTCGGCATCACGCTGGCAGGCTTCCTGACGTATCGAGCGCTGCAGGAAAATCTGCTGTATTTCTTCAGCCCGACGCAGGTCGCCAACGGCGAGGCGCCGTCGCGAACATTCCGCCTCGGCGGCATGGTCCTCGCCGGCAGTCTCAAGCGCGAGGTAGGCACGCTGAACGTCAGCTTCGTCGTCACCGACAACGTGCACACCGTGCCGGTGAAATATAGTCGCGTGCTGCCGGATCTGTTCCGCGAAGGCGCTGGCGCTGTCGTCGTCGGCCGGATGGGGGACAACGGAGAGTTCCTGGCCGACGAGGTTCTCGCCAAGCATGACGAGAACTACATGCCGCCGGAGGTCGCCGACGCGCTAGAGAAGGCGCGTGCGGCACAAGCGCAATGATTCCCGAGTTCGGTCAACTCGCTCTCGCCCTCGCGCTGTGCTTGTCGCTGGTGCAGGCCACACTGCCTTTGCTGGGTGCGGCGCGCGGGCGCGCTGACTGGATGGCCCTCGCTCGGCCCGCGGCCGCGGGGCAGTTCGTATTCGTAGCGGTTGCATTTGCCGCGCTCGAGTATGCGTTGTTGACCGACGATTTCAGCGTGGGCTTCGTCGCGCTGCACTCCAACTCGGCCCTACCGGTCTTCTATAAAGCTACGGCAGCCTGGGGTGGGCACGAGGGCTCCATGCTGCTCTGGATCGCTGTGCTCGCGGTTTGGACGATGGCCGTGGCGGCGGGCAGTCGCTCGCAACCGCAGGAGTTCTCGAGCCGCGTGCTCGGCGTGCTCGGGATCGTCAGCGCCGGCATGATCGCGTTCGCACTGATCACGTCCAATCCGTTTACGCGACTGATACCCGCCGTTGCGGACGGCAACGATCTCAATCCGTTGCTGCAGGATCCCGGGATGATCTTTCATCCGCCGACGTTGTACTTGGGCTACGTCGGCGTGGCGGTACCGTTCGCATTTGCGGTCGCAGCGCTGCTCACGGGGCGACTGGACAAGGACTGGGCGCGCTGGACACGGCCGTGGACCGTCGTGGCTTGGGTGTTCCTCACGGCGGGCATCACGCTCGGGAGCTGGTGGGCGTACTACGAGCTCGGCTGGGGTGGGTGGTGGTTCTGGGATCCGGTCGAGAATTCCTCGTTCATGCCGTGGCTGATGACGACGGCGTTGCTGCATTCGTTGGCCGTGACGGAACGGCGCGGCATCTTCAAGAGCTGGACGGTCTTGCTTGCGATCGCCGCATTCTCGCTGAGCTTGCTCGGCACGTTCCTGACGCGCTCGCCGGTGATGGTATCCGTGCACGCGTTCGCGTCGGATCCGACTCGCGGCTTGTTCATTCTCGCGCTGCTCGCCCTGTTCTCGGGCGGCGCGCTGCTGCTGTACGCGTTGCGTGCGCGCAATCTCGAAGCGGAGGGCGGCTTCAAGCTCGTGTCGCGCGAGGCGTTCTTGCTCGGCAACAACATCTTGCTCGTCATCGCGACGTGCCTCGTGTTGTTCGGGACGTTGTATCCGTTGTTCATCGATGCGCTCGGGCTCGGCAAGATCTCCGTCGGTCCGCCGTTCTTCAATTTGATGTTCTTGTTGCCGATGCTGCCGCTGATTGCGCTGCTCGGCATCGGCATGCACGCCGGGTGGCGCATGATGCCCGGCGACGCGCTGGTGCGCCGCTTGCGGTGGCCGGCAGCGGTCGCGGTCGTACTCGGAATCGCAGCGCCGTTTGCGATCTTCGGCACGGCGTCCGCATTGACGCTGCTGTCGGTGTCGCTTGCCCTGTGGGTGTGCGCGAGCTCGCTGCTCGATCCGCTGCGCCGATTGGTATTCCGTACCGGCGCGCCGCTGACGCGCGGACAGGTCGGCATGTACCTTGCCCATTTCGGCGTCGGCGTCTTCATGCTCGGCGCTACGGTCGCATCGGCCTACAACTTCGAAACCGACGTCAGCGCGCGGCCCGGCGACACCGTCTCTGCCGGGAACTATGAATTCGTTTTCAAAAGCATGCGGCAGGTCGAAGGCCCGAACTTCTCGGCAGAAGAGGGTGAGTTCGAATTGCGCAACGACGGCGAGCTCGTCTCTGTGCTCAAGCCGCAGATCCGTCATTACATGGTGCAGCGCGAGCCGATGACGGAAGCAGCCATCGACACGAACGTCGTGCGCGACGTGTTCGTCGCGCTCGGCGAGCCGCTCGGCGACAACGCGTGGAGCCTGCGGCTACAGGTGAAACCGTTGATCGGGTTCCTGTGGCTCGGCTCCGGGCTCATGGCGCTCGGCGGCCTCGTCGCGATCACGGATCGGCGATATCGTGCGGCGGTAAAACAGGCACAACAGGTTGCGGCGCAGCCCGCAACGGGAGCAGCGTGAGTCATGTGGCGTTACGTCGTGCCGCTGGCGATCTTCGTCTTGATCGGCGTCTTCCTGTATCAGGGTCTAGGCAAGAACCCTAACTACGTGCCGTCGCCGCTCGTCGGCAAATCGATTCCTACCTTCGCACTGCCAACGGTCATCGATCCGGATGCGACAGTGACGTCCGAGTCCTTGAAAGGCCGCGTCTCCCTCGTGAACGTGTGGGGAACCTGGTGCGTGGAATGTCGTCACGAGCACGGCTTCTTAGTGCAGCTCGCACGCGCCGGATTGCCGATTTACGGCTTGAACGTCCGCGACGACCGTGCGGCCGCGATCGAGTGGCTCGGTAATTTGGGTAATCCGTACGTGAGCTCGGGCTTCGATCCCGAGGGCAAGGCGGCGATCGATTGGGGCGTGACGGGCGCGCCGGAGACCTTTCTCGTCGACGGCGACGGGACCATTCTGCACAAGCACATCTCGCCTCTGACGATGGCGATCTGGCAACGCGACTTTCTGCCGTTGATGCGCAAGCATTGCGATGCGACGAAGTGCCCGTATCTCGCGGCAGTCGGTGGATGATGAAGAAGCTCACCTGGCTCCTGGCGCTTTGGCTCGGCCTAGCGAGCGCGGCGTTCGCCATCGATACGGAGGAAGCCTTCGACGATCCGGCGCTGAACGCACGCTACCGCGCACTGATTCACGAGATCCGCTGTCCGAAGTGTCTCAACGAAAGCATCGCGGAGTCCGACGCCCCTGTCGCCGCGGACTTGCGGCGCGAGGTGCGGCGACTTATCGGCGAAGGCAACACCGACGCCGAAGTGAAGACGTTCCTCTCGTCGCGCTACGGTGACTTCGTGCTCTACCGGCCGCAGCTCACACCGACGACCTGGTTGCTATGGGGAGGCCCGTTCGCGTTCCTGCTGATCGGCGCCTTCGTGTTCTGGCGCATCCTCACGGTACGACGCAATCAGCCTCTCGACGAGGACTGGTCGTCGTGACGGCAACGTTTTGGAGCGTAGCGGCGCTGCTCTGCGCGCTGGCGGTCGCGATCTTGTTCGTGCCCGTGTGGCGCCAGCGGCGTAGCGGCGGACGATGGTCCCCCGCGGGGCTCGCGGCCGTGGTGCTCATCGCGCCCGTTGCGATCGCTCTGTACACCTACGTCAGTAACTGGGATCCAGAGCTCGCTGCGCGCGCGAGCCAGGAGACGGAGCTGCTGGATCGGCTCGCCGCTCATCTGCAGAGCAATCCGGAAGACGTTCAGGGCTGGCGCTTGCTCGCGGCGAGCTACATGCAAGTCGGGCGCTATGACGAAGGCCGAGCCGCGTATCAACGCCTCTGGTTGTTGACCCGAAACCCCGACGACGAGCTCAAGCTCGCCTATGCCGAGGCGCAGATCCTGACCGATCGCGCGAGTCTTACGGGGGACGCGGGAAAGCTCGTCGAGGAAGTGCTCGCAGCGCAACCCGGCAATGCCAAGGCGCTGTGGTACGGCGGGCTCGTCGCGCTCGACCTCGGGCGCTACGACGCCATGCGCACGCGTTGGACGAGCTTGCTCGCGCTGAACCCTCCGCCCGAAGTCGAGCGCGCCGTGCGCAGCCAGCTCGCGGCGTTCGAGGGGGGAGCGCCGGGAGCCGGGCAGGGCGCGCCGGCCGCACCCGTCGGTCCCGAAATCAAGCTCAGCGTGACGCTCGGCGAAGGGCGCTCGCTCGCGTCTCTCGCGCCGACTGCACAGCTCTTCGTCATGGCTCTCGCACCCGAGGGCGGACCGCCGCTCGCGGTCATTCGTCAGCCGCCGAGCGCGGTGCCCGGCGAGTTCTCGTTGAGCGATGCGAACGTCATGATTCAGGGCCGCTCGCTTGCCGCCTATCCCGAGGTGCAAGTCGTAGCTCGGCTGTCGATGTCGGGGCAGCCGATCGCACAGCCCGGCGATTGGCAAGCCGAAGCGCGCGTCCGCCCCGGCGACGCCGCGCCGGTGGCACTCGTCATCGATCAGGTGGTCCAATGAGCGCATGCCCGAGCTTCCCGACATCACGCTGTACATCGAGGCGTTACGGGAGCGCATTCTCGGCCGGCGGTTAGAGCGCAGCCGAGTCCTTTCACCGTTTCTGTTGCCCAGCGTCGATCCGCCGTTCGACGGCGTTCAAGGCGCGAGAGTCGAGTCATTCGAGCGGCTCGGCAAACGTATCGCAATCGGGTTCGACAACGACCGCTGGCTCGTGCTGCATCTCATGATCGCCGGCCGCCTTCAGTGGCGCAGCGATTGGCCGTCTTCGTTCTCTCGGCAGACCGCACTGGCGCTCGGCTTTGACAACGGCACGCTGGTGCTCACGGAGGCGGGCACGCGCAAGCGGGCCTCGTTGTACGTCGTGGCCGGCCGCGCCGCGCTCGCGACGCATCAGCCCGGCGGAATCGAGCTCGAGCGTGCGACAGTCGACGAGTTCGAGGCCATGCTCAAGCGACGCAACCACACGTTGAAGCGCGCGTTGACCGACCCGCGCTTGATCAGCGGCGTCGGCAACGCCTACTCGGACGAGATCCTGCACAGAGCCAAGCTCTCGCCCGTGACTTTGACGAGTCGCTTGACGCACGAGGAGTGCGGCAGGCTCTTTGTGGCGGCGCGCGAAGTGCTCGACGAATGGCTCGCGCGGCTGCGCGCCAAAGCACGCGGCGACTTTCCGAGCAAGGTGACGGCGTTCCACGAGGAGATGGCCGTGCACGGCCGCTATGGCAAACCTTGCCCGGTCTGCGGCACGAAGGTGCAACGCATTCGCTACGCGGACAACGAGACGAACTACTGCCCGCGGTGCCAAACAAGCGGCAAGTTGCTCGCCGACCGTTCGCTGTCACGGCTGTTGAAAAAGGACTGGCCGAAGTCGATCGACGAGTTGGAGCAGTTGCAAGCGTGAGCGACGACGGCGAATGGTCGCGCGTCATCGTCCATGCCGACATGGACGCTTTCTACGCCGCGGTCGAGCAACTCGACGATCCGCGCCTGCGCGGCCGCGCACTGCTGGTCGGCTCCGACAGTGCGCGCGGCGTCGTATTGACGGCGAGCTACGAGGCCCGTTCTTCCGGTGCCGGCAGCGCGATGCCGATGCAGCGCGCTCGCCGGCTGTGTCCCGACGCCCTCGTCGTGCCGCCGCGCTTCGAGCGCTATCAGCAAATCTCCGAGCTGGTCATGGACACGCTCCGGACGTGCTCACCGCTGGTCGAGCCTTTGAGTCTCGACGAAGCATTTCTCGACATGACGGGCAGCAAACGCCTGTTCGGCGCCGTCCAAGAAATCGGTCGGCGCATCAAAGCGGCCGTGTACGAGCGCACGGGGGGACTCACCGTATCGGTCGGAATCTCCGCCACGCGTTACGTCGCGAAAGTCGCGAGTGGCTTTCGCAAACCCGATGGGCTCACGATCGTTCCCCCGCTCGAGATGCGCGACTGGCTGGCGCCGTTACCGGTTTCGAGCTTGTGGGGCGCGGGGCCGAAGACGACGGAACGGTTACACGCGCTTGGATTCGAGACGATCGGACAAGTGGCGCGCGCAGCGCCGGCGGATCTCGAACGTTCGCTGGGTGCGCTCGGCCGCCGGTTCTTCGCGCTCGCGAACGGAGTCGACGCGCGCGAGGTCGTCGGCTCGCATCGTGCGCACAGCGTCGGCTCCGAGCGAACGCTGCACGTCGACGTCACGGACCGTAGCGATATCGAAGCACACTTGCGGCTGGCGGCCGACTCGGTTGCGAAGCGCCTGCGGCGGTCGCAACGCTGCGCGCGCGGCGTCCGCGTCAAGCTCAAGACATCCGACTTTCGCGTGCTGACGCGCCAAGGTGTGCTGAGCGAGCCGACTGACGTCGCTGCCGTGCTGTTCGGTCGGGCGAAGTCATTGCTGGGGGAGTTCGATCACCGCGGGCCATTTCGCTTGGTCGGGCTTGCGGTCTACGACCTATGCGCAGCAACGGCAGCGCAGCTCGATCTACTACCTGCGGCCGGCACGCGTGAACGGCGCCTCGAGACCGCGATCGACGCGCTCGTCGGCCGCTTCGGTAGCGGCGTGGTGCAACGCGCCGGCGATCTACAACGGGATCGCGGCGTCGGCGTTGCAGCAAATCTCGATTTCCTGCATGACGAGGATTAATCGCCGTCGCGCGCGGCTGCCGCCGCGGCCTGCTCCTCGAGCTCGCTCCAGCGCTCGATGGAAGCTTCGACCTGTCGCTCCGCGTTTTGCAGCTCCGCCAACGTGCGCCGCACCTCTAGATGCGGCCGTTGATAGAACGCCGCATCGCTGACGGTGATGCGTAGCGTTGCCACCGTCTCCTCCAAGCGCGCGATTTGGTCGGGGAGGGCGTCCAACTCGCGCTGCAGCATGTAGGAGAGCTTGCGCGGCGCGGCGCGCTCGCGCGCGTCCTTCGCGCCCTGCGCGACCCGCGTCACCGGCTCGTCGGTCACGGCCAAGGATCGATGGCGCGCCAGCCAATCGCTGTAGCCGCCGGCGTGCCGCCTGACTTGCCCATCGCTTTCGAACACCAGCGTGCTCGTGACGATGGCGTCGAGAAAATAGCGATCGTGGCTTACGACGATCAGGGTACCGTCATACTCCGCGAGTCGGTCCTCGAGCGCCTCGAGCGTCTCGACGTCGAGATCGTTGGTCGGCTCGTCGAGCACGAGCAGGTTCGCGGCGCGCGTAAACAGCTTCGCTAAAATGACCCGGTTGCGCTCACCGCCGGACAGCGCAGCAATCGGCGTCCTTGCGCGTTTCGCAGGAAACAGAAAATCCGTCAGATACGCGACGACGTGTTTCTGTCGCCCCTGAATGGTCACGTACTCGCGGCCTTCGCCGACGATCTCGGCGACAGTCTTGTTGACGTCGAGCTCGCGGCGCAATTGGTCGAAGTAGCCGATCTCGAGGTTAGTGCCGAGCTTGACCGATCCGGAATCCGGAGCGAGCTCCCCGAGCAATATCCGTAGCAGCGTGCTCTTGCCGACACCGTTGTTGCCGATGATTCCCAAACGATCGCCGCGCATCACGCGCAAGGAGAAATCCTGCAACAGCGTGCGCCCGCCGTAGCCGTGCGACACGTTGCGCACCTCGATCACCTTACGGCCGGAAACCTCGGCCGACTCGTTCATTTGCACACGAGCCGAACGGGGGCGCTTGACGCGCTCCGCACGAATCTCTCGCAGCTCTTCGAGGGCGCGCACACGGCCTTCATTGCGCGTTTGGCGCGCCTTGACTCCCTTGCGAACCCAAACCTCTTCCTCTGCCAACTTCTTGTCGAAAAGCGCGTTCTGGCGATCTTCCTCGGCCTCGCTTTGCGCCTTTTGCTCGAGGTAGTCGGAATAGCCGCCGGGCCAACTGCGGAGCTTCCCGCGATCGAGGTCGACGATTCGCGTGGCCACGTGCTCTACGAAGCTGCGATCGTGCGTGACGAACAGCACGGCGCCTGGATACGTACGCACCCTAGCCTCGAGCCACTCGATGGTACTGATGTCGAGATGATTGGTCGGCTCGTCCAGAAGCAGAAGCTCGGGATTCGCCACGAGAGCTTGCGCAAGCGCCGCGCGGCGCCGCCAGCCGCCGGAGAGCTCACTCATACGGCTTTCGCCTGGCAAACCCAGCTCGCTGACGACCTTACTGATCTGAACCTCGACGTTCCAGCCGCCGCCGG
>JACZCZ010108648.1_pt1 | contig 11881 bp, 11 predicted proteins | sample 8641811 | NCBI WGS metagenome assembly JACZCZ01 (sample SAMN15324610, study PRJNA640507) | soil metagenome | isolation source: intercropping peanut in the first line | place: China: Luxin town, Laibin City, Guangxi Province | collected 2019-07-25 | depth 10cm m | reverse complement strand
CACGTGTCAACCTAAGACACCTATAATTTATACATAACTTATGGGTCTTTGAGTGATCACTGAGGGCAACGTCGGCATAAACGACTGAAATCACATCGTAATGTGCCGTGGGCCGCGCCGACAAAAAAATGCGGTCCCAACCGCGAAAGGGCCGGAATTCCCTGGTTGACGCGGATCGACACACCGAAATACGGTCGCCGTCCGCCACCGGGCCGAGTGCCCACCTATCGGAAGGATCGCGCATGACACGAAGGACAGCCGTATGGGTCAGTGGACTTCTTGCCGGACTGGCCGCCTTGGGCTGCGGGTACTCGGAAGAGGAGATGCAGGCGAAGCAAGCGCGGATCGACGAGCTCACCGCGGCGCTCGAGGGCGCGGAACAACGGCACCAGGAGCTCCAGGTCCGCTTTCAGAACGTCAGTAGCCAGAACGCGGCGATGACCGCTCGCTTGCAGCAACTCGACATCAGTGTCGAACAGCTCCAGGAGCAGCGCGGCGATCTTCAGCGCGCGATTGAGCAGTTGCGCGAGCGTGAGCGCCGTGCGCAGGCGCGCCTCGATCAGTTCAAGAACATGCTCGGGCGTTTCAAGCAGATGATTGCCTCCGGAAAGCTGCGCGTTCGCATCGTCCGCGGCCGGATGGTCGTCGAGCTTTCCGAGAACATCTTGTTCGATTCGGGTAAAGCGGATCTGAAGCCCGAGGGTGTGACCGCGCTCACCGAGGTCGCCCAGATCCTGCAGACGATCGAGGGCCGCGACTTCCAGATCGCTGGCCACACCGACAACGTCCCGATCAAGAGCCGGCGCTTCCCCTCGAACTGGGATCTGTCGACCGCGCGTGCCGTGACGGTCGCCCAGACCGTTGCCCAGCAGGGCCTGCCCGAAGCGCGCCTGTCCGCAGCGGGCTATGCCGACACGCAGCCGGTGGCGTCCAACGACACGCCAGAAGGTCGTCAGCAGAATCGCCGCATCGAAATCGTCTTGATGCCAAATCTCGACGAATTGCCGGATCTCAGCAGCCTGGAATCTGCCGCAGAGCAAGCGTCGGCTCCCGCTCCCGCTGCGCCTGCCCCGGCTCCCGCTGCGCCTGCCCCGGCTCCCGCTGCGCCTGCCCCCACGCCGTAGCTGTCGAGATAGCGTGACGCAGCCGCGCCGCATCGCCGCGATCGATCAAGGTACCAACACCACGCTCATGCTGGTGGCCGAGATCGACGCGGCGAACGCGCTTCATGTGCTGGAGGATCGCGCCGCAATCACCCGTCTGGGTCGGGGCGTAGACCGGACCGGTAGGCTCGACGATGCCGCGATCGAACGGGCGCTGACTGCGCTTCGCAGCTTTGCCGAGATCGCGCGTGACTGGCGAGCGCCGATCGTGGCGGTCGGCACGAGCGCGCTGCGTGACGCGACCAACCGCGACTTGTTTCTTGCTCCGGCCCGAGCGCTGCTCGGATGCGAGATTCGAGCGATCGGTGGCGTGGAGGAAGCCGAGCTCACTTTTCGTGGGGCGCTGGAGGGAATCGTCGTGGGCGACGATCCGATCACCGTGGTCGACGTGGGTGGCGGCAGCACGGAGATCATTGTCGGCGCAGCCGGAGCGGTCGTCGATCGAATCAGCCTCGACATCGGATCGGTTCGCATGCACGAGCGGCACGGCCTTGGCGCACCCACCGATCCGGCTCACGTCCGCGCGCTCCGAAACGACGTGCGCCGCATTCTTGCCTCGACTTCGATTCGCCCCGCCCCCCGCTTGTTGGCCATTGCGGGCACGGCGACCACCGCCGCTGCGATGGTGGGTGGTGTCGATCCGTACGATCCGACCCGTGTTCACGGCCAGCGCATCACGCGCGAACAACTCGGCCAACAGTTGCAGCGTTTGTTGGAGAGCTCGCTTGCGGCCCGCAGGCAAATCAAGGGTCTTCATCCCGATCGCGCGGACGTGATCGCGGCCGGCGTGTTGATTCTCGACGAGTTGCTCGGCTGGGCCTCCGTCTCCGAGTTGATCGTCTCCGATGGGGGGGTGCGCTTTGGCTTGGCCCGAGCCGCGCTGGGCGCAATTTAGCGCTGATTGACCTAGGTTCGTCCCCTGTGTAGGATGCCACCCGACGCAACCTTTGCCCGGTGTCAACCAGTGCCATCGGGAGACGGTGCCCCGGCCCCGCACAGCGAGGCAGACACATTTCGTTGAGCCTCCAATCACCGGTCACCGGCACGATGGGCCCAACCACAAGAGGAGTCCGCACATGCAGGCGCGCACGCAACAGAAGTTCAAGGTGGGCGACAAGGCTGTCTACCCGGCGCAGGGAGTCGCCGAGGTGATCTCGATCGAAGAGAAGGACATTGCCGGCAGTCGCCAGCAGTTCTACGTCCTCCGCATTCTCGACACTGATCGTAAGATCATGGTTCCGGTGAACAACGCGAAGCAGGTTGGCTTGCGTCCTCCAATCAGCGAATCCGAGATCCGCGAGATCTTTGCGATCCTGCGCGAGACTGACATTCCCTTCGACAACCAGACCTGGAACCGCCGCTACCGGGGTTTCATGGACAAGATTAAAACAGGCTCCGTCTTCGATGTCGCGGAAGTGATGCGTGACCTTTACCGCCTGAAGGCCGAGAAGTCGCTGTCTTTTGGTGAGCGCCGCATGCTCGAGACCGCCCGCGCGTTGATCGTCAAAGAGATCTCCGTTGCCCGCGGTAAGAGCGAAGACAAGATCACCGCCGAGATCGAAAAGATCTTCGAGACCAACTGACTCGCTGGCTGGTCGTTTGATCGCGCGGACCCGGAACGCCGGAGCGACGTCTCCGGATGTCCGAGCGGCGGATGATCCTCGACTCAGCGAGCTCGTAACAACCTCACCTCGTCGTTTGCTTGGAGTCGCGGCACTGTGCTCGTACCGCTGACAATGCGTCTGATCGCCATCCCGGAATATGGATGGCCGCGTCTATCCGCTGCGTGCGATCGCAACGAGCCGTTGCCGACTCCGTTGAACCACGCGGCGATGCTGGCGGCGATTGCGGTCGTCGCAACGCTGGCTGGCTCGCTCGTCAGCCCCGAGCGTTCCTTCGGCGAGGCGCTCTTGGCCACGTTCATCGCTGCGCTCGGCTACGTCGGCGCAGCGGTGGGTGCTGTCATCTATGCGTCGCCGCGGATCCAAGCGTCGTCCCGGCTCCAGCAGTACACCGCGCGGTTTGCTTCTGCGGCTTGTCTCCCCGTCCTCGCCAGCGGCGTGCTGCAGGTGATTCCGCTTGGGCTGCTCAGCGTGATCGCTGCGCTCGGCGGAATCTACATGACCTATTGGTCGAGTCTGATCGGTGCGCGTGACCTGCTCGGATTGGAAGACAAGCCGCGGCAGGACGCAGCGCGACTGGTTGCCCTGTGTTCGGGTGCGCCTGTGTTGGGATGCACTCTGATTTTATGGCTGCTCTGATGGACTCAGCGCGCCTCCACCCTTGTTCGAGCTTGAGAAACGATGCCCAAGAACCGTCTCGTCATCAACGTCAACATCTGTGAAACCCGCGTCGCGCTGATCGAAGAAGGCGTGCTCGCAGAGCTCTTCATCGAGCGACCTCAGGATCGTAGCCCGGTCGGTAACGTGTACCTGGGCAAGGTGACGCGCGTGCTACCCGGCATGCAGGCGGCATTCGTCGACATCGATCTTGACCGTGCCGCGTTCCTTCATGTCGAGGACGTGGTCCCGCAAGAAGACTTCGAGAACTTCTTGAAGGAGGCACCGGAAGAAGAGCCTGCCGAAGCCGAAGGGACCGAAGGCGAGGGCGAAGAGCAAGAGAAGAAGCCGCGAGCGCGCAAGGTGACACGCGCCACGCCGATCCGCGATGTCTTGAAGGAAGGCCAGACATTGGTGGTGCAGGTGTCCAAGGGGCCGATCGGCACCAAGGGCGCGCGCGTGACGAGCCATGTGTCGCTGCCCGGTCGCTACGTCGTGTACCTGCCGACGGTCGATCACATCGGCATCTCCAAGCGAATCGGCAACGATCGCGAACGCCAACGCCTGCGTGAGACGATCGAGGCGTTCAAGCCTCCGCATGGTGGGTTCATCGTGAGAACGGTTGCCACTGGCCTCACCAAGAAGCAGCTCAAGGCCGATGTCGGCTACTTGGTGCGCGAATGGGAAGAGGTGATGCGGCGCAAGGATAAGGTGAGGTCTGCGCCCGCGATGATCTACGAAGACCTCGACATCGTGTTGCGCGCAGCGCGCGACTACTTCACCGAGGACGTCGAGAAGATCGTGACGGATTCGCCCGCGGAGTACGAGCGCTTGCGGCGCTTCATCGGTGCGTTCTTGCCGGAGCGCCTCGGTGACATCGAGCTGTACGAAGGCCGCGATCCGATCTTCGACGAGTACGGGATCGAGGATGAGATCTCGCGTTCGCTCGCGCGCAAGGTGCCGTTGCCATCTGGCGGCTACCTGATCATCGATCAGGCCGAGGCGCTCAGCGCGATCGACGTGAACACGGGTCGCTTCACCGGCAAGGGCAAAGATGTCGAGGACACGATCCTCCACACCAATCTCGAAGCGGTGAAGGAGATCGCGTACCAGCTTCGCTTCCGAAACATCGGTGGTCTGATCGTGCTCGACTTCATCGACATGGAGCGATCGTCGCACCGCGACAAGGTGCACCGCGCATTGGTCGAAGCGCTCAAGAAGGACCGCGCGACGACGACCACAGTTCGCATCAGCGAGCTCGGCTTGATCGAGATGACGCGCAAGCGAACGCGAGAGTCCCTGGGTCGCACCTTGTTCGAACCGTGTTTTTACTGCGACGGAACGGGTCAGTTGCAGTCGAAGACGACGATCTGCAACGAGATCATTCGCCAGCTGCGGCGCGAGAAGGATTCATTGCCGGGCTATAAGATCATCATCAACGCGCACCCTGCCGTGTGCGACATGCTTCAGCGCGAACAGAAGATGGCGCTCGACGAGGCTTCGGTGCGTTTCAGCCGCCAGATCGTCCTGCGCTCGCGACGCGAGTACCATCTGGAGCAGTTCGATCTGGCGGGTGGCTGAGATCGGGGGCGCATCCATGGACGATCAAGAGCTCAAGAAGCGTCGTGACGACCGACTCACCATCAACAAAGAGTTCGAATCCTTCGATTCGTTCATCCGCGAGTACGTGACGAACGTGTCGCGCACCGGTGCCTTCGTGAAGCGTCCCGATCCGCTCCCGGTCGGTACCGTGATCCACCTCAAGTTCACCGTCATCATGGATGACATCGAGACGATCGAAGGCGAGGGCGAGGTTGTTCGCGTGCAGGACGATCCGCCGGGGATGGGTGTCGTCTTCACCAAGGTCAGCCAGTATTCGCAACACCTGCTCGAGCGGATGCTCGTGCACCGCCCCAACGGTTGATCGAGCGCGGTGTGTTCGCCGCGAGAGCTAAGGGCAATCCTTGTGATTGCCGTTCGACAGGGGGCCTATTCCGGCTCGGTCGCGGACAGGTAGCCGGTGCGCAGCAGTGACGCCAGATGATGCGCCACGTTCACGTCCGGCGCCGGGCTGTTGTTGAAGAGGGACTCCACCAGCGGGTGGTTGAGCGCCGTCTGCAACACGTCCAGCTCGTCGGGGCCGAGATCACGCAGCGGCGCATGCAACGGCTGCTTCAGCGCAACACGAGCGCGCATCGAAGGGAGGTCGCTCATACGTCGGACCTCGTCGATCAGGCGCATCGCCTCCATCAGCACGCCTTCGGACGACATCTCGATCCGCTCCGGAAGGTCCTTGTGCTCGACCGGCTCCATGTAGAAGGTGCCGTGTTGCCACGTCACGATGCGGTACGCGGTCTTCTGTGCCGGCAGGTCGGTACGATCGTTAACCGACGCGTACACGACAAAGCCCTTCTCCAAGAAGATCTTGCCGGTGTCGGCTTCGCTGCGCACAACCAAGACGCCTGTCTTCTTCGACGATCCGAACAGCTGAAGCAGATCGGGCAGCGGGACCTCGTCGATTGTCCCCGACATGCTGCGGACCTGCGACGTGCTGCGATGCGCTGCGACCTGCTCCAGCATCTGTGACGAGCCTGCGACCGCGGTCGAGTCTGCGGCGACCAACTTGATGATGCTGGTGCCGATCAGCACGCGATCGCCTTCGTTGAGCTGCGCGCGTTTGACCCGCTCACCGTTGACGAACGTCCCGTTGGTCGAGCCGAGGTCTTGAATCAACACCTGATCGCCGTTGACCGAGATCGTGGCGTGGCGGCGCGACACCATGTCTTCGACCAGCACCATGTCGAGATCGCTGGCCCGGCCGACCACCACATCTTGATTCGGTGGCAGTAGGAACTCGCCCCCTTGGTACTTTCCGGAAATGAAACGCAGGGCGAAGGTCTTCATGGGCGCGGATCAAGAAGGAGCTCCGAGGCGAGTGACGGCAGCGCCCCTTCTTTGTGGCGATTAAGTTAGGAGTTTCGAGGGGTCCAGGTCAAGGCCGCCGCACGCTTCGTGCACCGCAAAGGCGAGTGAAATCGGGGCGTAATCTGGTCCGAAGCCCGCTAGAGTCGTCGCGAATGCGGGGTGTTTGGCTTCTTGTCGTGCTCGTGGGGTGGCTGTCGACGCATCCCGCGGCCGCCGTTGCGCAGGTCCGCGATCCGCACTTGACCTGGCACACGCTCCACGGCGCGCGGTTCGACGTGCACTATCACGACCCGCTCGGCGCGCTTGCCCAACGCGTCTTGGTCGTGATCGAGCGCGCGGCCGACCTGTTGGAGCAGAGCCTCGGCTACCGCGCGAGCGAGCGGACCCAAGTGGTCCTGACCGACAACACCGACGGCGCCAACGGCAGCGCGTCAGTGATTCCCCGCAACGTCGTGCGTTTGTTTGCGCAGAGCCCGGAGGATCTGTCCGCGCTCTCTGATTACGACGACTGGATGACGGTCCTGATCACGCACGAGCTGACGCACATCGTGCACCTTGATCAGGTAAGCGGTGTTCCAGCCATCCTGAACTCCGTGTTCGGCAAGATCATCGCGCCCAACACCACGTTGCCGGCCTGGTTCGTCGAAGGTCTGGCCACGCACTACGAGTCGTATCTGACCGCGGGTGGACGCGAGCGATCGACGGTGTTCGACATGTTCCTGCGCATGGACGTGCTCGAAGATCGGTTGCTGCGGCTGGACGAGATGACGGCCGAAGCCAATCGCTGGCCGCATGGCAACATCTCGCGTCTCTACGGCTCACGCTTCTGCGCGTTCATTCATCAGCGTTACGGCCAGGAAGCGCTTACGGTGTTTGGCCAGGAGTATGGGCGTCAGTTGATTCCCTACGCGCTCAATCGAATGGCGCTGCGCGCGACGGGGAGAGGCTTCGCGGAGCTCTACGGGGAGTTCTTGGCTGACAACGTCAGGCGCTATCGCGACGCCGCCCAGGCTGTGGAGGCACAGGGCCTGGTCGAAGGTGAGCGGCTGACGTTTCACGGCGAGCACGCCCGTTCGCCGCGGTTTCTGCGCGATGGTTCTGTTCTTTACTTCGCTTCGGACGGTCACGTGCACAGCCATGTGCGCACGTTGGAAGGCACCGAGGTGTTCCGTGCCGGCGGCAATGTCACGTTTTCGCCACATCCGGATCGTAAGCGCCTGGTGCTCGCGCAGGTGGCGCCGCACCGCGACATCTACGGCTTCCACGATCTGTTCACGTTCGATCTCGAGACCGAAACGCTGACACGGTTGACTCAAGGCTGGCGTGCGCGGGAGCCCGATGTGTCGCCGGACGGCAAGCGCGTCGTGTTCGTCGTGCAGAACGCAGGCACCTCGCACTTGGAGATCGCGTCGCTGTCGGATGTCGAGGGAACGCGGCGTCGGTTGCTGAGCAGCGCGCCGTTCGATCAGGTGTACACGCCTCGCTGGTCGCCCGATGGCCAGCGCGTTGCCGTCAGCGTGTGGCAGGCCGGCGGGCTGCGTGACGTGGTTTTGGTCGATCCGGAAAGCGGTGAGGCGACCCGACTGATGCGCGATCGTGCCTTGGACACCGGCCCGGTGTGGTCTCCCGATGGCGCGACCCTTTACTTCTCGTCCGATCGCACTGGCATCGCCAACCTGTTTGCGTGGGACATGGCGACGGGCACAACGCGCCAGATCACCAACGTGCTCGGCGGTGCGTTTCAGCCCGACGTCTCGGCCGATGGGAAGACGCTCGTCTACGTCGGGTACACGAGCCGTGGCTTCGACATCTATCGTTTGCCGCTGGACCCGGCGCGATACCGCGACGATCCCGGCTATCACGACGTGCGTCCCGCTCCGTCGAATCCGCAAGTCACCGATCCGGTGACGCCAAGCTCGTACAATCCGCTGACCACGCTTGCGCCACGTGCGTATCAGGTGGAGGCGATCCCCGATGCGTTCGGCTATCAGCTTCTGCTGCGCACGAACGGGGACGACGTGGCAGGTTTTCATGCCTACGAAGCGACGCTGGGGTTCAGTCTCGAGAAGCGCCAGCCGGTGCTCGACGTGGGCTACAGCTACGGGCGGTGGCCGCTGCGCCCGAGCTTGCGTTTGTTTCGTCGACTCGGGCCACGCTCAGATCTCGTCGTCGGCGACGATGCGCAGCCGTGGACTGAAAGCGCTGTCGGAGCGACCCTCGCGGCCAGCTACTCGTTTCCTGGGTTGTTCTCGAGCGAGAGCATCAGCCTCAACTACACCTTGGTCCACATCGCGCCGATGTCGCCGCTGCGTGTCGCGCTCGATCCGAACGACGGTGCCCTGCGCTTGCCCGAGCTTGGCTTCGTGCCGAGCGTCGGCGTCGCATGGGGCTTCAGCAACGTGGAGCGCAACACGTACAACGTCAGCGCCTCGCGCGGGCACTCGGTGCAGTTGTCGCTTGGCTTGACCGATCGCTGGCTCGGCGCGCGCTATCGCAACATGGTCGCGCGCTGGACGCTGCGAAAGCTGATCCCGGCCCCGTGGAACGATCACCACGTGTTCGCGTTTCGCTACGCAGGCGGACAGAGCGCTGGCGATCCGGGTCGACGCTCAGCGTTTGCCGTCGGCGGCTTTCCGAGCCCGCCTCCGCTCGATTCGATCGTGGAGATCATCTCGACCAGCACGTTGCCGCATCTGGGAGGCGATGCGCTGCGCGGTTATCGTGCTTCCGATCGGGTCGGACGCCAGTTCCATCTCCTGCAGGCCGAATACCGTTTCCCGATCTGGTGGGTCCAGCAGGGCATCGACACGCTGCCGTTCTTTGCGCGCCGCTTATACGCCGGCGTGTTCGTCGATTGCGGCGACGCGTTCAACGCGAAGGTCGATCTCTCGACGTTCCGCTTCGGCGTCGGTGCCGAGCTCTTCCTCGACGCGACGCTCGCCTACGCGCTCCCGCTCACGCTGCGTCTCGGACTCGCTCGCGGTGTTAGCACCGGCGGCCTCACCCAGACCTATCTGCACCTGGGTGTCCCGTTCTAATCAGGCGCGACGGGTGCCGATGAGGTACCGATCGCCTCAGACCTCGAGGATGTCCTTTTCTTTGCGCGCGACGGTGTCGTCCACGTCGGACACGGCTTTCTGAATCACTTCTTCGACCTTCTTGAGGCCGCGATCCGCGTCGTCCGCGCCGACTTCGCCTTCGTCCTTCAGACCGTCAATGAAATCCTTGGCGTCGTGGCGTGCCTTGCGCACGGCGACCTTGGCGTCTTCACCCACGCGGCGCGCGAGCTTGACCAGGTCCTTGCGGCGCTCTTCGGTCAGCGCGGGCATCGGCACACGAATGATGTCGCCGTCTGTCTGCGGATTGAGCCCGAGATCCGATTCGCGGATCGCCTTCTCGATCGCCTTCACCTGGCTCTTGTCCCAGGGCTTGATCACGAGCATGCGCGCTTCCGGTACGTTGACCGAGGCCATCTGTCCGATCGGTGTCGGAGTGCCGTAGAAATCCACGCGCAGCGAGTCCAACAGGGACGGGTGAGCTCGACCTGTGCGCAGCTTGGCGAGGTCACGCTTCAGTGCCTCGATCGATTTCTGGATCGCGTCATGCAGCTCGGTGAGGGCGTCATCGATCATCGCGGTCTTCCCTTCCTGCGCAAGGGCGCGCCGCATCTTGGCATGCACCCACGCGCGTCGTCATCGGTGGCTCAGTTGTTCGGTGCGCTGGTCCGGAGCTCGTTTTCCGCGTCGGAGACGAGCGTGCCGACCGGCTCGCCTTGGACCACGCGCTTGATGTTGCCGCGCGTGGACAGCGCAAAGACACGGATCGGCAGGTTGTTGTCGCGGCACAGCGTGACAGCGGTGGAGTCCATCACGCCCATGCGCTCGCGGATGAAGTGGTCATAGCTGACGCGGCGAAACATGCTGGCGTCGGCGAACTTGATCGGGTCCTTGTCGTACACGCCTTCGACCTTGGTTGCCTTGCACAGCATGTCGGCTTGGATCTCCATCGCGCGCAGCGCGGCAGCGGTATCGGTGGAGAAGTATGGATTGCCGGTGCCGGCGACGAAGATCACCATCCGACCTTTTTCGAAGTGGCGGATCGCGCGACGGCGGATGTACGGCTCGGCGACGCTGCGCACTTCGAGCGCGGTGACCAAGCGTGTCTGCACCCCATGCTTCTCCAGGGCGTCGAGCAGCGCGATGCCGTTGATCACCGTGGCCAACATGCCCATGTAGTCGGCGCTCGCGCGGTCCATGCCGGAGGCGGCGCCCTTGAGGCCGCGGAAGATGTTGCCGCCGCCGATCACGATGCCGATCTCGGTGCCGAGCGCATGCACTTCAGCCAGCTCGGCGCTGATCGTCGTGAGCGTCTTGGGATCGATGCCGTAGCCACCGACCACGCCACACAGGGCCTCGCCAGAGAGCTTCAGGAGAATGCGCTTGGGTTTCTTCGTGCTGTCCATTCCGCTGTCTCCTGTGATTGGTGATTTCTCGCGTGAGATACCTGCGCCGCGCCAGAAAAAAAAAGGCGACCCGAAGGCCGCCCTGTGTTTCGTTACGACGACTTCAGCGTCGCAGCCACGTCGGCTGCGAGATCGACCTGCTTGCGTTCGATGCCCTCACCCAGCTCATAGCGGATGAAGCGACGCACGGAGATCTTCTCGCCCAACTTGGCGGTGAGCTCGTCGCTGATCTGACCGATCGTCTTCTCGCCGTCGACGACCGACGCCTGTTCGACCAGGCACGATTCGGCCATCCACTTCTCCAGCTTGCCGGCGAGGATCTTGTCCGCGACGGCGGCCGGGCGGGTCTTGCCGGATGCTGCGTCTTCTTCGGCCATCTGACCGCGGAAGAGCGCGAGCTGCTTTTCCTTGTCCGCGTCCGGGATCTCTTCGCGGCGCACGTACAAGGGCGTCATCGAAGCGATCTGGAGGCCGACGCCCTGCGCGAACTCCTTGAAGTCGGTGTTGCGCGCGACGAAATCGGTCTGACAGTTCACTTCGACCAGCACGCCGAGACGGCTGCCGGCGTGGATGTATGCGTGGATCACGCCGTCGGCCGCGATTGCACCGGCCTTCTTGGCGGCCTTCGCGAGGCCCTTCTTTTGGATGAGCTCGACTGCCTTGTCCTCGTCGCCGCCTACTTCGGCGAGCGCGTTCTTGCAGTCCATGATGCCCGCGCCCGTGCGTTGACGGAGCGACTTGACCTTGTCGGCACTGATCTCAGTCATGGTCGTGTTCCTTCCTTCAAAAGCGGATCAGCCCGCGTCTTCCGACGGGGCGTCTGAATCAGTGGTGGTCTCTTCGGTGGCTGCCGGCGCCGGGCGATTGCCGCCACGACGACGCGCTGCAAACTCGACCTCCACATTGCCACCACGATCGCCGCCGCCATCCTCACGGCCACGACCGTTGCCCTGCAGGAAGTCGCGGCGCTTGCTCTGACCTTCGATGCACGCGTCTGCGATCTGCGAGGTGACGAGCTTGATCGAGCGGATCGCGTCGTCGTTGCCCGGGAT
>JACZCZ010082259.1_pt1 | contig 11882 bp, 11 predicted proteins | sample 8641811 | NCBI WGS metagenome assembly JACZCZ01 (sample SAMN15324610, study PRJNA640507) | soil metagenome | isolation source: intercropping peanut in the first line | place: China: Luxin town, Laibin City, Guangxi Province | collected 2019-07-25 | depth 10cm m | reverse complement strand
CAAGGAGCTGCAGGACATCGTGTCGGGCCTCGGCTGCGGCGTCGGCAAAGACTTCGACGTCTCACGCCTGCGCTACGGCAAGATCTTCCTGTTGATGGACGCCGATACCGACGGTCATCACATCTCGACGCTGTTGCTCACGTTCTTCTACCGTCACTTGCCGGGACTCTTGCGCGACGGTCACGTGTACTTGGCGCTGCCTCCGCTGTATCGCATCGACTACGGCAAGGAGACCGCGTGGGCATTGGACGATGCCGAGCGTGATCGGGTGGTCGCGTCGTTGCCGAAGAACGTCAAACCGAACATCAGTCGCTTCAAGGGTCTCGGTGAGATGAGCGCCGAAGAGCTCAAGGAGACCACGCTCGACCCCCGCCGCCGCCGCGCGCTGCGCGTGGTGATCGACGACGAGCTCAAGACCGATCACCTGATGAACGAGCTGATGGGCAAAGACCCCGCCGCCCGCTACCGCTTCATCATGGAAACAGCGCCCAGCGCCAGCGTGGAAGACCTGGACGTGTGACGCGAGCGCGTTGCCGCACGGCGGTGGCGAGGTGCCGCGATGTGTGACGCATGTATGCGGAACTTTTGGACCTTCAGCATTGAATCGGCCTGTCGGTTGGTGGGACCATCAGAACCATCGCTTCGACTTTGGGAGGTTCGTTCGTGGCTGCGCACGGAAGCCGGCTACAGACAACGATCCGCGCGTGGTTGTGCGGGCTTGTTGTCGCCATGTGTCCGACGATCGCTTCGGCCGAGCCCCTGAAGCTCTCGCTCGGGGCCGATCTGGCGCTGCCGATCAGCGCGCCCGCGAACAGCGAGTTCTCATTGGGCGGGCAGGTGCATGTGGGTGTGTGGTACCCGCTCGCGCCCCAGCTGCTGTTGGGCGGCCGGTTCGGGGTCGGCGCGCTGACCAACGGAGATCCGCCTCAAGATCCAGGACGTGAAGACCCGGGTCTCGGCGGCCTGGTCACTGCGCAGCTTGTGGGACGCGTGCGTCCATTGGCTTCCGCGGACGATCCCCGTCGGGGCGTCGGTCTCTTCCTTGATCTCAATCTCGGGGCCGCGATCACCGGCGAGCTCACGCGTCCGACGCTTGGCATGGGCCTGGGCTATGGGCTTGCTGTGGGCGACCTCTCGCTTTCACCGGTGGTCCGCTACCAGCAAGTGATTCAAGGCGAGCATCCGCTGGAGGATCGTGATGCGCGCTTGCTGATGCTCGGCGTAGAGCTGATGTTGAACGAAGTGGCGCCACCGCCTCCGCCGCCACCCCCACCGAGCGATCGCGACGGCGACGGGCTGCTCGATGGCGTCGACCGTTGTCCCGACAACGCGGAAGACTTCGATGGCTTCGAGGATGACGATGGTTGTCCGGATGAAGACAACGACAAGGACGGCATCCTCGACGCGAGCGACCAGTGCATCAACGAGCCCGAGGACAAGGACGAGTTCGAGGACGAGAACGGCTGCCCCGATCCCGACAACGACAACGACGGCTTCCTCGACCTCAACGACGAGTGTCCGAACGACGCGGAAGTGATCAATGGCGTGCAGGACTACGACGGATGCCCGGACGAAGGCCTGATCACGATGATCGACGACCGCATCATCCTCGACGAACGCGTGCTGTTCGACTTTGAGCGCGCCCGCATCAAGACCAAGGCCAAGCCTGTGCTGCAGGCGATCGTGACGTTGCAGCAGCAACATCCCGAATGGATCTCGGTGCGCGTGGAAGGTCACGCCGACGCGCGCGGCAACGCGGAGTTCAACCAGGAGCTGAGCGAGCGCCGTGCCGAGAACGTGCGCGAGTCACTGGTGGAGCTTGGGATCCCGGCGGAGCTGATCAACTTCGTGGGCTACGGTGCGACGCGCTTACGTGACATGCGCGAGAATGAAGAGGCGCATCAGCGCAATCGGCGCGTGGAGTTCGTCGTCGTCGCACGCCGACAGGAAGTCGTCGATGCCGGCGGGATGACGTCGGGACCGGCCGAGCAAGCAGCGGCCACCGATGCGCCACCCGCGCCGAGCGCGACCCCGACACCCGACACGACGGAAGCGACTGCGCCCGACACCGATGCGCCTGAGACCGAGGAGGCTCACCCATGAACCGCTTTGGTCTCGCGTTGCCGTGGATCCTGCTCGTCGCCGCGGGTTGCGCCAGTCCCATTGTGGGCGCGGAGTGCAAGGACGGGCATGTGATCTGCGACGGTCGCTGCGTGCGCCTCGAGGACAACTTCATGCACTGTGGCGCGTGCGACAACGAGTGCAGCGCGGTCCAGGTGTGTCGGTCCGGTCAGTGCGTCGCGAGCACGATGGATGGCGGTGACCCGGACGGCGGCGATCTGGACGGCGGCGGCAGCGGCGGCACAGGTGGTACCGGTGGCACGAGCGGCGACGGTGGTAGCGGCGGCATCGTCCTTCTACCTGACGCTGGCTTCCCAGGCTGCGGCATCGACGAGACCGAGTGCAGCGGCGAATGCGTCGTGCTCGACACCGATCCCCAACACTGCGGCATGTGCGGCAACGCATGCGCGGTAGGGGAGGTGTGCCAGGCCGGTGTATGTGTCGACGTCTGCACGGATCCCTTCACGTTCTGTCCGGCGATTGGCGCCTGCGTCGACCTTTCGAGCAACCCGCGAAACTGCGGCAGCTGCGGCAGGCGCTGCATGAGCGGCCTGTGCAGCGGCGGCATGTGCGAGGACGCGGTGCCCGGACACTTGATCGTGATCGGACACGACTACACGCAGGCGAACGTCACGATGGGGCGTCTCGCGCGCTCGTCAGTGTTCCTCGCGGCAGGCGCGCCGGTTCGCGCGCTGGTCTATCAAGGCCGCGCGTCCACCGCGACGGTCGATCGCATCAACGCGGTGATCGAGGCATCGCTCGAGCGCACGTGGCAACCAGATGTGCTTGCCAACAGCGCGCAGCTCGGCACGTTCCTTGGTAGCGACGTCGGCTACCGGCTGTTCGTGGTGTACCCGCAAGCCGGCGAGACCGATGACAACCTGCTCAACAAGCTGCGCAACGACTGGATGCGCAAGATCGCCAACTTCCTTGTGCGTGGCGGCGTGGTCGTGGTGTTCGAGCACAGTCCATCCGATCTCAACGGCGGATCTCGCAACGCGGGCACGCATCAGATCCTCGGCTGCCGTGGCGCGACGGTTCCGTGTACGCCGCTGTTCGATGCCGGATCGATCGGGGCCTTGCCTGTCGGCGCACGCGTGCTGATCAATTACGACGACGGTTGGATCACCAATGGCGTTCCCTCCGCTTACGCAGCAGCGCGCAACAGCATGGCCTTCGGTGCCGTGTCGACTCCCGGCAACTGGGTTGCGGTCGACGAAACCAGTGGCGATCCGGTGATCGTCCATCGCTTGCTCAGCGCGCCGCCCGAAGCGCCCTAGGGACTTGGGCGCTGTTGGGCAAACGCCGGGCGAATTCAGGCGAATTGGCGATCGATCGCGTCCCCGCGTGTCGCGGATGGCCAGCGGCAACAAAAACAGTACACTGCGCCGCCTTACTGGAGTCGCGGCACGTCAGGTGTGCCGCTGGAGGTGAGGCATGCTGCCAGATGTTCTACCCGAGGCGCTGACGTTCGATGACGTGCTCCTTGTGCCTGGGTACGCGGACTTTGTGCCGGCGACGGCCGACGTTCGATCGCGTATGACGCGAGGCATCACGCTGCACGTTCCGATCGTGTCGAGCGCGATGGACACCGTCACCGAGTGGCAGATGGCAGTGACCGTCGCGCGCGAAGGCGGAGTGGGCGTGCTGCACAAGAACATGACGCCCGCCGAGCAAGCGGGCGAAGTGGCCAAAGTGAAGCGGGCGGAGAGCTGGATGGTGTCGAACCCCATCACTGTGCGCTCGACCCAGACGCTGCGCGAAGTCTTGGACGTGATGGCAACTCAGAACGTCTCGGGTCTGCCCGTGGTCGATGGCGACAAGCTCGTCGGCATCTTGACCAGCCGTGACGTTCGCTTCGAGTCGAACTTGGATCAGCAGGTCTCGCAGCTGATGACGAGGAAGCTGATCACCGCGCCGCCAAACGTGACGCAAGACAAGGCGCGTGAGTTGCTGCATCAGAACCGCATCGAAAAGCTGTTGGCGGTGTCGGAAGCAGGCAAGCTCGTCGGCCTGATCACCTTCAAGGACCTGCAGGCTGCGGAGCGCCATCCGTTCGCGGTCAAGGACGAGCGTGGTCGTTTGCGCGTCGGTGCGGCGATCGGCGTCGGACCTGATCGCGAGGAGCGAGCGGCGGGCCTGGTGGCTGCGGGTGTCGATGTGCTCGTGATCGATACCGCTCACGGACACAGCAAGAACGTGACCGACGCGGAGAAAGCCACGCGCAAAGAGCACCCGCAGGTGCAGATCGTGGCGGGGAACGTGGCGACCGCGGAAGCCACTGAGCTCTTGATTCAAGCTGGGGTCGACGCGGTGAAGGTAGGCATCGGTCCTGGATCGATCTGCACCACGCGCATTGTTGCTGGTGTCGGTGTGCCGCAGATCTCCGCGATCAACGCGTGCGCCAAGGCAGCTGCCCGCCATGACATTCCCGTGATCGCCGATGGCGGCATCAAGTACTCCGGCGATCTCGTGAAAGCGATCGCTGCCGGCGCAGAGTGCGTGATGATCGGCTCGCTGCTCGCGGGCACAGAAGAAGCCCCCGGACAGCGCGTTCTCTATCAAGGCCGCACCTACAAGAGCTACCGCGGCATGGGCTCGCTCGGCGCGATGAAGCGTGGCTCCAAAGATCGCTACGCGCAGGGTGATGTGGAGGAGCTCGAGAAGCTCGTGCCCGAAGGCATCGAAGGGCGCGTTCCGTATCGTGGTCCGGCGTCGACGGTGATCTACCAACTCGTCGGTGGTCTTCGGGCCGGCATGGGTTACACCGGCTGCAACTCCATCAAGAAGCTCCGGGAGAACGCGAAGTTCGTCCGCCAGACATCCCAGGGCTTGCGCGAGAGCCACGTTCACGACGTCGTCGTCACCCAAGAGGCGCCCAACTACGCGCAGTGAGATGCGGCCTGGCGGTCCCGCTCCGAGCCATCGACCGACGCGTACCGGCATGTTAGACCCCCGCGCATGCAGCGCGAATTGGTCCTAATTCTCGACTTTGGATCGCAGTACACGCAACTGATCGCACGCCGTATTCGCGAGCAACAGGTCTACTGCGAGATCCATCCGTGCACGATCTCACTCGCGAAGATCAAGGAGCTGGCTCCGGCCGCGGTCGTGCTCTCGGGAGGACCGGCCAGCACGCTCGGCGCCGAATCGCCCACGGTCGATCGCGGTGTATTCGACCTGGGCTTGCCAGTGCTCGGCATCTGTTACGGCATGCAGCTGTTCTGTCGACTGTTGGGTGGCGAGGTCGAGACCGCAGATCATCGTGAGTTCGGGCCGGCTACGATCACGGTCGATCGCAACGCAGGTCTGCTTGCGAACCTGGGCGCCGGTGAGAAGACCGCAGTCTGGATGAGCCATGGCGATCGCGTGGTTTCGATTCCACCTGGGTACGTGACGCTCGCGCGTTCCGACAACTCGCCGTTCGCCGCAGTCGCGAACCTTGAGCGCCGCATCTACGGTGTGCAGTTCCACCTGGAGGTGGTGCACACAGCGCGCGGAGTCGACATGCTCCGTGCGTTCCTGTTCGACGTTGCAAAGCTGTCGCCCAACTGGACGCCCCATTCGTTCGCAGAAGACTCGATCGCACGAATCCGCGCTCAAGTGGGCGACGCCGGTGCGATCTGTGGTCTGTCAGGCGGGGTTGATTCGTCGGTGGCGGCGATGTTGGTGTCGCGCGCGATCGGCGATCGCTTGACGTGCATCTTCGTGGACAACGGCCTGTTGCGTAAGAACGAGGCGCAAGAAGTCGTGAAGATGTTCCGCGATCACTTCCACTTGAAGCTGGTGCACGTCGATGCCGGCGAACGGTTTTTGAAGGCGCTCGCGGGCGTGACCGATCCGGAACAGAAGCGAAAGATCATCGGTCGTGTCTTCATCGAGGTATTCGACGACGAAGCCAAGAAGCACAGCGACGCGAAGTTTCTCGTGCAGGGCACGCTGTACCCCGACGTGATCGAGAGCGTGTCGTTCAAGGGGCCGAGCGCCGTGATCAAGAGTCACCACAACGTCGGAGGACTGCCCGAGCACATGAAGCTCGGACTGGTCGAGCCTTTGCGCGAGCTGTTCAAGGATGAAGTACGCGAGCTCGGCAAGGAGCTCGGCATGCCGCATCACGTGCTGTGGCGACAGCCGTTTCCAGGACCCGGCTTGGCGATTCGATGTCTCGGTGAGATCACCGACGAGCGACTGCGCATTCTGCGCGACGCCGACGTGATCCTTGACGAGGAGATCCGCGCCGCCGATCAATACGAGCGCGTGTGGCAATCGTTCTGCGTGATCCTTCCCGTGCGCACCGTGGGCGTGATGGGCGACGACCGCACCTATGACTATGTGATCGCGATCCGCGCTGTGACGTCGAACGATGGCATGACGTCCGACTGGGCGCGTTTGCCCTACGATCTGCTGGCGCGCGCGTCCTCGAGGATCATCAACGAGGTACGCGGCTGCAACCGGGTTGTGTACGACATCTCCTCGAAGCCACCGGCAACGATCGAATGGGAGTGAGCCTTCGTCAGCTCGCCGCTCTGGGTTTGGCCCTTGCTTGTGGTGCATGCGCGAGCGTTCCGGTGCGGCCGACTCCTGCGCTGCTGCGTGTGATTGCAGAGCCGGAGAACACTTCGGTGTATGTGAATGATCAGTTTGTCGGTAGCGCGCGCGTCTTGGCCCATCGCCCAAAGCCGATGCCACCAGGCGTAAAGTTCATCACGTTCCAGGCAGCCGACCACTTCCCGCACGACGTTCGCCTCGACCTACCGTCCGGCGAAACCACCGTGCGCATCAAGCTGCGACCGATTCCGCAATAGCGTCAGCCATGTATCGGCTACGCGCCCAGCTCGATGCCGACGTGGCGCGCCACCTGAACCAGCTCGCCGTCGCGCTGTACAAGCTTGGCATTGCCGATTGCGGAAGCGAGTGGAACGCTGATCACATCGAGACCGCGCAGGGCGACCATCTCGCCCGTCTGGCGTGCTTCGCACATCAAAGCTGCACGAACGCCAAAGCGTGTCCCCAACAAACGATCGAAGGAGGCGGGCGATCCGCCGCGTTGGAGGTGGCCGAGCACCGTGACGCGAACCTCATGCGGTACTCGATCTTTGAGCTGATCGGCCACTTGCTGACCGGCACCACCCAGGCGCGCCAGATGGCCTTTTCTGCCCTTGGAGATGGTCGACACGCGACCGCCGATCGGACGCGCGCCTTCGCCAACGCAGACGATACTGAAGCTGTAGCCGTTGTGCCCGCGCTGCTGGATTTTCTTGATCACGCGTTCGATGTCGTAGGGGATCTCTGGGATCAGGATCACGTCCGCGCCGCCCGCAATGCCTGCGTGCATCGCGATCCATCCGGCGTAGCGACCCATCAGCTCCAGGACCATCACGCGATCATGTGACTCAGCCGTCGAGTGCAGCGCATCGATCGCCCACGTGGCAGTGGCTACGGCGGTCTCGAATCCGAAGGTGAGGTCAGTGGCCGCCAGGTCGTTGTCGATCGTCTTTGGCACGCCGATCACCGAGACTCCGCGTTCCATGAACGCCTTGGCGTGCGTCATCGTGCCGTCGCCTCCGACCATTACGAGGATCTCGATCTCGTGCTCACGCAGCCGTTGCAGCACCGTCTCCGACACGTCGACCGTGATCTCTTTGCCGCGCTTGTCTCGCGTCGGGTACGCGAAGGGGTTCGCCCGATTCGAGCAGCCGAGAATGCTGCCCCCACGAGGCAGGATACCGCGCACGCTCGATGGCTTGAGCTTCACGAGGCGTCCCGGTTGGATCAGTCCTTCGAAACCATCTTCACTGCCGTAGACCTCAATGTTGCGCTCGGTGCATGTCTTCACGAACGCGCGCAGGACAGCGTTGAGCCCAGGGGCATCGCCCCCGCCGGTGAGAATGCAGACGCGTTTGGGCGCGACCGGCATGTGCGCTGTCTTCCTGGGTGCTGTCTTTGTGGTGCGTCCCGCTGCCATGTCGATCTCACTTGTGAGCGTTCAGCGTTGTTGCGTCCCAAGCGTACGCCTTTAGAGCGCGCGGCGGGCGATTGCGCTTTGGTGAAGCGCGATTCCGGCGGCGACCGATGCGTTCAGCGATTCGATCGGGCCCGTCAACGTGATCCGGGCCAACACGTCGCAATGCTCTCTCACTAGGCGGCGCAAGCCACGTCCCTCGGAGCCGACAACGAGCACGCGGCCTTCGGCGGGGTAGGGGAGGTCCGCGATGTCGACACTGCCTTCGCCAGCGAGACCGACGATTTGCATGCCGCGTTTGGCGAGATCAGCGAGCGCACGCGACAGGTTCGACACGCGTGCAATGATGATGCGCTCGGTTGCTCCCGTGGACGTGCGGACGACGACTGGTGTCACAGGGCATGCTTTTTCCTTGAGCGTGATGATGCCGCTGGCGCCGAGCGCGCTGGCGCTGCGAATGATTGCGCCGAAGTTGTGCGGATCCGTGATTTGGTCGAGCGCGACCAACAGCGGCGCCGGGGGAGCCTTGGAGAGCAGTGTTGGCAGATCGAAGTAGGGGTAGTCGCCAGTGATCGCGATCACGCCTTGATGACGAATGCCATCTGCGAGCGCATCCAATGCGTCGCTGCTCAGCGGCTCACCACGTACACCAGCCGCGCCCGCTAGGCTTTCGATCGTATCGAGTGCCCTGCGTTCGCTCTCGTCGAAGTAGATGACAGAGATCTGTTTCGGTGCACCACGCAACGCCTCAGTGACTGCGCGGGTGCCGGCGACGATCCGTTTCACGCGCGCGTCGCCGCAATGAGATGTCGAAATCGGCGAGCGGCCGCGGCCGGATCACTGGCATCTCGGATCGGACGGCCTACCACCAGGAGGTTGGAACCGGCTGCGATCGCCTCGGCAGGTCCCTCCGTGCGCTGTTGATCCCCTCTTGCCGCACCCGGCTCACGGATGCCCGGCGTTACGAGGAACGCGGAGTCACCAAGCAGCGCTCTTAGCGACGCCACCTCGCGCGCGGAACACACCAAACCATTCACGCCAGTGTTCTTGGCCAACGTCGCGAAGCGCGTCACAGCGGACGCCGTAGGGCCGGCGACGCCAACTTCGGCGAGACCCTGATCGTCCATGCTGGTGAGCACGGTGATCGCGAGTAAGCGCGTTGCGCTTCCGTTTGCTGCTTGGCTTGCTTGTCGCAGGGCGTCCGAACCTGACGCGGCATGCACGGTAAGGAGCTCAACGCCCATGCTCGCCGCGGCGGACACTGCGCGAGCGACGGTCGCGGGAATGTCGTGCAGCTTTAGATCGAGGAAGCATGCGCGGCCGACATCGTGCACCGCCTTGACGGCATCGGGCCCCGCGGCGGTGAAGAGCTCAAGGCCGACTTTGAAGACGCCGACATCCTCCTGAAGCAGCGTGATCAGCCCTTGGGCCTGCTTCAGCGTTGGCACATCAAGGGCAAACGCCAACTGGTCACGCCCTGGGGTCATGCGTCAGATCGAATGGTTGAGAGCGGAAGGTGCGCTCAGAGATCGTCGAGGCCGGCCAAAGGATCGTTCGATCCACCGCTCGGACGGCTGGTGCTCGAGCTCGATGAGGAAGCCTTTGCTGGTCGCGGGCGGCTCGGGCGCGAACCGGAGCTGCTCGGCTCGGGGCGGGCAGCCGTCTTGGCGGCGAGTTGTTCTTTCGCTTCCTCGGCTTCGCGGCGGATGCGATCTGTCTCGGCAGCCTTTGCCTCAAGCTCTTCTGCCAGGCGTCGCTTTTCGTCTGCGACGCGCTGCTTTTCCATCGCCTGCTCCTCGGCAAGCTTTTGTGCTGCGATGCGCGCTTGCTCTGCCTTCTGCTGCTGGGGAACCACGACGCCGAAGTACACGCCAGCGCCAGCGCCAACCAACAACAACACCGCCGCTGCTACCGCCGCGGGGTGGATGCCCTTGCGACGCTGCGCCTCGATTTGCTTCAGCTTCTGCTCGTGATCGAGCTGTCGCGCTTGTTCTTCCAAACGAGCGCGCTGCTCTGCTTCGAGTCGCACGCGGAGCGCCGCTTCTTCGCGCTCGCGCACGCGGCGCTCTTCTTCTTCACGAATCCTGCGCTCTTCGGCGAGCTGTGCGTCGCGCTCGGCACGCATGCGGGCTTCTTCTTCTGCCTTGCGTCGCGCCTCTTCCTCCGCCTTGCGTCGCGCTTCGGCTTCCGCGCGCGCCTTGGCGTCGGCTTCTTCGGTCTGGATCCGTTCTTCCTCCAAGTTCATCAACTCGCGGAGGTTGAAGAGGACTGACGACTCGTTCTGCTCGCTCATGCGCGCCCTTCTCCATTCACGCAGGCTTTGCTGCTTCGTTGGATTGACCCCAGCGACCCCGAAACCTTGGGTCGAACATCGCGGAGAAAACCCACAGATTCGAGGGGCAAAGGTAGCAGCGCGTCTACGGACGTGTCAATCCGACCGATTTTGCACTTCGACGGTTTTGACTACTCAATTCAAGCAGTTGCCTCGATACACGCGGCTTGATACCCAGTCGGCATGACACCCGTTAACGCGCACATCACCGGCACCGTGTGGAAGATCGAGAAGCGTGTGGGCGATGCGGTGACCAGTGGCGATACCGTGGTCATCCTGGAGTCTATGAAGATGGAGATGCCGGTGGAAGCTCCGGACTCGGGGGTGATCGTGGAGGTCCGCTGCGCTGAGGGTGATGCCGTCGAGGAAGGCCAGACCCTCGCGGTCATCGGTCCGGCGTGACGCTGTCGGGCTTCTTTCGCGGCAAGAGGCAAGGCAGGATGCGGGCATGAGGGCGATCGTGCGCTTGGCGTTGTTGGTGGCTTTGGCGGGCGCCTGTTCCAATGCGCCTTCGAATGGGCAGGAGGGGGCGCCGTGCGTCCGCTTGGCCCAGTGCGCGTCCGGCCTCGCGTGCGTCGAGGGCATGTGCACGACCGATCTCACTGCCTTGGCTGAGGCGGGCCTGGTCCCGGTTCTCGACGCGGGCGCGCCGATGGATGGTGCGACTGCCGATGTCGCGATGCCGGACGGGAGTGTTCCTGATGACGACGCGGGTAACTAGCGCGCGCGTCGACGTAGGGCCCAAAGTAGTAAGGTCGCCAAGATCGTCGTGAGGACCAGCAAGCTCGCCAATACGATCTTCAGAGTAGGCGCGCTTGAGGCCGTGACGGTGATCGGGCCGAGCTGAGCCAAGGGCCGCGGGCGCACGGGCTGAGTCTCCGCAAATGAAACCAGCACATCTGCGCTATCGGTGCTCCCGATCACGTGGCTCACCAGTCGGGCGATTGCGTCGGTGTCAGGTGCCTTGCCGGGGAGGTGCACGACGGTGACCGCGGCGTGCGGCGGCGACGGTGCCTCTCCCAGTTTGCTTGGCGGTTGTGCGTCGACGATGAGCACCTTTACGTCGGTAACGCCGTCCCAAAGCGCGATCGCTTGTGCAAGATCGGTTTCCATCGCCGCGTGTGCGCGGGCTCGTTCCTCCCTCGGCGTTGGAATGAACGCTGACTTTGCTGAGTCCGACTCAGGCGCATCGTCGCCGGAGGCACCGCGCGCGACCAAGCGACACGCCGTGGCCACGTCAGCTGCGGCCACGCGCAGATCAAACGATGCGTCCGTTCCGCGAGTGTTCGTCTTCGTGCGTTGAACGGCGATGTGGTGGGCATGCAGCACCGCGATGCCCCGCGCGGCATCTCGCTCGGAGATTTCGGACTGCAGCACCACTGTGTCAAGGCAGGCAACGCCCGCGACGCATGCGATCAGGAACGCGCTCATGCGCGGCGTCGTCGGGCGCACTGGACGCCGTGCCAT
>JACZCZ010142896.1_pt1 | contig 11891 bp, 12 predicted proteins | sample 8641811 | NCBI WGS metagenome assembly JACZCZ01 (sample SAMN15324610, study PRJNA640507) | soil metagenome | isolation source: intercropping peanut in the first line | place: China: Luxin town, Laibin City, Guangxi Province | collected 2019-07-25 | depth 10cm m | reverse complement strand
TTGCCGGTCACGCCGATCACCGAGGCGATGTTGATGATGCGGCCCTTGCGCGCCTTCATCATGCCGCGCATCACCGCCTTCGACGTGCGATAGACGCTGGTGAGGTTGGTGTCGAGGATGGCCTGCCAGTCTTCGTCCTTCATCCGCATCAGCAGATTGTCGCGCGTGATGCCGGCGTTGTTGACGAGGATGGAGATGCCGCCGAATTCCTTGGTGATCGCCTCCACCAGCGCGTCCACGGCGCCGGCGTCGGTCACGTTGAGCTCACGGCCATGTCCGCCCGCGTTCGCCAGGCGCTCGCCGATGGCCTGCGCGCCCGATGCGCTGGTCGCGGTACCGATGACGGTGGCGCCCTGTGCGGCCAGGGCGTCCGCGATGGCGGCGCCGATGCCTCGGCTGGCGCCGGTGACCAGCGCGATTTCACCCTGCAGGGGCTTGCTCATGATGGATGTCCTCGGGACTGGTCCGCGCGATCGCGACGGACAGGATAAGGGAACGCGTGTCGCTGCGTATCAGGATTGCCAGTCGGCCAGCGCACCCTGGAAATCGCCGACGCCACCGATGGCGCGCGCGTCGAGGCTCTTGTCGATGCGCTTGACCAGACCGGCCAACACTTTGCCCGGGCCGCATTCGGCGATGCGCGTGACACCGTCGGAGGCCAGCGCCTGCACGCAGTCGGTCCAGCGCACCGGCAGGTAGAGCTGGCGCACCAGGGCGTCGCGGATCGCGTCCACGCCGTCGTGCACCTTCGCGTCGACGTTCTGCACCACCGGCAGCGACGGCGCATGCCACGACAGGCCCGCCATCACTTCGGCCAGGCGATTCGCGGCTTCGCGCATCAGCGGCGTATGCGAGGGAACGCTGACGGCCAGCTTCACGACCTTGCGGATACCGCGCTCGGTGAGCAGCGCGATGGCACGCTCGACCGCATCGCTGTCGCCGCCGATCACGATCTGGCCGGGCGAGTTGTAATTCGCGGGCACGACCACCTTGCTGTCCGATGCCAACGTGCAGACTTCGGCCACCAGGGCATCTTCGGCGCCCAGCACCGCCGCCATCGCGCCGACACCCGCCGGCGCGGCGTCCTGCATCAGCTGGCCACGAAGGCGGACCAAATGGGCGCCATCCTTCAACGACAGCGCGCCTGCGGCGACCAGCGCCGTGTATTCGCCCAGGCTGTGGCCCGCCAGGTGTGCGGGCTGCGCGCCCCCCTGTTGCTGCCACGCACGCCACACCGCGATGCCGGCGGCGAGCAGCGCGGGCTGCGTGTATTCGGTGCGATTGAGCATTTCCTCGGGACCGCCCTGGGACAACGCCCAGAGGTCGACGCCCGCACCTTCCGACGCTTCGGCGAACGTCTCGCGCACGATCGGGTAAAGCTCCGACAGCTCGGCCAGCATGCCGACCGATTGCGAGCCCTGGCCCGGGAAGACGAAAGCGAGTTGCGTGGAGGCCACTCGGACACCCTGCGTGAAAAATCAGGCGGCGATGATACGGGCGAACCCGCCGGATTGTCTGTACCGGGGCGTATGCGCCTGCGACGTCGCGTCGCAGGAAGATCACGTGAATACGCCACGAGAACAGGTCGCCCGAAACGAGAAAGGCGACGCTTCGCAGCGTCGCCTTCCATCATGCAGCGTGCCCCAGTGCGCGACTCAGTAGCGCAGCAGCACCGAGCCCCAGGTGAAACCACCGCCGAAAGCTTCCAGCAGCAGCAGCTGGCCACGCTCGACGCGACCGGAGCGGACGGCCGTATCCAGCGCCAGCGGCACCGAACCCGACGAGGTGTTGCCGTGCTTGTCGACCGTGACGATCACCTGGTCCATCGACATGTCCAGGCGCTTGGCCGTGGCTTCGATGATGCGCAGGTTCGCCTGGTGCGGGATCAGCCAGTCGAGATCGTGCTTGTCGAGCCCATTGGCGTTGAGCGTTTCGTCGACCACGCCATCGAGCGCCTTCACGGCGTACTTGAAGACGTCGTTGCCCTTCATCTCGATACGGATGCCGTTGTTCGGCTCGTCGGCCTTGAAGCCGGTGGACACGCCGACCGGATTCCACAGCAGCTCCTTCTTGCTGCCGTCGGCATGCAGATGGGTGCTGAGGATGCCCGTTTCGTTGTCGGCCTTGAGCACGGCGGCGCCGGCCCCGTCGCCGAACAGCACGCACGTGGTGCGTTCGGTCCAGTCGACGATGCGGCTGAGTGTTTCGGTGCCGATGACGAGCGCGGTCTTGGCGTCGCCACAGCGGATGAACTTGTCCGCCACGCTGAGCGCGTAGATGAAGCCAGAGCAAGCGGCATTGACGTCCATCGCCGCACAGCCGGTCGCGCCGAGGCGCGCCTGGATCAGGCAGGCGGTGGACGGAAAGATCAGGTCGGGCGTCGTGGTGCCGACAACGATCAGGTCGACCTCGGCGGCGTCCACGCCGGCGGCTTCGAGCGCCCGCAGTGCGGCCTGGTAGCCTAGGTCGCCAGCGGTTTCGCCTTCGGCGGCGATGTGGCGCTCGCGGATGCCGGTACGGGACTGGATCCACTCATCGCTGGTGTCGACCAACTTCGACAGGTCTTCGTTGGTCAGCACTTTCTCGGGCAAATAGCTGCCCGTTCCGGCGATGCGCGCGTAAATGCGCCCCTTGTTGCCCGGCTCGCTCATGCACGCTCCCATTGCCGGCCCGACAGCGGGCCCTGGTTGTCATCGATCATGCGGAAGGCGCGCCCGGCCGATCGGCGGGCGCGCTGCATGGATCAATCTTCCTCGACCGCCGAGGTCTTGGTGGCGATGACCTTCTTGCCGCGGTAGTAGCCATCGGCGGTCACGTGGTGGCGCAGGTGCGTCTCGCCCGTGGTCGGGTCGGTGGACAGCTGCTTGGCGGTCAGCGCGTCGTGCGAACGACGCTGGCCACGACGGGACGGGGTGACGCGGGATTTCTGCACAGCCATGGGATTGCTCCAGCTCTCGTATCTGTTGGTGAACCTTGCGGTTCGTGTTGCCAGACCGCCGTAGCGGCTAGTTCTTCTTCAGCGAGGCCAGCGCCGCGAACGGACTGACCTTCGCCACCTCTTCTTCGTCCGCCGCCCATTCGCGTTCCACCGCGTCGGACGCCGGGTCCACCGCCACCACCGGCACGGCGAGGACCAGTTCGTCCTCCACCAACTCGGCGGGGCGCAGCATGCCGTCTTCGGGCACCAGCAGCGCTTCGTAGTCGGGTGGCAGCGCAGCTTCTTCCTCTTCGCTGCGTACCAGACCCAACCGTTGTTTCAGCGCCACCGGCAGCACGAAACGCTGCAGACTGCGCTGGCACACCAACGGCAGGCCGGCCTCGATCTGCAATTCCAGGTACGGGACCCGCAATGCATCGTGGTCGAACTCCACCGTGTAGCGCACGTCGCCTTCTGTATCGGCCAGAAGGCCTTGCAGGCGCGTCATGGCGGACAACGGCAGGCGGCCTTCGAAGCTGCGCCGGTTCGCGACCATGCGCCACGCATCCAACAGCTCGGGCGTATTCGCGGACATAAGCCGCTGAATGTTAAGGATCAAACCCCGAACTGTCAAACCACCCCGACGGATGAGGATGCTTGCCGCCGACCCGCCCGCCCGTCAGACTCCCCCGCCCCGCTTCCCCTGCCGGTCCTCGCCCCATGCCCTTGCTGCTCGCCTCCACGTCCCGTTACCGCCGCGAGCTGCTGGAGCGCCTGCGCCTGCCGTTCCACATCGCCCGGCCAGAGGTCGACGAGATGCCCCGGGAAGGGGAGACCGTGCCGGCCATGGCGGTTCGCCTGGCCCATGCCAAGGCCGCCGCGATCGCCGCCCAGCACCCTGGCGCGTGGGTCCTGGGGTCCGACCAGGCGGCGGAACTCGACGGCGCCCCTCTGGGCAAGCCGGGCCACCGCGAGGCCGCCATCGCCCAATTATCGGCCATGGCCGGGCGCCAGGTCCGCTTTCACACCGCGGTGGCGCTGGTCCGGGACGAAGAAGCGCTGACGACCCACGACATCACGACGGTCCACTTCCGTTCCCTCGCTCCGGCCGAGATCGAGCGCTACGTGGATGCCGAACAGCCCTTCGACTGCGCGGGCAGTTTCAAGTCCGAAGGCTTGGGCATCGCCCTGTTCGATGCCATCGAATCGACCGACCCCACCGCCCTCGTGGGGCTGCCACTGATCGCGGTGACGCGGATGCTGCGCGAGGCAGGCTTCGACCTGCCCTGACCGGCCTCAGCGCAGCACGACCGGCTGTTCCGCCCAGGTCTCGACACTGCCGTCGCCCCCGGTGATGCGCAGACCCAACCAGTGACGTCCTGGCGGCAGGTGACGGGCATCGACCTCGGCCTTGAACTGCACCCGCGGCATGCGTGGGTCGCGCGACGCGTCCTTGAGGAAGCCGCGCAACCACTCGTTCGCCCCCGCATCTTCCGCGACAGCCATCACCCGGCCGTCCAAGGTGACTTCCACCTTCGTAATGCCCACGACGTCCTTCACCGCCCAGCCACCCACGCCAAAGCGGCGGTCCAACGTGCTGCCCGCCGAAGGTACGTCGATGTTGGCCACCACCGGCGTGATGCATGCACCGTCATCGCGCGCAGCGGGCAACGCGAACAATGCGAAGCGGCGGGCACCGCGATCGATGTTGACCATCTGCGGGGGAGGCAATGCGCCAACGACGCCACACAGGCGCTGGTAGTGCGCCAGGAGTGCGCTGAACTTCACGTCGGTCGCGCCGACGACCAACAGCGTTGGCGCGCTCCGCTGCCCCGAATCGTTCAGACCCCAGACCTCCAGCTGGGGCGCGCGACCATGCTTCCGGTTCAAGGGATGGTCGAGCACGCGGATATCGGCATTCTCCAGCGCGAACCCCAGTTCGGCCCCGATCTTGAAACTGTCGGCCAGCAACGCGGTCTCGGCGGGCATGCGCGACTGTGCCGCCCACACCTCGGCCGCCAGCGTGTCCCAGCCGGTGAAGTTCTCGGGGTAATGCTTGCTGCCGGCAAGATGGGTGCGCACGGCGGGCATCGAAACGGCGACGTAGTAGCCCAGCATCAGCACCGTACCCATGGCAGTCAGTGCCCAGGTCGCCCGCCGAATCGGCAATGACCACTCGCGGAGCAACAACGGCACGATGGCAAGCAATGCGAGATAGCCGGGCAGCGTCCAATGGAAGCTCACGCGTTCGTTGTCGGCGAAGAACCCGAGCACGAAGAAGCCGAAGGTGGAGATCGCGCCCAGAAGCGCGAAGTACCGCCACGCGGCCTCTGTTCGACCGTTTGCCCGCATGGCGCGCATGCAGACCACCAGCATCGCCCAGAACAGCAACGGTGTTGCCATCAAGGATTGGACCAACAGGAAGCGCGCACCGTCGGCATGGAAACTCCACGGATGGCGATCCAGCAGTTGGAAGCGGAGTCCGGCATCCGCATGTTCGATGTTCCAGGCGACCAGTGGCAGCCATGCGAGCGCCCCGGCCGCAAGCGCAACCCCCACGCGTGCATCGCGCAGCACCTTCCGCCCTTCCGGCAACCACAGCATCGCGATCAGGCCCACCCCGATCACGCCCACGAACCGGTAGTGGCTCAACGCACCCATCACCAGGCCCAGCGCGAGTTCGGTCGCGGCCCCCGCATCGACACCCCGCAGAAGGCGCGCGCCGGCATCTGCGCACAGCACGGCGGCAAGCGCCATCGGTACGTCGGGCAGGGCGAGCACACCCAGGGTGCCCGACAACGGCATCAGCGTCGCCAGCGTCGCGGCTTGCCAGCCCGTTGTCGCACCGAACCCACGCGCGGCGCACCGTGCGACCAGCCATGGCAACGCCGCCGCCATGATCAGGAAGGGCGCGCGCACCGCGAGCACATGATGACCACCCACTTCGACGCCCAGGCGCGTCAACCATGCCGTCAGCCCCGGCAAGTCAGAGTAGGCCGCTGCCAGGTGCTGCCCTTCCTGCCAGTAAAAGGCCTCGTCCACGAACAAGGGGAGTCGCGCCGCGATCGCGATCTTGACCGCCGTCACGATTGCCCATGCCGCGATGAACCATCGCCGCGCGCGTTGTTGTTCTTCCATCTCGCTACACTTCCCGGGAACCATGATTCGGAACCGAGAGCGCGATGTCCGCCATTCCCAGCACCCGCCCTATGCTATCCGAAGGCCTGGCCGATGCCCTCAAGCGGGCGCAGGCCCAGGTCAACTCGCTGGTACTGGGCAAGTCGCATGAAGTGCGCCTGGCGTTCGTTGCCTTGCTGTCGGACGGACACCTGCTGATCGAAGACTTGCCGGGCCTGGGCAAGACCACGCTGGCGCACGCGCTGGCCGCCACGCTCGGCCTCACTTTCCAGCGCGTGCAGTTCACCTCGGACCTGCTACCGGCCGACGTGCTGGGCGTGTCCGTGTACGACGCCCAGGCCCGCGCCTTCACGTTCCATGCCGGCCCCGTCTTCACCAACGTGCTGCTGGCCGACGAAATCAATCGCGCGCCACCCCGCACCCAGAGCGCGCTCCTCGAAGCGATGGCCGAACACCAGGTCACCCTGGACGGCGTGACGCATGCCCTGCCCGAACCCTTCTTCGTCATCGCCACACAGAATCCCGTCGACCTGTCCGGCACCTATCCGCTGCCGGACTCGCAACTCGACCGCTTCCTGCTGCGACTTGCGCTGGGTTATCCGAGCGCCGAGTCCGAGCGCGCCCTGCTGGCGGGCACCGACCGCCGCATGCTGATTGCGCAGGCAATGCCGCTGCTGTCGTCGGATGACGTGATGGCACTGCGCGAGGCCGTAGCCGGCGTGCATGCCAGTGATGCGCTGATCGACTACGTACAGGCCCTGCTCACGCGCAGTCGCCAGCACCCCGGCGTGCGCGTGGGGCTTTCGCCACGCGCCGGCATCGCACTTTTGAGGGCGGCCCGGGCCTATGCGCTGTTATTGGGGCGCACGCATGTGCTGCCCGATGATGTACAGGCGCTGTTCGCCGCCGTGGCGACGCACCGCCTCGTACCAGAGGCCGAGGCCGCTTCTGCCGTTGCGTTGGCCAAAGCCATCCTGCATGCGGTTCCGGTGGACTGAGGACGATGGGTTTGGGCGCATCGCTGGCACGGCGCTTGGCGCAGTTCGCCCGTCCGCGCGCGGCCGAAGCATTACCGGTGCAGTTGGACCGTCGGCGCGTCTACGTGCTGCCGACAGGCTTCGGCCTCTTCTATGCGGCGCTCGTGCTGGCAATGGCGCTGGGCGCTCTGAACTACAACAACAATCCGGCACTGCTGATGGCTCTGTTGCTTGGCGCAACGGCGATGGCGAGCCTTATTTTCGCCCACCTGCAATTGTCCGGCCTTCGCATGGACGCGGTATCGGCCGACCCCGTGCATGCCGGCGAATCACTCATGCTGCACATCGCGCTTTCGACGCGCGACGGTCGCCTGCGTCGGGGCCTCAGGTTGGATGGCGCGGAGACGGCCACATTCGTACCTGCGATGTCCGCGGAGGGCGCCGTCGTGGAACTGGGACTGCCTACGCGACGACGCGGCTGGCACGATATCGGCCGACTACGCGTGTCGACAACGCAGCCCTTGGGCCTGGCGCGCGCCTGGTCGTGGATCTGGCCACCCCCGCTGCTGGTATATCCGGCGCCTGAGGTGCACGGCCCCCCCTTGCCGGAAGGAGGACGCACGGGCCAGCGCGCGAAGCTCGATCCGGCCGGTGACGATGTCCACCATTTGCGCGGCTATCGTGCGGGTGATGCGCCGCGCATGATCGCGTGGAAGCCGTCCGCGCGGCGGGACATGTTGCTGGTTCGGGAGTACGAGCAGCCGGTCGGCGAGGAAGTACGACTGGACTGGGAAACGCTGGGCGTGCTGCCCCACGAAGATCGCATCCGACGCCTGGCGCATTGGGTGGAGCTCGGTGAGCGCGAAGGTCGACGCTACCAGCTCGTTCTGCCAGGACAACCCGCACGGGGACCTGCAAACGGTGCGTTGCACCGCCACCTCTGCCTGCGAGCACTGGCGCTGATGCCCTATGTCGATCGCCAGACCTGATGTTCCGCTCCCCGACAGGGTGAGCCGCTTGTGGACACTGGCGAGCGCAACGCTGTGCCTGATCGCCTTGTTGCTGCTGTTGCCGGCATCGCTCGCCTTGGTGCTTGGCGTTGCCGGAACCGCACTGGCGCTGTTGTCCTGGTGGCGGCCCCTGCCCGCCGTGCTCCGCGTACTCCTGGCGTTCACCGCGCTGGGCGCGGTGCTCTACATGACCGGCATGCGTTTTGGGCGCGATACGGGCTGCGCGTTGCTTGCCGCGATGCTCGCGATCAAGCCGACGGAGACCTTCACCCTGCGGGACAACCGGAGCCTGTTGGGCTTCGCGTTCTTCGCTCCGTTCGCCGCATTCTTGCTGGACCAGGGACCCTGGACGATGACCCTGGGACTGCTGGGAGTCTGCAGTGGCCTGCTCGCCTTGCAGCGTCTGGCCGACGTGGAGGCGCACGTGGAGGCCGCCCCAAACGACACCATCCCGCAGCTGGCGCTCGTGGGCCGCCTGGTCTTGATCGGACTGCCGTTGGTCCTCGCCGCTTTCTGGCTGTTCCCGCGCCTCGCTTCTCCGCTTTGGGGGGTGCCCGATCGCGCCATGGCAAGGCCGGGACTGTCCGATGACATGTCGCCAGGCGGCTGGCTCGATCTGATGGCCGACGACAGTGCCGCGTTCCGTGCCCAGTTTTTCGGCAAGACACCGTCTCCATCACAGATGTACTGGCGTGGCCCGGTCCTCTGGAATTTCGACGGCCGCGTCTGGACACAGGCGACCTGGCTGCGCGGGTTGCCGCCGGCCGAGATGGCCCGTGCCGAAACGGCGTGGGACTACCAGTTGGAAATCGAACCCACCGATCGCCGCCAGCTGGTCGCCCTTGATCTACCCGTCGCTGCACCCGACAACGCGCATCTCGCGAACGACTACAGCCTGAGTGTCCGCACCCCTTTGAGCGCACTGACGCGCTGGCGCATGCGGTCGGCCGCACCGCTGCGATTCGAAGCGGATCTTCCGCTGACGCTGAAACAGCAGGCCCTGCAGCTGCCGCCCGGCCTCAATCCCCGGGCGCTCGACCTGGGGCGACGGTGGCGGCGGGAAGCTGGCGACGACGACGACGCCCTCGTCCAGCGTGCACTGGCCTGGATCCGCGCCGAGTTCGCCTACACGCTGGATACGCCATTGCCTGGCAGGCATGCCGTGGACGAGTTCCTGTTCGATCAGAAGCAGGGCTACTGCGAACATTTCAGCTCTTCGTTCGTTTTCCTGATGCGGGCCGCCGGCGTGCCTGCCCGCGTGGTGACCGGGTACACCGGCGGCGTCTACAACCGCCTGGGAGGCTACTGGGTGGTCCGGCAGATGGACGCCCATGCCTGGGCCGAAGTCTGGTTGCCGGGACGGGGATGGGTCCGCGTAGACCCTACCGCCGCCGTGGCGCCCGAGCGCATTTACGACACGCTGGATGATCGCCTGGGTGAAGACGTGGACGCAGGCCGCCTGACGCTGGAGGGCTTCGGTAGCGTCAGCGACTGGCTGCGCCGCGGCTGGAACGACCTGGTGCTGGGTTTCGACGCCGGCCGGCAGGCGCAGTTGCTCGAGCGGCTCGGCGCAAATGGGTTGGGCAGCGCGGGCCTCGGCGTCCTGTTCGGCATCGCCGCCTTGGGCACGCTGGGCTGGATGGGATGGTGGCTGGCCCGGGCCGAGCGCGATCGCGATCCCCTGCTGAGGGCCTGGCACCGGCTAGGGCGCCGATATGCGCGACTGGGTCTCGGCAGAGAGCCCTACGAGACCTCCACTGACTGGGCGAGACGCGTCGCCGCACACCGGCCGAAGGGCGCGAACCTGCTGTTTTCGCTCAGCCGGCGTTTCGCCGCGGCGCGCTACGCTCCGGATGAGGGGGATCACCGCGCACTGATCGAAGACCTGCGCCGGCACCGCCCGTGACCCACTGGAGACTGGCCATGAATCTTCGCTTCGCTGTCCTCGCCGCTTCCGCCGCCGTCCTGTTGTCGGCCTGCGCCACCGCGCCCCAGCCGCTGCAGGGCAGCTTCACTCCCGTCAATCCGCGCGACTCCGTTGCCACGCCACAGGTGGGCGCATCCGTCCGCTGGGGCGGTCGCATCATCAGCACGACGCCCGCGGAGAACACCACCTGCTTCCAACTGGTCTCCCGCCCGCTGTCCGGCACGGGTCGCCCGCTGTCCAGTGCACCGGACGCCACCGACGGCCGCTTCATCGCCTGCCGCGCCGGCTTCTACGATCCCGCCGTGTTCGCCGAGGGTCGCGAAGTGACCTTCGTCGGCAAGATCGATGGCTACGAAAGCACCCGCATCGGCGACTACGACTACCAGTTGCCGCGCGTGGCGGCCGAGGTGGTCTACCTGTGGCCGGAAGTGCGCGAAGTCGAGGTTCGGCCGTACCCGTACTACGACCCCTACTGGGGCCCCCGCTGGGGCCGTTGGGGCTGGTGGTGAGATCACCCGCCGCATGAAGAAAAGCCGCCCGTTGGGCGGCTTTTTTTTGGGGCCCTTGCGGGGACGTCAGCCGGGTGTACCGAAACGCCCCAGCGGTGCGCCGGCCAGCAAGTGCAAGTGGATGTGGAATACGGTCTGTCCGGCGTGCTCGCGGCAGTTCATCACCACACGGTAGCCATCCTCGGCGAACCCTTCCCGACGCGCATACTCCGCCGCCGCCAGCACCAGCTTGCCGACCAGCACGGCCTGTTCCGGACGCACGTCATCGAGTGTCGGAATGGCCTCGTGCTTGGGAATGAAGAGCACATGCACCGGCGCTTGCGGTGCGATGTCCTTGAAGCCCAGCACGTCCTCGTCTTCATAGACGATGGTGGCAGGAACCTCGCGACGGATGATGCGGGCGAAGATCGTGTCGGTCATGGGTGCGCGTCCTCGTGGGCGGTATCAGGTCATTTCGCTGCGGCCACCGAAAGCGTGCGCCAGCGTGCCGCGATCGACGTATTCCAACTCGCCCCCCAGCGGTACGCCGTGCGCCAGCCGGCTGGGTCGCACGCCTTGCTGGCGCGCCAGCTGGGCGAGGTAATGCGCGGTGGCCTCGCCTTCGACCGTGGGATTGGTGGCGATGATCATCTCGCCCACCTCGCCCGCACTCAGGCGGCGGGTCAATGCATCCAGCCCAAGCTCGCGCGGGCCGATGCCGTCCAGCGGCGAGAGCCTGCCATGCAGGACGAAGTAGACGCCGCGGTAGCCGGTGGCCTGTTCTATCGCCAGGCGGTCCGACGGCGACTCCACCACGCAGAGCTGGTGGCGATCGCGGCTGCCGCTGGCGCATATCGCGCACAGCGTGCCTTCGGTGAAGTCGCGGCACTGCGTGCAGTGGCCGATGCGTTCGAGCGCGTCGGCGAGCACGGCCGCCAGGCGCTTGCCCCCGTCCCGCTCGCGGTCGAGCAGGTGGTAGGCCATCCGCTGCGCGGTCTTCTGCCCGACACCGGGCAGCACGCGCAGCGATTCGATGAGCTGTTCGAGCAGCGGACTGGACATCGTCATCCCCGATCCGCGCCCGCCATCTATGCGGGCACCGGACCGGTGCGCGTCAGAACGGCAGCTTCATGCCCGGCGGCATCGGCATGCCGGCCGTGGCCGCACCCATGCGCGACTTGGACTCGGCATCGACCTTGTTCGACGCGTCGTTGAATGCGGCTGCGATCAGATCCTCCAGCATCTCCGCATCGGACAGCACGGACGGATCGATGCGCACCTTGCGGCACTCCTTCGCGCCGGTCAGCGTCACGCTGACCATGCCGGCGCCGGCGTTGCCGGTGACTTCCAGCTTGGCCAATTCTTCCTGGGCGCGCTGCAGGTTTTCCTGCATCTTCTGCGCCTGCTGCATCAGTTGGGCGATGTTTCCACGCA
>JACZCZ010113186.1_pt1 | contig 11919 bp, 11 predicted proteins | sample 8641811 | NCBI WGS metagenome assembly JACZCZ01 (sample SAMN15324610, study PRJNA640507) | soil metagenome | isolation source: intercropping peanut in the first line | place: China: Luxin town, Laibin City, Guangxi Province | collected 2019-07-25 | depth 10cm m | reverse complement strand
CCCTTCGCGAGCCCGACGTTGCGCAGGGATTTGTTGAGGTCCTCGGTCTTGACCTCCTTGTTTCCCGTGATGCTGAAGTCGCGGATGGAGGGGCGCTCCTGCACCACCACGATGAGCACACCCGGCGCCTCGCGGCGCAACTCGACATCGCGGAAGAACCCGGTGGCGTTGAGCGCGCGCAAGGCCTCGCGCAGTCGTTGCGGCGTGACCCGGTCGCCGATGTTCACGGGCAACTGGTTGAACACTGCGCCCTCGGTAATGCGTTGCAAACCTTCGACGCGGATATCGGTGACGGTGAATTCGCCGGAAGCCGGCGACTGTCCCCTGGCGTCGCCCGCGACGCCGACACTAACTAACAGAAGGAGCTGGCAGAGAACGCCGAGACCGTTTTTCATTGCGCAATACGACCCGCAACCCGGCTTGCGGTTCGTCGGAAATTGTTTCCAAGTGTTTCGAAAGGTTACGGAATTTGTGAATGGAACCTTTCGCGCGCGCCGAGGCAATGCCGTGGTGGCCGGCAGCAAGCACATACTCATAGTCGACGAAGACCGCGAAGCGCGCGCCGCGCTGGCCAGCCATCTCGAGCATCATGGCTACCGCGTGACCGCGGCGGGAAGCAGCGTGGCCATGCAGCGCGCGCTGGAGCGTGCGCGCATCGACCTCGTGTTGATCGACCTGCAGCTCGGCGATGACGCGCCGCGCGTGACGCGTACGCTGCGATCGGCCGGTGAACCGCCGTTCATCATCCTGGCGCGGCACGACGACACGGTCGACCGCATCGTGGGCCTGGAGATGGGTGCCGACGATTACCTGACCAAGCCCGTGAATCCCCGCGAATTGCTCGCGCGCATGCGCAATATCCTGCGCCGGTCGAGTGGCGCCGCCCACGCTGCGCCCGCCTCGCGCGCGCGTATCTATCGATTCGCCGGATGGCAACTGGACGTGGTGGCGCGCGAGTTGTCTGGCCCCGATGGTCAACCCGCGCCGCTGCGCACCGCGGAGTTCCGCGTGCTGTCCGCACTGCTCGCGCATGGCAATCGCGTGGTCACGCGCACCCGGCTGATCGAGCTCGCCCGCGGCCGCGATGCGGGGCCGTTCGACCGCAGCGTCGACGTGAGAATCAGTCGTCTGCGCCAGGTGCTCGGCGACGATGCGCGTGGCCCGCGCATCATCAAGACGGTTCACGGTGAAGGTTATGTCATTGGTGTCCTCGTCGAACGCGCTTGAATGCGCGCGCGAGCGGAGCGCCAGGAACTTTTGGCGCGCGCGCCATCCAAACGATGGCGCCCGAAGAACGAGGACGGTTGCGGTCCACATGCAGAACAACGGCGACGATTCCGAATACATGTCGAGACTGGCGGGCGGCGACGCCGGCGCCCTGCGCCATCTGTACGAACGCCACGGGCGCGCGCTGCTGCGTTTCTCCGCCGCCATGTGCCACTCGCGCCAGGTGGCCGAAGACCTGGTTCACGACACCTTCGTGGCGTTGCTGCGCGAACCGTTCTCCTTCGACCCGGCACTGGGCTCCGTGTACGGCTACCTGTGCGGCGTCCTGCGTCATCGCGTCAGCCGTCACTTCAGGCAGGAAAAACGCTGGGTAGCGCTCGATTCCGAGGACGAGAGCAGCGAGCCCCGGTCCGAGGCGCAAGGCCCCGCCGAGGAAATCGCGCGTTCCGAAGTCACGGCCGCCTTCCGGCGCGCCATGCTGGAACTGCCGCTGCAGCACCGTGAGATCATCGCGCTGTGCGATCTCGAGGAACTTCCCTATGCCACCGTGGCAACCATTCTGGGCGTGCCCGTCGGCACGGTGCGGTCGCGGCTGCATCGCGCGCGTGCGCTCCTGAGCATCCGGCTGGTGTCGATGGAAGTCGTGGCCGATGATCCCCTGCCGGTGGCGCAACGAGGTCTGACATGAACGACGACCTGCACCCGCACATCGCGGACCTGATGAAGAAATATTCGCGTGATCTCGCGCAGATCACGCCCAGTGATGCATTGGATGCGCGGATCGACCGATTGGTCGCGTCGCAGCCGGAAATCGTGCGGCCCCTGAATGCGCGGGCCGCACGCGAACGTCACTGGCGGCCGTTCGCCTGGGCCGCCGCGGCCTGTCTGGCCGTGGTGGCCATCAGCGCGGGCATCGTCATCGGCATGCGGCTCGAGCGCTCGACCAATGTCGCCGCGGTCAACTCCCTCGCGCGCGAGGCCGCGCAGCAGGTGGCCTGGGCGCCCGAGGATCTCGGCATGTGGCCCAGCGACTCGGTGGCACTGACCATTCCGGCCGAATACTCGGCGAAGGGAACCCTGGTGGCGGTGAATCCCAATGCAAAGAGCACCGGCAAACGTTTCTGGATCGACGTGGTGGTCTCGAACGACGGCACGGTGCGCATCGATCGCATAGTCCCGGCCGATGGCGCCAACTTGCATGAACACATGGAAAACGATGGCCCTGAATTGCAACAGCAATAAACCCGGCACGCGGCGCCGCGCGGCGGTTCTCGCGATCTCGCTGTTGTCCGCCGGCATGGCCGCGCAGGCGCAGGAGACCGAGAGCATCCCCGTGTGCCCGCCGGCACCGGCCCTCACCGCAGCACGGCCCACACCCGACAATGTGCGCCTCGTGACGGGCGCGCCGTATTCCGCGTACGGCACCAGCGAAACCGTGACCACCACACCGGATGGCGGCAAGGTGATCCGGCAGAACTCCGTGCGCGTGTGGCGGGACAGCGATGGGCGCACTCGCTCGGAATACGACCTCACTTCCATCGGCGGGCCCACGCCCGTCGAGATCAATTCGCGGCTCACTGTCATCGATGACCCGGCCGCGCGTGAACGTTACATGCTGCAGCCCGATGGCAAGGTGGTCACGCTGCCCATCGCCCCCTGCCGGGCCGCGCACGAACCCGACATCACCGTCGGTCCACCGCGTCCCGCTGGCCTGCCGCTCAAGGTGTCGCGGCCCGTGAAGTTAGGCGAGCGCCAGGTGGACGGCGAAACCGTCACCGGCAGCCGTGTCGAAGCCACGATTCCGGCAGGCGCCATGGGCAACGAACAACCCGTGAAAATGTCCGCCGAGCAGTGGTACGGCAAAGACTTGCAGGTGGTGGTCGAGGCTACCTACCGGGATCCGCGCACCGGCGAAACCAGGTACAAGCTGCGCGAGATACAGCGCGACGAGCCTGATGCCAGCCTCTTCCGGCCCCGCAAGGAGGGCCAGGGTGATTCGAGACCGCGCAACGCCAACCCGATGGGCGCGACGCCGCCGTTGAATCGCCGCTGACGGCGTCGCTCAGCAGCCTTCGATCCGCTCTTCCAGATCGTCGATCACCCCGAGAAGCCGCGAACAACGCGCGGCCACTGCTTCGAACTTCGCACGTGCTGCCATGATGGCCGCGGGCGGCGGCGCGGCCTGGATCATCAGGGCCCGCAGTTCCTCGCGCGCTTTTTCCGCGATTTCGCGCGCTTCCGCATAGTGTTTCTCGGCGAGATGCAGTTGTCGTTCGAGCTCGAGGCCGAGCATGCCGGGCGCGGCTCCCTCGGCCGCGGTTCCAAGACCTTCCATGACTTCCCCTGTCGACTCCCTGTCGAAGAGTATGGCGGTCCTTGGTAACTCCGCGGCAGTGGCAGCACGCAGCACGCCCTGTGGGACTCGACCGCATCCGCGCGGAAACCAAGCGGCGGCCGCAAAATATTGCGGCGCCGCCCGTTCGTGCCTCTGTCAGATTTTTGCGAGCGCCTGTTCGAGATCGGCGATCAGGTCGTCGGCGTTTTCGATGCCCACCGAAATGCGGATCAACGCGTCGGTGACCCCCATGCGATCGCGCGTCTCCTTCGGTACGCCCGAATGCGTGGTGGAGGCCGGATGCGAGATCAGCGTCTCGGTGCCGCCGAGGCTCACCGCGAGTTTCATCACCTGCAGCGCATCCAGCATGCGGAAGGCTTCGGCCTCGCCGCCGCGGATGGAGAACGCGAACGTCGAGCCGGCGCTCTTGCATTGCCGTGCGAACACCTCGGCGCGCGGATCGCCCGCCTTGAGATGACCCAGGTAGTTCACGCTGGCCACCTTGGGGTGCTGCGCCAGATAGCCGGCCACGCGCGAGGCATTGTCCGACGCGGCGCGCATGCGCAGCGCCAGGGTTTCCATCGAACGCATGATCATCCACGAGGTGTTCGGATCGAGCTGGGTGCCCAGCGCGGACCGCAACTGCCGCACGGGCAGCACCATTGCCTTGGGACCGACGACCCCGCCGGCCACGAGATCCGAATGGCCGCCGACATACTTGGTCAGCGAGTACATGACGAGGTCCGCGCCATGCTCCAGCGGCTTCTGGAACACGGGACCCAGGAAGGTGTTGTCCACCGCGACGGGCGGCCGCGCGCCCTGCTGCTGGCCTAACCACTCCGACGCTTCGCGCCACAGCGCGAGGTCGACCAGGCTGTTGGTGGGGTTCGCGGGAGTTTCCGTGACGAGCAAGCCCACCTTGCCACCTTTCGCCTTTGCCTTTTCCAGCGCGGAGCGCGCGCCCGCCATTACGGCTTCACGCGAGACGGCGTCGGCCACACGCACGGCGCCGATGCCGAAGGCCGGGAGCGTCTTGTCGATGAGCGTCTCGGTGCCGCCGTACAACGGCTCGCTCATGAGCAGCGTGTCGTTGGGCTTGAGATACGCCCACAGCGTGGTGGAGATCGCGGACATGCCGCTCGAGAACACCGCCGCGGCTTCGCCGCCTTCCCAGAGCGCGAGACGATCCTCCAGCACTTCGAGATTGGGATTGTTGAAGCGCGAATACACGAGGCCCGGCGCCTCGCCGGGCGGCGGCTGACGGCGTCCCGAGGTGTAGTCGAAGAAATCCTTGCCGTCCTGCGCGCTGCGGAACACGAACGTGGAGGTGAGGAAGATCGGCGGCTTGAGCGCGCCTTCGGACAACGCCGGGTCGAAACCAAAACCCATCATCTGCGTCTCGGGCGACAACGTGCGGTTGCCGACCTTGCGCTTGTGGTAGCTGTCAACGCTCATCGAGAGCTCCTAAAGGATCAGTTGCCCCGATCCTATCTCGATGACATCGCCGCCGACGAATACTTCATTGTCGGAATTCACTGCCAGCTTCAGCGTCGACGGACGGCCGACGAACTCACCCTGGCTGATCTCGAAATCCAGCGGCGGCCGACGGCCCATGGCGATGAACCAGGCCCCCAGATTCGCGCACGCGGAACCCGTCGCCGGGTCTTCGAGGATGGCCGTGCCATCCGGGAAAAAGAAACGCGCGAGGATCTTGCCACCGCCAGTCGAGGCGAACAGATAGACCTGCCCCGCGCCGTCCTGGCTGCGGATGCGCTCGAACAATTCCGGCCGCGGCTTCACGCGCCGCACCGCCGCTTCGCTGGTGAGCGGTACCACGAGCTGCTCGCGCCCGGCCTTGACCCACAGCGGCTGGAAGCCCACGTCGCCGGACTCCAGGCCTAACAACTTCGCGAGGTCGCCGGGCTGCACCTCGGCGAGCCGCGTGCTGCCCGGCTGCGCACGCAGCGTCCAGTGGTCGCCGTTCGCCGTGACCGGAATGATGCCCGCGCGCATCTCGAGCCCCAGCTGGTCGCCGCCAAGACCCAGCGCTCGGCAGACATGCGCCGTCCCCAGGGTGGGATGACCCGCGAACGGCATTTCATAGGCTGGCGTGAAGATGCGCACCAGCGCGGCGGCGCGCTTCGATGGCAGGATGAACGTGGTCTCGGACAGGTTGAACTGGCGCGCCAGCGCCTGCATCTGCGCGGCATCGAGCTGGCTGCCGTCTTCGACCACGGCCAGCGGATTTCCCGAGAGCCGCGCGCCGCCCGAGGTGAACACATTGAGGATGCGAAACCGGATTTCCATGCGCGTGGATTATTCCATATCCACGCTTGCAAGCTCCCGCCGTGCCGGTACGGAAACTGGGGGAAACCCTGTTAGGTGTACTGCCTCAGGCCGCGATCTCCACGAGTTCCCCGGCCTCCCGGCCATCGTGGGTCACGCCGTGCTGCCACAGGGACAACTGCCCGCCGGGCGATTCCACCAGCGCGGTGCAGCTTTCCACCCAGTCGCCATCGTTGCAGTAGAGCACGCCATCGATCTCGCGAACGCCCGCGCGATGGATATGTCCGCAGATGACGCCGCTGAGATTGCGCGACCGCGCCGCGCGCGCCGCGGCGACCTCGAAAGCTTCCACGTAACGCAGCGCATTGCCGAGGCGCAACTTCACGTAGGTCGCGAGCGACCAGTGTCCCATGCCGAAGGCGCGGCGGCAGACATTGACGCCGCGATTGATGCGCATCATCAATTCGTAGGCAGCAGCACCGAATTTCGCGAGCCAGCGGCTGCACTTCACCGCCGTGTCGAATTCATCGCCGTGCAGCACCAGGAACTCGCGGCCGTCGGCCGTGGAGTGCACGTACTTGCGACGGATGGCGAGGTTGCCGAACTGCGAGCCGCAGAACTCCCGGAGGTCCTCGTCGTGGTTCCCGGGCACATAGACCACGTTCGTGCCTTCCTTCGCCATGGCGAGCACGGTGCGCAGCACTTCGTTGTGTTCCTGGGGCCAGTAGAACTGGCGCCGCAGGCTCCAGAAATCCACGATGTCACCGACGAGGAACAGGTGGTCGGTTTCGATGCCGCCGAGAAAATCGAGCAGTTCCTGTGCACGGCAGTCCTTCGACCCCAGATGCACGTCGGAAAGGAACACCGATCGGACACGCGTCCGCTTCATCCTGTGGGGTTTTTGCATGGCACTCGTGGGCCCGACGTAGTGAAGGTGACGCCATAGTGAGCGCCCTGCATTTCACCTTCATTACCGCGGACTTGCGGCCACTGCCTTATGCAAAGGCCGAAGAGCCGGAACGCCTACTTCACGCGCGCCAGGTTCACCAGCATCGTGAAACCGCCATAGATCATGCGCTTGCTGTCGAACGGCATGGCCTTGGGATCCACCATGTGCGCGAGACGCGGGTCCTTGATTGCCCTGGCGTTCACGCGGTCGCGATCCTTGCGCGACTTGTAGACGATCCACGAGAACCAGACTTCCTCGCCCTTGCGCAGCTTCACGCCGCGTTGAAACGAGATGGTCTTGCCCCGCGGCACGTCGTCGGCGACGCACTCGTGATAGCCCAGCGCGCCGTGATCCATCCAGACCTTGCCGGCCCGGCTGCTCATCTTCTTGTACTTGGCGCGATTACGCCTGGGGACCGGAAGCAGGAAGCCGTCGACGTAGGGCATGGTGGCTCTCCTAGGTGCCGAATTGCAGCGCCGCGAGGCGCGCGTACAGCGCATTGTCGCGCAACAGTTGTTCGTGGCGGCCGGTGCCGACGATGCGCCCGCGCTCGATCACCACGATGCGATCGGAGTTGATGGCCGTGGCCAGCCGATGCGCGATCACCAGCGTGGTGCGCTGGCGCATGAGCTGCTCCAGCGCATCCTGCACCAGCCGCTCGCTCTCCGAATCCAGCGAGCTCGTGGCTTCGTCCAGCAGCAGGATGGGCGGGTTCTTGAGGATGGCGCGCGCGATGGCGATGCGCTGCTTCTGTCCGCCCGACAGTCGCGCGCCCTTCTCGCCGAGAAAGGTCTCGTAACCCTCCGGCAACTTGCGGATGAATTCATCCGCGGCCGCGGCGCGCGCCGCCGCTTCGATCTCCGCGTCGCTGGCGCCCGGCCGCCCGTAGCGGATGTTCTCCCGCGCGCTGGCACCGAAGATGATGGTCTCCTGCGGCACCAGCCCGATGCGCGCACGCACTTCGGCAGGGTCGGCCTGCGCGATGTCCACACCGTCGACGATGATGCGACCCGCGGCCGGGTCGTAGAAACGCAGCAGAAGCTGGAACACCGTACTCTTGCCGGCGCCCGACGGGCCGACGAAGGCCACGGTTTCGCCAGGCGCGATCTCCAGGTGGAAATCGTCGAGCGCGCGAGTGTCGGGCCGCGATGGATAGTTGAACGACAGGTGCTCGAAGGAAATCGCGCCACGTGGTTCGGGATTCAACGGAGTCGGCTCTTCGGGAACGACGATGGACGGCTCGGAATTCAGCAATTCCACGGTGCGCTCCATGGCACCCGCGGCGCGCTGCAGTTCGCCCCACATCTCCGACAGCGCGCCCACCGAAGTCCCCATGAAGATGGCGTAGCTCAGGAATTTCGCGAGATCGCCGCCCGTCATCGTGCCATCGAGCACGGCGCGCGCCCCCAGCCACAGCACCAGGGTGACGGCGCCGAAGGTCATCATGATGGCCACGGCGATGAGCCAGGCTCGCACGCGCGTGCGCTGGATGGCGGTGGTGAAACTTTCTTCCACCGCGTCGTCGTAGCGGCGCCCATGCAATTCTTCGAGCGTGAAAGCCTGCACGGTCTGGATGGCGTTCAGCGTTTCGCCGGCGAGTCCGGAGGTGTCGGCGACGCGGTCCTGCGAGGCGCGCGACAGCCGGCGCACGCGCCGGCCGAAGATCAGCATGGGCAGCAGCACGGTGGGCACCAGCACCAGGATGATGAGCGCCAGTTTCAGGCTGGTCAGCAGCAGCAGCACCAGCGAGCCGATGAAGCTCACGGTGGATCGCAGCAGCACCGAGAGCCCGATGCCCGACAGCGACTGGATCAACGTGGTGTCCGTGGTCAGGCGCGACAACACTTCACCGGTCTTGGTGACCTCGAAGAACGCCGGGTCCATGACCAGCACGCGTTTGTAGACGGCGCTGCGCAGATCGGCAACCACGCGCTCGCCAATCCAGTTGACGAGGTACATGCGCAGCGAGGCGAAGCCGGCGAACACCGCGGCCGCGAGCAGCAGCCAGCCGAAATACCGGTCGATGGCGGCGGCATTGGCGGCGCTGAAGCCCTGGTCGATGACGTTCTTGAGCGCCTGCGGCAGCGCCAGCATGGCGGCCGCGGCAATGGCGAGCGCGGCGAGCGCCCACAACATGCGCCCGGTGTACGGCGCAAGGAAGGGAATCAGCGCGCGGAGGGGTTTTAGGGAAGAGCCCTTTGGTCTTTCAGACAAGTGGGTCTTTCAGGCAAGTCGGCCATTCAGTCGTGCTCACGGAAGCTGAGTTTGCCCAAGTTCAGCTCCCACCACATGCGGAAATCACCGGCGAGGCTGTAGAACGGGTGACGGAAGGTGGCCGGCTTGTTGCGCTCGAACCGGAAATGCCCCAACCACGCAAAGGCATAGCCGCTGATCAGTGCGCCCAACAGCCATGCCGGTTCCCCCGAGATGGCCAGTGCCGCGACACACAGCACCGCGCACCAGGTGCCGATGTAATGGAGAAGCCGCGACACTGGATGACGGTGCTCGCTGAGATAGTAAGGATAGAACTCGGCGAAGCTGCGGAATCCCGAGTCCTTGGGAGTGCCGGCGAAGCGTGTGTCCATGCCGCCGGATCATCCGGTACTTTGCAGCCCCTCCGCAATGCCCGCGGTGCAGGCCAGCAGCGATTCGAACAAATCGCGGTCCTGGCGGCCCGATTCCCTCCATCGCCTTAGTAGATCGACCTGCAGCAGATTGATGGGGTCCACATATGGATTGCGCAGTTCGATGGACCGCTGCAGCGTCTGGTCGCGATCCAGCAGGTACTGGGTCTGCTTGATGGCCAGCACCTGTTCGCGCACCAGACCGAATTCCTCGCGTAGTTTGACGCCGAATCTCCGCTGCGACGCCGGCGCCAGTTCTTCGTAAGCCGCGGCAATCTCGAGATCCGCACGCGCCAGCGACGCCTCGAGATCGTCGATCAGCGACGTGAAGAAATTCCACTCGGCATAGGCCGAGCGCGCGACGGCGATGCCGAGTTCGTCGGTGGCCGCGCGCAGCCCGAAGCCCGCGCCCAGCCACGCGGGCAGGAAATGGCGCGACTGCGTCCACGCGAACACCCAGGGCACGGCACGTAGTGCGTCAAAGCCCTCCTTGCCCGGCCGCACCGCCGGTCGCGAGCCGATCTGCATGCGCGTGATCACGTCGATGGGAGTGACCGCCTGGAACCAGCCATAGAATTCGGGATCCGCGTACACGAAGCGCCGGTATTCCTGCCGGCTGACCTCGGCCACGCGCGCAGCCAACTTCAGGTGTTCGGCCGTGGCGGTGACGCCGGTGGCGGCGCCGCCCAGAGAGGTCGCGAGCGAATGGAACGCGCGCTCGAGCGTGCGCATCGCGATGGGCCTGAGGCCGTAGCTCTGGTTGATGACCTCGCCCTGTTCCGTGAGGCGCAACACGCCGTTCACCGTGCCGGCCGGCGCGGTGCGCACCAGTGAATCGATGCGCGAACCACCGCGCGCGATGCTGCCGCCGCGCGCGTGGAAGATGACGTGCCGTTCGTTGGCCGCGGTCAGCGCGGCCGACAGTTCCGCCTGCGCGCGGTAGGCGGCGAAGCGCGCCGCGCACAGGCCGCCTTCCTTGTTGGGGTCGGAGTAGCCGATGAGCGCGCATTGCGTGCGGCCGCGGCCGTCGAGGTGGCGCCGGTACAGCGGGTCACCTAACAAGGTGCGCATCACTTCGCCGCAATGTTCCAACGCATCGCAGGACTCGAACATGGGCGCGATGTCCACGGCCACCTCGCCCGACACGCGGTCATAGGCCTCGGCCCAGCGCGCCAGCAGCAGAGGCGCCAACACGTCGTCGGCGCCCTGCGTGCCGCTGACCACGTAGTAGCCCACGGCCTCGGGCCCGTAGCGATGCCTGGCCTGCAGCATCGCCTCGAACACACCCAGCGTGCGTTTGCCCAGCGCGTCCAGCTCCACCTTGAAACCCGTGTCGCGCTCGATGGCGCCGACCAGCAGGTCGTGTCGCTCGGCCGGCGTACGCGCCATCCAGTTCGGATCGTCGAGACCCTGCGCGATGACCTGGTGATGCACCTCGGCCGTCTGGCGCAGGTCGAGCGTGGCGAGATGAAACCCGAAAGTCTCCACGCGGCGGATCAACCGCTGCACATTGCCCCACCCGGCGTGAAAACCCTTGTGCGCCTTGAGGCTGTCGGCGATGAGTCCGAGGTCGCGCAGGAACTGCTGCGGACCTTCGTATCCGTTCGGACGCTTGTCGTAGGTGAGCCGCAGACGTTCGGCCACCTGGCCGAGGAACACGCGATACGGCATGCGGTCGTGGCGAATGGGCGTGATGCCCAGCGCGCCCGGAATCAGCGTGGCGTACTGCTCGATGCGCTGCGACAGATCGGTCGAGACGCCGCTGCGGCTGGCGCTCTGCGACAGGAGCTGCGCGAGGATGCCGCACTCCTTGAAATACGCGTTGATGATGACCTGCTGCTGCCGCGCCAGGGTCTCGCGGATGCTCTTGGCATGCACGTCGGGGTTGCCGTCCATGTCGCCACCCACCCAGGTGCCGAAGCGGATCATGTCCGGCAGCTCGAGTGAATCGGCCGGCACGTCGTAGAGTTTCGACAGCGTGTCGGCGAGCTCGGCGTAGAACGCCGGCAGGATGCGATACAGGATCTCCGCGATGTAGAACACCACGTGTTCGCGCTCATCGGCGACCGTGAGCCGCTCGCGCGGATGGTCCTCGGTCTGCCAGGCCGTGGTGAGCTCGGTGCGCACGCGGCTCCAGTTCTGGCGCAGCTCCTGCGGCGTGAGCGTGGGGTCCAGGCGATCGAGCAGCAGTTCGGCGATGCGCTGGTTCTTGCGCAACATCGTGCGGCGCGCGCTCTCGGTGGGATGAGCGGTGAACACCGGCTCGATGCGAATGCGCCCGAGCAACTCGAGCACATTCCCGAGCGAATAACCGCGTTCCTTGAGGCCGATGAGTGCGGCCTCGACGCCACCCGGCTGCGCACGTGCGCTGGCTTCGAGGAAGTAGTTGCGGCGGCGGCGGATGCGGTGGACCTTCTCGGCGAGGTTCACCGCGCGGAACCACATGGAGAATGCCCGCGCGAGATCGCGCGCCACCTGCGGCGCGCGGCCGCGAAGCT
>JACZCZ010050429.1_pt1 | contig 11919 bp, 8 predicted proteins | sample 8641811 | NCBI WGS metagenome assembly JACZCZ01 (sample SAMN15324610, study PRJNA640507) | soil metagenome | isolation source: intercropping peanut in the first line | place: China: Luxin town, Laibin City, Guangxi Province | collected 2019-07-25 | depth 10cm m | reverse complement strand
TGTTGACGCAGCACGTACTCGCGCTGGTTCTTGCCCATCTCCTCTTTGATCTGGGAGTTGATGCGTTCGCGCATCTTCAAAATCTCTAGCTGTCGCGTCAGCAGACGAAGCACCTTGCGGATGCGGTCCTTGACGTCAACTGTCTCGAGCAACAGCGCCTTTTCGTCGACCGGCGCGTCGAGGTTGGCCGCCACCAAGTCGGCGAGCTGACCAGGCTCCTGAATCGAGTCGATCAGCGAACCCGCCTCGCGCGGAAGCTCCGGCATCAACTGGATCACTTGCTTCGCGATGTCGCGCAGGCTCATCGCGAGCGCTTCGGTCTCCACGTCTTCGTGCCGCGGCTCCTCGAGGCGCGTCACGCGCGCCTTCAAGTAGGGCGCGGTTTCGGTCACGCGCTCCAAGCGAATGCGCGCAAGCCCCTGGAGGATCAAGCTGTAGTTGCCTGACGAGTGTCGCAGCGCCTTAAGGACACGCGCCGCCACGCCGACGTTGTAGAGATCGTTCTGTCCAGGATCGTCTGTGCCAGGATCCCGCTGCGCGAAGATCACGATCGTCGGTTGACTCTCGCTCTCAAGCTCTTCGACCAAAGCAACGGACTTGTCGCGACCCACATCGAAGGGCGCGACCGCGCCAGGGAAGAGGACTGCATTACGGATCGGCAGCAGCGGAAGCTCGCCACTCAGATCGACGTCTTGCTCATCCACTTCGAACTTCTTGTAGTCCTCTTCATCCATGCGAGTGGTCCATTCTGGAGTGATTCCTTCGGGGTGCGAGTGAGCGAAACTGCCTGGAAACTCGGACTGCTGGCGAACATAGTCACCTGGTTTCCGAGGCGCAAGGCACGCATTGCGTTGCGACGAAACGATCGCGGCCGTGCGCGAGACACGTGGCATCAAGCGACGCGCATCACGCTGCTGACTCGAACGTGGTGCGCAACGGCCTACATGTCGTTGGCACGCAAGCGCGCAAGATTGACCACGCCGGCAGAGCAAACCTAATCTGCCGCCCTTCGCGGGGAGGCGAGCGCGTTGACAAGCAAGCACAGCAACGGTTCAGGCGCAGTGGTTGCGTCGCGCGCTCAGGCGACGCGCGTGCCTTCGTCTGTGGTCGCGATCACAGGCGCATGCTCGTTTCTCGGTCGCAACCTGCTTGGCTTGTTGGAAGAAGATGATCGGATCGCAAAGGTGGTCGTGCTCGACATCGCGCGACCATCCACCGCGCGTGACAAGACGCGCTTCTACGAGATCGATCTGACGCAAGCTGCAGTGGACTCGCGCATGTCCGAGATCTTGCGCGCGGAAGGCGTCGACACTTTCGTGCACCTGGCATTTCTCTCCAGCCCGTCGCCGGCTGTGGCCTGGGCGCACGAGCTCGAGAGCGTGGGCACCATGCACGTGCTCAATGCGTGTCGCGAGCAACCCGTGCACAAGTTGGTGATGTGCTCAAGCACGATGGTGTATGGGCCGCATCCAACCAATCCGAATTTTCTGACCGAAGACCACCCTGCGCGTGGCGTGCGCAACAGCCATTTCGTTCAGGACAAGCTCGAAGCCGAGGCGCAGGTGCGCGCGTTCGCCGATTCGCAGAAGCAGTGCAGCGTAACGATCCTGCGCTTGGCGCCGATCTTGGGACCGAGCATCAGCAACTACGTGACGCGTTGGTTGTCGCGACGGCTGGTACCGAGCGTGCTCGGCTTCGATCCGCTCGTTCAGTTCCTGCATGAGGTTGATGCGATCGCGGCAGTGCGCTTGGCGATGCAACGCAATGTCGACGGCACGTTCAACATCGTGGGTGACGGCGTGCTACCGGTTTCCACGGTGATCAAATTGGCGGGTCGGGTGTCGATTCCACTGCCGTATACGCTGCTGCGGCAGATCGCGTCGCTGCTGTGGATGGCGCAACTGGTCGAAGCACCGCCCGCGTTTGCCGCGATGTTGCGTTACCTGTGCGTCGCGGATGGCGCGCGCGCACGCGAGGTGTTGGGATTCCGTGCGGCCTACTCAAGCCGCGAAGCGGTCTTGGACTTCGAGAGCGCGCTGCGTTTGCGCGAGGCTCATCTACTGCACGAGAGCGTGCGCGCGTGATGACTGGCGATGGTGTGACGGCGATGCGGGGGATCGGCGATGGCGCGTAAGGACAAGACGAAACCCGAGGCTCGGAGTGAACGACCTAGCGCGCGTCGTCCGGTGTCAACCTCCGCCACAGCGGGCGTGCCGGTTGCGCGCAGCACAGCGCCATCGTCCGGGGCAGCACGCGACTCCGCAGCGAACGTTCCGTCCGCCTCCTCCGGGCCGCGCGTGGGCGCACGGCGCGGAAGCAAGACGGCATCTGTCACTCCGAAGACCGGAGCGTCGTCCGATGCGAAACCGCCGCGCGCGCGACGTCCCAAGGCAAGCGCCGCTCCCGTGGCAGTGAAGACGGTGCTGGAGACTGCGGCGGCGCCCGCCCCGATGACACCTTCCGTGCTTCCGCCGGCCCATCCAAGCGTGCAGGAGCAACTGCAGGACATCGAACAGCGTCTCGACGCGTTGCTCGACGATGTTCATCACGCCGGTGACGACGCGCAGGCGCGCAAGCGTGCGGCTGCGGCGATCGGTCACATTGCCGCGCGCCTTGACGTCGACCCCCAGCACGAAGGACTGGAGGGCGCGACGCTGCTGTCGAGCGCGCGCGAGATGCTGTCCACCGACTACTATCTCCGGCAGTGGGGACGCCTCGGCATGCGCAATCGCTCCGAGCAAGTGGACGACTTCGGCCTCGATCCGACCTACGAAGCGCGCGTACGGCCGCTGTTCGAGCTGCTCTACCAACGCTACTTCCGCGTCGAGACCGAAGGCTTGACCAATATCCCGGGCGACGGACGCGTGTTGTTGATCGGCAACCACAGCGGAACCATCCCGCTCGATGGCGTCATGTTGAAGACCGCGATCGGCATGCATCACCCGACGCACCGCGAGATGCGCTGGTTGGCTGAGGACTTCGTCTTTCACTTTCCGTTTCTTGGCGCGTTCATGAATCGGATCGGGGCGGTGCGCGCCTGCCAAGAGAACGCGCAGCGTTTGTTGTCGCAGGGCAGCTTGGTCGCGGTGTTCCCCGAGGGCATCCAAGGCATCGGCAAGCTCTATCGCGATCGGTACCGCTTGCAGCGCTTTGGTCGCGGCGGGTACATCAAGCTCGCGCTGCGCACCGGCACGCCGATCGTCCCGGTCGCGATCGTCGGTGCGGAAGAGACCTATCCATTGCTGCTGAAGCTGACCAAGGTCGCCAAGCCCTTGGGCGTGCCGTTCGTTCCAGTGACGCCCTTGTTCCCGTGGCTCGGACCCGTTGGGTTGCTGCCGCTCCCGAGTCGTTGGCGGATCCTCGTCGGCGAGCCGATCGCGGAGCTCTCCGAATACAGCGCCAAGGACGCCGACGATCCGATTGTGGTGAACCGGTTGAACGAGCGCGTGCGCACGGCAATCCAGGAGATGTTGGGGCGTGCGCTCGAACAACGTGGGGAGCACGCGTTTGTTGCCAGCGCCTAGTGGCCGCTCGGATTGCCAACTGTGCAACTCACGTACTAGCTTCGTCGCGATGCGATTTCCGTGGTGTCTGGCGGTTCTTTCGTGGGTTTTCGTGGGCTGTGCGGTCGACAAGGGGCCGTCCGCGTGCGTCGAGGGGATGATTGCGGCGTGCGATTGTCCAGGCGGTGCTGTGAGCCAGCAGGTCTGTGTCGACGGAGCGTTCCAGGCCTGTGGCTGCGGCATGATCGCGGGCAGCGGTGGCACCGGCGGCTCCGCTGGAACGGGTGGCGTCGCTGGGTTTGCCGGCACCGGTGGCATCGCGGGTTCGGCCGGAACGGGTGGCGTCGCTGGGTTTGCGGGAACTGGGGGTAGCGGCGGCATCGCAAGCTCGGCGGGTAGCGGCGGCGTGGCGGGTTCGGGGGGGACCGGTGGAACGGCTGGGTCCGCGGGTAGCGGTGGCCCCGCCGGCGTCGCGGGCACGGGCGGGTTCGGTGGGAGCGGCGGCGATGCGGGCAGCGCCGGGATCAGCGGCGACGGCAGTCCTTGGAGCCGTTGCGACGTGTCGCTCAACAGCTCTGACTGCGACGAAGGGCTGGTTTGTTACCGCTCAACGCTGTCCAGCAGCGGGCCGGGCTTCTGCACGAACGAGTGCACCGAGAGCAGTGAGTGCAAGCAGATCGAAGGTGCCGATGTCACGGCGGGTTGCGGGAGCGAGGGCGTTTGCCGCTTCACCTGCGCTGCATTTGGCACCGGCATGGACTGCCCGCTGGGGATGATGTGTCTCCCCATCGAGCCCTTCGTCTACCGTTGCGTCTACACGTACTGACGCGCGTCTCGTCTACGGCGTTTGCGCCTCGGCGGTGTTGCGCAGGCTGTCGATCGACGAGCGCAAGCTGTTCACCGCGTTCTGCCATGCGCTCACCGAGATCTGCTCGGGGTCCGCGGCGATCTCAGTCACGATCGGCATCAGTTGCGTGGTCCATGCATTGAGCTGGGCGCTGACGCTGGCGCTGCTGAACGGCCCATCGAGGAGCTCCCGCTGCAACGCGTTCACGTCGGCCGTCATTTGTCCCCAGCCGCGAATCAACCGGTCGCACGACGGTGCGAGCTGGCTGCTGAACGTGCAGTTGCAGAACGGAGCCGTTGCGGTCCAGGCGGTGTTGATGCGCGTGAAGCTGCTCTCGCCCAAGAACGCCAAGTCCATGTCCCAAGGGATCACCCAGAGCTGGTCCGACGTTGCGCCTTCGTAGATGTAGAAGTTGTGGTTGCCCACGTTGCCGGGATTGGCACCTTGGCCCTGCGGCAGGTTGCAGTAGAAGTGAAACGCGCCGTCGTCGTTGGCGATGGTTCGATCGACCGCCACGTAGCGCAGCGTGATGTCGCGATTCATCCGCGCGTCGATCACGCCAGGCAGGGCGTTGTCGGCCGCAGACATCAGCGCTTGCGCGAAGCTCATGATCTTTGCCGCGCTCGGCATTTGATCTTCGTTGGTCTCCAGCGCGTTCAGGTACGTCTGCTCACTCGTGTGCATGGGCCAGACCTCTTTGTAGAGGTTGCCTTCGCCGCCGTCGGTGAAGCGGCTGCGCGTGAAGCGACCATCGATTTGCTCGACCAGCGCGAACAGGCCTTCCACTTGGCCGTTGATCACGAGGCGCGCATGCACCGCGCGTGGCGCCGGCACACCCATCTGACGGAAGAGCCAGTAGCCGAGGCGATCGCGCAGCTGAGAGTCGTCGGCGTTCATTGAGTGGAAGTTGAGCTTCTTCAGGCCGAAGAAGCGGCCCTCGGGGTCGTACTCGTTGAAGCTCAACTTCATCGAGAGCTTGCGACAGGTCTTGGCACCGCTCGGGTTCAGGCCGCCGTTCTCCACGCAGCTGTAGAACGCACCCACGCTGCCCTTGTAGCGAAGCGCGACCGAAGCGTAGGTGGCGCCTTCGAACGTGAGCGTGGCGGGCACGTACTGTTCGGCGACAGGGTCGCTATTGATCGCCGCGAGATCCGCCGGGGCGACCGTGAGCTCGTACGTGCGCACTTGGCCCTGATCATAGATGTACGCCGCTTCGTCTGTCGGCTCCGCGATCACCGTGCCGGGTCCGACGCCGCCACCGGTTCCGCCGCTGCCAGACACAGCGCCTGTGCCGCTGCTGCCTCCTGTGCCGCTGATCGCGCCTGTACCACCGACACCACTGATGCCACCGACGCCTCCAGTGGCTCCGATGCCGCCGATGCCAGCGTTCGCCACGCATTCGCAGGGGCCGTACTGCAGCCCGCTGACGTCACACCGCTGTGCACCCAGGCGCTGATCCACGCATGTGCAAGCGTTCGTCGAGCCGGGAATGCAGTGACCGCGCGCCGCGTCGCTGCCGCAACCCACCACGTTCACCACAGCCCACACACCGACAACCCAGGCCCACCGCATCAAGGCTGGGCTATCGCGAGAGGCGTGTCGGTGTCCAGGCGAGGGCCGTGTTTGTGCGTGCCTGATGGGCGATCACTCGCGTTGGACCGGACGCTGCAGCGCGATCACACGCGGTAGCGAACCGGGCGCGTCGACACGGCAGAGCGCACCGCGTCACCGGCGCTGGCGAAGCCCTCGCGTCCGAGCAGGCCGAAAGCGAGACGCTTGCCCTCTTCGACGCCCGGCTGATCGAACGCGTCGATCGCGTACAGCTCACCCGCGATCGCGGTGGCGGCCTCATACAAGAAGACCAGACCGCCGACGTGTTCGGCGTCCAACGCATCGAGCGTGACTGTCAGGCTCGGGCGCCCGTCCTGCGCCAGCGCCTGCGTCGTGCCTTCGCGCTCCGCATCGAGCAGAGCGTTGAGCGACACGCCGCTGAGGTAGGCGAACTCGCCCTCGGCCTTGGGCACGATTACGTCGCGAGTCGCATGCTTCACCCGGACGAATGTGATCAGCTTGTCGCGTGGACCTTCCATGAACAGTTGCACCTGCGCGTGCTGATCCGTCGCGCCGATCGCCGGCAGCGGAGTGGGCCCCGTCTCCACCACTTGGCCGCGCCGGTTGACGCGCTTGCCCAAGCTCTCGGCCCACAGCTGTACGTACCAGGCCGCAAAGGGGCGCAGCGCGTCGGCGTACGGCATCATCACGTGCAGCGGGCGTTGACGCAGTCGGTGGTGCAGGCAGGCGAGGGTGGCGATGACTGCCGCGGGGTTCTCGCTCATCGTGGGCTTTGCGCAGCGTTCCGACATAGCGAGCGCGCCACGCAACAGGCCCTCGATGTCCGCGCCAGCAATCCACGCTGGCAACAAGCCAACAGCGGTCAACGCAGAGAAGCGACCGCCCACGTTGGGCGGAACTTCCAGCGAGGCGAGACCTTCCTGCGCAGCGAGCGCCCGTAGGGCTCCCTTGGAGGGATCCGTAATGACGAGCAGGCGTGACTTCGCCGCCTCTGCTCCGACGCGTGCGCGCAGGTGCTCGCGCAGGATCATGAGCTGCGCGGCCGTCTCCACCGTGCCGCCAGACTTGGAGATCGCGATCACCGCCATCGTCTTCGGGTCGATCGTTTCGAGCAACGCTGCAAGCAACCACGGGTCGCTGTTGTCGACGAAATGCAGACGAGGACGTTTGCTGAACGCAGGCAGCTCCGCTGGTCCGGTCAACGCTTGGCACAGCGCGCGACCGCCGAGGGAGGAGCCGCCGATGCCGAGCACGAGCACATCCGTCACGTCGCGCGTCAGCGCTTCACCGGCGCGCTTCACCTTGGCGCACAACGTCGTGTCGCTTGGCAGGCTCCAGAAGCCGAGACGTCCCGCGCCCACCTCCTCCAACACACGTCGCACCGCGCGCTCCACCGCTTGTGTCTCCGCGTGCAGCTCCGCATCGGACAAGCCGTGGCTGCCGATGCCCGCTGCCATCGCCAATGCGTAGTCGATATCGATCTTCATGGGCCGCGATCCTCCGTGTGGTCGTTGTGTTCACACAGAACGCCCGCGGCGTCGAGTCAGACCTGAGGCAGGCACACCTCCACACCCCGAGCCGCGGGTGTTTCCGCTTTTTTGACGCACGCGGGCGCCTGACCGAAGGTCGGGCACATGTCGAAACGCGCCGTCCGATCCAATCGCTCCATGCGTCGATCGGTCGTGGTCGTGTTGCTGCTCGCAGCCTTGATGGCGGGCTCGGCGTTCGCGGCCAGCGGCGGTGACCCCGCATCTGCGCCGAAACCTGCAGTGTCACCTGTCACAGCGGCAATCGACGCAGCGGACGCAGCACCCGGCGCGCATGTGACGGGGTTCGATCCGCTTTCGCACCGCGAAGCAGAAGGTCGCTTGGTGAGCGACTTGCCTGGCGGCAAGACGGCATGGCTCACGCTTGATCCGGGCCTGCAAACCCACGCTCAGTCGATCCTTGCGCGCTACGAAGTTCCCTTTGGCGCGTTGGTCGCCATCGAGCCGAGCACGGGTCGTGTACTTGCCTACGTGAGTCATTCGAGCGCCGATCCGAACGCGGGTGACGTCGCACGTGATCCTTCGCCGCCGAGCGCGTCGATCTTCAAGATCATCACCGCCTCGGCGTTGGTCGATGCCGGCTTGGAGCCGCAGACGCGCACTTGCTACAGCGGCGGCTTTCATCGCGTGACGGCCGCGGATCTCGATCACGAGGGCCGTCAGTGCGCGACTTTGTCAGAGGCGCTCGGTGGCTCGATCAACACCGTGTTCGCCAAGCTCGCGGATCGTCACCTCAATAGTCAGCGCATGGTCCGCTTCGCGTCTGCGTTCGGTTATGGGCAGGCCATGCCGTTCGATGCACCGACCCGTCCGAGCCCGGCCGAGATGCCGGTCGATCGCTTGGAGTTTGCGCGCACCGCGGCGGGCTTCTGGCACACGCAGTTGTCGCCGCTACACGCAGCGATGATCGCTGCAACGATCGGCAACGGCGGCGTGATGCAGCGGGCGTCGATGATCGATCGTGTGGTCGACCGTCATGGGAACGTGGTTTCTCAGCATGAGCCGCGCGCATTTCGCTCGGTGATCGAGCGTCGTACGGCCGAGCTGGTGTCGCAGATGATGGAGCGCACCGTGACCCACGGCACATCGCGCAGCGCATTTCACGACGAGCGTGGCGTCGCGTTTCTTCCGGGCATCGCCGTGGCAGGCAAGACGGGCTCGCTCGATCGAAATGATCCGTACCGCGCGTACAGCTGGTGGGTCGGTCATGCGCCGGCAGATCACCCGACCATTGCCGTCGCCGCCTTGGTGGTGAACACGCCGCTGTGGCGCATCAAGGGCAGCTACCTCGCGCGCGAAGCCTTGCGTTACTACTTGGTGGAAAAGCCTGCCCACGATCGACGTGTGGCAAGCGCGCGTCGGTAGCGACCGAAGCTCGCAGGATTGACCGTCGCCGCTTCGTGCTTATCGATGTCAGTGCACGAGGTGCGCAGCATGATTCGCCAATGTCCTGGGTGCGGAGCACAGAATCGAATCCCTCTTTCTCGTCTGGGAGCCCATGCGAAGTGCGGTCAGTGCAAGCAAGCGCTGCCGCCCTCGAGCGAGCCCGTCAGCCTGGACAACAGCGCGGAATTCGACGCGCTGGTCGGGCAATCGCCGGTCCCCGTTTTGGTCGACTTCTGGGCGCCCTGGTGCGGACCTTGTCGTGCGGTTGCGCCGGAGCTCGCGAAAGTTGCACGCGCGCAGGCCGGTCACATCATCGTGGCCAAGCTCAATACCGATGCCGTCTCAGACATCGCAGCGCGCTTTGGAATCCGCAGCATCCCCACGTTGATCCGTTTCGATGCGGGACGCGAGACCAAGCGTGTGTCCGGAGCCATGGGAGCGGCGCAGATCAATCAGACCTTTGGCTTGTGATCCGCGTCGCCCTCAGCGTCGTCGCCAACCCTAAGGCTCGATCCAGACCCACGTCCCCGGATTGGACTTGCTGGCGATGATGCCGTGCCACGCCTGTGGCAACGCTGGTGTGGTCCAAGAGAAGAGCCAGCGCGCATCGGCCGGTGAGAGGTTGATGCATCCGTGGCTGCGCGGACGGCCGAAGGCTTGGTGCCAGAAGGCTGCGTGTAGAGCGTAGCCACCCTCGAAGTACATCGTCCACGGCACGTCCTCGATGCTGTACGCCTCGTCTTGCATGCTCGTGTTCTGCATCGTGGTCGACACGTGCTTGGACTGAATGCGGTAGAGACCGCTCGGCGTCTCGAAGCCCTCGCGTCCGCTCGACAGCAACGTGGTGAAGACGGGCGTGTCGCCCTCGTACGCCACCAAGAGCTGCTGCGAGAGCCGGATGTGGATCCAGCGATCGGTCGCTTTCACTTCTTTCGGTCGCGCCACTTGCTCGGCAAGACGCAGCGCAGACTCGCGCACGACATGACCGGCATCATCGGCACGGTAGCGCTCGTTCTTGCGCACGATCGGATCCGGCAATAGGCGCAGCGCCGAGTGCTGCTCGATGTCGCCCGCGACGTGGAAGGTGTCGCCGTCGCGGCGCAGGGTCTTGGTGCCACCGCGGTACACGAAGCCAACCGGTAATGACCACGCACCGCCGAGCACCACGCCACGCGCGTCGGGTGGAGTGGCTTGCTCGAACGCATTGGCAGGCACGTACGCGCCGCGCACCGTGCGGTAGAACTCACGGCCGTCTTCACTCTGTTCGGCGCGATCGACGCTCACGTAGAAGCCGGGCAGCATGCGCATGCGCAGGATCTCGGGCAGGGCGTTTTCAATCGGTGTGGTGGTCACGCCCGCATCCGGGGTGATCTTGGCGCCGACATTGATCGCGGCGGTGGTGCCGGCCGGGGTGGGCTCCGCATTGGCTTCCTTGGCGATCGCCGGCTGCGCCAAAAGCTCGTCGATGTGCTGCTTCACCAACGCTTCTTCGTCCAACGTCGGGATCCGCCAGTACTGCGGCACGTCACTGCGGAACGTCTTGGCGTACGGGTATGGCAGCGCGTCATGCAGCGACGCGGCGACGGGTGAGGGCTCGAACGTCTGCGGTGTGTTGCCCAGCTGGTAGCCGCGGTTGCGACAGATGAAGCCGCCACCGACCACCTCATGCCAACTGTCATTGCAACCGTTGCCGCGCACGGCGCTCTTGGCTCGGAACTGCGCGCCGCGACGCATGTAGCCGATCACGATCCCCTTGCTGCTCGGCTCCGAAAAGATCTGCGCCAGGTAGTGATAGGTCACGCCGTAGAGCGGATAGGTCGCGTCGAACAAGGCTTGCTGGGCGACGGCCTGCTCACGCAGCTTCGCGCCCGCATCGACGGGTGATGCTTCGTCTTCGATCGGTGTCGGTGTGGCGACTGTGGGCAAGGGTGCAGGCGTGGCGGTCGCGATTGGGCCAGGCGCCGCCAGCTCCACGCGCGGCTCACCTTGGAATCCACCGCAGCTCAACGTGGCCGAGAGCAACAGCACAATTTCGTAACGCCGCAGCCAGCCGGTGGACCGATTGCCCATCCTCCGGCCATCGCACACCCACCCGATCTGCGTCCAAAAACCCGCAAAAAGCGAGTCGCAGGCCCGTGCGTCAGGCGAACGTGCGGACTTGGATCGCGCTGACCTGTTCGTTGCCGGCGGCGACGTCGGACACCACGACCACCGGATCGCCCGGCAGGACGCGGTTGCGTTTGCGCAGGCGATCGAACGCGGCCTGAATCGTCTTCTCCGGATCGCTTGAGAAATCCATCTTGAACGGCACAACCGAGCGGTTCAGCCACAGCTTGCGTCGCGTCGTGCTCATGTTGGTGAAGGCGTAAATGATCGAATGCTTTGGGCGATAGCTCGCCACCAGCGCACCGAGCTGACCGCGCCGCGTCATCACCACGATCGCCGGTGACTTCAGGGAGTCCGCGAGCCGACATGCGCTGCGTGCCAGCTGCTCGCGCGTGCTCTCGGTGGTGCGGTTCCTGTGGAAGCCGAAGCCCTCTTCCTTTTCGATTCGTCGTGCAATGCGATCGAGCACTTCCACGCAGCGCACCGGGTAGGCGCCGGTCGCGGTCTCGCCGCTCAGCATGATCGCGTCGACTTCTTCCGTGATCGCGTTGGCGACGTCGGTGACTTCGGCGCGCGTGGGCACAGGGTTCGTGATCATCGACTCGAGCAAATGGGTTGCCACGATCACGGGCTTGCCGGCCGCCGCGCATTTGCGCGCGATCATGCGCTGGATCACCGGCAGCTCCGAGAGCTCGACTTCCACGCCCAAGTCACCGCGCGCGACCATGATGCCGTCACTCACCTCGAGGATCGCGTCGAAGTTGTCGACGCCTTCCTGGTTTTCGATCTTGGAGATCAGGTGCAGGTGATGACCGCCTGCGTCCTCGATCACTTTGCGCGCTTCGAGCACGGCTTCCCGGTTGCGCACGAACGACAGCGCGATGAAGTCCACGTCGTTCTCGATGCCGAACTGGATGTCGCGCTTGTCCTTGTCGGTGATCGACGGCAGGTTCACGCG
>JACZCZ010162873.1_pt1 | contig 11920 bp, 10 predicted proteins | sample 8641811 | NCBI WGS metagenome assembly JACZCZ01 (sample SAMN15324610, study PRJNA640507) | soil metagenome | isolation source: intercropping peanut in the first line | place: China: Luxin town, Laibin City, Guangxi Province | collected 2019-07-25 | depth 10cm m | reverse complement strand
CTATCCGCGCTCCGGATGTGGCTGCACCGCTAGGGGGCTGAGATGACGGAGCGCGACCGCGTCAATATCCTGTTGGTGGACGACCAGCCGGCCAAGCTGCTCAGCTACGAGGTCATCCTGCGCGACCTCGACGAGAATTTGATCAAGGCCCAGTCGGGGCGCGAGGCGCTGGAGCAGATTCTCAAGAAGGAGATCGCGGTCGTCCTGCTCGACGTCGTCATGCCGGACATGGACGGCTTCGAGCTGGCGGCGATGATCCGCGACCATCCGCGCTATCGCCAGACGGCGATCATTTTCGTCTCGGCCATCTCGGTCACCGATCCCGACCGTATCAAGGGTTACCAGCACGGCGCCGTGGATTACATCCCGGTGCCGGTGGTGCCCGACGTCCTGCGGGCGCGGGTGCGGGTGTTCGCGGAGCTCTATCGCAAGACGAGGCAGCTGGAGCATCTGAATCTCGACCTGGAGCGTCGCGTGCAGGAACGCACGGCGGCGCTGGCCGAAATCAACGCCCTGCTGGAGCAGCGGGTGGAGGAGCGCACCAACGAGCGCGAGGCCGCGCTGGCCCAGGTGCATGAAATGCAGAAGATGGAGAGCCTGGGGCAGCTGACCGGCGGCCTGGCGCATGATTTCAACAATCTGCTGATGGGGGTCATGGGCTGCCTGGACTATCTGTCCAAGAAGCAGTTCGACGATCCGCGGGCGGAGCGCTACGTGAAAGCCGCCCGGGAAAGCACGGAACGGGGCGCAGCCTTGACCAAGCGGCTGCTCGCCTTCGCGCGGCGCCAGGAACTGCGGCCCCAGGCAGTAAACCTGCCCGAGCTGGTCAATGGCATGATCGAGATGCTGAAGCGATCGCTGGGGCCGACGGTCCGCATCGAACTGCGCTTCGATCCGAAAATCCCCAATATCCGCGTCGATGCGAACCAGCTGGAACTGGCGCTGCTCAATCTTTGCCTGAATGCGCGCGACGCGATGGCGGACGGAGGCCATTTGCGGATTTCCGCGCGCGCCACCGATGCGCATGATGGCGGCGGCCGGCTGGTGCGCCTGTCGGTGGAGGATTCCGGCATCGGCATGGACGAAGCGACGCTGAAGCGTTGCGCCGAACCGTTCTTCACCACCAAGGGGCTGGGCAAGGGGACCGGCCTTGGCCTGTCGTCGGTCCATGGCCTGGCCGTCCAATCCGGCGGTCGGATGGAGATCCATAGCGTCCTCGGTCAAGGCACCACCGTCGACCTGCTCCTGCCGGTGTCGGAAGAGTCGCCGGTGGCGGAGCCGCGTCCGGACGCGGAACCACCGGAGATGAACGGCCGGCGATTCAAGGTCCTGGTGGTCGATGACGACCCGCTGGTCGGCACGCTGACCGTCTCGATGCTGGAGGATCTGGGCCATGCGGCCACCCTGGTGTCATCGGCGGTGTCGGCGCTCCAGGTCCTGCGCGCGTCGACCGATATCGACGTGATGATCACCGATCATATGATGCCTGAAATGACCGGCGCGGCCCTGGCGGAAGAGGTGCGGGGCTTCCGCCCCAACTTGCCGATCATCCTCGCCACCGGCTACGCCGATCTGCCGGCCGGCCGCGCGCAGCAACTGCCGCGCCTGTCCAAGCCTTATGGCGTGGAGGAACTATCCTCCATCCTGGCGGCGATGCCCATGCTCCGCCGCGTGTCCTGAGCTTCGGCGCGACGGGCGAGGGCAAGTTCACAGCGGAGTTGGGCTTGGACCGCTGCTATTCAGGCAAGACATACGCATCCGACGTATCCCAGGACAGCGCAACGTGCCGGGATGCGGCCGCAATGCCGGCGGCCCGGGTGTCGTAGCTGGTGAGCAGGCGGATCTCCTGCTGCGATCCGGCATCGGCATAGAGCCGCACGGTCGCGCCGACGAACTCCTCGCCGATCACGCCGGCGGTGACGGTGTTCTCCGCCGCGTCCTGACCCTCCGGCCGGATTCGAATCCGATCCTCCGGCACCACGAAGGCGATCTTGTCGCCCACCGCGACCCGGCGCAGCGGATTTGCCGGCACCGTGGCCTCCAGGGCGGTGGTCTGCACGCGGATCGTATTCCCCTCGATCGCCGCGACCTTGCCCTCGAACACGTTGGAGGAGCCGAGGAATTCGGCGACGAAGCGGTTGCGCGGCGTGCAATAGATCTCCACTGGCGTCCCGATCTGCTCGATGCGGCCGCGGCTCATGATGATCACCCGGTTCGCCATGGAGAAGGCCTCGGACTGGCTGTGGGTGACGTAGACGAAGGTGATGCCGAGCTCCTTCTGGAGGTTGGTCAGCACCGTCTGCATCCGGATCTTGAGATTGGCATCGAGCGCGCTGAGCGGCTCGTCGAGCAGCAGGATCTTCGGCTCGGTGACCAGGCAGCGCGCCAGGGCGACCCGTTGCCGCTGGCCGCCGGAGAGTTGCGCGATGTTGCGGCCGGCGAACTCGGCGAGACCCATCCGGTCGAGCCAGGCCAGCGCCCGCTTGCGCCGCTCGGCCGCGGGAACCTGGCGCATGCGCAATCCGAACTCCACGTTCTCCAGCACGGTGAGGAACGGGAACAGGGCCAGGCTCTGCCACACCAAAGGCGTGTCGCGCTCCCACGGCGGCAGATCGTTGCTGCGGCGTCCCTCGATGCGGATCTCGCCCTCGCTCGGCGCCTCAAGGCCCGCTAGCATGCGCAGCATGGTGGTCTTGCCGCAACCCGAGGAGCCCATGATCGCCAGGAACTCGCCTTGCAGGATGTCGAAGCTCGTGCTCTGTACGGCAGTGGCCGCGCCGAAGCGCTTGACGACGCGATCGATCTCGACCAGGGCGGTTTTCTGCATTGGGTCCCTCACTTGTCCGGCACGGCGGCGCGCCGCATCAACAGGAGCTGGGCCAGCACGACGAGCGTCATGGTCGCGACGAAGACGACGGTGCCGATGGCGTTGATGCGCGGGCTGACCTGCCCCTGCAGGAAGCCGAGCACGCGCACCGGCAGGGTCTCCTGCAGGCCCGAGACGAACCACGCCACCGCGAACTCGTCGAACGAGACGGCCATGGTGATGAACAATGCCGCCAGGATGGATGGTCGCGTGAACGGCAGGATGACGGTCCGGAGCGCCGTCCATTCCGTCGCGCCGAGGTTCCAGGCCGCCGCCTCGAGGCTGGGGTCCATCTGGGACAGCCGGAGTCGGATGATCGCCATGGCGAACGGCGCGCACATCACCACATGCGCCAGGGTCACCGACCAGATGCTGCCCGACAGGTTGACGCGGGAGAGGTAGGCCAGCATCGCCAGACCCAGGATCACCACCGGGATGGTCGGCGGCAGCAGGGCCAGCGCGAGGTAGACCTTCTTGCCGAAGAACTGGAAGCGGTAGTCGGCATAGGCCGCCCCGAAGCCCAGCGCGGTGGCGATCGCGGAAGCGACGGCGCCGACGATCAGCGAGTTCCGGAAGCCCGCGAGTACGAGAGGGTCGGAGAACGTCAGCGCATACCAGTCGGTCGTGAATTGCGCCAGCGGCAGGGATGGAAAGCGGTCCGAGTTGAACGAGAACACGAAGCTGGCGGCAATCGGCGTGAAGATGAACAGCAGCACGCCGGCGATATAGAGCCGGAGCATCCAGGCGATGAGGCGGTCCGCGGTCATTTGCCCGGCTTCCGGTACGCATAGCCGATGGCGGCGAAGGCGACCGCGAGCAGGGTCCCGACCATCATCAGGGCGATGACCGCGGCGCGTGGCCATTGCTGGCCCGATTTCGTGGTGTCGGTGATCAGGATCGCGAGAGTGGCGTCCTGGCCGCCGCCGAGATAAAGCGGACTCACGAAATCGCCGAAGGTCAGGATGAAGCAGAACAGCGCCGCGATCACCAGGCCCACGCGCGCGGACGGGATGACGACCGCGAACACGGTGCGCAGACGCCCGCACCGCATGTTGTGGGCGGCTTCGATGAGCGACCGGTCGACGAACATCAGGCTGAACAACTGCAGCAGGATCACCAGCGGCAGGGTGAGCGTCAGGTATCCGACCAGCGTGCCGAACAGCGTGTTGATGAGCGGCAGCGGCCCGATGCCGAGGCGCGCAAGCAGCACGTTGACGATGCCGGCGTCGGTCAGGAACACCTGCCACGAATAGACGCGCACCAGGTACGAGGTGAAGAACGGGATCACCAGCAGAAAGATGGCGAAACGCTGCAAGTTCCGCCCGAGCCTGAAGGCGATGCCGTACGAGGCCGGGAAGGCGAGGCAGCTGGCGACCACGGTCGCGAACGCGGAATAGGCCCAGGTGCGTGCATAGCTCAGCCAGAAGGCCTCGCTGCCGAGCACCCGGGTCCAGTTGGCGGACTCCAGCGCCGGCTCGAGGCGGAAGTTGCGCACCTGCCAGAAGCTGAGCGTGATCAGGAACAGTAGCGGGAAGGCGAAGAAGAGGACCTGCCAGAGCAGCATCGGTGCGCCGAGCGCCAGACCGTACCACGGGATTCGCCGCATCGCTCGATCCTCGCTGGCGGGCAGGCGGGCAACGATTCCCCCGCCTCCCGCCGGTGGCGGTTCATGGCCGTGCGAACGCGCCTGCGCTTCAAGTCGAGCCGGGCCGGCGCCGGACGCGAGATCCGTCCCGCGCACGACCCGCGCCCCGCCTCGATCAAGCGCTCTTGTAGCTGGTCCAGAAATCGTTCCACTCCTCGATGCTCTGCTGCACCGGCAGCTGACGGAACTGGATGCGTCCGCTGCGAATGTCATCCATGACATTTGGCTTGTCGAGTTCCATGCGCTGACGCCGTGCTTCCTCCGGGGTTTCCTTGGCGAGCAGCTCCCAGCCCTTCTTGTTCGGGATCATGGCCGGATAGGCGGCCATGTTCGCGGATTTCACCTGGCCTTCGGGCGAGGTGATGTATTGGATCCACTTGCGCGCCAGATCCTGCTTCTGCGAGCCCTTGCCGACCGAGAAGGATTCGGTCCATTGCAGGCCGCCCTCCTCTGGGATGATCGTGCGGACGGGCGCGCCGCTCTTCTCGAGGACGCCGGTGATCCAGTCGCCGATGCCGCAGAACGCCGCCATCTGCCCGTTCTTCAGCGACGCGAAGGTGCCGCCGTAGTCGAAGAACCCGCCGACATTGGGGCGGATACTCAGGGCGTTTTCCTGCACTTTCTCCCAACCGGCGCCATCGACGTCATACGGCGCCCGATTGCCCGCCAGCAGGCTCACCTGACCCAGATTGGGCAGGTACCAATCGAAGTGCCCGACCTTGCCGCGGAGCTTGTCGCTGCGGAAGATGCCGTAGCTGCTGGCTTCGGCCTCGCTCAGCGCGCCGGTATTGTAGGAGACGCCGAGGAAACCGAAGCGTGTGATGACGGAGAACAGCTTGCCATCGGCCCAGTGGCCCGGGAACTGCTGGAATTCGGGGAACAGGTCGTCGAATGCGTAGTCCTTGGGGTCGAGTTCTTCGACATAGTCCGCCGCGCGGAGCTGCTGGACGAATTCGGCATCCGACAGGATCACGTCAAACGTGCCGGGCGGCGATTGTGAAATCAGCGCCAGCATGTTGTCGCCGCCGGTATAGTATTTGGGAACGAACTTGACGTTGTGTTCGTTCTCGAACGCCTGGACCACGTCCGGCTCGGCATGCCCGTACCAGGCCAGCATGGTGAGTTCGGTGGGTGCGGCCTTGGCCGAGCGGCCCAAAAAAGGCATGGCCGCTGCCGCAGTGGCGCTCGCAACCGCGCCTTTCAGAGCCTGGCGGCGGGTGACGCCGCCGGTCGGCAGCGGGTGTTCTGAATTCGGCATTTTTGTCCTCCCAAGGGCGAAGAGGTCTGGTTGAGAAAGCTCTCGCCAGCCGAGACGATAGCCACGGGTCTTGGATTTTGGAAATTGATCGATCTAATATTAAGCTAAGTCCGGCTTATATCGGCCTTCCGCTCAGGGCGCGATCGATCTGGATGATGTCGGTCTGACCGGAATCGTGCAGCGACTGCACGATGTAGCTGACGAGCATGAGCGCTGCGGTCGACAGGTTCGAGTGCTTGTAATGGAGGCCGATGCGAATGTCGGGGAGGGCAGGGAAGCCGTCCGCTTCGGCCAGCACCTGCATGCCGCGCAGGAGAGTCCGATTGGTCAGCGCGCTGACGCCAAAACCGGCCTTCACCGCTTCCTGGAGCCCGGATATCCCCGGGCTCACATAGGCGATGCGCCATGCCCGGCCGATGGAATCGAGGGCCCGGATCATGCGTTCGCGATACTCGCAGCCCTTGTCATGCGCGGCGATCGGCACCGGGCTCTTGAGGTGCGTCTCGCTGTTTTCCGCCGTCACCCAGATCGGACGCTCGGCCCATGAATAGGCCAGACTGTCGTTCTGCCGGTCGCTGTAGATCGCGATCGCAAGGTCCAGGTCGTCGTCGGCGAGGCGCTGCATGGTGATGGCGCTGAGCTGGCAGCAGATCTCGAGCTCGACCTCCTTGTGCTGTTCCACGAAGTTGGCGAGCACGCGCTGCAGGAAGGCGACGGCATAGTCCGTCGGCAGGCCGATGCGGACGACACCCTCCGGCTTGCGCCGCAGCAGCCGCGAGGCGATCTCGTCGTTCAGGCGCAGTATCTGCCGGGCGTAGCGCAGCAGCAGCTCGCCATCCTCCGTCAAGGTGAAGTCCCTGCCTCCCGCCTTCATGATGCGGCAGCCGGCCAGTTCCTGGAGCTTCTGGATCTGCAGCGTCACGGCGGGCTGGGTGCGCCCGACCCTGTCGGCGGCCTTGGTGTAGCTGCCGAGGTCGACCACCGCGACCAGCGTCCTGAGGTTGTCGATTGGAAGATTCACCAGGCGCATGCTTCGCCCCGTCGCTCTTATGACTCTATTTGATCAATTAATTTCACTAATATAGTCCGCCGCGACTAGCGTAGCCGTCAAGAGCTTGTGGAGTTGTCCATGCCCCGAAGACGGACGGCGTTTGCCGCGGAATTGCCTTGGCCCGACTACCAGGCCGCTGTCGCCGATGGCGAAACGCCGATCCTGATCCCGGTCGGATCGATGGAACAGCATGGCCATCACATGCCGCTGCATGTGGACGTGCTGCTGCCGACCGAGTTCGCCCGGCGCGCCGCCGAGGCGGTCGGCGGACTGGTCGCGCCCGGATTTTCCTATGGCTACAAGTCGCACCAGAAGTCGGGCGGGGGCAACCATCTGCCCGGAACGACCAGTCTCGACGGGGCGACCCTGGTCGCCGCCCTCAAGAACGTCATCCTGGAATTCGCGCGCCACGGAGCGCGCCGGTTCGTGCTCGTCAACGGCCATTACGAGAATTCGTGGTTCCTGGTGGAGGGCATCGACCTCGCGCTCAAGGAACTCCGCTGGGACGGCGTGCGTGACGCGAAGATCCTGCTGCTCTCCTACTGGGATTTCGTGACGCCCGAGGCCATCGCGCGCCTTTATCCGGATGGCTTTCCCGGCTGGGCGGTCGAGCATGGCGGCGTGCTCGAGACCTCGCTGATGCTGGCCTTGCACCCCGAACTCGTGGACCTCGACCGCGCCATCGACCATCCGCCGGCCAGATTCCCGCCCTATGAGGTCTACCCGATCAGGCCCGAATGGACACCGCCGAGCGGGACCCTCTCCTCGCCGAAGAACGCGAGCAGGCAGAAGGGCGAGCTACTGCTGGACGTCTGCACCGCCGGCATCGTGTCGGCGCTGCGTGCCGAGTTCGCGTAGGCCGTCCGCCAACCACCAGCTTTCCGAGCAACAACGCATCAGGAGTTCCGACGATGGCACCCGAAGGCACCCTCGACAAGACCAGCGACATGCAGCATGTGATGAAGTGGCACAACGGCGAAAAGGACTGGTCGCCCTTCTCCGATCAGGAGATGGCGCGCCGCCAGAACGACCTGCGCCGACACATGGCCAGCAGCAGGATCGACGCCGCGCTGCTCACCTCCTATCACGGCATCTGCTACTACTCGGGCTTCCTCTACTGCTATTTCGGCCGCAAGTACGGCATGGTGATCGACGCGCAGAACGCGACCACGATCACGGCCGCGATCGACGGTGGGCAGCCGTGGCGCCGCACGTTCGGCGACAACGTCACCTACACCGACTGGCGGCGGGACAACTTCTTCCGCTCGGTGCAGTCCCTGACCAAGGACGTCAAGCGCCTGGGCATCGAGTTCGACCACGTCTCGGTCGATTATCGCCGGCAGATCGAGGACGCGCTGCCGGGAATCGAGCTGGTCGACATCGGCCAGGCGTCGATGTGGATGCGCACCGTCAAGTCGGCCGAGGAACACAAGCTGATCCGCGAGGGCGCGCGGATCTGCAACGTCGGCGGCCGGGCGGTCATGGAGGCGATCAAGGCAGACGTGCCGGAGCACGAGGTCGCGCTCGCCTCGACCACCGCGATGGTCCGGGAGATCGCCAAGAGCTTCCCCTTCGTCGAGCTGATGGACACCTGGACCTGGTTCCAATCCGGCATCAACACCGACGGCGCACACAATCCGGTGACCAACCGGCGGATGCGGGCCGGGGACATCCTGTCGCTCAACTGCTTCCCGATGATCTTCGGCTACTACACCGCGCTTGAGCGCACCTTGTTCTGCGAGTATGCATCCGACACGCACCTCGACTACTGGAACAAGAACTGCGAGGTCATGCGCGTCGGATGCGAACTGATCAAGCCCGGCAAGAAGTGCTCCGAGATCGCGACCGAGCTCAACGAACTCTACCGCTCGTGGGACCTGCTGAAATATCGCTCCTTCGGCTACGGCCATTCCTTCGGCGTGCTGTCGCACTATTACGGGCGTGAAGCCGGCGTGGAACTGCGCGAGGACGTGCATACCGAGCTGAGGCCCGGCATGGTGGTCTCGATGGAGCCGATGATCATGATCCCGGAAGGCAAGCCCGGCGCGGGCGGCTATCGGGAGCACGACATCTTCGTCATCACCGAGACCGGCGCGGAGAACATCACGAACTTCCCCTACGGCCCGGATCACATGATCATCAAGGCGAAGTAGCCCGCGAGGCCCCGAGCAGTGGCCGGCCGGCGCACGAGGCGCCGGTCGGCCGCCCCACGCATGGCCCGACCCGCATGTCAGTCGCCCGGCAGATTCTTCCGCAGTTCTCCCAACCCCGCCCGTCACCGCGGCCTTCGCAGCGCGGCGGCGAGATACCCCCGCCATTCGCGGCCGACGCGCTCGACCGCACGATCGGCCTCGACATCCTGCTGTTGCCCGGGTTCGACCTGCTCGACCTCGCAACCGTCGAGGAGATCGCCGCCATGGTCAACCGCGGCGCCCGGCGATACCGCTTCGCGATCGCCGTGCGCAGCGTCTGCGATGGCCCGGTGCGCGCCTCCTGCGGTGTTGAGGTGGCGCCCGCCTTGTGCCGCGCGCCGGCCCGGAACCTGCTGGTCTTCGGCGGCACGGTCCAGGACGCGGGCCAGTATGCGCCCTGGCAGTTCGGCCTGCGCCGCGCGGCCTATGAGAGCGCGCGGGTGCTGTGCGTCGGCGGCGGGAGCTTCGCCCTGGCGACCACCGGTCTGCTCGATGGCCAGGCGGTGGCCGCCCCCTGGCGCAGCGCGGCCGCGTGGCGCGCGCTGGCGCCGAAGGTGCGGTTCGTCCCTGCCGGCTGGACGATGGCCCGCAAATTCCATTCCGCGCTGGGCGGTCCCGCCCTGGCGCGGTTCCTGCTGCAATGCATCGCCCGGCAGTTCGACGCCGCGACCGCCGGCGAGATCGCACTGGCCTTGAACATGGACTTCGATGCCCGCCGCCCGCCCTCAGCCGCGGATGGGCAGGATCGCCTGCCGCCGCGCTGCCACCCGGCGTTGCGCCCCGCGATCCGGACGATGCACGGCAGCCTCGACCGGCCGCACGAGACCGGCGACGTCTGCGCGGCGGCGAACAATGTGAGCGAGCGCACGCTGCAGCGCCTGTTCCGGCGGCATCTGCGGACGACGATCGGCGCCTATCACCGCGCCTGCCGCCTCGAGCATGCGCGCGAGCTGCTGCGCCTGACGCCGCTCAGCGTCATGGAAGTCGCCCTGACCGCCGGCTTCGAATCGCCAACCCACTTCTCCCAGTCCTACCGCGGGCACTTCGGCTGTACGCCGAGACAAGACCGATAGGTTGGATTTGACCGGCAGTTGCACCCGGTGCGCCGTCCGGCGGGGTGCCGCCTGGAACCGGGATCCTAGGGATTCAAGGACGCGTCGAACGTCATCCGCTCGGCCGGACCGATCAGGTCGACCGGCTGATCCCGCTCGCGCAGCACGGTCAGGCCACCCTGCCGATTGACCATGACGGCCTTGGCGCGGAGCCGGCCGCAATACTGAAACATCTCGCCCATGGCATAGGCGCCGGTGTCGAGCAAGGCGACGAGATCGCCTGGGGCGGTCGCCGCCGGCAGGTTGCGCGTCTCCGGCAGGCGGATGATCTGTGCGCGCAGCTCCTCGCGCGCCTCCGCTGGCAGAACAGACAGCCGGGAGGAAAGGGATTTCCACAGATACTCGCCCTCGACGTCGAAGAAGCAGTCGGCAGAATCGCACAGCGGTCCGACGACGCGATAGGCGCGGTCCGCCGGCGCATCCATGCGCCCCGCATTGACCATGTGGTAGTACCAGCGCACGGCGGCGGCATCGATCAGAAGGTTGTAGCCGGCATCGAGATAGAGCCAGGAAAGGTCACCGCGCATCCGCGTGTTCTCGACGCGGGTGAGCAACACGGCCGTATCGGCGACCAGCGCGCGGCCGGGCTCGAACAGGATCTCGGTCTCGGCGCCGATCTCGCGCGCCGCCTGCGCGGCGACGGCGCCCACCATCGATACGGCCGCATCCTCGGCCACGAAGCTGCGCAGCGCGTCCGAATTGCCACGGTTGTCGCCGGAATGGAGGTGCGCATAGTCGATCGGATAGCCGCCGCCCAGATTGAGCAGGCGCAGCCCGCCGCCAAGCGCGGCGCCGATCTGCCGGCTCATCCGCGCGGTGAAGGCGACCGCGGCGGCGAATTCCCCCGCGCCGGCGACCTGGGATCCGATATGCAGGTGCATGCCGGCGACATCGAGGTCCTGGGGATGCGCGCGGGCGATGGCGAGCGCGGCGTGCAATTCCGGTTCCGTCATGCCGAACTTGCTGCTGGCATTGCCGGTCTGGAGACCTGCCGTGACGCTGCCGCCGATGCCGGGAACCAGCCGCAGAGCGACGGCGGCGCGTCGGCCGAGGCTGCCCGCAACATCGGCGATGCGTTGGAGCTCAAAGGCGGATTCGACGTTGATCGCCTTGATGCCGTGGCCGATCGCCTCGCGCAGCTCGTCGACCGTCTTGGCCACGCCGTTGAAGACGATGTTCTGTGGTCGGAAGCCGGCGGCAAGCGCCTTCCACAACTCGCCGCCGGAATTGACCTCGACGCCAAGGCCTTCGTCGCGAATGATCCGCAAGACGTGCAGGTTGGAGCAGGCCTTGCTGGCAAAGAACACATTTGCGCGCGGATGGCCGCCGCGCGCGGCCCGCAGGAAACCGCCGGCGTTGTCCGCCACCCGGCGTTCCGAATAGACGAAGAGCGGCGAGCCATGCTCCGCCGCCAATGCCACGACGTCATGACCATCGACGGTGAGATGCCCGCCCGCGACGCCAAGATGCGGCGGCAGGCGATGAAGCACGGACGGAGGCATCGGGCGGTTCATCCGCTTACCGCGTCATGTTGCGGTCAATGGGGAAGATCGGCCGGGGCACATTGCGGTAGGGCAGCTTTTCCAGATGCGTGGTGCAGAGCGCGCCGCTGTCGCAGACGATGACCTTGCCGGCGATCGGCTCGAAGGCGGCGCGGAAATGCTGCATACTCTTGAGGCCGACGATTGTCTTCGCCGCCGGGTCGATGCCGAAGGCACGGAATTGCTGCAGGTCCAGCATCTGCGCCGGCTCGGTCGTCACCAGGACCTCGATACCGCCGACGCGGATCACCGCCG
>JACZCZ010053426.1_pt1 | contig 11961 bp, 9 predicted proteins | sample 8641811 | NCBI WGS metagenome assembly JACZCZ01 (sample SAMN15324610, study PRJNA640507) | soil metagenome | isolation source: intercropping peanut in the first line | place: China: Luxin town, Laibin City, Guangxi Province | collected 2019-07-25 | depth 10cm m | reverse complement strand
GGCAATTGAACGATGAGGCCGACTCGGCCTGTCGTCCTGCGAAAGCTCCGGTACTCGTCGGACACGCCACTGTCCCGTGCAGCCTCAATCTACCGCCATGCGCTACCTCGCCCTGTGCACGGACTACGATGGCACGCTGGCCCATCACGGCCGCGTCGACAAACCCACGCTTGCGGCTCTCGAAGCATTCAAGGCATCCGGCCGCAAGCTGATCATGGTCACGGGCCGCGAGATTGCCGACCTCCTGAAAGTCTTCGACCGCCTCGATCTTTTCGAGCTGGTGGTCGCGGAAAACGGCGCGACCATCTACAAACCCGGGAGCAAGGAAGAACGCCCATTGGTGGACGCGCCCTCCGAGCGCTTCGTCGAAGAACTGCGCAAACGCGGCGTGGATCGGATCTCCGTCGGCAAGTGCATCGTCGCCACCTGGCAGCCGCATGAGAAGGTGGTGCTCGAAACCATCCGCGACCTGGGCCTGGAGTTGCAGGTGATCTTCAACAAGGGCGCCGTCATGGTGCTGCCCAGCGGCATGAACAAGGCGGCCGGGCTCGAAGCGGCGCTGGCGGAACTCGACATCTCCGTGCACAACACCGTGGGTGTGGGTGATGCCGAGAACGACCACGCCTTCCTGTCGATGTGCGAATTCTCGGCGGCGGTCGCCAATGCGTTGCCGGCGGTCAAGGAAACCGCGGACCATGTGCTCGAGGCCGATCACGGTGCCGGCGTCTCCGAGCTCATTCGCGACATCCTCGACGACGATCTCGCGAGCCGCGCGGGCAAGCTCGCGCGCCACGACATCCTGCTGGGCCATGAGGCAGGCGACCGCCCGCTGAACCTGCCGGCGTACGGCGTGAGCGCGCTGATCGTCGGCACTTCCGGCGGCGGCAAGTCGACGCTTACCACCGGGCTCATCGAGCGCCTCAACGCCAGGCACTACAGCTTCTGCGTCATCGATCCCGAAGGCGACTACGACGTGCTGGAAAATGCCGCGGTGCTGGGCAGCCCCGATCGCGCGCCGTCCGTTGACGAATGCATGCAGCTGCTGGCGAAGCCCGATCAGAACGCGGTCATCAACCTCGTAGGCCTGGAGTTCAGCGACCGGCCGGCGTTTTTCATGACGCTGTTCGCGCGTATCCGCGACCTTCGCGCCAAGACCGGGCGCCCGCACTGGCTCATCGTCGACGAGGTCCATCACGTGCTGCCGGCGGAGTGGAAACCGGCGGAGCTCAACCTGCCGCAGCGGCTCGACGGCGTGGTCATGATCAGCGTGGGCCCCAGCGCGGTCGCGCGCACGGCCCTGCAACTCGTGGAAACCGTGATCGTCATCGGCGAGAAACCTGCCGAGATGCTGCGCGAGTTCGCGGAGGCGAATGACAAGCCTGCGCCCGTGTCACCAATGGAGAAGATACCCAAGGGCGAGGCCCTGATCTGGAACAAGGATGCCGCCGAGCCGCCGCGACATTTCCACATCGAGCCCAACAAGACCGATCGCCGCCGTCACGTGCGCAAGTACGCGGAAGGTGAGCTGCCCGAGGAGCGCTCGTTTTTCTTTCGCGGACCCGAGAAGAAACTCAACCTGCGCGCCCCGAACCTCATCACCTTCACTCAACTCGCGGACGGAGTGGATGCCGACACCTGGCTGTTCCACTGGAAGCGCGGTGACGTGTCGAGCTGGCTGCGCCGCTGCGTGAAGGACGAGGAGCTCACCGATCAGGTGAAGGAACTCGAGAAGCGTGTTCCGGACGACGCCAGGGCTTCCCGCAAACAGGTTCGCGAGCTCATCGAGAAGAAATACACGTTGCCTGCCGAAGGTCCTCGGGCGCACAAAACGGAATGACTCGACCGGCTATCCGAGGATTTCGGCAAGCGCGCGCTTGACGGGAATATTCAAAGGTCGTTATGTGCGGCCATGAAACAGCTGTTGTTCGCAGTGCTCGGCGCGTGGTCCCTCACCGCGCTGTCCCAGGAGGCGACCGCGCCCGAAGACGTGGCGAGGCGATTCGTCGCGGCCTGGAACGCGCATGACGCCGAGTCGCTCGGAACGCTGATCGCCGCGGACGCCGACTGGGTGACGGCTTCCGGCCTGCGACTGCGAGGACGCGCGGACATCCAGCAGTATCTCGCGAAGGAACATGAGACCTGGGCCAGGCGTACGAACATGCGCGTAGTGAGCGTGCACGTGCGGCCGCTCGCCGCCGACTCGGCCAGCGTGTTCATGGAGTGGGAGCTCATGGAGCGCAAGGAAACGGGAGGCGCGTCCGCGCGTCGCGGTAACAACTTGTTCGTCGTCACGCGGTCGGAGGCGGAGTGGATCATCGTCGCCGGGCAGGTGGCGCGCGTTCCGGCCAGGCAATGATGCAGGCCATGCACGTGCTCCAGGTCCGCGCGCCGCGGCGCGGATTGTTCGAATTCACCGCCGAGGTGCGGCAGTGGGTAGCCAGACAATCCATCCCGGACGGATTGCTCACGTTGTTCTGCCGTCACACCTCCGCCTCGCTGATCATCCAGGAGAATGCGGCGCCGGCAGTTCGCCGTGACATGGAGAAGTTCTTCGATGACCTGGTGCCGGAAGGCGCGGGCCTCTATGAACACGATGACGAAGGGCCGGACGACATGCCGGCGCATCTCAAGACCGCACTCACGCAGGTGCAGCTCTCGGTGCCGGTCATGGACGGCAAGCTGATGTTGGGCACCTGGCAAGGCATCTATCTCTTCGAGCATCGCGACCGTCCTTCCGTGCGCGAAATCGTTCTCCACCTGATGGGCGAACAGGCTTCGTTGTAATCGCCGCCATTTCACGCGACGGACAAGTCCTACAAATCGTGCCTCGCTCCAACCAGTCGTGCCGCAAAGCACTGCTGTTGTTAGAGTGCTGCCGAAACCAGCAGACCCCCGCCATGGGGCGGGAGGAATCGATGAGCGACGCAGGACGCGTGGAGTCGATGGACGCGCAGTCTTCGTCTCCCGGACACGCACACATCGGGCCGATCATCCCGGCGGACGCCGCGGTACTCCGTTATGCCGCCGCGGTCGGCGTCGTGCTCGTCGTGTTCGGCCTGCGTGCAGCACTCGCGCCGGTGCTCGGCGTCCAGGCGCCGTTGCTGCCTTTCGTCCTGGGCGTGCTGTTCAGCGCCTATCTGGCCGGCCGCGGCCCCGCGTTGCTGGCGAGTGTGCTGTCGCCGGTGCTGGCGACCCTGTGGTTCACGAACTGGCCGCACGATGCCCCGCCGTGGCAGTGGACGGCGCATGTCACCTTCTTCCTGCTGCTGGCCGGCGTGGCCGCGCAGATCATGCACGCGCTGCAGGAATCCGTGCGTCGCGCGGACGCCAGCCTGCAACGCGCCGAGGCCGCGGTGCAGGCGCTGCGCGAGAACGACCGCCGCAAGGACGAGTTCCTGGCGATGCTGGCGCATGAGCTGCGTAATCCGCTCACGCCCATCCGCAACGTGGCGCACATCCTGGGTCGCGTACCACCCGAGGCCGGCTCACTGAAGCGGACCAGCGAGATGCTCGAGCGACAGGCGAGTCACCTGACGCGGCTGGTGGACGATCTGCTCGACGTGGCGCGCATCACGCACCGGCGCGTCGAGCTGCGACGCGAAGTGGTCAAACTTGAACACGTGGTGGCCACGGCAATCGAGACCGTGCGGCCGCTGCTCGAGTCGCGGCGGCAGATCGTGACCACCACGCTGACCGAAGCAAACGTCTACGTGGAAGGAGACGAAGTGCGCCTTTCGCAGGTGGTCACCAATCTGCTCACCAACGCCGCGCAGTACTCGGCCGAAGGGCAGCACATCCACGTGAACATCGGCGGTGACATGACCAATGCGCTGCTGTCGGTGCGTGACGAGGGTGTGGGCATCGACGCGCAACTCATGCCGCATCTTTTCGAGCTGTTCATGCAGGGCGACCGCACCCTCGACCGCACGCAGGGCGGGCTGGGTATAGGCCTCACTGTCGTCAAACACCTCGTGGACATGCATGGCGGTACGGTGGAAGTCGCGAGTAAAGGGCTGAACCAGGGCAGCGAGTTCCGCGTCCGGTTGCCGCGGGTGGACGGTGATTCCGGCCAGCAGGCGGCCGACTCCATGCCGGCCGAACTTCCCGTGCGTCGACGGCGCGTGCTCGTGGTCGAAGACAACGCCGACGCGGCAGAATCCCTGCGCGACCTGCTGCATCTCGACGATCACGACGTCATGGTGGTGAATGATGGCGCCGCGGCACTGAATGCGCTCGACCGTTTTCGCGCCGAGGTGGTGCTGCTCGACGTGGGATTGCCGCGCATGGATGGCCACATGGTCGCGCATGCCATCCGCGCGCGTTACGCGACCGGGACCGCGCGGCCCCGGATCATTGCGCTGACCGGTTACGGCACCGAGGAAGACCGGCTGGCGACGACCCGCTCGGGTTTCGACGACCACCTGACCAAGCCCGTGAACCCCGCCGAACTGCTGCGCCTCATCTCGCTGAGGAACGCGGCTCCACGGGTCCGCGCGGACGCGCCCTAACAGGCCTTGCCGGCGACGTAGCGCGCCACCACTGCGCGGTCGTCGGCCAGGGTCATCTGCACGAACAGGGCGTCCTCGAGACTCTCGCAGCGTTCCATGCGCGCTTCGATCAATGGAGTCGACCGCAGATCGAGCACGATGAGGTCGGCCTCCATGCCCGGGGCGATGCTGCCGATGGTGTCCTCGAGATACAGCGCCCGCGCGGCGCCGCGCGTGGCCAGGTAGAACGCGCCGATGGCGCTCAAACTACTGCCGTTGAGCTGCGCCACCTGGTAGGCGGCGCCCATCGTTTTCAACATCGACAGCGAGGTTCCCGCGCCAACGTCCGTGGCGAGCCCCACGCGCACGGGCCTGGCGGGCTTGACGGCAGTCTCGAGGCCGAACAACCCGCTGCCCAGGAACATGTTCGAAGTGGGGCAGTGGGCAATGGCGGTGCCGCTCTCCGACAGCCGCGCCAGCTCGCTCTCGGTGAGGTGGATGCCGTGGCCATAAATGGCGCGCGGCCCGAGCTGTCCGTAGTGCGCGTACACGTCCAGGTAGTCGCGGCGCTCGGGAAAGAGCTCGCGGGCCCACGCCACTTCGCGCCGATTCTCGGACACATGTGATTGCAGGTAGGTGCCCGGATGTTCCTTCCACAACGCGCCCGCCAGTTCCATCTGTTCGGGCGTGCTCGAGGGCGCGAAACGTGGCGTGATGGCGTACAGGGCGCGCTCCCTGCCATGCCAGCGTTCGATCAGTGCCTTCGATTCGTCGTATCCGCGCTGGGCGGTGTCGCGCAGCATCTCCGGGGCATTGCGATCCATGAGGCACTTGCCGGCGATGCAGCGCATGCCGCGTTGTGCTGCCGCCGCGAAGAACGCGTCGACGGAATGCGGATGCACCGTGCAGAAGCTGGCGACCGTGGTGGTGCCGTTGCGCAGGCATTCGTCGAGGAACAGTTCCGCCACGCGGCGTGCATGGTCGGGATCGGCGAAGCGCTGTTCGGCGACGAAGGTGTATTTCTCGAGCCAGTCGAGCAACTGCTCGCCGTAGGCGCCGACGATCTGCAGCTGGGGATAGTGGACGTGGCAGTCGATGAAGCCGGGCAGGATCAGCCTGTCCCGGCCGTACTCCTCGATGACGGTCGACGGCGGTAGTTTGGGCCGAACCTCTGCCGCCGGGCCGAAGTGGAGGATACGGCCGCCGTCGAAAGCGGTGATGGCGTCGCTTTCGTGGCGTATCGCGGCCGATCCGTCTGCGAGCGCATCACCAGTGAAGGTGAGGGCGGCGCCCCGGATCGCGTGGGTGACATCAGGCATTTCGAGCGGAGTCTGCCACACCGCCCGGACCCGGCTTGCCTGGGTTCAACAGCTCGTCGAGCGCGCGCGTCACGGTGTCGGGATCCACCGGTTTGGTCAGGTGTTCGTTGAAACCCGCGGCCCTGGCCGCTTGTTTGTCCTGCTCCTGCCCCCAGCCCGTGAGCGCGATGAGCACGGCGTTGCGTCCCCAGGCTTCGAGCCGCATGCGGCGCGCGACTTCATGGCCGCTCATGCCGGGCATGCCGATGTCGATGATGGCGGCGCGCGGACGCTCGCGTTCAGCCAGTGCCAGCGCCTCGATGCCATTGAACGCGACACAGACCTCGTAGCCCGCGAATCTCAACACCATGCCCAGCGATTCGGCGGCGTCGCGATTGTCGTCCGCCACCAGTACACGGCACCGCTGCAGGGACGGGGAATTCGCGGCGCCATCGGATTGAACAGGCGCAAGGCTGGCCCTGGGTGCCAGCACCTTGTGAGGAAGGTGCACGATGAACTCGCTGCCACGGCCCAGTCCTTCGCTGTGTACCGACACACGACCGCCATGCAGCGCGACCAGGCCCTTGACCAGCGCGAGGCCAATCCCCAGCCCGCCTTCGGCGCGGTCGATGGCCGAGTTCACCTGCGAGAACATCGTGAACAAGCCGGGCATGGATTCGCGCGTGAGCCCGATGCCGCTGTCGCGAATGGCGATGACCAGCTCGGCGTTGGCGATGCGCGCCGTGAGCGAGATCTGCCCCTCGGCGTCGGTGTACTTCGCCGCATTGGTGAGCAGGTTACCGATCACCTGCGAAAGGCGCAGCGGGTCGGCCTCGAGCTTCACGGTCTCCGCGGGCAGTTCGACGGTTAGCTTGTGCTGTTTGGCATCGAGCAGCGGGCGCGCGGTTTCCACCGCCACGCTGACCACGGACTTGAGATCGACGAAATCCTTCTTGAGCTCGAGCTGGCCGCGCGTGATGCGCGAGACATCCAGCAGGTCGTCGAGCAGCAGCGACATGCGATGCACCTGGCGCGCGATGACCTCGCGGCCCCATTTGCGCTGGCGCTCGTCGGCGGCGTCCGAATCGAGGATGCGCACGGCGTTGCGGATGGGTGCCAGCGGATTGCGCAGTTCGTGCGCGAGCGTGGCGAGGAATTCGTCCTTGCGGCGGTCGGCCTCCAGCAGCGCGCGTTCGGTGTTCTTCAGGCGGCTGATGTCGAGATTGATGCCGGCCCAGCGAGTGATGACTCCATCTTCATTGCGGATGGGCACACCCTGCGCCAATAACGCGTGGTACTTGCCGTCCACGCCCATGAACCGGTGCTCGCGGTACCACAGGGACCCTGTGCGCGCGCATTCCTTCCACGCCTTGAGCGTGTCTTCGATGTCGTCGGGATGCAGCGCCGAGGCCCAGCCATCGTTGGCCACCTGGTCCTGCGTGAGCCCGACGAGTTTGAGGAAGGAATCGCTGATGTAGATGAGACGGCCATCCGCGGCCGTGACCCACACGCCGTAGTTGATGGATTCGCCGATGGCGCGATACAGCTTCTCGCTGGTTTCGAGTGCGCGAGCATGCGACTGCACCTCGTCGAGCATCTTGTTGAAGGCGTCGATGACCACGCCCATCTCGTCGTCGGTGGTCTTCTCGGCGCGAAAGGAGTAGTCGCGCTGCTCGACGATCTTGCGCGCCACCTGCGCCATCGATTCCATGGGGCGACTGACCACGCGCTGCAGCCAGCTCGAGGCGAACAGCGCCGCCAGCAGGCCGATGATCATGACGGCGCCGAGGATGTTCAGGTAGGCGCGCACGCGCCCGCCGATGTCGTATTCGGCGCGCAGGTAGATAGTACCCAGGGTTTCACCTGCCTGGACCACGGGCCGAAGCATCAGCACGCGCTCGCCTTCGATGTACGGGCGGTCCAGCTCGAGATGGCGGGGCGGGCGGGGCGGGGGATCCGCGTGGCCAGGGCGCACGTATTGCGCGAACAGCGCACCATCCGGGGTATACAGGGCCGCGGCGGAGATGGAGTCGCGCGCCTGCAGCGAGCTCAAGTTGCGTGCAGCGCGTTCGTGGTCGTTGAACGACAACGCCGGTTGCACGGCGAACGCAACAATGCCAGCCTCCGTGCGCACGTCGTCAGCCCAGTTGGCCCGGCTGTCACGCAGATCGGTGAAGATCAGCGCGGCACCGGCCGCCGCGAGCGCGATCGTGGTGGTGCCCAGCATCACCAGCATGAGCTTGCCGGACAGGCTGCGGCGCGCGTCGCGGATCGACAACAAGGCCCGCCAGGGACGGTTGCCGGATTCGTGGCCTGTGCGACTCATGTCATGACTTCTTATAGGAAATCCCGCCCGCTGCAAGCGTCAATGTCCTACAAACGCCCTTTGTCCTACACGGTGAGACGCGGTCTGTCGTGGCTGGTGGTATTGGTCTTGGCCGTACCCCAGGCGATGGCGGCGCAGTTTTCGACCGACGCCGTGAAGGCGGCCTATCTGTATCGCTTCGCTTCCTACGTGGAGTGGCCGGCGGCTGCCAGCGGCGAGCAGGCTTTCGTCATCGGAGTGGTCGGCGGTGGGGACGTGGCCGTCCATCTGGAACACCTGACCACGAGCATGTCGGTGCGGGGCAAGCCGGTGCGCGTGCGTCGCGTGCGGACCGCCGAGGATCTCAAGGGGCTGCACATCCTCTACGTGGGGCCTAACGTGTTCCGCAGCATGCGGCCGTTGCGAATGCGCGCGGTCGAAAAACCCATCCTGCTGGTGACGGATTCCCCCGATGGCCTGGCCGGCGGCGGCGTCATCAATTTCGTGGAAGTGAATCGCAACCTGCGATTCGAGATTTCACTGGGCGCCGCCGATCGCAGCGGCTTGAAGATCGACTCCGCGTTGCTGTCGGTGGCGGCGCGCGTGCACGCGAGGATACCGCATTGAAAGTGAGCAACGTGATCCTCGGCGCGGCCCTGGTGGCCGGGTGTGGATGCCCGGCGCTCGCGCAGGACGCGCAAGGCGGCAATGGCATCGACCCGCTGGTCGAGCTTTCCCGCATGACCCTGGAGCAGTTGTCCCGGGTGGAGGTGACTTCGGTGACCAAGGCGTCGCAGAGCCTGTCCGCCGCGCCGGCGTCCATCTATGTGATCACCCGCGAGGAGTTGCTGCGCTCTGGCGTCCTCAGCATTCCGGAGGCATTGCGCCTCGCACCCAACATGCACGTGACGCAGCTCACGTCGTCCGACTACTCGATCGGGGCGCGCGGTTTCGCCGGCTCGCCCGACGCGCAGAACTTCTCCAATAAAATCCTCATCCTCATCGATGGACGCAGCGTGTATTCGCCGCTGTTCTCCGGCGTGGCGTACGACATGCAGGATGTGTTGATGGATGACGTCGAGCGCATCGAAGTCATTTCCGGACCCGGCGCCACGCTGTGGGGCGCGAATGCCATGAATGGCGTCATCAACATCATCACGCGCCACGCCGCGGATTCCACCGGGCTGCTGGCCCGCGTGGACGCCGGCGGCGAGGAAACGGCGGCGGCGCTGCGTTATGGCACGGCCACCTACGGCGGCGGCTGGCGCGCGTACGCCAAGTGGTTCGATCGCGGCGAGACTGAGTTCGCCGATGGCGCGGACGCCGGCAACGACTGGAACAAAGCCCAGATCGGATTCCGCGCGGATCACGCCACGGGCGCGCACGAGTTCACGGTGCAGGGCGACTACCAGGAGGCCACCCAGAACTTCCTCGGCAGTGATCAGGCCGATTTTTCGGGCGCCAACCTGCTGGGTAGATGGACGCACGACGGCCGCCGCGTGGACACGCGTGCGCAGGTGTACTTCGACCGGGTGGACCGCGGCAAGCCGCCCAGCGGCATTGCCTTCGACATCAACACCTGGGACATCGAGGTGCAGCAGTCCGCGCAGGTCGGCAGCCGCCACACGCTGATCTGGGGCATCGGCCGGCGTTCGCATGACTATCACACCCAGAACAACGTCCTCGCCTTCGCGCCGGATCACCGCAATTTGTTCTTCACGAATGTGTTCCTCCAGGACAGCATCGCGCTGAGCCCTGAGCTGACTCTCGCCGCCGGCGTGAAGTTCGAGGAAAATTTCTACTCCGGTTGGAGCCTGCTGCCCGACCTGCGGCTTTCCTGGGAGCCGAGCGATTCCACGCTGTTGTGGCTCGCAGGTTCGCGCGCCATCCGCGCCCCCACGCCCTTCGACGCCGATGTGCAGGAGTTCGTGGGCGGCACGCTTTTTCTGGAAGGCGACCGCGATTTCCAGCCGGAGGACCTGACGGCTTTCGAGCTGGGCGTGCGAGGCACGCCGAACGCCAATGTGTCGTTCTCCGCCAGCATGTTCTACAACGAATACGACGATCTGCGCAGCGTGGAACTGACCCCCGTGACTCTGCTGCCGCTGCGCTGGGGCAATCTCATGCGCGGTTCCGCGTATGGCGTCGAGGGATGGGCGAACATTCAGCTCAACGCCTGGTGGCGTTTGTCGCCGGGTTTCCGTTCGGTGCACAAGCGGCTGGAATTCAAACCGGGCTCGTCGCAACTGCTGCCGGGGCAGGCGGGCAACGATCCCTCCTCGAGTTACCAGCTCAAGTCTTCGATGGACTTCGGCAAGCTCACCGTTGATGCCATGTTACGGAAAATCGGCGCGCAGCCCGATCCGGCCCTGGATGCGTATACCGAGTTGTCCGCGCGCTTCGCTTGGCGAGTCAACGAAAAGATCGAATTCGCCATCAAGGGTTTCAATCTACTTGACGAAACACATCGGGAATACGCGGCTCCGCAGGGGCATGAAGTCCGGCGCAGCGTGCTGGCGGAAATCCGCTTCGCGCGCTGAAGTGAATTGGGACTTGGCTCACACCAGATCGAGGCGGATTGACGTGCGCCGTCGTCGCGCTTCCCTAGAATCGATGGCAGATGTCAGCGCCTCCAGTCGAACGACGAATCAGGACCGAACGGCGCCGCTCCGTCATCCGCGCGCTCTGGCATGGCAATTTCGCCCGGCGGCGTCACGCACCAAGACGAAGCACGGACCGCCCTGCGGCGCCGACGGATTGGTTTCATGCCCAGTGGCTGGCCATCGGCATCATGGTGCTGCTGCTCAGCTTCGCGGATGCGTTGCTCACGTTGACGCTGATCTCCCACGGCGCAGTCGAGGTCAATCCGCTCATGGATCCGCTCGTGCGAGGCTCAGGACACAGCTTTGCGTTCTGGAAGATCGGTCTTACGGCCGCAGGTGTCGTGGTCCTCACGCTGCTGGCTCGCCTGCGGATCTGGGGCCAGGGCGTCGGCAGCGTGTTGTATGTGGCGCTGGCCGGGTACGTGGTCCTGATCGCCTACGAGCTCTTTCTTTTACGTAACATACCCCTAGATTAGGCACTGATCGCCTTTCGGGGTGGGGCTGCTTCGGCTAACATACCGCCCCCTTTCCGCTCCAGGACCTTGAGTCCAAAGGTTTTTTCCTCGTATGGCCACAAGCCTTGGCGAGTTGCTGGCTTCCACGCCGCTGTCCGGCGGCAACGCACCTTACGTCGAAGCTCTTTATGAGCAGTTCCTCGCAGACCCCCAGTCCGTCGACGCCAAATGGCGCGAGTACTTTTCGAAGTTGCGCGATGGCGCGGCCGGCGAACAGATCCACTCCACGGTGATTGCCGGCGTGGCGGCGCGGGCGACGAAGCCGCGCCTGGCCGCGGGCTCCGGTCCCTCGCTCACCGCTGACGCGGCCGCGAAGCAGGGCGCCGTCTCGCGACTGGTCCAGATCTATGCCAATCGCGGTCATCTCATCGCCAAGCTCGATCCGCTGGGCATGCAACAGCGTCCGCGTCCGCGCGTGCTCGAGCTGTCGTATTTCGGCCTGAGCGAAGCCGATCTCGACACCGAATTCCTCACGGGCTCGCGGCCGGTCGAAGTCGCGGCCAAGCTCAAGCTGCGCGAAATCATCGCCCAGCTCGAGCACACCTATTGCGGCAGCATCGGCGCCGAGTTCGCGCATGTCTCCGACACCGAAGAGCGCCTGTGGCTGCAGGACCAGTTCCTGGTCGGCCGCCTCAAGGGCAAGGTCTCGGCGGAAGAACAGAAGAACATCCTCTGGCAGCTCTCGGCCGCGGAAGGCCTCGAGCGCTACCTGCACACCAAGTACGTCGGCCAGAAGCGTTTCTCGCTCGAAGG
>JACZCZ010099537.1_pt1 | contig 11962 bp, 26 predicted proteins | sample 8641811 | NCBI WGS metagenome assembly JACZCZ01 (sample SAMN15324610, study PRJNA640507) | soil metagenome | isolation source: intercropping peanut in the first line | place: China: Luxin town, Laibin City, Guangxi Province | collected 2019-07-25 | depth 10cm m | reverse complement strand
TCGCGCGTGTCGGCTCGCGTTCGCACAAATCAGCCGCAGCTAACAACTTTTCCTGCGATGCCGAACCTTTCTTGTACAATGACGCGGCGGCACGAAGCGCATTCGGCACGCAAGTCTTGATGGCAAGAGTCGCGACACGCTTTGCGAATTCCTTGTCGTCCAGCACGTCGCGACTGCCGAGCTGGGCAACAGCAAGACGGCGCAGGCCCTTGGCTCTGGCCGCATTGGATGACCAGCGCGCATCGTTCAGCTTGATCTTGAGCGAGCGCAGGGCGCGAGAGACGCAGGGCGGATTGTCGCCGTGGGGCAGGCCCATCGCGAAACATACCGCTGCTTCGACGCACATCTGCCCGGGCACGGGGTTGCCGACGCCATTGACGAGACCCGCGTCCACGATCTCGAGGACTTTCTTGGCAATCGGCGCGTAGTTAACTTCGCTCATGTCTTCATCCCTCCCCATCGCTGGGGGAATGTGGGGGTGGTTAGGCGGCTTCTTGAGCAGCGATGCGCTCTAACTGCTTGAGAACGGCCTGATGGAAGCCGTGGGCGAATGAGCCAGGGGTATTCCAGTTGCGGGCCTGGATCGTCACGCGGCGCGCTTCTTGAACACCCAAGTCGCGGGCCAGCGTTCTGGCGTGCTGTTCGTAAACTGACTCGCTCACGTTTCGCTCCCTTGTCCCATCAGCACAGCGCTGACAGAGGACTGTGTGGTGGTTGGTTAGGCGCAGTAATCGCGCTTCAACTGCTCCAGTCCGTCCAGCACGTTGCTGACCACGTACTGAGGCTGCTTCGAGCTGTGAGAGACGAGGACGACGATTGCGCGGCGGTTCAGTCCGCTTTTCTTGAGCGCGGTCGCTGCCACATTGATGTCCAAGATCGCCTTGGCAAGGACCGTCTTTTCGACGGGAGCCTCCGGGTCCTGCACGATCTGCACTTGTTTCTTCGCCACTTCGCTCTCCCGTTCTTCTCAGCACGGCGCTGAGGGTGTGGGAGAGAACATAGCAAGGATAATTTGCAGGCGCAAGGATTATTTGCGACAGGGGGCAAAAGCAACCCGGGCAGATGCCCAGAATCGTCAAATCAACTGGTATTTACTGCTTGCGGAACCAGCCGCGAGCCCAGCCGATCCTGGCGAGCACGTAGGCGATTAGGGTCAGCAGCGACAGCGACAGGAAGATGGCGGACGGGGTCTGGTATTGGCCCGAACGAGAGCCCACAGGACCGGCGATGATGACTAGGGCGGCCCACCAGCCTAGGGCGTATCTGACTGGCATAGGGGCCTTCTGTTGGTCTTTCATCGCATTCTCCCCCCGGGGAAATGTAGGACGATTCCCTCGCCCTTACAGGAAACTCTATTTTGGTGCACGAAGCTAGGCCGCCCCTTTTGCACGACGCTGAAGGGGCCTCCCGGACTGCAAAGCCTCTGTTCTGGCACCAGCTGCGGCGCTTTGAATCTCGAGTCTGGCTGTCCTTATCTCTTTTTCCGTGAGTTCCCTGGCGGGGCCCATGCCCAGCAGGTAATTCGGGTCCATCCGAAGGAGGTTGCACAGGCGCGGTATTTCGCTGAATGGTGGGAAGTTCTCGCCACGTTCCCAAAACTGAACCTTTTGGCGCGTTCCTCCGAACGCCAGACCGAGGTCTGTGACAGAGACGCCAAGGAGTTCGCGCTGCATACGGATGCGCGCTCCTATAGCCCGGTCCCAGCCGGTGACTTCGCGTTTCTTGCCTCCCACGAATCGAGCATAGGCAAATGAATTTTGCGTATCAGCGCAAGATATCTTTGCACCGCAAGGAATCTTTGCTATAAGGGCGTTGTCAACGATCACAGGACCACCCATGACCGGCGTTCAGAAACTGCTCAAGAACCGCACCGCTAGCGAAATTGCAGCGGCGCTCACCAGTGAAGACCGCAAGTGCAATCGACAGCTTGTCGAGTATTGGGCTGAGCAGGGCTACGTAACCCCGAAGTGGGCTCCCGTCGTAAATGTCAAGTTTGGCATCCCGCTTCACGAACTGAATCCGTCTATCTACCCCGAATCTCTGTCGTAACAGATTCGGCTTGTTTTCCGGCTGATTCCGTCTAACAAGGTTGGCATAACGTAGATGGCGACACCACTCAAAGACTTCCGCCTCGGCATTCCTGAGCAGGTAGACGCCGCGCTTGACGCGCAGGCCGCCGCCTTCGGCAAGGACAAGGCCGCTGTCGCGCGTGACGTGCTTATTGAGTGGGCTCGGATCAAACATCGTGAGCACACGTTATACGGACGCCGCCTAGCCTCAAACGGAATGCAGCTGGACTTAGCTGGAATCGACACGGAAGACGATGGAGGCAGACGGAAGTGAGACCCACGTCACCTTCTGCCACGGCCTGCGGGCCTTTTTTTAGGGCCCGAGCTTCTTTTGTAGGCGAAACCACTACCCGCGTTTCGTTCGCGTCCGTCAGCGCAAGCCCTTTTTCCCACGACATGAGGGGGAGAGCGTGAGATTTCGTAAAGGCGATTTGTGCGTGATCGTGAACACCGCACAGCCACCGAAGTATGCCGGCATGGAATGCACGGTCGTCGGAGACGAGGACTGGTTTTATAGCGACCTGAATAAAGGGCCGGCGTTCGGCTACGAAATTGAGTTGTCAAATGGAATTGCGGCATACGCGGAGACGAGCGCACTCAGATTGCGCAAGCCGCCGTCCTATTTCCTCGGCACTCCCATGCATCTCACATCCGAGGACCATGGGGAGGTGGGGGTGTGAGAGTCCTGGTCGCTTGTGAATTTTCTGGAGTGGTGCGAGACGCGTTTCGCGCACGTGGTCATGAAGCGTGGAGCTGCGATCTTTTGCCCTGCGAAAAGGGGCCGATGTTTCACTTCCAGCAGGATGTGATGTCGATCCTCGACGATCCTCGTGTCGGGATTTTCGATCTGATGATCGCCCACCCTCCCTGCACCCATCTATCCGTCTCAGGAGCCCGTTGGTTCCGCAAGAAGACGATTGAGCAGCTGGAGGCCCTGGCCTTCGTCAAGGCGCTGATGGCAGCTCCTATCAAGCGCATCGCCATCGAAAATCCGGTGTCGATCATCTCGAGCCGCATCCGCAAGCCAGACCAGATCATCCAGCCATTCAACTTCGGCGATCCGTTCCGCAAGACAACCTGTCTGTGGCTCAAGAACCTGCCGAAGCTCAAGTATACCAGCAATCTAACTACTGGTGAGCAGAAGTGCTGGAAAGAGCCTCCGTCCCCTGATCGATGGAAGGCGAGATCAAGGACCTATCCTGGTTTTGCCGAGGCGATGGCCGATCAATGGGGCTCGCTTGATGTCCAGGAGGCCGCATGACCGCCTTCGAGATCCGCTGCGCCTTTCTAATCGGCTTCATCGTTGGATTGGTGGCCGGACTTATCGCGGGGGCTGTATGAGCGCCCATCTAATCGATGAAGCAGAGACAGCGGGCCTCGCGATGAAGGTTTGCGAACAATGAAATTAGAGGCACTGGATCACCCGAAGACCCTGGATCTCGCGTCACGTCTGAACGTCGAGCTTCCCACGGTCATTGGGCATCTCGAGCTTCTGTGGGCCTTTGCGGGCAAGAAAGCGCCGCAAGGGAATATTGGCAAGTGGCCAGATGGGGCCATTGCCAGAGCTTGCTATTGGATGGGCCAGCCAGACTTTTTCGTCGGGGCCCTTTGCGATTCCGGGTTCGTTGATAGAGATGCAGCCTCTCGGCTCGTCATTCACGACTGGCAGGAACACGCTCCAAGGTGGGTGAAATTGAAGCTTACAAACCTTGGGTTGGGCTTCATTGAGTCTATAGGGCCGACATCAGAGCACCCTATAGAGCCCGCTATAACAAGCCTTGTAAGACCGCCTATAGAAAGCACTTCTAAGGGAAGTGAAGACAAGCCAAGGGAAGGGAAGGGAGAGAGGCGCGTGACCGCGCCCCGACTCGCCACGCGAATTCCCGATGACTTCTCGCTGACCGAAGACCGCAGAGCCATCGCCGCAGCGGAGCGCGTAGACCCTGACCGCACGTTCGCGAAGTTCCGCGACCACTGGTTAGCAGCGAGCGGATCGGCGGGCCGCAAGGCCGATTGGGAAGCGACCTGGCGCAACTGGTGCCGACGCGAAGCGGACAACCGCAAGCCGCAGAAAAACGGCTCTGCCTCCATCACCGACCGAATTTCCTGGCGACCAACGGAATAGCCCATGGATCACCAACGTGACTTTGAACCGTTCAAGCGTCTCGTCTCGCGATTGTGCGTGACCTTCGACAAGTTTGCGAGCGAAGAACTTATCGAGTCTTGGTGGAAGGCGCTGCGAACCGAGCCATTCAAGAACATAGAGCGGAACGTGGATGCTTTCATCGCTCGAGCGGACGACAAGACGAAGTTTCCCAAGCCCGGGTTGTTTGCTGGATTTGCTGGAGAGGATCTGCGCGATTCGCGATACGGCGAGCAGAACATGCGTCATTGGCGCTCGTTCATCTTCAGCCATCCAGAGACCGGGCCGATTCGTTTGAAGCTCGCACAAGCGGCACGTCTTCTGGCTTCTACACAAGAGCACCTTCCGGCGTATGCCGAGGCGCAGGCTGAGTATCTCGCACTCGAAAAGTTGTTAGGCGATAACGGCCGATTTTCGGCGGATCGCTAAGGGAAATGTTGGGAGCGAACAAATGAGGCGCAAATGGCCGCTGGCAGTTGCATGCACACATCCCGGATGCGCCGACGTTGCGCGTTACGAGTACGACACGAGGCGCGATCTAGAAACTTCATGGGAGTTGAAAAACCGCACTTCGCGAAAGTGCAGCAGGCACTCGGATCTATCCCGCGTTCTGACCATGGAGAACCTGCGCACCGAATGGACATCGGAGCCGAATCGACAGGAGACGTACGGCCGATACATGGGCAGCAACGGCGTGCTCATCGGACATGGCTACTACATGGAGGCGAAGGAATTTCCGGTTGGAACGCGGTTAAAGATCACATGCGAGGTGCTGCTGCCATGACCATCCGCACCAACCAAAAGACCGAGATCCTCCGCTATCTAGCCGGAGGCGGAACACTGACCGTTCTTGAGGCCATCGAGAAGTTCGGCTGTTACGCGCTCTCGCAACGATGCGGGGAGCTACGCAAGGAGCGGTGGCCAGTGGTGAGCGAGATGATCGACACACCATCAGGAAAGCGCGTGGCTCGCTACTCGCTCCCGAAGGCGATGCAGTCATGAAACCCATCTGCACATCCTGCCGCCGCGAATTGCGCTGGCAATCGATCAAGTTGAGTCTGGACAGATGCCGTCAGTGTCGTTTGAAGGACAAGAGAGCGGCGCATTTCGCAGCACAGAAATCCGTGGGCCAGATAGTTGGCCGTGAGTTATGGCGCGCTTTTTACCACCGGGGAGAAGTGAGATGAGCGAGTACAAGAGCTACAAGCGAAAAGGCCAGATCGAGGCGAGGCCATGGACGAACGATGATGCGTCTGCTCTGGCAAAAGGCCCAATCCACATATCCGTTAGTGCCGCTGATCGCATGGCCGCATACATGCAGCCTGCCATCGGCATGGTCGCCCGCAATCCCGACAACCACGATGACCAGTGGTACATCGCGCCTGACTACTTCGCCAAGCATTACGAATCAGCATGACCCCCATCATCGCCTACACCATCAGCATTGTGTTTGTAGCTTTGCTCATATGGGATTTGTGTGTGGAGGGGAGGCCGTGAGTGAGAAAGGCGCAAAACACTGGTGGCATCAGTTTTTGTATGGGCTGGCATTCGCCCTTGGAAGTCTTTGGGCTAGCTCATACCTCAAGACGATTGCCCCGGACTGGACGCGAGTTCCGATCAATGTGACTGCCGCTGTTTGTTTTCTGCTGGGGCTAGCCAGCGCCTTAGGCTCGCTAATCCTCATGTGTGAAGCTGGGAAGAAAAACCCATGACCCGCTACGCCGCCAACAAGTTCGGCAACGTGAAAACGAACGGCTACCACTCCAAGCGAGAAGCCAAGCGTGCTGCCGAGCTGAAGGCGCTTCAGCTTGCTGGGGAGATTAACGTGCTCATGCAGCAGTACGAATTCACGCTAATCCCCGCTCAGTACAAGGATGGCAAGTGTATCGAGCGAGCCTGCAAGTACATCGCGGATTTCGTTTACGAGGATTCAGAAGGCCGCAGGATCGTCGAGGACGTTAAGGGAATGAAGACGCCAGCTTACATCATCAAGCGAAAATTGCTTCTCTACGTTCACGGCATTCAGGTGCGCGAAGTATGAGTGCTCGTATCACGTTTGGGGGTGGGGGATGAACAGACTAATTCCCACCGACGTTTTGCAATCGGATCTTGAGGATTTCGGGTTTTCGTTTCCTGAAGGATTCAAGTGGGCAACAGAGATGTCACGAGAGGAGTTGCTGAGCGTCATCAAGTTCTTGCGCGAGGACCGAGAACACCAAAGACGAGCATTCAACGAGATGTCGCAAATGCTGGAGGTGTTCCGATGAGCCGCCGTCCAGCTCTCACAGATGCGCAAATCGACGCCGCTGTCGCTTGGTACGAGGATTACCAGCGAGTTGGCACGATCAAGGCGAAGGCGCGCGAGTTCGGCGTCGATGACGAAACCCTTCTGGACTCGATCCGTCGAAGGAGAGGCGAGATCACGCGCCCGCTCAAGAGAAAGCTGGATATTGATTCGGAGGTAGATCGCATTTTGAGCGACATTTCACGTGGAACAGGAGAGACGACTTGATAGACCTTCAGTGGATTCGCATCCAGCTTTACCAGTGGGGCCTCAGGAACCGCGCTCGCGGAATCGGCTATCCAACAATGTCAGCCACGGAAAAGGCCCGTGTAGGGCGCGGTGGTGTGTTCAGCGAGCCAGAACTTCCGCCAGACTTGGAAGAGATCGACGCTGCCGTGCGCCAACTCGACAGCGACAACAAAGCGATCATCTCGGAGTGCTACACGCACTACGGGACTCACGAAGAACACATGGCGAGACTTCGCATGGCGCGAGCTACCTACTTCCGCAAAAAGAATCTCGCAGAAAAGCGGGTTTACATCTTGTTGTCGGCGTGAGACTACTTTCGTAGCATCCGTGCTGCGCTGACTTATTGTCGCCGCGACTCCCACCAGCGCTGAGACCGCGCTGCACTTTCAGGCCTGCCCCCGCAGGCCTTTTCTTTTGGTGACCCATGGCATCGTTCGTAAAGTACAACGCTTTCGTCGAAAAGCTGGCCGAGAAGGTCTACAACCTTGGTTCTGACACGCTCGTTGTGGCGCTCAGTAACTCAACGCCAACCTCTGCAACGGCAGTGCTTTCCGATGTCTCACAGATCACGTACACCAATCTCTCAAGCCGCACGCTTACAGTGTCTTCCAGTTCCCAAACGAGCGGAACCTACTCACTGGTGTTACAGGATCTGGTGTTAACCTCATCCGGCGGAACCACGGGACCATTCCGATATGCGGTGATTTACGACGACACGGCAGCCTCCGATGACCTGATCGGGTATTACGACTACGGGTCATCGATCACGCTCCAAGACGGGGAGACTTTCACCCTGAACTTTGGAAGCAGCGTTCTAACGCTCGCGTAACTATGGCTGTTCTTTCCGACACAGACCGGGCAGAACTCTGGGCCGAGTTCATGCGCAGTCCACAACACATGTTCAACGGCGCTGGATCGATCACGAAAGCACAGCTACGAGCTGCTATCGATGCGGCTGACGACTGGGCTGATGCGAATGCCTCGGCCTACAACACGGCTATTCCCCAGCCTGCCCGTAGCGCGCTGTCATCCAAGCAGAAAGCTGCAATCCTGATGTTCGTGATTGATCGGCGCTGGACGGTGCTCTGATGGCCAGAACGGTTGCCTTTCTTTCCCCTGCGGGAGCGGAGACCAAAACGACGACTTTTCCTGCTCCGGGTAGAAGCTCAGACGCTTCCGGCGCTCGTCCGTATCTCGCATTTGATGCAGCAACGGATGAGGCGGCTTACTGGACGCTCGCTATCCCTCAAGGGTACACGAGCCCGCTCACGGCAGTTATCAGTTACGCAATGGCCTCAGCGACCACTAATGCGGTTGTGTGGGATGTGACGGTAGAAGCCATTACGTCCGCGGATTCGATGGATACGGACAATACCGAATCGCTGGATACGGCCAATACCGCAAGCGCCGATACGGTTCCAGGCACTGCCGGCCATCTCAAGCAAGTAACAGTTACCCTCACCAACGGTGACAGTGCGGCGGCTGCTGACTATGTGCGTATTCGTATCAGGCGCGTTGGATCAAGCGGGTCTGACACGGCGACCGGAGACGCTTATTTCTTCGGCTGTGAGCTGCGAGACGCTACGTAAGGCCATTACATGGCCGTCGTAGTTAACAGTGACGCTAGCGCATTCAAACGCAGTGCTAACGCACCAGGGCAAACGTCCTATTCGATATGGGGATGGTTTTACTTTACGAGCGTTACCCCGGCGAGATTTTGGGGGCCGCTCGGCATCTATGCCGGATCTGATGGCGCGCCGACAGGCAGCACGCAGTTTCACCAGATCACGTCCGCATCCTCAGGATCGGCGAACATCGAACTGGGATACGACGGGCCGGCGGGGTTCGTCGGAGTCTCGCTGCATACGGCGAGCGCGAACACCTGGTATTTCTACGCGCTCACGTGCTCGGCCCTTACCTCGGGGAGCCTGAAGGCCTATGTGCGGGCCATCACGGCCAATTCGTTCACGACAGCAACGAACAGCAGTACTTCTGACACTTGGACACCTGCCAGAGTCGAATGGGGGCGAGACACTTTCTCTGGCGACTACATTGACGGTCGTATCCACGCTTGCGGCATGGCGGATGTCGCGTTGTCGGACGAGGAATTGCTTGAGCTTTCGTACTTCCACGAGCCACAGCTCGATGGAATACGAAGCCTCAACGTGTTCTATCCGTGCATCGAGAGCACGAATAGCAACGCAACGATTGATCGGTCAGGTAATGGGCGGAACGCCACAGCGACAGTTGGGGCATTAGCCGACTCACCGCCGCTTCTGTGGAAGGCGATAGGGCCGCAGATTGTTTTGCCTACCGCTGCAAGTGGCGCGGCATATACACTCGATGCCGATAGCGGCTCGTTCGTTCTTACCGGCACAGATGCCGGATTGCTGGCTGATCGCCAGATCATTGCAGGCTCCGGTAGTTTCACGCTCACCGGAACCGATGCAACACTCCAGCATGGGTATACGCTGGATGCAGATTCTGCGAGTTTCGTTCTCACGGGAACGGATGCAGCACTAGAACGAACGAGAGTTCTGACCGCAGAGTCAGGAACATTTACCCTCACTGGAACGGCCGCAGGATTGCTCGCAGATCGCACGTTAAGTGCGGATAGCGGCAGTTTTTCTTACACAGGGGCTGCGGCAGGGCTTCTCGCGGATCGGCTATTAGGAGCCGATAGTGGCGCATACACGCTCACTGGAGCAGACGTATCGCTCGAATACACGCCGAACGAAGGCGCGTATGTGCTGGACGCGGAGAGTGCGACATTCGTGCTTTCTGGCACGGATGCGGCTCTCGAATACGGCGCTAACCAGATCATCACAGATACGACAGGTGGCTGGGCCAGCTTCCTTCGCTACGAACAAGACAGAGAGCGCAGACGCCGCAAGCGTCGCGAGATGGAAGAAGCCGAAGAGGCGATCAAGGAGATCGCCGAACCGGTAACCAGAGAGATCGCGCAGATCCTGCACAAGCAGGAACGACAAGACGAGCGAAAAGCTGACCTTGAACGCTTAAGGGCGCTGGTCAACGAGTTCCCGAAGGACTTACCACCCAGAGTCACAAGCGCCATTGAACGCGCACAGACCCGGCAAACGATCTCGGCATTGATGAACTTGGACAGAGAGTTGCGACGCTATCTCGAGGATGAGGAAGTCGCGGTAATGATGCTGCTACTCAACGACTGAACATGATTGACCAAATCGTCTTCTTCCAACGCAAGGACCATATCCGCGAGTCCTCGCAACACACGATTGACGTGAAGTTCAAGCAGAGATCGGACGCATCCTTACAGGTCCCAACCAACATTGCCTACCGAATCGATGACCTCACTTCTGGCGTGGCCGTGCTTGACTGGACATCCGTCTCAGCGGACGACGAGATCACGCTCACAATCACGCCCACCCAAAACGCGATGCAGGATCAATGCAATGCGACCGAAATGCGGCAAGTGGTCGTGGCGGCTAATCGCGGACTCGCAACTCAGCACATAGATTCAGTGAGTTACGAGATAGAGAACCTTCGTGGTGTTTCGTAAGTCAATCAAGGATTTGTAGTTCGTGTCGAACATTGGCGGACAACCCGGTAACAAGAACGCCAAGAAGGCGAAGATTTGGGCTGACGCCGTAAGGCGAGCTATTGCCAGAAAGGCCAATGGTGACTTGAGCGGCGGGCTGGACAGGCTTGCAGACAAGCTCGTGGACGCTGCTGATGCAGGCGAGCAATGGGCAGTGCTTGAACTGGGAAATCGACTTGACGGCAAGCCGGCACAAGCAATCATTGGCGGCGATGCGGACGATCCAGCCATTTCGATTGCTGCCCGCATCGAGCTTGTGAGTCTCGATGACGACGGTTCAGGTAAAGCTCCCAAATAAGCTAATTCCGCTGTTTATCGGCCCTGCTGATGTCAGGGCAGCACACGGCGGACGAGGTTCAGCCAAGACGCGCAGCTTCGCCAAGATGGCTGCTGTCCGTGGCTACATGTATGGCAACCAGGGCATACGCGGGATCATCCTGTGCGCTCGCCAGTACATGAACTCGCTGGACGATTCCTCGCTGGAGGAAGTCAAGCGAGCGATTGAGGACGAGCCGTTTCTAGCCGACTACTACGATGTTGGCGAGAAGTACATCAAGAGCCGTGATGGCATGGTGTCCTTCGCGTTTGCTGGCTTGGATCGCAGCATTGCGAGCATCAAGTCGAAAGGTCGCATCCTTCTGTGCTGGGTGGATGAGGCAGAGCCAGTTACCAAAGAGGCCTGGTCCACGCTGATCCCAACTCTCCGCGAGGAAGGCGATGACTGGAACGCCGAACTTTGGGTGACATGGAATCCGAAGAGCAAGAAGTCGGCTTGTGAGGATCGGTTCAGGTACGCAAACGATCCTTTGATCCGGTGCGTGGAAATGAACTGGCGAGATAACCCACGGTTTCCCGCCAAGCTCGAGCGAGAGCGGCAACGCGATCTTACAGAGCGACCAGAGCAGTACGACCACATCTGGGAAGGTGATTACGTGAAGGTCATTGAAGGCGCGTACTTCGCGGCGAATCTGACCAAGGCTCGCTCTGAAAAGCGCATCGGCAAGGTAGTTGCAGACCCATTGCTGATCCACCGGCTGTTCGCGGACATCGGCGGAACAGGGGCAAGGTCCGATGCGTTCGTGTTCTGGGACATGCAGTTTGTCGGGCGTGAGATTCGCTGTCTGGACCATTACGAGGTTGTAGGCCAGCCGATTGGCGCGCATCTCGACTGGTTACGTGCTCGAAACCTGACGCCAGGACGGGCGCAGATATGGCTTCCCCATGATGGTGAGCATGGCGACAAGGTATTCGCGGTGTCTTATGAATCAGCGTTCAAAGCAGCAGGGTATGACGTGCAAGTAGTTCCGAATCAGGGCAGGGGTGCGGCTTCACAGCGCATCGAGGCTGCCCGTCGTCATTTCCCTGCCTACTGGTTCAACGAGGAAACGTGCCAGGCAGGCATTGATGCTTTGGGCTGGTATCACGAGAAGCGCGACGATGAACGCAAGGTGGGCTTAGGGCCTGAGCATGACTGGGCTAGTCACAGTGCGGACGCTTTCGGCATGTCGGCTGTCGTTGCAGAGCAGATATTCAACGAGAACACGCGCACTCCTGTCGATCCGTTCCGGCACTTCCGTAGAGCGGGCTAATGGCGAAGAAAAAGCCCACGAATCAGGCCGAAGACAAGCCTGAGGACG
>JACZCZ010009384.1_pt1 | contig 11983 bp, 17 predicted proteins | sample 8641811 | NCBI WGS metagenome assembly JACZCZ01 (sample SAMN15324610, study PRJNA640507) | soil metagenome | isolation source: intercropping peanut in the first line | place: China: Luxin town, Laibin City, Guangxi Province | collected 2019-07-25 | depth 10cm m | reverse complement strand
CAGGGGATAGGCATGTGCTAAGGGACCAAATCGACGCCATCGGCGTTGGCGTTGGCAAGGTGAGCGCCTACGGTGGCGGGGCCAGTGCGCTGGTATTCGGCCTGTCCGCGAGCGAGTTCGCAGCCGTCGTCGGCGCGATTGTGGGCGTGGCGGGCTGGCTGACGCAGGTGTTCTTCAACCGTCGGCGTGATCGCCGGGAGCGGCTGGAATCGGAAGCGCGGGAGCGCCGGGAGCAGGCGAAGTTCGAGTTGGAACTGCGCCGCTACGGGGGCACGGATTGAAAGGGAAGGTCGCGGCAGGCGGTGGCGCGCTGATCCTGCTGATCGCCGCTTTCGTGGCCCCGTGGGAGGGCCTGGAGCTGCGGCCGTACCGCGACATTGTTGGCGTGCTGACGTGGTGCTACGGCGAGACGCGAGGCACCCCGAAGGCTGAATACACGAAGGCCGAGTGCGACGCACTGCTGGCCGAGGGCATCGGGCAATTCCACGCCGAGATGCGCCGCTGCATCCACAAGCCGCTGACCGAGGGCCAATGGGTGGCGGTCACGAGTTGGGCGTTCAACGTCGGCCCACGCGCGGCCTGCAACTCCACGCTGGTCCGGCAGATCAACGCAGGCGCCCCGGCTTCGGTCTGGTGCGGCCAGTTGCTGCGCTGGAACCGTGCGGGCGGAAGGGTTGTACGTGGGCTGACCAACCGCCGAAAGGCGGAATACGAGGTGTGCGTAGCGTGACCTTCGACCTGTACCACGGCGACTGCCTAGAAGTGATGGCGGGGCTGCCGGATGCGAGCGTCGATATGATCCTGTGCGATCTGCCCTACGGCACGACGGCCTGCAAGTGGGACACGGTGATCCCGTTTGAGCCGCTATGGGCGCAGTACCGCAGGATTGCGAAGCGCAACGCGGCCATTGTGTTGACGGCTAGCCAGCCGTTCACGACGGCGCTGATCGCCAGCAATATGGGGGAGTTCAAGTACGAGCTTGTGTGGGAGAAGTCAAAAGCCACTGGTCACGCCCTTTGCAAAGTTCGCCCGATGAAGGCGCACGAGAACGTTCTGATCTTTTGCCGAGAGCGAGAGACTTACAACCCCCAAAAGACTGCTGGCAAGCCATACAAGCAGCGCCTTGGTGTAGCGGAGTCTGTGGAGTTTTCCACCGGAACTCACAGAAACGACAACGTGACTGGTGATCGGTTCCCGCGTTCGGTCCTTTACTTCAAGACGGCAGAGAGTGAAGGCCGGTCAGTCCACCCCACACAAAAGCCCGTCGCCCTTATGGAGTACATGATCCGCACCTACACCCAAGAGGGCGAAACGGTGCTGGACAACTGCATGGGGTCGGGCACCACGGGAGTGGCCTGCGCGAACACGGGCCGCCGCTTCATCGGGATCGAGCGGGACGACAAATATTTCGCCATCGCATCCGGGCGGATCGCGGCGGCTCAAAAGGCGGCCGCATGATCGACCTACAGAATCCAAAGGTCCGCAAGGCGCTGGGCTGGGCACTGGCGGGCATCGTCGTGCTGGGCGTGACCGGCGTGCTGGCGGGCGACCAGATCGTGCAACTGCTGGGCGTGCTGTTCGGCGCTGCGTTCGGAGGCTGACGTGATCGAGTTCGCATTGGGCGCCATCGCAGCGTCCGCCCTGTACACCTTCTTCCCCGCGCTGGCGGTCGTGCCCTCGGGCTGGCTGCGTGCTGCGTGGGCGTGGATTCAGAGCCGCAAGCCGGACGATACGGACGAGGCCGGCGCGTGAAGTATCAGCGCGGCTACTACATGGTCGGGCCGAGTACGGGCGAGCTTGTCGGCTGCTTGGGAATAGCGGCGGCGGCGCTGATCGGGCTGGGTGTGTTCATAGGTTGGCTAGCGCCCAAGGTGTGGGAGTTGGTCAGGCCGATCCTGCACGCGCTGACCGCATGACCCGCAAGCTCGCCCTCCTGCTGGCGCTCACGCTGGCAGGGTGTGGTGGTTGCGTGTCGATCCCAACCCACGACCACCTACGCAGCGCGAATCACCGCCTGACGGTGGAGAACGGAATTTGCAGCGGCACGGCCGTTGGGCCTGACCTGCTGGTGACGGCGCAGCACTGCGGCAAGGTGCTGGCGGTCGGTGACGTGAAGGTCGAGGCCGAGGTGGTCGAGCAGGGCAAGCGGGATTTCGTCCTGCTGCGGATCAAGGGGCTGGCCTTCAAGCACTACGCGCAGCGCGGCCCGCTGCCCAAGCAGGGCGACCGGGTGCGTTGGTTCGGCAACCCGGCTGGGGAATACGACATTTACCGCGAGGGCTACGTGTCCCGAGTGGACGCGGACGCCATCGTGATCGCTGCCCAAATCTGCAAGGGCGATTCGGGCGCCGGGATCTTGAACGATCGGGGCGAGGTGGTCGGGATCGTCTCGGCCATGACCGCTCCGATGCACTGCCAATTCGCACTGAGCTTCCCATGACCTATCTGTTGGCACGGTATTGGCCGCACATCCTGATCGTCGTGTTTTACACGGCCATCGTGGGCGTGCTGGGCCATGCAGTGGGCGATTGGCAGGGCGACAGGCGGGCGAACAAGGCAGAGCTGGCGCTGGCCCATGTACAGCGAGACGCGGCGCAGCAGGTGGCGGTGGCTGAGGCCAAGGCGCGGCAGGTTGAGCAGGACAGGGCAGAAGCGGTCGCCCAAGTGGCCGACGCATACGAGAAGGGGAAGGCAGATGCGCAAGCCAAGGCTGATCGGGTTGTCGCTGACCTGCGCGCTGGCAATGTCCGGCTGCGCCAGCACTGGCAAGGGGCCATCGCCACCTGTGACGTGTCCCGCGATTCCGCCGCTGCCCTCGCAGCTGAGCGAGAGGCCGAACTACGAGCAGAGTCTGCGAGCCGAATTGTTCGAATCGGAGCCGAGGCAGACGCCAAGGTAAGGGCGCTCCAGGACGCATACGAAGCGCTGAGGCGCCCCGCCCCGTGAGCCATTGCGCCAAGTGCTTCGCCACTGGCCGGCTGTGGGAGTGGGTTGTCGCCCCATGCGTGAATGACCGGCAGGAGCTGGCCTTCTGGCTGTGCGACTCGTGCGACATCGCCCGTAACCGGGAAACCCTCCAGCTGCTGGGCGACCCGGACACGGACGCAAAGATCGCGGCATACGCAAGGCAGGTGCGCGGTGGCTGACCTGGACGAGATGGGCATGGATTGGGTCGATGCGTGCCAGCAGGCTGACAGCGTGGGCTTCTGCATTCGCACGACCGAGGACGGCAGCGTCCGGCTGATCGGGCTGCAACTGCCGCCGAGCCTGGTGGCGAACATGCTGCGGACCGCTGCGGCCGGGTACGAAGATCAGGTGCATGAGGGGAAGGTCAATTGATCGTGCAGCAGCCGCATCGCCTGTACCTGGGCGCCGACAACGTGGTCGCGATCTACCTGCGGGACGACGACGGCGCTCGGGACATGTCGGGCGCCGTATCCATCGTAGCGGCGGTCAAGCGATGGAATGGCTGCACGGTGGCAGAGATCGAGGCCACGGGCGAGGCATCTGGCCGCGTGGCATTCACGGTGACGCAGGAGCTTGGCGAGCAGCAGCTGGCCCCAGGCGCCTTTGCGTTGCAGATCGTGGCAGACGGCGAGGTGGTCGCCACTGGGATTCTGGAGGTAGTGGGGTGATTGGCAGGCCGACGGACTACTTGCCCGAATACTGCGAGCGGGTGGTCGAGCTTGGCCGTCAGGGCAAGAGCCAGGCGCAGATTGCGGCCGATCTGGACGTGTGCCGCAACACGCTGAAGAACTGGGCGGCTGCTCATCCGGAGTTTCTGACAGCCATAACGCGCGCACGGGACCTGTCCTTGGCGTGGTGGGAGGACAAAGCGCAGAACGGGCTGGAGACAAGCGGGTTCAACGCCTCGCTGTGGTCCCGGTCGATGGCGGCCCGCTTCCCCGACGACTACACCGAGCGCAAGCAGACCGAACTGACCGGCAGGGGCGGCGGCCCAGTCGAACAGGTCACGAGGATCGAGCGTGTCATCCACGACCCTGCAAATTCCAACGGCTAGGGTCTTTGCGCCGCTGCTGAACCCTGCCCGCTACAAGGGCGCACATGGAGGCCGAGGCTCAGGGAAGAGCCATTTCTTCGGCGGGCTGGCTGTGGAGCGGTGCCTGCTGTCGTCTGGCGTGCGCATTGCCTGTGTCCGCGAGGTGCAGAGGTCGCTCAAGAACTCCGTCAAGCTGCTGGTGGAGGACAAGATCCGTGGCTTCGGGCTGGGCGACCAGTTCGAGATTCTGGATTCGGAGATCCGGACGCCGGGCGGCGGGATCATCATCTTTCAGGGGATGCAGAACCACACGTCGGACTCGATCAAGTCCTTGGAAGGGTTCGACGTGTGCTGGGTGGAGGAGGCGCAGAGCCTGAGCCAACGCAGTCTGGACTTGCTGCGCCCGACCTTCCGCAAGCCCGGCTCTGAAATGTGGTTCAGCTGGAACCCAAGCCAGCCGACCGACCCCGTGGATTCCTTCCTGCGGGGTGAGCATCCGCCGACTGGCGCCGTAGTGGTCGAGGCCAACTGGTCCGACAACCCATGGCTGCCTGACGAGTTGCGGCAAGACCTGCTGGACGATCAGCGCCGCGATCCGGACAAGTTCCAGCATGTATGGGGCGGCGGATACGAGCAGGCCAGCGAGTCGCGGGTGTTCAAGAATTGGCGGGTTGAGCCATTCGAAACGCCTACGGATGCCGTTCACCGGCTTGGTGCCGACTGGGGCTTTGCGGTGGACCCGTCCGTGCTGATCCGGTGCCATGTGGACGGTCGAACGCTGTATGTGGACCAGGAAGCATGGGAGGTCGGGTGCGAGATCGACCACCTGCCGGCCCTGTTCGACAAAGTGGAAGGCAGCCGCAAGTGGACGATCCGCGCCGATAGCGCGAGGCCCGAGACGGTCAGCTACATGCGACGCAATGGCTTCCCCCGGATAGTCCCGGCGATCAAGGGCACGGGCAGCTTGGAGGATGGCGTCGAGTTCCTGCGGGCGTTCGACATCGTGGTCCACCCGCGATGCAAGCATGTTGCCGAGGAGTTGGCGCGCTACTGCTACAAGCGCGACCCGCACACGAACGAAATCCTGCCGGTGCTGGAGGACAAGGACAACCACACGATTGACGCGCTCCGGTATGCGCTGGAGGAGCTGCGGCGGTCTGGCTACAAGCCAGCGGAAGAAGCGCGCAAGCAGGCCCGGCGGTCCGACTACGGCTTCAACGCCGAACCTGTCAGCAACTGGAAAACGGCATAAGGGATGACGATGGCAAAGGGCACGGAAGCCCCCGATGTCGAGAAGCTGGTGCGCCAGTTCGAAGAATCGCAGGAGCAGGGGCGAGAGAACCGCGAACTGTGCGAGCGCGACCGGGACTATTACGACGGCTACCAGCTGACGGATGAGGAGATCGCGACGCTTCAGGCGCGCGGTCAGCCTCCCGTGGTGTTCAACCGCATTGCGCCCAAGGTCGATGCGGTGCTTGGGTTCGAGCGCAAGATGCGGACGGACCCGCGCGCCTATCCCAGGACGCCCAAGCACGAGCAAGAGGCCGAGAGCGTCACCGATGCGATTCGGTACGTGCTGGAGGATCAGCGCTGGGACCAGAAGCGCTCGGACGTTGCCGAGAACTGCTTTGTCGAGGGTGAAGGCGCTGTCACGGTCACGGTCAAGGAGCGGCGCGGTCAGTTTGACGTGACGATCAACCATGTGCCGTGGGACCGGTTCTACGCAGACCCATACAGCCGGACGCGCGACTACTCGGACGCCGCGTACATGGGAGTGGTGCTGTGGCTGGATGAGGAGGAGGTCGAGCAACGCTGGGGCGAGGATGGCGCCAAGCTGGCCGCCGCGTGCATCGACAGCCGGGATTGGTCCGGCGACACGTTCGACGACCGCCCGCGCTTCACGGCCTGGTCCGATGCCAAGCGCCGCCGTGTGCGCGTCTGCCAGCACTACTACAAAAAGGGCGGCGAGTGGTGGGTCACCATCTTTTGCCGCGCCGGGTTCCTTGAGCAGCCCGCCAAGTCGTCCTACCTGGACGAAGATGGGCTGCCCGAGAACCCGCTGATCGCGGTGTCCTGCTACATCGACCGCGAGAACAACCGCTATGGCGGCGTGCGGCGGATGATCAGCCCGCAAGACGAGATCAACAAACGCCGCTCCAAGGCGCTGCACTATCTCAACAGTCAGCAGGTGCTGGCCGAGCATGGCGCGGTCGAAAATGTCGCCAAGGCGAAAGAGGAGCTGAAGAAGCCGGACGGCTGGGTCGAGTACATGCCCACGGCCAAGATCGAGATCCGCGACAACGTGATGCTGGGGCAGGCTGAGATGCAGCTGCTTGCCGAGGCCAAGGCGGAGATCGACGCATCGGGCGTGAACCCTGCGCTGGAGGGCGACGTAAAGGCTCCGTCCGGTCGCGCGGTCGAGGCGCTGATGCAGGCGGGGTTGGCGGAGCTGACCAAGTTCTTCGACTCTCAGCGTGACTGGAACTGGCGCGTGTACCGGGCTGTCTGGAACCGCATTCGGCAGTTCTGGACGGATGAGCGCTGGATTCGCGTTACCGATGACGACCAGAACCTGCGCTGGGTCGGAATGAACGTTCCGCAGACCGATGAGTTCGGCAACGTGCTGGGGACGGAAAACCCGGTCGCCGAGCTGGACGTTGACATCATCATGCAGGACGCGCCCGACAGCGTGACGATCCAGTCCGAGCAGTTCCAGATGCTGGTGGACATGTGGACGAAGGCGCCGGATCGCATCCCGCTGGAAATGATCATCGAGGCGTCGAGCCTGCGCAGCCAGGTCAAGGCCAAGCTACTGGAGGCCGCCAAGGCGCCGCCGAACCCGATGCAGGAGCGCGGGGCGATGGCTGAGGTCGCCAAGACCGAATCAGAGGCGGCCAAGAATTTCGCCACAGCGGAGAAGGCGATGGGGGAGGCGCAACAGTCAGCCGCCGAGACGCAGCAGCGCGCCATCGAGATGCAGCTTGCAGCAGAACTAGGGGCGTCCATGCCAGTCATTGGCGCCTGAGTGAACCGGCCCGCTTCGGCGGGCTTTTTTGTACCCGACGCCGGGGAGCGGGCGAGCGTGACGACCACGGAAGGGTCGAAGGAGTAGTGCAATGGAAGGCGATCTGAATGCCATTCTTGATGGGACGGACACCGGAGTCGAGGTTGAGCAGGTCGAGGCGGTCGAATCGCCAGAACCAGAGCAGCTTCAGGCGCCGGAAACGGGCGTAACGCAGGCACCCCCTGCACAGGCCGCGACGCCAGCGGTCGAACCGGACGAAATCAAGGGGCTTAAGGCCGCTCTCACAGCGGAACGGCGCAAGCGGCAGGAAGCCGAGCAGCGCGCACAGACCCAGCAGTTCGATCCCCAGCGGTTCTACCAAGACCCGCAGGAAATCGCCAACTACGTGAGCCAGCAGCAGCTCGCAACGGCGATCAACATGTCCCGCGAGTTCGCGCGTGAGCAGTACGCGGACTACGAGGAGATGGAAGCCCTGTTCGAGGAGGAGGCCACGCGCAATCCCGCGCTGGTCGCCGAGCTTCGACAGCATCCGGCCCCGGCCCTGTTTGCCTACAAGACCGCCAAGTCGCTCAAGACGATGCGGGAGGCGCAGGACGGCTCGCTGGAGGCCCGCTTGCGGGCGGAGATCGAGCAGAGGGTGCGTGCGGAGCTTGCGCAGGCAAGGCCGACCGTTCCGACCGACCTTTCAAGTGCGAGATCCGCGCCCGCCCAGACGGCCGTGCCGGATGAATCGCTCGATTCAATCCTCAAGCGCTAAGGCCCACGGAGGGGCCGTTACATGACTCTTTCTACCGTTCAGACCGCCAACGTCGTCAAGCAGTGGGACGCTGACTTCTACCGCGAGTACATCCGCGACAACCGTTTTGCCCGCTACCAGGGCACGGATGTCAACTCGATCATCCAGCTCAAGGAAGACCTGACCAAGAAGCCCGGCGATGCGCTGACGCTTTCCCTGGTCGCCGCGCTGTCGGGCGCTGGCGTGACCGGCAATGGCCTGCTGGAAGGCAACGAAGAGGCCATGCTGAACTACGGCCACCAGATTTCGATCAGCGCCCACCGCAACGCCGTCGCCATCACCGAATGGGAACAGCAGAAGTCCGCGATGGGTCTGCGCAACGCCGCGAAGCCGCTCCTGAAGGAGTGGGCGATGCAGCTCAACAAGTCGCAGATCCTGACCGCGCTTGGTTCGGTGCGCGCCAACGCCGGCACCATCGTCGCCTACGGCTCGGCCACCGAGACGCAGAAGGATGAATGGCTGACCGCCAACAGCGACCGCATCATCTTCGGCGATGGCGTGAGCAACGCCGTTGCGGGCGACCATTCGGCCTCGCTGCTGGCCGTGACCTCGGGCATGACCCTGTCTGCGGACCTCGTGTCGCTCTACAAGCGCGTGGCGAAGCGGGCCGATCCGCTGATCCGCCCGGTGCGCGTGAACGGTGACGAGGAGTGGTTCGTCCTGTTCGTGGACTCGCTGGCCTATCGCGACCTGAAGGCCGACATGAAGACGGTTCACTCGGAAGCCCGCGAGCGCGGCAAGAGCAACCCGCTGTTCACCGATGGCGACATCATGTACGACGGCGTGATCGTCCGCGAGATCCCGGAGATCACCTCGCTCGGCGCGGTGGGCGGCACGTCCGCAACGGTGTCCCCGGTCTACCTGTGCGGTGCGCAGGCGCTGGGCCATGTGATCGGCAAGCGCTGGGCTTCGACCACGGAAACCCGTGACTACGGCTTCGTGAACGGCACGGCCATCGCTGGCTTCCACGGCATCGAGAAGCTGTTCTTCAACGGCAAGCAGCACGGCGTGCTGACCGGCTACGTCGCGGCTGCGGCGGACGCCTAAGCAGGACGGGCGGGAGCTTCGGCTCCCGCCCTTTTGCCGGGACGGATTCCGGCAGCAAGGATGCAACCGGGCCAAGGACGGCCCATCCATTTTGAGGCGCACGGATGAGCTACGACCGCGAAACCTTCGTGCGGCAAGTGCTGACGGACATGGGCGTCGTTGCCGCTGACGAAACGCCGAGCGCCGAGGACGCGGCCCTGATCGAGCAGCGCACGGACCAGACGTTCGAGTCGCTGTACGAGGAGGGGCTGCTGCCGTTCGACATCGACGGCGACATTCCGGCCCGTTACATGGCGCCGCTGGCCGCGCTGGTGGCGCTTGAGGCGTACGGCGCCTATGGCTTCTTTGACCGGGCGATGTACTTCGCAGACCGGGCAGGCGAAGGCCGAAAGCAGCTTTGGCGACTGCGGCAGAAGCCCGTGGCCGACATCCCCACTCGCGCGACCTTCTACTGATGCCCACGCCAGTTGACCTTCTCGGCGGTTTCTACACCGACGAGAGCCTGCCGTGGTCGTGCCAGGATACGGTGAACTACATCCCCGTTTCCGCCGAGGTGGCGGGCACGCGCACGCCGACCAAGCTGGTGGACGCGCCCGGCCTGAAGCCGTGGATCTACATCGGCAATTTCTCGGATTCTCCTGAGTACGGCGGCCCGATTCGCGGCCTGCACGACGTTGAAGGAAAGTTGTTCGTCGTCTCGGGAAGCACGCTGTACCAGATCAGCAATGCCGGCGTTGCGATTTCGCTGGGGACCGTTCCGGGCACCGGCCGCGTGTCGATGGCGCACAACCAGATCACGGGCGGCAATCAGCTGCTGGTGGTGAACGGGTCGTCGGGCTACGTGTGGAACACGGTCGAGCAGACCTTCGGGCGCGTGGTGGATTCGAGCTATCCGGGCGCGGCCATCGCCGAGTTCATCGACGGGTATCTGGTGCAGCTAGAACCGTTCGGCCGCTTCATCCTGCACTCCGACCTCGCCGATGCGCTGGCATACAACGCGCTGGACCGGTTCGAGGCGGAGACGGCACCGGACATGACGGCCGGGCTTGCTATTCTGCACCAAGAGGTATGGGCGCTGGGCGAGCGGACCATCGACGTGTTCGAGAATGTCGGCACGGCGCAGGGCACGTTCCGCAACAAGGGCGTGTCTATCTCGCGCGGCTGCATTGCCCGCTGGTCAACCGGCGTGATCGACAACGGCCTTGCTTGGCTGGGCGATGACCGGGTGGTCTACCACGCGCGCGGCTATGACCCGGCGCGGATCAGCACGCGGGCCATCGAGGTGGCGCTGTCGGAGTGCTCGCTGACCGACATCCGCAACGCCTTTGCGTTCGTCTGGCAGGATCGAGGCCACGCGGTCTACTACATCACCGTTCCGAACGGCCCGACCTTCGGCTACGACTTCAGCACGGGGCTTTGGCACCGCCGGTCGTCGTGGAACCCGGTGACGGACGTGTCTGGCCGCTGGCGGCTGAATGACCTTGTGCGGCACAACGGCAAGTGGATTGGCGGAGACGCTTCCACCGGCAAGCTGTACGAGCTGGACTGGGATTACATGCTGGAGGGGGATTCCGACCCCCTCGTTCGCGAGCGCGTTGCGTCGGTCGCGCACAACAACCAGTCCCGGTTCACGGTCGATTCGCTGGAGATCATCTACGACACGGGCGGCCCGGAGACGGTGCCTGTTGCGTTCCCGTATCAGCCGGTCGGGCCGACGATCAGCGGCGAGGCGCCGGATGGAACCTCTGTTGATGCGTACTCGTTCACGTACACAATCACCCCCGGTGACGCCCCGATCACAAGGGTGGAGTTGCGCAACACTACTCTTCCGGAAGGATGGGAGTGGGACGAGGCGACCGCCACGATCTCACACGGAAGCGTCCCGGTTTCTCAGGGGGAAGTCGCCCTTGAGATGCGTGTTTACGACGAGAACGGCCTATTCGACGACCATTCCGACACGTTCCAGATCGTTGCGGCGTTCAAGTTGTTGGTGACCGGCGCCGAGATTGTCACGGGTGGGCCGATGTATGCGGTTGCGGTTGCGACATCGACGCCAGTATTCACCGGAGTTGCGCAGGCAACCGGCGCCGATATCAGCGGCCTTCCGTTCGGATACAACGGATTGACGGTCGTGGCGGGCGACGGGGCGTCACGATACTCTGCTGACATCGGCGCGACGTGGCTTCCTGGTGGCAGCGCTGTCGATGGGCCGCAATGCATTTCCGCTGGGCCTGACGGATGGGTGACTCACAACCAAATCTTGTCGCTGACCGGAATTGGATTCTGGACAGCAGATCCGACCCCACTTGAGTGGACGGTCTCCTACCCGGGGACGGGGGTCTGGAGCCATAGCTATGCGGGAGGCTACTACTGGATTTCTGGACCCGGACAGCTATGGCGTGCAGAGTCCCAGGCTGGTCCGTATACCTCTCATTCGACCTATGGTGACATCTACCTGTGGATAGACATCATTAGTGTCGGCGACGAACTGTGGGCAACCGTCGTTCAGGGCACCGAAAGCGGCGGCTGGCAAGTCGCGCGATCAACAGATGGCGGAGTCACATGGCCCGACACCTACATCACGCCACAAACAGGCGACGAGGCGCAACGACCCTATTTCCTTTGCCAAGTTGGAGAACATCTTGTTGCATGGGCGGTCGGGGGCGGCGTCTGGACATCCGCAAATGGCTGGTCTGAATGGATCGATACAGGCGTCGGCGGATCTGGACTAAACGGGTTCCAAAATTGGCAGGTTGACGGCGGCAGGAAGATCGCAAGCGCAAACGGGCTGGCATACATCATCGGCCCGGATGACGAGATGGCTGTGTTCGACCCGGAGACGCTGCAAGTTGGCGCCCCGATCACACTTCCGATCACAGGCTCCATCGGCATTGCCGTTATGGGAGGCAGCGATGAGTGACCGGAACATGACCCTCTCCACATCGCGCGACGGCGGCCGCAACTGGTCGAACCTGCGCGAGCGTTCGCTGGGCGAGCTTGGCGAGTACCGCAAGCGGGTGCAGTTCCACCGATGCGGCCAGCATTACCAGTTCGTGCCGCGCATCCGGGTGTCCAGCCCGATCAAGGCCACGGTCCTAGGGGCTGTGGCGCAAGT
>JACZCZ010017114.1_pt1 | contig 11986 bp, 10 predicted proteins | sample 8641811 | NCBI WGS metagenome assembly JACZCZ01 (sample SAMN15324610, study PRJNA640507) | soil metagenome | isolation source: intercropping peanut in the first line | place: China: Luxin town, Laibin City, Guangxi Province | collected 2019-07-25 | depth 10cm m | reverse complement strand
GAACTGCGCCGCGTCGTCGAGCCGCTGATCACTCTCGGCAAGGACGACAGCGATGCGAACCGGCGTCGTGCGTTTGCGCAGCTGCGCGACGCCGAAGTGGTCGTGAAGCTGTTCGAAACCCTCGGCCCGCGCTTCAAGACTCGTCCCGGTGGCTATACGCGCATCCTGCGCATGGACGTCCGTGCTGGCGACGCCGCCCCGATGGCGCTGATGCAGTTGCTCGACCAGCCGGAAGTGACGGTCGAGGAGGCCGCAGCACCGGCAGCCGACGAAGGCGCCGAGACCGAAAAGAAGGCCGCGCCGAAGAAGAAGGCGGCGCCTGCCAAGAAGACTTCGCTGAAGAAGAAGTCGACGGCAACGGCGGAAGAGAAGGCCGAGAAGAAGGCCAAGGCCGCCAAGAAGGCCGAGGTGAAGGCGAAGAAGGCCGAAACCACGAAGGCTCACAAGAAGGCGGCGCCGAAGAAGAAGGCCGCTGCCAAAAAGAAGAGCGCGAGATAATCGCGAGCTTCCCGTAGGAGCAAAGAAAAAGCCGGGCACTGCCCGGCTTTTTCGTTTGCGGTCGGCGAATGCCGCTCCTGTTGGTCGATGACCGGCCGATTGCGCTACGGCTGCGGCGTCATCAGTCCCTTCGTGTAGAGCACCTGGCCATCGGGCTTCACGACTATCGCGTCGATGCCGTCCAGCCGGTTGTAGATCTCGATCGCCTTTTCGGCCCCGAGCACGAAAGCCGTCTTCGACAGCCCGTCCGTGCGTGTCGCCGTGGGGCCGATGACGGTGGCGCTGCGTACCTTGCTCGCCGACTGACCCGTCTTCGGATCGATGATGTGGTGGTAGCGAACGCCTTTCTCGTCGAAGTACCGTTCGTAGTCGCCTGAAGTGGAAATCGCAGCGTCCTCGAGGGGAATGCGCGCGATGACTTCCTCCTTGCGATCGGGATGCCGGATGCCGATGACCCAGGGCTGTCCGAACCGGTCCCCGATGATTCTGCTGTCGCCTCCGGCAGTGACAACGGCATGTGAGAGGCCGCGCTGCTGCAGAATGCGGATCCCGCTGTCGACAGCATGACCCTTGCCGATCCCGCCCAGATCGATGCGCACGCCCTCGCGGGCGAACTTCACCGTCTGAGCCTTGCTGTCGAGGATCACGTGGCGGTAGTTGACGCCGGGGAGGGCCTTCTCGATCTGCGACTCGTCGGGCCGCACGTGCCTGCGGAAGTCGTACATGTAGCCGACGCTGGCGTAAGTGATGTCGAACGCGCCTTCAGTCAGGCGGGAGTATTCGAGCGCCTGTGTCAGCAGGTCGAAGAGTTCGCGGCTGATCTTGACCGGGTGTTTCGCTGCTTCGGCATTGACCTTCGAAATCTCGCTGTCCGGCTTGTAGGTGCTCATCTCGCGGTCGATGCGGCGCATGTCGGCGAGCACCGCTTCGATGGCGGCGTCGCCTTGCTCCTTCGTATCGGCCCAGACCTCGACGGCGATCCGGGTTCCCATGATCCCGTCTGCCACGCGTTCGACCCATTCGGCGCGAGCGGACTGCGTTAGCAGGAGGAGGGCGCCTGCAGCGAGTGCGATTCTGATCATGGCTGGATGGTAGGCGAAAACATCGGCCAAAAGAAAAGGGCGGCCCGGTTGCCCGGACCGCCCTCATGCATCGACGTCCTGTCTCTTAGAACTTGAACCGCGCGGTCAGACCGTAGGTGCGCGGCGCGCCCAGGAACGCGTCGTAGCTGCCGGTCTGCAGCGGGGCATCGAACACGACCTGGTAGTACTCCTCTTCGGTCAGGTTCTGCGCCCAGGCTTCGATCATCCAACGCTCATCCTCGGCGCCGAAGCCGGTTCTCGCGTTCACGAGCGTGACCGAGTCCTGCATCTTCTGCGGAGCCAGGTTCGAACCGGTGTTGTACTCAGACGTGTACTTCGCACCGATGTTCGTGCGCCAGACGAAGTTGCTGCCGATCGGCTGCTCGAACGTTGCCGACAGGCTGGCCGACCACTCCGGAGCGAACGACAGGCGATCGTTCTCGCGGTTCTGGGCGAACAGGCCCGGATTGGCGAGCGCGGCCGGATCGTCGATCTCCGTTTCGGCGTACGTGACGCCGCCCTGGAAGCTCAGCTGCTCGAGCGGGGTGAACCACACGAGGTCGAGGTCGACGCCTTCCGACGTGACCGTATCCAGCGACGTCACGAGGAACTGCACGCCGTCGAAGGTGTTCAGCTGGAAGTCCGTGTAGTCCTGATAGAAGACGGTGGCGTTCAACAACAGCGTGTTGTCGAGCCACTGCGTCTTCAGACCGACTTCGTACGAATCGACCAGTTCCTTGTCGAACGACGTGTCGAGGTTCGGGCTGACGCTGCCGGGCGCGCCGATCGGCAGACCTGCGTTGGTGCCGTTGCGGACGCGATCCAGGTTGAAACCGCCTGCCTTGTAACCGCGAGCGTACGACGCATACGCCATCACTTCGTCTGTGAATCTGAACGCGAGCTTACCCGTGCCGCTCCACTCGTTCTCGTCGATCGACTGCGAGTTGGCGAGATTGTTGTAGATCGGATCCGTGACGGCTGCGCAACCGATGCCGACGGCAACGCGATTGATCGCATCGCGCTGTGCTTGCGGCAATCCCGCGATAGCGCCCTGCAATGCAATGAAGTTCGCACGCACGGCGTTGCAACCCTGGCCCGTGTGCGTGTTGCGGTAGAGCGTGTCGAGATCCTTCGACTCGTTCGTATAACGCAGGCCGAGCGTGAGCTCGAGCCGGTCCGTGAACTTGATGTTGTTGTTGGTGAACAGCGCCCAGGACTGGGAGTCCTGCTCGTGCAGGTCACGCTGGCCGAGCGTCGTCGGATAAGCATTCAGCGGCAGGAACGCATTGAGCGGCGATCCCGCTCCGCCCGTCAGGGCGGAAATGTACGAGCGGTACTGCGTGCCGAACTGCAACTGCTGACGGGAGTCGAGCTGCTCGTCCGCGTAGAACGCGCCGATCAGCCAGTTAAGGCGATCCGTCTCGCCGGCCAGACGGAATTCCTGGCTCAGCTGATCGAACTCGGCCGCATTGTTGCCATCCGATTCGCGATACCAGATGTCAGCTGCGGTGTAGTCGACGTCCTGTCCGTTGACGAATTCCCAGTTGCGCCAGCCGGTGACCGAAGTCAGCGTTGCGCCACCGAGGCCGTTCATGTCCCAGTTGATCTCCATCGAAGCGCCGACGTCTTCCACGTCCTGGTCGGTGCCGCGGTTCATGAAGGCTGTGCGATTGAACGGATCCGGGGGATTCTGTGTACCCGCGCCGCCTGCCAGCGCGTTGATTGCAGCAACCGTCGGACCGTTGAAGATCGGCACGCCGCCGCAGCAGTGCTCCTCACGCTTCGTGTAATCGCCGGTGAAACGAACTTCGAGGGAATCCGATGCCTTGTAGAGCAGCTGGCCGCGGGCCGTCTGCACCTTGCGATCGTTGTCCTCGTCGACCGTGCGCGGGCCTGCGCCCGTATTCACATCCAGGTAGCCGTCGCGCTCACGCGCAGCGACATAGAGCCTGCCGGCGAGGGCGTCATTGAAGCCACCCGTGATCGAAGCCGAGCCTTCCAGCGCGCCATAGTTGCCGCCGGTGAGCTCGACATCCGTGCCGAAGTCGAACGACGGCTTCTTGGTCACGATGTTGATGACGCCGGCCGAGGTGTTCTTGCCGAACAGCGTGCCTTGCGGGCCCTTCAGCACTTCGATGCGCTCGAGCTCGCCGAGGTCGCCGAACGCGACGCCATTGCGGGGGCGGTAGATGCCGTCGATGACGACGCCGACCGAGGATTCGAGGCCAGGATTGTCACCGACCGTGCCGATGCCACGGATACGGGCCGTCGTGCTGGCTTCGCTCGACGTGGACGTCACGGTCAGGCCGGGAGCGACGACGGTGAGGTCCTTGATGTCCTTCACGCCGCTGTCCTGGAGCAGTTGCCCGGACACGGCGGTCACCACGATCGGCACGTCCTGCAGGTTCTGCTCACGCTTCTGCGCAGTGACGATGATGGTTTCAATGGAACGGCTGCCTTCGGCCTGTTGCTGCGCTTCCTGTGCAGAAACCGGCAGTGCGGCGGCGGTAGAGACGGCCAGTGCGACGACAATCGCACGGCGCAGCGTAACGCTTCGATCGGTCATGAATCCCCCTTGATGGTCCTCACTCGACATGAACTTCGACCCACGGGCCCGTGCAATTTACAGCCCGGTGCCTTCGCGTGGTGGCGCGAAGGTTACTGACTTCGGTCAGCGAACGAAAGCATTTTTGTATAAAAGCAACGCAAGCGGAGAGCAATCGTAATCTCCGCAAACAGGGCCGCCGATCTTTTTGCAGATGCAGAAAAAATCGGGCCTGTTTCCTTGGTATCTTTGCGTCGTCCGTACAGGGTTCTGCGATGCGATAAGAACACACGCATCATTCACTTAACAGCGCTTTTTCATCGCCTGTAGACAGATCAAAAGACGCCCCATGGAACAGTTCGATGTCCTCGTCATAGGCAGCGGTCCCGCGGGTGAGGGAGCCGCCATGATGGCGGCCAAGAATCACAAGAGCGTTGCGCTGATCGAACGACATTTCGAAGTCGGCGGCGGTTGCACTCACTGGGGCACGATTCCCAGCAAGGCCCTGCGCCACGCTGTGAAGATCCTCCACGACCTGCGCCGCAATCCGTTGCTCCGTGAGTTCCGCGGGGCGAACCAATTGACATATCCCCAGCTGCTCGCGAGTGCGACCAAGGTCGTCGAGTCGCAGGTCGCAAGCCGTCGTCGCTTCTACGAGCGCAATCGCGTTCCGATCTTTGCCGGCGAGGCGTCCTTCGTGGACGCTCACACGGTCGAAGTGCAGCCGTCCATGGGCAAGTCGCAGCGGATCAGCGCCGGCCATATCGTCATCGCTTCGGGCTCGCGGCCGTACCATCCGCCGGGGATCGACTTCTCCCACGAGCACATTCGCGACAGCGATTCGATCTTGCGCTATCCCGAGCATCCGTTTGCGGTGACGATTTACGGCGCGGGCGTCATCGGCTGCGAGTACGCATCGATCTTCATCAACCTCGGCGCCAAGGTCACGCTCGTCAACACGCAGGACCGACTGCTGTCGTTCCTCGACGATGAGATCGCCGAGGCACTGTCGTATCACCTGCGCGAGCAGGGCTGCGTGATCCGTCACAACGAACAGTTCAAGGCGCTCGAGGCACGCGAACGCGATGTCGTGCTGCACCTGGAATCGGGCCGGAAAATCAAATCGGATCTGCTGCTCTGGGCGAACGGCCGCACGGGCAACTCCCAGCAGCTGCACCTCGATCGCGTGGGTCTGACCAGCAATACGCGCGGCCAGATCGCCGTCAACGGTCACTATCAGACGGCCGTTGGCAACATCTATGCGGTCGGCGATATCGCGGGACCGCCGGCGCTTGCGAGCGCTGCGTACGTGCAGGGCTCGCATGCCGTGCAGCACATCCTGAATCCTTCGATCGAGCCGCATCGGCTCGAGATGGTCCCGAGCGGCATCTACACGATTCCGGAGATCTCCTCGATCGGCAGAAGCGAGCGGGAGCTGCAGGAGGAGAAAGTCCCGTACGAAGTCGGTCACTGCGCATTCAAGAACCTGGCACGCGCGCAGATGACGGATGAGCGTGTCGGCATGCTCAAGATCATCTTCCACGCGGAAACCCTTGCAGTGCTCGGCGTCCACTGCTTCGGCGACGGCGCCTCCGAGATCGTTCACATCGGCCAGACCGTGATGGCCAGCCGCGACCTCAACAACATCCGCTATTTCACGAACACGACGTTCAACTATCCGACGATGGCGGAGGCGTATAGGGTGGCGGCGTACAATGGGTTGAACAGGCTGACATGAGGGAAGCTACTGGCGACTGGCTGCTGGCAACTGGCCAGAATCAGAGCCGTCCGACCGACCCGGGTCGGCCGCTGCCAATCATCGCTTCGTCCTGATCGCCGAAAGAAATCCGCTGCACGTATCCTTGTTTCCGGCCAGCAGCCAGGCGCCTCTTCTTCAACAGGAGTCCTCTCGCATGAGCATCGTAAAAGAATTCCGCGAGTTCGCCGTCAAGGGCAATGTCGTCGACATGGCGGTCGGTATCATCATCGGCGCTGCCTTCGGCAAGATCGTCAGTTCGCTGGTCAGCGACGTGGTGACTCCACCGCTGGGCTATCTGATCGGCGGGGTCGATTTCACCAAACTTGCGATTACGCTGCCGGCGATCACCGAAGGGGCCGAAGCGGTGACGATCCGTTACGGCGTGTTCCTGCAGGCCCTGTTCGATTTCATGATCGTCGCCTTCGCGATCTTCATGATCGTCAAACTCATCAATCGGGTACGACGCAAGGAAGAAGCCGCGCCAGCCGCTCCGGCGGTGCCCCCGCGGCAGGAAGTGCTGCTCGAAGAGATTCGCGATCTGCTGAAGGAAAAAAGATAGCCGCGGCTGTCTGTCATACCCGCGCACGCGGGGAGCCATGGGGCTCATGAGGCAGGGGTTCTCCTCCCACGGATGCCCCGGCGGTCGCCGCGTGCACGGGTCGCTGGTCAGTTCAGGATAGTTTCGCGAACGCGTCGCGGGTGAAATTCTCCGGCGCCCCGGTGGTACAGGCAACGTTGTCCTCGATGCGGATGCCGCCGTAGGGTCTGAAGCGCTCGACCTGCTTCCAGTTGATCTCGCGCGCGAACGTGGCGCTGCGCGCCGACTCCAGCAATGAATCGATGAAGTACAGGCCTGGCTCGATCGTCACTACGAAGCCGGGCTCCAGCGTTCGCGTGAGACGCAGATACGGATGGCCGGGTGGCCGCGCCTTCTGCTTGCCGTCGATGTTGATCGTGAAGCCCGAGACGTCGTGGACCTGTAATCCCAGCAGGTGACCGATGCCGTGCGGGAAAAAGATGCTGGACAGACCGGATGCCACCGCATCGTCAGGCGCTGTCGCGATGACGTCGCTGTCGCGCAGCAGCTGCGCAATCTTTCTGTGGGCGCTCAGGTGAATGCTGGCGTAGTCGACGCCGGGGCGAACTTCGTCGCACACCTCGAGCTGCAACTTGTGCATGCCGTCGATGAGCGTCTGGAACTCGTCGTTGACCGCCGCATACGTGCGCGTGATATCGCTCGAATAACCGGCGACTTCACCTCCGGCATCGATCAGGAACGAGCGCGATTGCAGGGGCGCCGCGATCTCCTGGTGCTGGTAGTGCAGCACCGCGGTGTTCTCGTTCAGCGCGATGATGTTCGGATAGGGCAGTCCGGCTTCCGTGTGCTGGGTTGCTCTCATGAACTCGATATGGATTTCATACTCCGAAGCACCCGAGCGGAAAGCGCTCTCCGCGGCCTTGTGGCCGCGCGCGCCGCGCAGTGAAGCCTGTCTCTGGCACTCGAGTTCGTATTCCGTCTTGCGTGCCCGCGGATAATGCAGCCGATCGAGCAGCGTATTCGGGTTGCCGGCGGCGAATCCCCACTCCGAGTATTCCGCCTGCCATTCACCGATCAGCGCGCAGTTCGGCAGCCGCATGATGGGGCCACGTGCTTCGGACGCTTCGCGGATCACCTCGATGGAAAAGTGCTGCGCCCAATACTCGGTGGGCAGGGCGGGCGGCTTGTGCCAGTAGTCGTTCGGCTGCAGGAACAGGAGGCGGATCGGTTTTGCCGGCTGATAGAGAATCCAGCAATCGGGAGCATCGGTCAGCGGCGCCCATGCCTTGAAGTGCGGATTGACCTTGAAGGGGTAGGGCTGATCGTCCAGGAACTGCATCCACAGGCGGCCGGAGTGGATCGCGAGCGAATCGAAACCGCAGGCCGCCATGGCCTCATCGGTTCGTGATCGCAGTGTCTGCAGGTGCGCCGGAAAGAGGGAGTCGAGGGTTGGCATGGCGTTGTCTCGAAGGAGTGCCGCCGCAAAACACACTACGGCACGATATGGAGCTCAATTGTGCCCCAAGTTCCGTAGTCCGCGCTGCAGTGGCCGGGCGTTGCGGGAATCATCCGGCCGAGCGCGCCTGTCAGCAGAATCTGGCCGCTCTCGACGGTCCATCCCTGCCCGATCATCGTATTCACCAGCCACAGGGCAGCCTGCCATTGATCGCCCAGCGCATCCCGCGCCTGCCCGCGATTCAGCTCCTTGTCGTCGCAGATCAGCTTCGGACTCGCTTCGTTCGGATCGCGCAGATCGGGCGATACGAAGCTGCCGACGATGTAGGTCGCGGACCCGACGTTCGACGCGATGATGTCGATCGCCGTCAACTCGGCCGGCGACTCGAAGTGCAGGTTCGGAAGTTCGATCGCCGGTGCGATGCCGTCGATGTGCGATCGCAGCTGCGCGATGTCATCCAGTCGTCCGCGAATCGGTGTGCCGACCCGCAGTGCGACTTCCGTTTCGATGTTGAGCCCGGGCCAGTCAGCGATGCGGATCGTCGTGCCCGGCTCTCTCCACCCCTGGCGAAACAGCACACCCGCGACGGGTTGCGATGCGCGGAAGCGCGCTTGCGCCGCTGCGGAAGTCAGACCTGCCTTGAACCCGGCCGGCTGCGCGCGATTCAGTTCGCCAGTGAGCTCATGATTGACGATGCGCGCCTGAACGCGATACGCGCCTTCAATTGTCAATGTTTCGTCAATGCGATGAGGCAGCGGCACAGCGTCGTTGAGGCGATGCGCCTGCGTGACCGCCGCCGCAACGCGCTGTTGCGGCGATGTGCACGCACAGAGGGCCATACAGGCGCAGACGAGTATCGTGATGCTGCATTCGAGGCTGGAATTCCGCATGTTTCCGCACTCCGCTTGGATGTCTTCGCTTCGCGACGCCTGCCATCGATAGCGTTTCAAACGTGAATGAAACGCTCTAGAATCCTCCGCCGCAATCGATGAGATTTTTTCGCTCGATTGCTGTTCGAAGTTTTCAACTCGCAATCGCATCTACGCAATCACATTCACTGGGGTAATAGATCACATGAACACAAAGATGATTCTTGCTGCTCTCGCGCTGTCGCTCTCGCTGGCTGCTTGCGCGAAGAAGGAAGAGGCAGCGGATGCTGCTGCTGCCGCTGGTGACGCTGCGCAGGCCGCTGGCGAAGCCGCTGGCGACGCTGCTGCTGCTGCTGGTGATGCCGCTGCTGCTGCTGGCACCGCCGCTGGCGAAGCTGCCGCTGGTGCTGCGAGCGATGCCGCTGCTGCTGCTGGCGACGCCGCCGCTGCTGCTGGTGACGCTGCTCAGGCCGCTGGCGAAGCTGCCAAGGAAGCAACGACTCCTGCTCAGTAATGAGTCTGCTGCCTGAACCGGCAGCGATGGGACGGGCAGGCGCAAGCCTGCCCGTTTCGTTTTGGGCTCCCGCAACGGGCCGCGTTTCGGAAAGCCCCGATCAATGTCCCGCTGGATACGCACCGTCGGTGAGGCCACAATAGCGCCTTCATCGGAATGCGGCGGAGGCGGCGCAGGACGAGCCGTTAGACCCAAGTGCCTGTCACGATTCGCGACGCTCAGAACAACACGGCCGATCGCAACTGGATCCAGCGCCAGTATCCGGAGTATCTGGAAGACCTGTCGCAGTTGAGCATGAACACCGGTGTCTTTCCGGCCGGTGGCGAATACGGCGAACGCGAACAGGAGCTGCTCGCGCGCTGGTTCGCCGACGACAGCTCGCATCCCCTCATTCTCCAGAAGAACGACAAGCCGATCGGCTTTGCGCTCGTGAGCCGTCCGCCGCGGAACCAGCGCGACACGATCGACTACCGGATGGCGGAGTTCTTCATCGTGCCCGCTCAGCGCCGGACCGGTGCGGGCCGCGACGCTGCGGCGCTGATCTTCAGCCGCTTCGCCGGCGCGTGGGAGATCACCGAGTTCCTCTACAACAAACCCGCGGTCGCCTTCTGGCGTTCCGTGGTGGGACAGTTCACCGGCGGGCGCTTCAAGGAACAGACGGTGCACGGCGAAGTCCGACAGACCTTCACCACGAAGCACGCGTCCGCGCGGCGCTAGTTCACGCAGCCACGTTGGCCAGCTTGGCGAAGCGATAGCGCACGCTGCCGTACTGGGGCGGCGCGACGTAGCTCTCGAAGCCCTCGATCCGATGCGCGACCGGATGGCCGAAGCACGGGCCGTCATAGACGAACGTGTGAAACTCGCCGTTCTCGCCGCAGGCGTCGACACCTTCCGGCAGATCAGCGATGAAGCGTGCGTCGTAGTCCCTGCCGCAGAACTCATCACCCAGGTAGCGCGAATCCGTGCAGACGACAGTCGCACGGAAACCAAGCCCCAGGACTTCGTCCGCGAGCTGCAGCCGATCGTTCTGCCAGAGCGGCAGCACGCACTTCATATCCGCTGCCGAGCAGACGCGCTCTTCCCAGTCGCGGTGTTCCTGCAGGTCGATGTCGCCGAAGATCGCGGTTCGATGGCCGCTGCCATGCAGTTCCTTCAGCGCGTCGATGAACTGGGCTTCGTAGGTCTTCCAGCTCGTGTTGCGCGTAACGAGCGTGCATCCGAGTGCTTCCGCCTGCCCGCGCATCAAGGCCATCGGAATCGCATGCGACCGGCTGCGTTCCCCCTGCTCATCGAACATCACGAGCAGCGTCCGCACGTCATAGCCCTGGCGGATCGCGAGCCACAGGGCAAGGCACGAATCCTTGCCGCCGCTAAATGAGCAAACTGCGGGATGGGAGATGTCGTGAAACATGTTTATGATCCTTCAGAGCTTCAGGTGACCGGTGCAATCCCGATGAATCGCTACTGCGGCATCTTGCTGCTGTTGTTCGTTTTCGCTGAGACCGGGGCGGCGCCCGATCCCAAAGCTTGCCTGGCCATCGAGGACGCTGCGGCGCGGCTCGCATGTTACGACGCCGCGTTCGAACGTGCTCCTCTCACTGCGGCGGGTGCGGCAACTACCGAGTTCGGCATGAACGACCGGTTGCGCCGCGAGAAGGACGGCGGCAGTCCAAAGGACACCGCGCCCGCGGAAATTTCGGCCAGCGTCGCGACCGCGAGCCGCAATCCGCAGGGTTACTACACCCTCGAGCTCGACAACGGTCAGCGTTGGTACGTAAGCGAAGCGGCGCCTGCTCAGGCGTTCAGGCAGGGCGATGTCGTGACGATCCGCCGGGCCGCCCTGGGGTCGTACCTGCTGACTCGCTCGCGTGGCGGCGAGTCACTGCGGGCCAAGCGGATCGGGTAGCCCAGATCCGATAGCTCAGGCCCGTTTCCGGGCCTTCAGTCGCGCTGAGCGTTCGAGGACCGGTCCGAGGAAGCGACCGGTGTGCGACCGCGGATTCGCGGCGATCTGCTCCGGTGTCCCTTCCGCGACGATCTTGCCGCCGCCCGAGCCGCCCTCGGGGCCCAGGTCGACGATCCAGTCGGCCGTTTTGATCACATCCAGATTGTGCTCGATGATGACGATGGTGTTGCCTTCGTCGCGCAACCGCTGCAGCACCGCAAGCAGCTGCTCGATGTCGAAGAAGTGCAGACCGGTCGTGGGCTCGTCGAGGATGTAGAGCGTGCGTCCGGTGGACCGCTTCGAGAGCTCCTTCGCGAGCTTCACGCGCTGTGCCTCGCCACCCGACAGGGTCGTCGCGTTCTGACCCAGCCGGATGTACGAGAGACCGACGTCCATCAGCGTCTGCAGCTTCGGCTCGATGGTCGGCACATGCTTGAAGAAGCCGAGGGCATCCTCGACGGTCATTTCGAGGACTTCGCTGATGCTCTTGCCCTTGTAGCGGACTTCGAGCGTTTCGCGGTTGTAGCGCTTGCCCTTGCAGACGTCGCACGGCACGTAGATGTCGGGCAGGAAGTGCATCTCGACCTTGATGACGCCGTCGCCCTGGCACGCTTCGCAGCGGCCACCTTTCACGTTGAAACTGAAGCGACCCGGCTCGTAGCCGCGCGTGCGCGCTTCCGGCACGCCCGCGAAGATTTCCCGGATCGGCGTGAACAAGCCGGTGTACGTCGCCGGATTCGATCGCGGTGTGCGGCCGATCGGGCTCTGGTCGATGTCGAT
>JACZCZ010058937.1_pt1 | contig 11987 bp, 12 predicted proteins | sample 8641811 | NCBI WGS metagenome assembly JACZCZ01 (sample SAMN15324610, study PRJNA640507) | soil metagenome | isolation source: intercropping peanut in the first line | place: China: Luxin town, Laibin City, Guangxi Province | collected 2019-07-25 | depth 10cm m | reverse complement strand
AGCAAAGGAATTACAAAAGCATCGAAAGCTGTAGAATTTGTCGAATGGTTCAGAGAGCAAGGTTTTGTATCCGATGGTCATCTCGTTTTCAAGCTCAATCCTGGACCGCCACTCTTGCTAGTTGAGTTGAGCAAAACCAACTCACCCATTGATTCTTTCTTGGATACTTATGTTTATCTCTATTTCAATCAGGCATTCCAAGATCCGCTTGCACAATTGGACATGAATTTCGACATTACTATGAATGGAATTCCTCAAGAATTAGCAAAGTTGGATGCATTGGTCAAAAGACATACTTCAACTATTTTCAAATTCAAAAGTGAATTGATATCCTTTTTTCCAAAAACTGGAACTTTTCAACCTATTATTCCGGGAAATCGAATATGGAATCAAATGATGATTCGACCCTATTTCATTAGGGAGATTGATTTGCCCTGGAGAGAAGGACTCGATTCATCTGCTTCACTTGGAGAGCAATTGTGGTCCTCTCCACTTACCAAGTACCTCCTTCACGCTAGGAATATGCCTCACTCGATTGTTTTCTTCTTTGTTATGTTGGGCCGCCTGCTGCATCTTCCACATCAATATGACAAATGGACCGAAATTCTTAGCGTCTCATGTCCAATAGGTGAATCGGTTTTGATTCTGCTAATTCGATTGCTTTTCGAATCGAGAGATATCTTTCAATACTCTGCTCTCAAATGCCAAGAGCGAATCGATCCGCGGCCAATTCAACTTTCACTTTGCTATGTGGAATCAAGAGGTACAAAAGCGAAACAAGTTGTTCTTCCGAAAGTTCCGAAAAATACACACTATGTAATCTATGGAGATTTGAAAAACATTATTCAAGATGATGTTAGAACACTCACGATTCATGATGCTTTCTCCACTGCAAATTCAAGTTTCTATTTAACTCTGAGATCTGAATTGCCCTGCCTCATTCAACTGGCTTCGAGAGTCTACTGGTTTACATTGAAGACTTTGGGATCACATCCCAATTGCTTCTCTTCAAACAAAAACTGGGACAATTTGTTTATATGGATGGAAATGTGGAATATTCCTTGTCCCATTTGCAAAAGTCGTTCTCTATGTCCGCATATTTTCAATTCTTAATTTCGACAGAATGTTTGAAAAATAAATAAATTTGTCGGTTCAAACTAAAGATTCTCAAAAGTATGACAAGTCATCTTCCGGGGATCAATCCAATGCAGAAATGGGAGGATCTTGTAGAGTTACCTTTGGATGCTGAGAAAGTACTGGGTGATGTTCGTGACTACATCACCCATTTGGTCTATCGAACTCAGTTGAAGCCCATTCCAAAACAACATCTCTCCCGAATTATCATTGATTATTTTCGTCAACAAGAAGAGAGATTTGCTATTTATGGCAGCACTGCCTGGAGCTTCTATCTACCGCACTGGTTGGAGTTGGACCCTTCGGATTTGGATTTGAAGCTGCTCTCTTGCTCCGATGCCAGCTCCCTCATGCAAGTTGCCAACGCGCTAATTGAATACTTACCTATACCCTTTCCTGGACATACCTTCACATTCAAACAATCCCGACACAATGACAATCGAACACTGCTCGTCTTTTGTGACAATCATCAGTTTTTGGATCTCTCCATTCTCGAGGAACCGAGTCGAGAGAAAGAAGAAGAGCCTCTGGAGACCGATCACATCAATCAAGTTATGGTGATGCCGTTGATTTGGATGCTTGAAGATCTTGGAAAGTTGCTGAAATCCCAAACTGCACACTATCGAAGGAGAAAAGACCTTCTTCGCTTGGCTCGCCTCTACTCGGCGCATCAGCTCGGCCAGCTACAACACGCACAAAGCAGCCGAGCAATCTCCGCTCTTCAGCATTTGTTCAATGAACACCAAGCTGAATTAGCAACCTACTATCAACCTCTACAGATTGGTCAAGAATTGAATGCCAAGCTGGACATGCTCACACAAAGCCTTTTGAAGCAACAAGTAACCAATGAGCAGCACAAGCTCGATCATGAGAATCAACTGCAAGCTTATCGAGTGACTATCCAGCAGTTGACCGACGAGCTTCAACAATCAAAACACTGCCTAACAACTGCCAATCAATCTTTGGACGGTGCAAACATGAAAATCTCAGAGCTGAGACAACAGATTGTTGAGCTAAAAGTTCAGCATATTGCTCCCAGCCGCTTGCAACAGCTCAACAATGAAATTGCAAATCTCAAAAAGACTCGAGATTCTCTTAATCGTCAATTGACCACGAAGCGAACAGAGACTGACGAGCTCAGCTGTCAACTCTCTGAGCAAACAACTCAACTGCAAAAACAGACTCTTGAATTGGAAGTCAAAGAGAAAGAGAATCATACTCTATCAACAGATCTTTCGGAAGCAAAAATTCAATTGAATAATTCCAAACAAGAGATTACACGTTTAGGAAATCTTTTGAAGGCCAGCAAGAAGCAACAATCCTCAGCGAAAAGGGTCAAAAAGAAAGTGGACAACTACGATCCTACTTTTGATGCTGCGGTTTGGAAGCACAATTATGAGCGATTGTTGAAAACAGTGGAAGAAATCAAATTAGAAAAGGGAAAACACATCAACAACACTTTGCTCGAGCAGGTCAAAGAGCTCCGCGCTGCCAATCTCAATCTCAAGGGAGAGATTGAAGAACTGAGCACCGAGAGAGCGGGGTTCCGAGAGGCGGCCGTCAGCCGGCAACAAACCATCGAGATGCAAGGCGACCGCTTTGCCGAGCTGATCAAACAGTTGGACGAGGCATCCCGGGTCAACGAACATTCGAAAACAAGAATCACGCACCTTAGCAATAGCTGTCAACTGGCGCTGACTAATTTTGTTCGATGTCAAAAGTATTTCCAAAAAGCAATGGCTGCTATCTTTTATCAGAATTGCATCCGACAACTCTCCATTGAGGCGCGCCAAGTTGGACCCAACAGCGCTCCGCTGCTTCAGTGTGATCAATGCTTCCAGGACAATATCGATTGTTGCTCAGATGAGACTGATGGTCGAGTGTTGGTTTGCTCCTACAGCTACAATCAACAATCATTCAATCCGAAAACACTTGGTCTAGAAGACGATTCTGCACCGACCAGTCTTCATGTTGAGATTCCTAGAATCTCGCCGACAGAGGTTACGCTTATCACTGGAACTATGATCATACCTTTGAGAATTCAAGTCAAAAAGGACCCTTCCAAAAAGCTTGCCTTTGTAGACTCTAGACAAGTGATTTTTGAGGATGAGAACAATTATTTCACAATCTGTTATGGTTGTTTATTGGACAATATTCAAGAAGTAATTACAAAACATCATATGACGACTGAAAGTTGATTATTGAGATAAGAAGAGAGACAAACACTTTTGCAGCTCTAAGGCAATACGAGATTCCAAGCGGCCCGAGTGACTGCGGTATAGTAAAGATAATTGAAATTCTTAATCTGCTTTCTCAGTTTGGCCTCCTCTTCGGGTCCACGATTAATAGCATTTCTCAATCGACGATCATAACTATTTTTCGATTCTCGAATTCCAGGATGCAAAATGACAGTGTGAAATTCTCTTCCTTTGGATTGATGAACAGTAGAGAACACAATTTTCGCTGTCGAACTCTGAGAAGACGATTTCTCCAAACGATCCATCAGCACAGGTACTTGAGCTGAACTCTTCAAAATAAATTCCGAGAACAACAGTTCATCTCTCAATCCTTCCATTGCATCGGGATCTCGAGAGGCGCCGCCACTGTTGTCCCAGCTGGAGGCTGCGAGTTCTGATTTGCTTTTGAAAGAAGTTGTGAAATCCAATGGATCTTTTTGATACTGTGTCCACAGGGCGTTCAGGGTTCCAACGCCAAATGTGCTCCCCAAAATCTCAATGTCCAAGCCGGAACAGCTGACATAGGTTGACCAAAGCAGCTTGTTGCTCTGGAATAAAACCACAGCGCGTTCACCTTCTGGCAATTGCTCAACGACACTGTACAACTCTCTTGGAAAGTTAAATCCGACATTCTGAACTCGATCCTTCCTCTCTGTGTGCAGCGTTCCAACAGTCATATCGGTGCTCATATTCTTCAAAAGAGAGTTGGCATAGTTGGCAATGGCTGGTCCAAATCGACATGATTTCGAGAGACTAAAACTGATCGGTTGATGATCAGCGGGGAACTCGATATCATCAAACACCGAGACACATTGTCGAAAGTCATACAAATGTTGATTTGGATCGCCGACCAAAAGGGCACCCGCTGGACGATAAGCGGCGCAAACTTGATTTCGAACGATTTGCCACATGGGATGATTAATGTCCTGGGCTTCATCGACAATGATAATGTCCGCTGGATTGCAACCGAGTTGATCTAGACGTTCGCCGAGTTCAGCCACAGCTTTGACTGTCCAGCTGAAATCTGGGGACTCCAAAGCTCCACTTTTCACAGCCTGCCAAAGAAAACGAGCATGAATCACAGCCTCTGAGTTCGAATGAGTTGGTTCTGACTGATTGGTCAAACAGAACTCTTGCATAATGCTGTAAACAAGATTGCCACATTCTCTTGTTGCTTGCGTTTGTTCGAAAATATCCAATAGATGACCAGTGAGCACGGGGAACAGAGTCGCTTGTTCCCGCAAATGTTGGGGATACGCATACATCCAGAAGCTGTTCCATTTCTTGGGTCCTCTAAATTTCACTCGGCTTGAGCCTGCTGCCAGACTGTCAATCGTTCGGCAAACGATGTTCTCTGATTCGGCGATCGGAATGCCCGAGATTGCTAGCCGCTGTCGTACCTCTTCGATGGCGGACACATTATAGGCCAAATAGAGGAAACGCATATGGGGTCTTCTTCGCATATACTCAATCAAGGTGGCTGTTTTCCCGGCTCCGGCTATTGCTTTGACAAGTACAATTTGACCTCTCTCCACATTATGAGACAGAACAGCTTCTTGCTCATCAGTGAATTCAATTTTGGAATTCTTTTTTTTGGCCGTCATGGAAAAGCTTTCCAACATTTCCTTTCTCGGACGCATTTCTTTCTTTATCTTTCGCTTGGAAATTTTACACCAAGGTTTTTCACTCATTGTTGTAAAAATTTTCAAATATTTCTTTTGCGAGAGGTGGAAATATATTTAAGAAATGAAATTTTAAATGTTCATTGAAAATCGTTTATCTGCATAAATTTATTGTTTATTAAAATCCTAAATTTAATCACAAAAAGACAAATGTCTGAAACAACGACGATTGCTTTAGCCACCGATGTCAAAACAACAATTGCTTTGGTGACGGGCGAAGAGCCTAGTCAAAATACGTGGGAATTGGCAAAAACGTGGGAATTGGCCTTGAGAGGATTTTTCGAGAAATTTAAAATCACCTCCAAGTCGAATTGGATATGGAATTGTCAAATGTTCCCGACAAACCACAATTTCTCTCGGGCCAATCAAAACGTTAGGTTGACCAAACAATTTAACAAACTTTTGGGAAAATGGTTAAATTGTAAAAAGAATGAGGTTTTTTATTTTTGTCTATTTCCAAGTTCCATTGATATGATCAAAATCATGTCGGATGAGCGTCCAACTGGCTACGCCAGACCGCCCTTAATTTCTAGTCCCAACTTGTTCTCCAGTATCATCAACAAAGGCCGATTGTATCCAATTTTTTCAACAATTCACCATAATTGTCTCACACATGGTAATCGGATTTTGTCCGATTTTATTTTATTCGAAGGCAAAGAGCTAATCAACATTGAACTTGTTTTTATAACAACTCACTATTCCGGACCTTACGTTACCATGGAGAATATATGTTTTGATTTGACATTGGACACAGCCATCTTATTGACCACAAATGAAGACTCAAATATCTGGGCATTCCCACTGGATGCTAATCTATTATCTACACGACATGATGTGAAAAATTGGATTCGAGACGTTTATGAGCATTTTTTAAATGGAGCTGAGAATTCTTTGGAACTTTGCGATTTCTCTCTCAACCGATGCGGGAGCTGGAGTTGGCGATCACCAGAACTTTCAACTTTGGAAAGTCCTGGATTGGTCAGCCTTTTACAATTAATTTAAAATTCTATCAGTAAAGATTCCGATTAGATTAGAGGCTGTTTACAAATCTTTCTCATTGGATAGTAAGGATCCCAAATGTCAATCAAAGTCCAGAGGAAAGTTGTTGTTGAATTGTGCAATTACAAACTGTCTCCTCGTTATTTCAGAAGAAAATATGGGCATTATCACATGAAATTCAATCACGGAACTTTCGTGATTCGCATCACCACTAGCGATGATCAAATTTATATGGTAGCATGGAAAGGACTAAGTGATATATGCACTCTAATCATTAACGCTGATTTATCAACGAGCTTGTCAACTAGGAATGGAGATACAGTTTACAAAAAAGAAGACAGTCCAGCCAACAATAAGTTACTTCACCTCAGCAAATCAATTGATCTTTTTCTCTCCATGAGGAAACGAACCAAAATACCCAATCTTCCTCTCATCTATAAGAAACACTACTGTATTGATTTTGCTTTTTGGATTGGTGCATTTTGTCAAATGCTCAACGGACGCGAGATCAAAAGAGAAAGCTCATTCTTTGAATGCAATCAATTGTCCAGTTCAGCAAAGAATTCTACTCTTAATATGAGTTCCGTTAATGCTAACAACAATGGAGGTCAAATTGTCTTTTATCTCACAGTGAATTCCCAGTACACAATCGATTTGATTATTAGACCACAATCGATTATCATAGTCTGCAACCTACGCAATCAAAACAATCCCTCGCTTACTTCAGGCATGAGAACAAAAACAATGAAGGATCAATCCGAGGCTTTGAATTGGTTCACGTATTTAATTCCCGGTAATGCTCCGCTCACTAGACAATTACAGAGCTTGAACACATTTATCAATTCAAATTGATCTCTCTAATGAAATCAACTCTAGGTTGAATGCAAAAGAATTTCCTCTGTCCAGGCTGCGTTGCCATATAATCGAGAATAAAATACTCGATCGGTCGATTCTGAACCAAATTCAACTGGGTTACTTCTGTATTGCTCAGCGCTCGACAAGTGACTTTCGTACTTCGGGTATTTCGATTAATGGAATTGACAATCAGATTCCTATAGACTGGCTTCATGGCCATCCCTTGGAACATCTCATTCGGATTGATGGATTTGTTGCACGCATAGAGATCATGACTCGTCAGTTTCATAGGAAGAATCTCAAACCCGCTAAGAGTCACAGCCAATTGTTCCAGCAACGCTGCTATCTTTGGATCCAATGCTGCTTGAGTGAATTGTTTGCCCCATACTTCGGATAGATCTGCCATTCAGATGTGTTTTCGATAGTTGTAGAACTTATATTTTAACAATCGTTTCTTTGGTAAACTCTTTGAATAGAGTGTATCATCTCTTTTTTGTGTGCATGAACAAAATGTTGAACCATTGTGGGATGACTCTCCAACAGTTCTTCGAGTTGAATTGAATCACCTCTCGAGAGATCGGCTAGAATCTGATTGATAATTTTCTGTCTCATCGGGGACAGAAGGACTGAAATGACACCATGAAAGCTATTTGCAATTAGCAATCCAACTAGAGCACCAACGAGTGAAAATTTTGCTGAATTAAACCAAAGAATTCCTAGAAATCCAAAACCGACTGTTCCCATTCCAATACCAACAATTTGAATTGCAATTTTCAGGGCATTACCATCGACAATTCCTTCCGTTATCAATGCAGCGTAAAGACGACTAATTTTTGTTAGTCTGTTGACTGACATATTGGATAGATCAAAAATAAATAAATCGTAAATACAATTGGAAAACGAGTTATTGAAAAATGAATGAAAATTGTAATTTATCAAATATAATTCAAAATTTTCTTTTTGTTTAAAATTTTTCTGAAACCAAAAATAAAAAAATTCGAAAATACAATTTTTTAAAAACACCGAAAATTGATTCTAATTTTAATTAATTAAATAATTTATTGAAAATATGAAATATTGTTATTTCTGAAATATAAATTTGAAGGGTATAATTAAATTTCCAGAAATATTTCCATTTCTCACTGAATTATTTTAATTAAGTAATTCTAAAACCGATTTTCAGGGTTTCTAAAAAATTGTATTTTCGAGAAAATAAATTTTTAGTTTCTATTTATTTTGTAAAAAAAGCAAAGTTGTAAATTTTTTATTTTTAATAAATTAATTTTTTCAATAGTTATTTTCAATAATCAATTTCAACAAAGGATTTTGCAGCAAACACTCTCAAATCAACAACTTTAAATGACAGAGAGCCTAACTATCAATCAAGAACTCAATCAAAGAATTGAGGACTGTCTCCTTTCTTTGATTGCGAAGCCAGTATCAAATCTTCCTCCAGTCAACCCAGCTTTTTATGATGCCCCGGCTCATATTGTAGCAGTGCCACAAGTGATCAATCACAATCCTGTGATTATTGATAATTCGGTGAGAAATATTAACAACTTTCACGAAACCCCTCAAGGTCAACTTCGCCAAAGGAGAAAAGAAAAAGATGAGGAGAAACAAGATCTATCTGCTGCACAAGTGATTGGAGCTGCAACTGTTTTCACTTCGGCTGCTATTGGCATTGCATATTTCTGGAATGAGCGACATGATTTGAAGGAGTTGACTGTGCTTCGAGATGATTGTTTGACCGAGATTGGTCGCTTGAATGCTCTTCAAAATGTGACACCCAACCTGGCGAAGCACAAAACACAGCAACTACAAATCCTCAACAATGCAATCTCAATTTTGGAGCAAGTTTTCGACTATCAATCTACAAAGCACAACTGCTCCATTGGAACTGTTGCCTCTGTGGGAATGACAATTGCCGGAGCCATTCTCGTGCCGAATTTTGTGAATGGCTGGTATGGAATCGCTGGCGTTGCTAGTACATGCATTTGCATTTTCGGCTTAGCTCAGAATTATTTCTCCTTTTCCAAAAACAAGCCTGATATCAATGCAACACTCGAACTTATTCGACAAATGAAAATCTTCACATCGGATATGGTTCAAAGCCTCTATCCTGAACTCCACGGCCTTGTTGAATAAGACAAGAGAAGTAAAAAATTTTTATGGTCCAAAAAAGCAGTTAACCAAAAAAGAGGCGGTCTCGAGAGTGGATGGGCGCACGACAGAGAGCACAGGATTCGATCTTTTGAGCACAAACACTGCAATTGCAATGACCACAATTCAAGCGAGTATCGACAACTCGTTCCTCACAAATAGAGCATGTGAAATTAGGGTCAACTGGTTTCTCTGGTTGAACAACATTTCTGCATTTGATCCGATGACCAAGGGCCAATCCGATTTCAGAGAGATGTGCTGCCAAATCCCAAGGATTTCCTGAAAAACAACCCATATCATAGGGGAGTTTGAAAGTGGGACAATGCGCGACCAATTTGTCACAGAGGTCGCAAATAATGACAATCTCTGTTCGTACACAGAGGGAATCTTTGGTGTTCTTAATTACAATTCCTGCTTTCAATTTGTCGTACTCATGCCATTGGATAACATGCCAATGTTTCTCATATATGTCAAAGCCAGGAGGTATGTTTGATATGTGGTTTGGATTATTGCAGCGTTCCATTTTTGTGTTTTGTTTTGTGTTCTCAATTTATCAGACATAAAAATAGGTAGGCTATGAAAATTATGAAACTCGTAGTTTAAAGAGATGAAAAGAATTCAAATTGAACCGGAAAATTGGATTCATCATCTGCTTGGCTTGGAAGAAGAAGAGCTTTTAGTAAAACTCAAGCAAGGAAATTTAAAAGAATTCTTGGCTGCCATTGCCAAAACTAGCAAACTAGGCCATTTTTCCACTCTCTCTATTCAAGAATTGAGAATCAAAGCTTCTAAAAGCATTGAAAACGATTGGCCAATATTTGAGATTTGGAACAGGGCGCCCAACAATTGGGATAACAGCTTCTTTGATACATCATCTTTGCAGCTCAAGTTGTTGGCATCCAAAAAACCTGCTATGTTTCAAGTTGCCTCAAATTTCAATTGTCAAGAGGAAGGTTTGAAGAGTTCATTTGGTCAATCTGCGCTTTATTCTGGTTTCTATTTGGCTAATATAATGGAGGATTTAACCCAAGGTCCATCTGCTGCAGCTGGGGCCGGCGCAGGCGCTCTATTGAGATGGGCAATCAATTACTACAAACCTATCAATCTTTTGGAGGATACAGTTCTCAAACCTGTTGGTGGAAAATTAACAAAACTCGAATCTCAACATAAATTCTCGATAGAGCAAATGAAAGTTGGTTTGCATTCTGGAGTTGAGGCAAATTTCGATCGTTCATCCAATGAAGGAGATTGTTTTTTCATCAAGCCCGGCAGAATTATTGATCAAGTTTTTGTCTCGACACTGGCTCTGAAATCCAAAGAAGATTATCCTGTCGAGGTAAAGCTCTTTCTACAAGCAGCTTATCAAGGAACCTATCTCGCAGCAATCAAACAGCAAAGTCGAGTTCTTGTTTTAACTTTGATTGGAGGAGGAGAATTCAAAAATCCCCTGCAATTCATTTATGAATCAATGGCCGAAGCTCATATTCTTTGGGCAAGAAAGTCATCTCTTGAGAAAGTGATTCTACCTCGGTTCAATAACCAGAGTTCGATCAAATTGTTAATTTCTTCTTTGATTAATTTGGGTTACCCAAAAGATAAAATCATAATTAAAACAATTTAATCTAAAATTCAAATGCCAGCACCAACAACAAAAGCAAAAAAGATTGGACGAAATGATATCTGTTTCTGTGGATCTGGAAAGAAATACAAGTTTTGTTGTTTGAACAAGAAAGCAGAGGTTGCGGTTCCTCGAATTGATATTTTCAATAACGATCAACAGCGGTCTTCGTCTCAACGAATTCTAACTTGCAAACAAGCCTTCTCAGCTGTTTTCCCAGATGTCAAAATCATTGATATCAGCGATACACTTACTGGCTTTAGTTACAAACCCTTTCAGGAACGAAATTTGGAGAAACAAATCCTTATGATTGCTGAAAAGCAACCCAACAATCAATCTGTGTTTGAGAGACGAGGCGCTTTCGAAGAGGATATCATTGTTATGTTTAGAGGCTCCTATCGAGTTTTCAAATTTGAAGATTTTGCAAAAGTTTTCGATAGTATTTGTGACATGATTCAGCATCGACTAAATGGTCACAATGAATAAAAATATTGAGTCCAAATTTTTGATTTTTGATTGCAAAAGAAATTAGCAATGATATATTTATAAATTTTATCATTCATCAACAACCAAAGGTCCGATCCAACGTTTGCCCAAACGTTTCTCTGCCATTAGACCATTTTCCAAGGCTTCTTTCTCAGCTTCCAAAACTTGTACTCTAGCTTTCAAAGTATTTATCTGATCGTTAAGTTGGGCTGATATTTGAGCATAGGTTTGCAGTGCTTTGTCGCAATCTAGACTTCCGTTTGCCGCAATCATTGAACGAAGAGCCGTCTCACTTACACATACCAGTTTCCCATCCTTGCTTGTCTGTTGGCCCATATTTAACAGTTAGTTGTTTATCGCTTCTCAATTGATCTACCATGTATTCAATTTTTTATTTGCTACCTTCTTGTTCTGCCTTCCTTCAACCCAAATAATAAGGTATGTTTCTGTTGACTCACTACACATTCGTATTTCCTATGGCTGGCTGCCTGCCCTCGCCTCTCGGCCTCTCGCTTTCTCTATCAATAATCGATCCAGGTCAGTCGCGTTGTTCTTGCTTTTTTTCTTTCTTTGTCTCTTATCACCAGTCAGATAATACACAGGAATTCTGGGGCTAGACGAGAAACCCTTATTCCCGGCTCCAAAGACGATAAAACAAACTCTAAAGACGATAAAACAAACAAACGACTTATAGAGATAGCGAGCTTATAGAGATAGCGAGCCAAGAGAGAGAATGTTTTTAATTTAGGCTTTGTTCTTGTTCTTGAGCAAGAGCTTGATTCTCTTTGGAGCTTGTTTGCTTGGGTTCTTCTT
>JACZCZ010093671.1_pt1 | contig 11994 bp, 10 predicted proteins | sample 8641811 | NCBI WGS metagenome assembly JACZCZ01 (sample SAMN15324610, study PRJNA640507) | soil metagenome | isolation source: intercropping peanut in the first line | place: China: Luxin town, Laibin City, Guangxi Province | collected 2019-07-25 | depth 10cm m | reverse complement strand
TGGGACTGCTGGAGTCATTGGCGGCGGCATTCGCGCCATCGGCGGGGTTGGTGCACTGCTCGGTGGGATTGGCGTGGCCAACGCCGTTCAGACCCAGATGTCGGAGCAGGCAATGGCATCGCGCCTTGCCAACCAAGCTGGTACGCCAGGCATCAAGAAAGAACTCCTCCGGGAAGCCCAAGGTGTCAAAGGCTTCACCGGCGCCGAGGTGCTGTCCGGCATGGGGTCGTTCGTTGACCTGACGGGCGACCTGGACACGGCGCGTGCGTTGGCTCAGGACATGGCCAAGCTCTCGCTGTCCACGGGCTCATCGATGGAGAACATCGGGGCCGCGGCTGGCAACTTCGCCAACAACCTGAAGGGCATCAAAGACCCCGGTGAGCGCGCGCTGAAAATCATGGAGGCGATGCGCGCGCTGGGCGGACAGGGGTCCGTTGGAGCCATTGAGCTCAAAGACCTGGCCGCAGGTGGCGCGCAGATTGGCGCAGCGGCCGGGCAGTACTCGGGCGACGCCACCGAGAACATCAAAAAGGCCGGTGTTCTCGCCCAGGCCGCTCGAGCGGAAGGCGGAGCTTCATCTGCCGACGAAGCGCTCACGTCACTTGGTCGCTTCAACGACATGGTGATTCAGAACGCCGACAAGCTCAAAAAGCTCGGCATCAACGCTGTGGAGCGCGACAAGGACGGGACCATCAAGTCGGTCGCCGACCCGCGCCAGTTGATGGCCGACATCTTCAAGGGCACCAAAGGCGACCTTGGAAAAATCAACGAGCTTTTCGACGTGCGCGGGTCGCGCGTCGTGCGCGGCTTCTCCAAGTCGTACGAGCGCGGCGGGACACAAGGCGTTCTTGACCGCTTCGACGAGCTGATGAAGACGGAAATGTCGCAGCAGCGCATCGATACCGGCGCGCAGTCGCGATACGAAGACGCGGACGTGCAGGGCTTGGAGGCAATGAAAGCCTTCAACCAAGAGGTGGGTGAGAAGCTTATCCCGGAACTCACTAAGCTGATTCCGAAGTTCGCGGAGCTCACGCCGGCAATTGGTGACGTGCTTGAAGGCGGCGTCAACCTGGCCAAGTGGCTCGCGGACAACCCGCTCAAGGGGCTGGGCTTGGTTGTGAGTGGATTCATGGTTAAAGAATTGGCATCCGCTGGCATCAGTGCTGCGGTTGAAGCCGGCATGACGCGCATCATGACGCTGATGGCGACCAAGGTCGTTCCGCCGGCGCTTCCACCTATACCGCCGCTCTCCGGACCTCCGGGCAAGGCGCCAGGCGGATGGCTCTCTCGCCTTGCTCCTGCCGCAAGGTTAGCCGGTGGAGCAGCTGGCGCGATCGGGCTTGGTTTCGGCGCAGCGGCGCTAGGAACCGAACTTTACCAGCAGAGCGACTACGGCAAAGAGCAGTTGGAGAAGAGCGCCAAGGCCAAGAGCGACTTCTACGGGTACGGCGTCTATGCCGGTGTTGTTCCGGCCGGGTCGAAAGAACAGATCCACGATCCGTCGTTCGTCAAGAACGTGCAGGCAACGCTAGGTGTCACTGGCGACCAAACGGCACAAGTTGACGCCAAGGGACTGAACGAGGCCGTCGCTGGGCTCAAGTCCGTTGCAGTGGAGCAACGACTCGCTGCGGCGGAAATAAAGAACGCAGCATCGGCCCTTGAGAACGTGAGCCCTGCGCGGTCAGTGCCATTGCTGTTTCGTCAGTAGTTAACGCTTCACGAGTCCCCACGGGACCCACCCCGTAAAATCACCGACGCGCACCTGAGCAAGCGGTCCTTCTGTCCGCACGTAAGTGCACGGAGTGTGTGCTTTGACCTCTCGATGCTCACTGAGCAGCGTGAAGTTCACCTCAGCTGTGTCACGGGCCAGAAGCGCGTCATCAAACGCCTTGGCCTTCACCGGGTCGCGGAACACGAAAACTGTCACGTCCGGATTGCTTGATGACAGTGTGCAGTCACGGGTTGGCTTCTCGGTCACATTCTCGGGCTTGGCAGCCTCTGGAGACTCATCTGTCCCGCCGAACGCTGCCCACCAAAGCGCAACGACACAACCGCCCAGCGCTGCAAATTTGACGATGTCCATGAGTGACCATCGTCCACTTTCGTCTGCCCACAGGTCAACGGCCCGAAAAATACAGCAGAATTCATGGCCGATTCGATCATTGAGCAACTCCCCGATGCGTCATGGCGCGGCATCCTGTTCCCCTACACCGGCACCAGGACCTACGGGTTTCAGCACGAGCAGACCGAGCACCGCATCATCTTTCGCGATGAGGAGCTGATCGAGTCCATTGGTCGGACGAACCCGACGTTTCGATTCACGATCCCCTTTCGTGAAGGGGTGCGCCAATACGGCTGGGCCAACCTGTTCACCGAGGTCTATCCGAAGTTCCTCGCAGCGTGCCTCGACCGCTCGGCGGGAATGCTCGTTGACTCGGTGCATGGCGAGGTGCGCTGCAAATGCGCCAGCCTGACCGAAGAGCTTGATGTCGAGAAGACAGACGGCGTGGATGTCTCAGCTGCGTTCATCTACGCGCCAGAGGCAGCGGACGACGTATCCAGCAACTTCACGTCGATTGCCGGCACGCTCACCGGGCTAGAGGCTGCAACGGTTGCCTACAATCAGGTTTTCGAAGGCCTGACTGCCGAGCAAAAGGCGCAAATCAAGGAACTCAATCCGCCACTGCAAAAGGCGCGCATCTCCCCAATCAACGTGGTGAGAGCCGCAGCTGCATCTGTGCAGCGCTACAAGACGCAGACGCGGGCAATCCTGGGCCAAACCACAGACCAGCTCGAGCGCGCGGCGCGTGACCTGGAAGAGGCGCGGGACCCGGAACTGGTAGAACTTCGGCGCGAGTCGGCCCGCCTGGCCAAGGCGAACCGGGACCTGGCAAAGATTGCCGCAAACCCCACCACACCGTTCGACGTTGCGCGCATCGCTACCGAGATCGGGCGTATCGCGTTCGCGACGTCCAAGCAGATGACGGTCGACGTGCTCATTGAGTTCAACCCCTGGGCCGCGGACAGGATGACGTTCTTGCCGGGGGACGAGGTCATTTTCCCGAGGCGCAATGGCGGAACCTGAGCACGGTCTCGTCATCGAACTGGAAGAGACCGGTGAGCAATGGTCGGCCATCACCGAGTGGTCAATCAACGACGCATTCGACGTCGACACGGATGAGTGGTCGGCAACAGTTTTTACCCCCAATGACCCAGCCGGGCTACGGCGCAAGTTTCTCCCGAAGTCGCGGGTGAAACTGTACGTCAACGGAAACCTCCAGGTGATCGGTCGCATTGACCGCACCGACGATGCCACGGGGACAGCGCTGCGACTCACCGGCCACGACTATTTAGCCGATTTGGTCGCTCCAGGAATGGACGAGTCAGTGCGAATCGGCGGCGGAATGACGCTGGCTGACGCGCTGAAACTAGGGCTGAAGCCCTACGGAATCACCGAGATCGAGACATCGATCGCAGAGGTGATGAACCGGAAGATTGGCAAGGCCACCATGGTTGAGACCGATGTACCAACGGTCGCTGCCTACACAGTATCGATTGCGCCGCGCCGTGGATTCGCTGAATTTGGCACGACGACGTTCAAGCGCGCCACCTACGAAGAGGTTCCAGAGCATCGCCCCCAGTTCAGAGAAGGGGCGCTGCAGTGGGCGTCCCGCCTGAGCGCACGTGTTGGCGGATACTCAATCCAACCGGGCTCAAAGCGCAGCGCCCTTGCTCTTGTCAAACCCGACTACTCGTCCCAGGTACAGTTTGAGTTTCGTCGATTCTGGGACCAGCCAGAAAAGACCAACGTCGAGTCAGCGCGAGCATCGCGAGACTGGACTGATGTTCCATCGGTAATTGCCCTGCGCGGAAGGCGCATCACCGGGGAGCTAGAGGTCAAAGACGAGCATATGCTCATCTCGCCCCTGAACGAGCCGTTCGGAAAAATCGACGAGGTAAAGCGCATTTTCGAGGCATCGCGGGCCGTGAATGGTCGCGTCGCCAGGACCAAATCCGGGACCGCGGGCGACTTTTACATCCCGGTGTATCTCCGAGACGATCAGACGCGGGAGAAGGCGCACCTGGAAAATCAAGGGCGTCGCATGCTGGCCGAGCGCGCAAGAAAGACGCTCGACTACGTGTGTAGCCTCAACAAGTTTGCGTCGGAAGACGGACGCATCTTCTGCACCAACGTTCTCAGTTACGTGACGGACAACATCTCTGACGTGAACGAGCCGCTTTGGATCCGTGAGCGCACCATCGGGTACCAGCGCGGATCTCGCTGCAACCTCCACCTCATTCGCCCAGGAAGCTACGTGCTTTGATTCTCACCTCACTTGGAGCCAGCGGCCTCGCCGAAGGAACCGGAGTTCCCTGGGTGCAATGCACGGACGCCCCGGTTGATGAGGATGACGCGCCCGATTACGGCAAAACGGTCATGATGCCGTGCCTTGGCGTTGTTGCCCGCCCGTTCCCAAGGAATGAGCGCGGCGCGGCTCAGGGGGCGGTAGCTGAGACTGCTGGCGCTGACGGTGTCTGTGTTGGGGGCTACGACCCGCGCACGGTGGCCAAGCTGGCTGGCCAAATCAAAGCAGGCGAAACGGCGCTGGGGGCAACCGGAGAAGACTTCGACTCGCGAGTGCTCTGCAAGGAGCAGCTGCTTGCAATCATGGTTGGCGACGACATGGCAATCGTTGTCGATCGAAAAAAGAACCAGGTGGTCATCACTGCCCCAGGTGGCGCGTTCAAGATCAGCGAGGACGATGGCATTGTGATGATGGACGGCAGCGGCAAGGCATCGATTCAGCTCGTTGACGGTAAAAGCGTCACTACTGGAAACACCACGCTCGGCGGCCGCAACGCGTTCTCGAAAGTTCCCGACGCGACCAAGGTAGACGCGGAGATCGCGCGCATCTGGTCGGTCCTCACTGGATGGACACCGGTTGCGCAGGACGGCGGCGCGGCGCTCAAGGCAACGGCAGCGGCCGTGTTTGCGTCGAAGCAATCCACGGCGAGCGCGGTCAACCTGGGCAAGTAAGGTGTGCAATTTCGCGCTGCCTAAATTCGGCTTTTCGGCGCCGAGTCTAAGCTTTCCAGCGCCGCCTCAACTCCCAACATTTGCGCTTCCTGACCTCGGCGTCGACGTCGGATTTGCGCTGCCCAGCTTCGGGTTTTCCGCGCCGTCGTTGAGCTTCCCTGCTCCACCGCCGCTGCCAATGTTCTCGCTGGATGTGCCTGGAGTGGACATGAAGTTCGCGCTTCCAGCATTCGGCGCTTCCGTGCCAATGCCGGCGCTTTCGTTCCCATCACCACCGCCTATTCCCACGTTTTCACTCTCGTGCCCGCTCGATGCCTGAAGTAACCGTCTACGATTTTGGACAAGTTGGACTCGGCTCCGGTTCGCTTGGTGGCCCAGAGTTTTCGGTCGAAGAGCCAACTGACGCAAACGGCTATCGCTATCTTGACGGCTCGTTTGGCGAATTCGTGACGCGCGATGGGGTTGTCCAGCGCGGCACATCTGGCCGCCAGCGTGTGATCTCGCTCATCAAGACTTCATACGGCTCAGCTCAATCGATGCGAGGTCGCCGCGATCCTGACTACATCGACGAGAACACCGAGCAGCTGACGCGACGCGAACTGCTCACTGTGCTCGCACCGGCCATTGAAGACGGCACGATCCGCGTAAGCGAGATCATTGTCGAGGTCGGCGCAAGTCGCGTCCCCGGTCGAATTGGTGGAAAAATCAGCTTCACCGACCTGCGCAGTGGACGGCCTGACGAGGTGAACTTCTGATGGCGCCCCAGTTCGGACCGAAGAACGTCGCGGAGATCCGTGGCGACTACTTGGCTGACTTGGCCAACGCGGCGGCGCAGTCTGGCGTCACCGAGGACATTGGACCTGGCACCGACAACTACGCGCAGGGGACGGCTGTTGCTGGCGTGGCCATGTTGCTTCACGCGCGCATCGACGGGAACTCGGACGCGATCACGCCCAACACGGCCACCGGAGAGGATCTGCTCCGCTGGAAGGGCGCGCTTGGTCTACCGGACGTCAACGCCTCGAATGCTGGTGGCAAAATCACAATCGAGGTTCTCGGCGGTGGCACCGCAACCATCCCAGATGGACAACCCGGAACCATCAATGGGAACCCGTTCACGGTCATCAACGGGCCATGGTCCAGCATCTTGAATGGCGCAGACGTTGACGTGCTCATGGGCGTCGTCGGCGAGGTCGGCAACGCGCGCCAGGGCACTCCGGCCACCCTGCTCAATCCACCCGCCAACGTCTCTGCTGACGCCAAGGTGAGCCGATTCTTTCCCATCGTTGGCGGGTACGACGAAGAGAACCAGCCGCGGCTCAGAGAACGCGTCCTCAACCGCATGGGGACCAACCCAGGCGGCGGGAACTGGGGACAGCTGCGCGAGATCGCTTATGAGACGTCACCCGGAGTTCAGCAGGCATTTGTCTATCCAGCTGTCGCTGGGGCGGCGACTGACAAGCTGGTTGTGCTGAAATCGTTCGACCGGGAATTCTTCAACTTCTCACGCATCATGCCAGATGCCGTGGTCACGCAGGTACGCGGCAACGTGCACGCTATTGCTTCAACCGGACTTGCTACGATCGTTTCAGCTACAACTGACGAGCCAGCAGACGTCGCGATTCAGCTGGCGATCCCGGACTCTCGCCTAAGCGGCGGCAACGGAAGCGGTTGGCTCGACGTTGCACCTTGGCCGCTGCTTGAGGGCGGCAACACGCGCGTGACGGTCACCTCAAACACGAACGGTGTACTGGTTCTTGCAGCCGCAACCACAACTGCGCCAATTGAAGGGCAAACCAGGATCGCTTGGTGGTCACCAACCACGTGCACGTTCTACGTCCGGACCGTCATGGCGGTGTCTGGGAGCGCTGGCGCATGGTCGGTGACACTGGATGTCCCGTTTGTTGATGACGCTGGAGAAAAGCCGGTGGCCGGCGACTTCATCTCACCCGGCGCCGAGAACCTCGTCGCCTACGGAACGGCTTGGCTGGACCTGATGGAGATTCTCGGATCCGGCGAAAACACCAACAACGCCGACTTGGTTCTTCATGGACGAGCTCTTCGTCACCCGTTTACGACGGAGCAGCACCCGCACAGCCTGAACATCTCGCAAATGACAGCACTGAGGAACCGGTTCACCGAGATAGAACAGGCACAGTACTCGTACCGCTCCGTTTCATCGCCGACGCTACCCGCCACGGTTGAGGACCAGCCAAACGTTCTTGTCCCCCGAAACTTCGGAGTCTACCCGCTATGACGACACCAGCAGGAGTCCCCGCGTGGCTGCGTCAGGCAAGCGCCTCAACGTACGGCGGGCACCCAAACAAGCGAAATTATCAGTCGGTTGGGCCTGTCAATCCGGAGACGGACGTCGACGCGGCGGAATTCATCCGAATGTCGGCAGACATGGCAAGCGTTGCTCGCGTTGCCACGTTTTGTTCGGCAACGATCGTATGTGACGACTCAACGCCTGGTGCGCCAACGGTCTCGTCCATCAACCAGATGACCGCGGTGTCGACGGCTGGATACCTGGGCGATTCCCCGTCCCACGCAAGCTTTCCCACTGTGGAGCGCGTCAGCAACGGCAAGGTGCAGGCGACATGGCCATCCAGTGCAACCGACGACTACGGTGTGTCTGGTGACATCACGATCCGCCACGTGCGGGCCTGGGTCATTGGAGCCGCGGCGTACGCTAGCGTGAAGGTCACGGTCGACAGTTCCACCGAGGTATCATTTGAGGCCGTCGACGCAGCCGGAGCCGCAATTTCAAACGCCACCATCTGCTTTGAGGTGAGCTAAACGTGGCATTTTTTGGGGCGTTCTCCCCGCTACCTGGGCCGCTTGGTGGCTCCGACGAAGAGGGCTGGGCCGCCGCGCACCACGCTCGCCTATGCGCCGATTTGGCGGCAGCAAAACGAGCACTCCCTTTCGCACTGGTGACTATCTTTCGTGACAACGGGAGCTCGCCAGAAATCACGGCTGTCAACATGCAGGCGCCGGAGACGGTGGCCAACGTCCCATCAGTCAGTGGCACGTCCACCACGGTCACGTTCACATTTCCAGATGCACCTGAGTCGGAGCTTGGGGAAAAGCTGGCGCTGAAAATCACCCGCGCTTCTTGGACGCGGCATGACTCGCAAGACGCATACGCGAACGTCACGGCGCCCAATGTCGTGGTGGTGACGTTTCCCGGCGTCTCTGCTGACATCGGCGGGACGCTGACCGTATTCGCCGAGTGGGGCCCGCGGGCACGCATTGAGCGCTACGGTGGGTCACTGCGCAAGCGGGACAGTTCGACCGAGCGCACTCCATACGCCTGGACCTGGTACAACGAGATCGGCGCCTCACTGGGCGACGCCTACGGTGTAACCCTGTCAGGCGCGGTCCACGCAAAGAAGCTGGCCACAGCGCGGGTTTTCGCGGCCGTTTCGCGGAGTATCGACAAATTCCGCGCGAATTCTACCCCCAGCACGGCGCATCTGAAGCTCGACGATTGGGCGCGCACATTGCGGGTGCCGGTGACATCCCAGTCAATGGAATGGGACACCCGGCGTCTTTGCTCAGTGATGCTTGCGGCTGAGCCGGGCGGGAGCATCACCGCACTGCAGCGGGCCTGCTTCGCACTGCTTGGCGAGACCTACGTCGGAATCATCACTTTCGGCCCAGATGAGGACCCAGGGGTTTGGTCGCACACGTTTGCAATCAACGGCGTGGTCTGGGCCACCAATCGCTCGCGCATCATTCTGAACATAACGCCACCCAGTGATGCAAACGATCTCTCCTTCAAAGAACTGGTCGACATCCAAGCCATGTCCCTGCTTGACCGACTCACCCCAGCGCACGTGATGTTTGATTGGGCAGCAACCAGCGAACTTGGATTTAGGCTCGGCATCTCCCGCCTCGGTATCGACGGATTGTAAATGGCCAGCATCGTTGTTTCCCCAGAAAAGCCGCTAGCAAAGACGGCCGTGCGGGTGACATTTACCTCGCTGGAAGCGACCACGAACCACGTGGAGCTGTTCGCCACATCTGCGCCGCTTGGGTCGCAGCTGAGAACGGACATCGACCGCGCAAACAGTGGCCGGCATCTAGTTTTCAACGGCCCAAGCTCCGGACGCTACGATTTCACGCCGGACAAAGGCGGCGTCTATGGGTTCGTCGTACAAGAAGTCGCACACGGTGAAGCAAGGGCCAACGTCTTCCAGGGCGACCGAGCCGGAGCCGCAAGCCCGACCCTGAACGCGCAGTCGTCAGTGAGCGTTCACGTTGGAGAAAAGCTGCGTCTGAAGCTGGGGCAACAACCCGACGAATGTGAGCTCGTGGCATGCGTGTGGGGCAACACCATCACCGCAACCACTGTCGAGTTCTACGGATTCGGGAGTCCGGCATTAGAAAACCCAACGTCGCTACGGGCAGAATCGGCAGCGCTCAACGCGGCGCTTGTTGCCGCGGTTGGTGGACTTTCCGGCATCTCCGTTGATACGGCGCTCGGCTCAATTGCCGCAGACTTTGTCACAACACGCAACGGCTACAACACGCACGTAGCCAAGACCACCAGCTCCATCCATGACAACTCCGACGAGCTGCGACGTCTTGGCTCAGGCTACGTTGCCGACGACCCGATCGCTGCAGAGACTTCCATCAACGCTCTGCGGCAGAGGTTCGCGGAGCACATCTCCACGATGTTCAGCTTGGAGCCACCTGCGGTACCCGATCCTGGCGACCCATTGAATCCACCGCTCGAAACGCACGACAGTCCAGACGGCAAAGCCGCGTTCATGTTCAGCGGCGCAGCGTCGTCGACGCAAAGTCACTTCGCGGCACTGGCAGACATGATCGTCGCTCTGGAGATCCACAAGGCCAACACCGGCTCCCACAGCGTTGCGGATGATGATTCGGTGACGATTGCTTCGCCGCTGCTCAACGTGCATTGCGCATGGTTTCGCGCCCTGCGGTTGGCTGCTCCACAAATTCCCATCGAGAGAAACTCAGGAGCCGCAAAGCTCGAGCAACTCGGCGGCTTCACGATTGATGAACAATGACGTTTGACCCGCTAAAATCAGGCTCATTTGCGCATGGCGAGCGATTCATGCCACCGCACGCGAATCGCCTCAACGTAGACCTACCGAATGCGCTCGACGGCGCAGGCGGTGGCACCTACGCGCCCGCGTCGCCCCTCGCAGTGAACGGTTCCGGGCTGCGATCCACGGTCGTTCCTAGTCACGATCAGTCGCTTGTGCCAAGAGCCTATAAACGGCAGATCCTAGAATACACTGCGACTGGCACATTCAACCCAACCGCGTACACAGCGTGGGCTGCGTGGGTTACATTCATTGCCTACCCACCTGGTGGCGGTGGCGGTTACGGTGGAAACGGCGGCGTGGCTGGTGGCGGAGGAGGCGGCAGCGGCTGCCCCCTTATCTACCGATGCAACCTCGATGACTTCTACGGCATCGTAGACATAACGATTGGCTCACCCGGACAAGGTGGAATTCAGCTCACTTCCACACCTGCCACAGGTGGCGGCGACATTGTGATCGCCCAAGCGTTCAGCGGCTTCTCCATCACCGCACAGGCTGGAGGAGCTGGCGCGTCGACCGATACGGCGACCGGTGGAGCTGGCGGAAACGGCTACATTGCAGGCGGAGGCGGCGCAGGTGGAAGTGCCGTCAACGGCGGAAACTCCGGACACTTGTCCTCGTCTATAACGGATGTAAAGGCATCGTCAGGATCCGGCGCGACACCTGGACTTGGTGGAAAGTCACCTCTGGGCATCCTTGCCGATTTATTCCACGTCGACACAGCTGGCTCATACATCTACTACCCGGTGCCGTTTTACGCGTGCGACCCGGCTGGGGCAGGCGGCACTGGTGGCGGATTTGCGGCGGGCGGCGGCGGCGGTGCCCCTGGTTTTCTAGTTCCCACGACGTTCGGCAACGAACGTGTGCACACCGCTCAAGGGGCCAGTGGCCGCGGATACGGTGGTGGTGGTGGTGGTGGATGCAGTGAGAATTTTTCTCTAGCCGCCAAGAACGGTTTGAATGGTTGCCCAGGCATTTGCCTTGCAATTGTTGAGTAACACCTAACAACAGAATCCGGGCCCGTGTCGCGCCCACACGCAGACGCTTTTCGCCTTCTTTTGGCGCTCTGCAAACAAGCGACACGCCTTTTAACCGGCGCCTGATTGGCGGTCGGGATGTACACGTATGCCAACTCCTTCGGCGGAATTTTTAGTCAACGGGAACGCTGTCAACGGTGAAGCGGTAGCCGTGAGCGCAAGCTCTACGGTGAGCCTAGCTCTTGCCTCCGTGTTCGGCGTGAACACTGTCGCTTGGACAGTCATTGGAACGAGTGACGATGCTCTAGCGAAGCCGACAATTACGCCTTCAGGCTCTCCGTCTGGAGTGACCGCGTCCTTTACCGTGCCATCTGGTGCGAACCAGGGCTATTTGGTGCAAGCGCAGATCGAGAATCAAGGGAAAAACACTCTAGGTCAGCAGGTTGCTGCGTACACGTTTCGCGCATTGATTGGGGTCATTGGCTCCAGCGGCGACGTCCCATTTGTGTTCGGTGAGCGGCTTGAGCGCAACGAGACGCACGGCACGGTGCCGAAACTGAACGATATCGCCGAGTCCGCGGCCGGAGGTGGAGGCGGCGGCTCCAGCGACGTGAGCATAGACGTCGCCGCAAACCACACCATCACAGATGCCGACTACGGTGGATTGGACCCTGCTACCGCTCGCCTCATCGTCTACGTGTCAGCCGCCGCTGAGATCACGTTCCCAACCACGCCGGTGCACGGCCAAGTCGTCGAAGTCGTCTCGCTCGGTGGAACTAGCTACTCGGTGACCACCGTTCCAGGCGGCGGGAACCAGATGGCGCAGTACACAAATCAACAGACCACGTCGACGGCGTGCGTGATTAACAGCTCTTCGCGGCGATTTAGCGTGAGTTGG
>JACZCZ010095648.1_pt1 | contig 12026 bp, 10 predicted proteins | sample 8641811 | NCBI WGS metagenome assembly JACZCZ01 (sample SAMN15324610, study PRJNA640507) | soil metagenome | isolation source: intercropping peanut in the first line | place: China: Luxin town, Laibin City, Guangxi Province | collected 2019-07-25 | depth 10cm m | reverse complement strand
CCGCTCGACAAAGCCGTGCCCATTCCGAAGGAGCAGCTCGAGGAGTACTACGCCAAGATGACCAAGGAGCAGATCGGGGTGATCCGGATGCTCGAGGGCGGGCAGTTCAACGTCAACATCCGCCACGTCGAGAACCGCACGCCGGCTGCTTACGACACCGAGTTCCACGAGGACACGATCGACGTCTGGGTCATTACCGAAGGCGGCGGCACACTCGTGACCGGAGGCGAAGAGGTCGACGGCAAGCATCGCGGCGGCGTGGAGCGCCAGGTCAAGGTCGGCGACGTCATCTTCATTCCGGCCGGCATCTATCACGGCATGAAGGACACGCGCCTCACGACGTGGCTCAACATTCGTTTCCCCGAGCATCGCAACTAAAGCTCGGCGCACTCACCGGAGAACAAGCTCATGATCGCTCGCCACGCACGCCTCGCGCTCCTCGCCACGTCGGCCGCTCTGTGGGCGCTAGCCGCACCCGCGCAAGCGCCGGACAGAGATCCTGCACTGAAGGGCGCCATCGACATCCACTCGCACCTCGACCCCGATGGCTTCGGCCCCGGACGCAACGGCCGCAACGCCGACATTCTCGACATGGCAAAGCTGGCCAAAGAGGCCGGCATGCGCGGCTTCGTGATCAAGATGCACTACGACCAAACGGCCGACGACGCGTACATCGTGCGCAAGCTGTACCCGGACCTCGAGGTCTTCGGCGGCCTCGGCACCAACTTCGCGACGGGCGGCATGAACGCCGCCGCGGTCCGCCAAATGGCCGACGTCAAAGGCGGCTGGGGCCGCGTGGTCTGGATGCCGACGTGGGACGCCAAGCACTATGTCGAGCACAACGGCAACAACCGGCCGTTCATTACGGTCGCGAGGAACGGCGACCTCGTGCCGGAAGCGAAGGCGCTGATCGACGCCATGGCCGAGGTCAACGGCAAGACGCGCGGCAGCGGCGGCCAAATGGTGCCCGCGACGGGCCACAACGCGCCCGAGGAAGTACTGCTGATCGTGAAGTACGCGCGCGGCAAAGGCCTGCCCGTCGTCGTCACGCATCCGCTGCTCGAGTCCGTCGGCATGAACATGGAGCAGATGAAACAAGCCGTCGAGATGGGCGCCTACCTCGAGTTCGTCACGGCGTTCACGCGCCAGGAAGCGACGATCAAGGAATACACCGAGACCATCCGCGAGATCGGGCCCGAGCACTGCATCGTGTCGAGCGACAAAGGCCAAGGGCGCGGCGAGGAAGGCCACGACGCCCCGAGCCCATCGCACACGGTGGGCCTCGGCGAGGCCGCGCAGATTCTGCGCAAGAACGGCTTCACGGAGGCCGAGCTCGACCTCATGTTCAAGCACAATCCGGCCAAGCTGCTCGGCTTGCCGGTGCTCTGATCGCCGAGAAGGGGGACGCCCGTGACGATCCGAACCAAGCGCGCGCGCCTCTCTCCAGGGCTGTCGTTACTGGGCGCCGCCGCGGCTGGGGCGAGCGCCCTGCTCGGCGCCGCGGCCACGGCGCAGCCGGCGGCCAATGCGCCGCCGCCGAGCCCGCTCGAGCAACTCGCGCGCCGCACGACGACGACGATGAGCAACCCGTACCGCATGACGGAGGGTTGGCCGACGATCCCCGAGGGCATGACGTGGGGCGCCGCGATCGGAATCATTCCCGACAACACGGGCGGCACGTGGATGATGTTCCGCTCGGAGCCGCCGGTGAATTACATCGACGCCTCCGGCAAGTTCACGAAGAGTTTCGGCCGCGGGCTGCTCGTGCAGGGGCATGGCTTCTGCATGGACCACGACGGCAACTTGTGGGTCGGCGACAGCGGGCCGTTCGCGGAAGATCCGGCGACCAAGGGCCGCGGCTTCCAGCTGCACAAGCTGACGCAAGACGGGCAGCTCTTGTTCAGCCTCGGCAAAGCCGGCGTGTCGCAAGCCGGGCGCGACACGTTCATCGGGCCGACGGCCTGCGTGGTCGCCGAGAACGGCGACATCATCGTCGCCGACGGCCACTGGCCGCGTCCCGCGAGCGCACAGCAGGACGGCGACCGGCTCGTCGTGCTCAAGCCCGACGGCACGTTCGTGCGCTCGGTCGGCCGCATGGGCTCGGGACCGCTCGAGTTCATGGGCCCGCATGCGCTGGCGTTCGACTCGAAAGGGCGCCTCTTCGTCGCCGACCGCTCGAACAATCGCGTGCAGATCCTCGACAAGGACCTCAACTTCGTCGACGAATGGCGGCACTTCGGCCGCCCGAGCGGCATCACCGTATTGAAAGACGACACGCTGATCGTCGCGGATAGCGAGTCGACGAACCCGATCGACGGTCCGCCGCAGGCGCCCGAGGGCGCAGGCCGCGTGCTACGCAATCCCGGCTGGCAAACCGGCATTCGCATCGGCAGTGCCGTCGACGGCTCGCTGCAACACTTCGTGCCCGGCACACGGCCCGAAGGCTTGGCCGGCGACGAGCTCGGCAACATCTTCGCGGGGCTGACCGGGCGCTGCGACTTGAGCGCGTCCGGCGGCTGTCTGCAAAAGTGGGTGAGGGTCCAACGATGAAAATCCAAACGGTTGCGCTCGCGGCGTCGCTCGCGCTCCCTACGCTCTGCTTCGCTCAAGCGCCGAAACCGGCCGTCGACGTGCTGAAAGCCGACATCGACGCCGTCATCGCGGCGCCCGACGGCGGCGCGGACCGGCAGATCAAAGTCGTCGACGTCGGTAAGCTGAACGTCGGGGTCGGCGTGCTGACGCAAGGTGCACGCAAGACGGCCCCGGGCCAAGCGGTCGCCGGCATCTCGCACGCGCAAGTCACCGAGGTTTATTACGTGCTGTCGGGCTCCGGCATCTTGATCACGGGCATCGAGGTCGAGGGGCAAGTGCCGCTCGATCCTGCCTCCGAGGTCGTCAAAGTCGCCGTCGGCCCGAGCCATCGCGCGACGTTCATGGGCACGACTCAGCAGCGCATGGTCTCGACCGGCGACGTCGTCGTGATTCCGGCGGGCGTGCTGCACGGCTGGGTCGAGATTCCGGAGCAAGTCCGCTACTTGAGCATCCGGCCGGATCCCGATCGCGTGTTGCCGGCGGGCTACGTGAACCCGGCGATCAACAAATGATCGGCACGCGGCTCGCCCTCGCGACCGCCGCGCTGCTCGCGTTGACCGCGTGCCAACCGGCGACGCCTCCGCCGGCACAAGGCACGGCGCCTGATATCGCGCGCACCAGCGACGGTAAGCCCGACCTGAACGGCATTTGGCAGGCGCTCGTGCCGGCCAACTGGGACGTTCGGCCGCACGAGGCGCGCCCGCCCCCGCTCGACGTGCTCGGCGCGCTCGGTGCCGAGCCGCCGAACAACGGCATCGTCGAAGGCGGCGAAATCCCGTATCTGCCCGCGGCGCTCGAGCAGCAAGAACGAAACTACGCGAACCGCTTCGAGCTCGACCCCGAGCGCAAGTGCTTCATGCCGGGAGTACCGCGCGCGACGTACCTTCCGCAACCGTTCCAGATCTTCCAGAGCGCCGATCACTTGATGATCGCGTACCAGTTCGCGAACGCCGTGCGCGAGATCCACCTGAAAGACCCCGGGCCCGCGCCGACGTCGTTCTGGATGGGCTGGTCCATCGGCCGCTGGGAAGGCGACACGCTCGTCGTCGACGTCACGAACCAGAAGCCCGAGACCTGGCTCGACCGCGCCGGCAACTTCCACAGCGAGCAGTTGCGCGTCGAAGAGCGCTACACGGTGATGAGCCCGAACCACCTGCTGTACGAAGCGACGCTCGAGGACCCTAAGGTGTACTCGCGGCCGTGGAAGATCAGCTTTCCGCTGTACCGCCGGCTCGAGACGAACGTCGAGATGCTCGAGTTCAAGTGCGTGCCGTTCGCCGAGGAAATCCTCTACGGCCATTTGCGCAAGGGCCGTGACGGCGAGCGCACGGCCGAGTGAGCGAAGCGCGAGGAGAAGAGTCATGAAGTCGCTTCTGAAGGAACTCCGCATCGCATGCTGCGGCGCGCTGTGCGCCGCGTCGGCCGCCGCCCAGGCGCCCCCGGGCGCTTTCGACCCCGCGTATGCGCCGCCGCGCCTCGCGTCCGGCAAACCGGATTTGCAAGGGCTCTGGTCGAACGCGCTCGTCACGCCGCTCGAGCGGCCCGCCGATCTCGCCGACAAAGAATTTCTCACCGACGAAGAAGCGCGCGAGTACCAGCAAAAGCGCGTCGAAGCCATCAACCGCGACTCGCGCCCCGACGACGCCGCTGCGGACATCCTGCTCGCCTACAACGACTTCTGGTGGGATTCGGGCACGAGCGGCGTGAAGACGCTGCGCACGTCGCTGATCGTCGATCCACCGAACGGGCGAATTCCAGAGCTCACCGCGCAGGCGAAAGCGCGGATCGCTGCGACGCCGCCGCCGTCGGCCGACGGGCCGGAGACGCAGGGCCTCTCGACACGTTGCATCCTGTATGGAACCGCCGGTCCGCCGATGCTACCCGGCAGCTACAACAACAATTACCAGATCGTGCAGACCGACGACCACGTGCTGATCGTCAACGAGATGGTGCACGAGACGCGCATCATCCCGCTCGACGGCCGGCCGTTCCCGCCGGAAACGGTCCGGCAATGGCGCGGCAGCTCGCGCGGCCACTGGGAGGGCGACACGCTGGTCGTCGAGACGCGCAACCGCCGTGCCGATACCCCGTTCCGCGGCTCGAGCGAGAACATGCGCTTGACGGAACGCTTCACGCGCGTCGCCGACGACGTGCTGCTCTACGAGTTCACCGTGAACGATCCCGACGCGTTCACGCAGCCTTGGACCGTGCAGATCACGTCGTCGCGCGTGCAGGACGAGCTGATGTACGAGTACGCGTGCCACGAGGGCAACAAGTCGATGGTCGGCATCTTGGGCGGCGCGCGCGCCGCGGAACGCAAAGCCGCCGAGGCCGCGCGCTGACTTTCGCGAAGGAACGAACATGAAGAACGTTTTGCTGATCTTGTCGCTCGCGCTGATCGCACAGCCCATCGTCGTTAGCGCGCACCATTCGTTCGCCTCGGAGTTCGACGCCAATCAACCGATTTCCCTGAAGGGCAGCGTCACGAAAGTCGAGTTCATCAACCCGCACTCGTGGATCCACATCGAGGTTACGAACGCCGACGGCTCCAAAGCGGCGTGGGAAGTCGAAGGCGGCACGCCGAACACGCTGTTCCGCAAGGGCATCAACGACAACACGCTGCCCGTCGGCACGCAGATCGCGGTCGACGGCTACCGCGCGCGCGACGGCTCGAACCGCATGAGCGGTCGCGACATCACGCTGGCCGACGGCCGTAAGGTATTCCTGTCGGGCTCCGCGCCGCAGGAGTGACCCGTAGCCCTTAGTCGCGAGCCGGTTTCGCCGCGACGAGGTTGACGAGCGTCTCCTCGCGCTTGCCTTCCGGCGGCACACCGAAGCCCCAAAACTCGCGCGTGCCCAAGTCCGAGCGGCTCCACCAGAGGTACGGATACGAGACGTTCTCGCGGCCGAACTCGAACCCCTGCGCGTGGATCATCGCTTCGTACTCTGCGGCGCTGCGCTGCACTTCCATGGGGTGACGGAACAGCCAGCGTATGAGCCACGACTCGATGTACGCACGCGTCGACTCCGCGAACAGTAACAGCCCGCCTGGCTTCAACACACGGAAAAATTCTGCGAGCGCTTCGTGCTGGCGCGCCAGATGGTGAAACGTCTGGTGGCAGAAGATCAGGTCGACGCTCTCGCTCGCGAGATCGAGCGCCGACAGATCACCTTGCCGCAGGTCGATCGGCAGAGTGCCGCGCATCGCTTCCGCCGCCGCGATGCACTGCGGCTCGAAATCGATGCCGACGATGCGCTCGGGCGCGAAGTGCTCGACGAGCGGTTGAAACGACTTCCCTTGGCCACAGCCCGCATCGAGCACGACGGGGCGCCGCGGCCGACGGGCCGGCGGAATCAGGCGCTCGAGATCGTCGAGCGCGACGCGGATGACGCGCGACTCCCAAATCTCCGTGCCGAGAAACCAAAAGCCGATACGGCTCTCGGGAACGAACAGCCGCTCGTCGTCCGCGTCGGTCTCGAGTCGCGCGCTCATGCCACCAATGCCCGACCAATCGGGGGACCGTAGTCTACAATGCCGCGACAGACCCGCGCCGAATAACGAGATGACCGCCGCGCAACACACGCCCGTCATGCAGCAGTACCACGCCATCAAGGCGCGGTTTCCCGACACGTTGCTGTTCTACCGCATGGGCGATTTCTACGAGCTGTTCTACGACGACGCGCGGCGCACGGCGAAGCTGATCGACATTGCGCTGACGCGGCGCGGGCAGTCCGGCGGCGAGCCGATTCCGATGGCGGGCGTGCCCGTGCACGCCGCCGAAACGTATCTCGCAAGGCTCGTGCGGCTCGGCGAATCGGTCGCGATCTGCGAGCAGATCGGGGACCCGACGACGAGCAAAGGGCCCGTCGCGCGCGAGGTCGTGCGCGTCGTTACGCCGGGCACGGTCACCGATGCCGCGCTGCTCGACGACAAAGAGACGCGGCTGCTCGCCGCCGTGACGTTCACGCCGAGCGTCGGCTTGGCGTGGCTCGATCTCGCCGGCGGCCGTTTCTGTTTGACCGAGCTCGCCGATCTCGACGCGCTGCATGCCGAGCTCGAGCGCCTGCGGCCGGCCGAGCTGTTGCTCGCCGAGGATCTCGACGCGCCGCCGTGGCTCGGCAACATCGCCGGCGTGCGGCCCCGGCCGCCGTGGCACTTCGATCCCGGCACCGGCAAACGGGTGCTCTGCGAGCAGCTCGGCACGCTGGACTTGTCGGGCTTCGACGCCGAGGACGCGCCGGCCGGCGTGGGCGCGGCGGGCTGCTTGTTGCAGTACGCAAAGGACACGCAACGCGGCGCGCTGCCCCACTTGCGGACGTTGACCCGCGAACGGCGAGAGCAAGCCGTCATCATGGACGCGCAGACGCGCCGCAATCTCGAGATCGAAACGACGCTGGGGAACCGAGCCGATTTCACTCTGGCCGGCATCATGGACCGCTGTGCGACGGCAATGGGCAGCCGCCTGCTCCGCCGCTGGCTGAACCGGCCGATCCGCGACCACGGCGAGCTCAAGCGTCGCCAGCAGGCCATCGACGTGCTGCAGCGCGCCGGTGCCATCGAAGCTCCGCAGAGCGTGCTGAAGGAGATCGGCGATCTCGAGCGCATCCTAACGCGTATCGGTCTGCGCTCCGCGCGGCCGCGCGGTCTCGCGAACCTGCGCGACAGCCTCGCGCGTCTCCCCGAGCTGCGGCGCGTCGTCGCACCGCACGGCGCCGAGCGGCTACAAACGCTCGCCGCACACTGTGGCGAGCACGCCGCCGAGCAAGACCTTTTGAAGCGCGCCATCATCGAGACGCCACCGGTGCTGCTACGCGACGGCGGCGTCATCGCCCCCGGCTACGACGCCGACTTAGACGAGCTGCGCCGCATCGCGACCAACGCCGATCAATTTCTCGAGGACCTCGAGACGCGCGAGCGCGCGCGCACCGGCATTGCCAACCTCAAGGTCGGCTACAACCGCGTGCACGGTTTCTACATCGAGCTGACGCGCGGCCAAGCCGCGAGCGCACCCGCCGACTACATTCGCCGCCAGACGCTGAAGGGCGCCGAGCGCTACATCACGCCGGAGCTCAAGGACTTCGAGGACAAAGTGCTGTCGGCCCGCGAACGCTCGCTCTCGCGCGAGAAGCAGCTTTATGACGAGCTGCTCGACTTGCTGGCGCGCGATCTCGCCGGGTTACAGCGCACGGCCGACGCAGTCGCGGAGCTCGACACGCTCGTGGACCTCGCGGAGCGCGCGCGCACGTTGAGCCTCGTGCTGCCGGCGCTCGTCGACGAGCCGCGGCTCGAGTATCGCGGCGGCCGCCATCTCGGCGTCGAGGCGTCGAGCTCGCAACCGTTCGTGCCGAACGACCTCTGCTTGAGCGAGCACGAGCGCATGCTGATCATCACCGGCCCCAACATGGGCGGTAAGTCGACCTACATGAGGCAAACGGCGCTGATCGCGATCCTCGCGCACATCGGCAGCGCCGTGCCCGCCGCAGCGGCGACGATCGGCCCGATCGACCGCATCTTCACGCGCATTGGCGCCGCCGACGACCTGACGGGCGGCCGCTCGACGTTCATGGTCGAGATGACGGAGACGGCCAATATATTGAACAGCGCGACGCGCGCGAGCCTCGTGCTCATGGACGAGGTCGGCCGCGGCACGAGCACGTTCGACGGGCTGTCGCTCGCGTGGGCGGCCGCACGCCACATCGGGCAGAAGATCGGCGCGTTCACCTTGTTCGCGACGCACTATTTCGAGCTGACGACGCTGCCCGAGGAAGTGCCGGCCTGCCGCAACGTGCACCTCGATGCGACCGAGTACGGACGCGAGCTCGTGTTCCTCCACGCCGTCAAGCCGGGGCCGGCGAGCCAGAGCTACGGCGTGCACGTGGCCGAGCTCGCCGGCGTGCCGCGCGAGGTCATCGAACGGGCCCGCGAGTATCTACGACGCCTGGAGAAGCATCAGCAAGCTTTGCTGCCGGCGAGCCCGCAGACGGAGCTCGCGTTCGCGCCGGAGCCACCCGCCCTCGCGCCCGAGCAGCGCCGCGTGCTCGACCGCCTCGCAGCGCTGCAAGTCGACGATCTGACGCCGCGTGCCGCGCTCGACTTGCTCTACGAGCTCACGCGCGACGCCAAGCACGCACCCTAGCCCACGGCGCGGCGCAAGCTGCGGAACGTGATCGAGTAACGCAGCCCCGGCGTCGGCGAGATCGCGTGCTGCCACGCCCACCGTGCTTCGCCGCACAGCACGTAGACCGACCGCGGCGCCAGCTCGACGGCGAGAGACGGGCTGCGTGCGCCGGACGTATGCGGGTAGCGGCGCAAACGCATACGCGCCGAGCCCCAGAGCGACACGCCGATGACGAGCCCGAATTCCGGCACGTCGCGATGCCAGCCGAGCTGCGTAGCCGCGCGATATTCCGCGACGAGCGCATGCGTGAGCGTATCGGGCGCGACGCCGCCAAAGGCTGCCGCCGCCGCGCGTAAACCGAGCAAGAAGGGGGGAATCGGGCTCGCCGCCAGCAGCTCGCCGGCGCTGAAGTCGTAGCGGCCGCCGTAGCTCACGACGCGCCGGTTGGCCGTCCATTCCTTGTACTGCGCGTTGGCAAACGGCAGCGCCTCGAGCTCCGCGACCAGCGTTGCTTCCGTATCTCGCGCCAGGAAGTCCTCCGCATAGCGGAAACCCTGCGGAAAGCGCGTGTCGCCGGCAAAAAGCTCGCCTTGTCGGTTGGCCATGGGCCACGTTTGACGGGCAGCCGGCGTTAACGTTCCGCGCCCGCGGCGTTAGAGTGCTACTCGGGGCGGGCGAGTACAGGCCGATGTTCGTCGTCGAACTGGTCTACAAAGCGGACCTGAAAGAAATCGACGCGCAGATGCGCGCGCACATGGCGTGGCTGAAAGCGCATTACGCGACCGGCACATTCCTGATTTCGGGCCGCAAGATTCCGCGCGAGGGCGGCATCATCCTCGCCGTCGGCAAGTCACGCGCCGAGCTCGAAACCATCATGCGCGAGGATCCGTTCTGCAAGAACGGCCTCGCAGAGTTCCGCGTCATCGAGTTCCGCGCGAGCCAACGTGCCGCGGATATCCCGGACCGCGTCGAGGACTGAATGCGCCGCTCGAACGTCCTAGTCGCCGCTGCCGTCGCCGCCGTACTGGTCGGCGGAAGCTCGTTCGTGCTGCGCGAGCGTTCGTCGCACGCACACTGGCGGCTCGTCGAGCGCTACTGCGTCGGCTGCCACAACGAGACGGACATTGCAGGCGGGCTTGCATTCGACGACCTCGACCGTAACGACGTGGCGCGCGACGCCGCAGTGTGGGAATCCGTCGTCCGCAAGCTGCGCACCGGATTGATGCCGCCGAAAGGCGAGCCGCGGCCCGAGCGTGCCGAGCTCGACGCCGTCGCCGCCTCGCTCGAGCGCGGGCTCGCTGCCGCCGCCGGCGCGGTGCCTCACCCGGGTGCGAAGCCGCTCGCGCGGCTGAACCGCACCGAGTACGCCAATGCCGTGACCGACTTGCTGGCGTTCGACGCTCACCCCATCGCGAGCACGCTGCCGCCGGACGTCGCCGTCGCCGGCTTCGACAACATCGCTGCCGCGCTCAGCGTTTCTCCGACGCTGCTCGAGGGTTACGCGCTGGCGGCCATGCAGATTGGCCGCCGCGCCGTGGGCGACCGCACGATGGGTCACAGCGAAACACGCTACGCCGCGGCCGGCGGCGCGGCGCAACAGCGGCACGTCGAGGGATTGCCGCTCGGCACTCGTGGCGGGCTCGCTGTCGTCCACAACTTCCCGCTCGATGCCGAGTACGAGCTCAGCGTGCAAGCCAACCTCCCCGTCGCCGGCTGGGACAATCCGGTCGGACGGCTCGTGTACTGCAACGGCCCCACGGTCGAGCTCGCCTTCAACGGCGCGCCGCTGCCGCTCGACGAACGGCGTCGCGTGCGAGTACGCGTGCCGGCCGGGCCGCAGCGCATCACGGTGGCGCTCGTCGACGAGGAACGCTGCGCCGGCGTGCGAGAGCTCTACGCCGGCGAGGTCGAGCTCGCGGGCGCGATCAGCGCACTGACCGTCGCGGGTCCGTACGAGCCGACGGGGCCCGGCGACACGCCGAGCCGCCGCGCGATCTTCGTCTGCAAGCCTGCGACGGCCGCCCAGGAATCGCCGTGCGCTGCCGAGATTCTCTCGCGGCTCGCCACGCGCGCCTATCGGCGCCCCATCGCGCAAGGCAGCGGCGAGCTCGAGCTGTTGCTCGGGTTCTACTCGCAGGGCCGCGCCGAGGGCGGCGACTTCGAGATCGGCATTCAATACGCGCTGTCGCGACTGCTCGTCGATCCGAACTTTCTATACCGCTTCGAGCGCGAGCCGGCCGATGTCGCGCCTGGCGCCGTGTACTCGCTCGACGATTTCGAGCTCGCTACGCGGTTGTCGTTCTTCCTGTGGAGCAGCATCCCGGACGACGAGCTGCTCGCCGTTGCCGCGGAGGGACGCCTGCACGAGCCCGACGTGCTCGCAGCACAAGTCGAGCGGCTGCTCCGCGACGACAAAGCGCAGCGCTTCGTCGAGAACTTCGCGGGTCAATGGCTGAAGCTGCGCGAGCTCGACGAGTTTCCGTCACAAGATCCGGGTCTCGACGCCGACTTGCGCACCGCATTTCGCCGCGAGACCGAGCTCGTGTTCGGCGAGGTGCTGCGCGAGCGGCGCAGCGTGCTGGAGCTGCTCGATGCCGATTACACCTATCTAAACGAACGGCTCGCCGCCCACTACGGCATCGACGGCGTGCGCGACTCGTACCTGCGGCGTGTCGCGCTGCCCGCTGACAGCCCGCGCCGCGGGCTTCTCGGTCACGGCAGCATTCTGACGGCCACGTCCGCCCCGAACCGGACGTCGCCCGTCGTGCGCGGACAGTGGATCGTGCAGAACGTGCTCGGCGCGGCCGTGCCGACCCCGCCGCCGGGCGTCGAAGCGGACCTCGCGAAGGAAGCCAGCGAGGCCGAAGGACTCACGGGCGACACGGTACGTGCGCGACTGGAGATGCATCGCGCGAATCCGACTTGCGCGGCCTGCCACGCGATCATGGATCCGCTCGGGCTCGCGCTCGAAAACTTCGATCTCGTGGGCCGCTGGCGCGAGCAGGAGGACGGCCACCCGATCGACGCGACCGCCGAGCTCACCGACGGCACGCCGCTCGCCGGCCCGGCCGACCTGCGGCGCGCGTTGCTGTCGCGCTCCGACGCGTTCGTGACGTCGCTGACGGAGCGGCTGCTGACCTACGCGCTCGGCCGCGAGCTCGAGCCCCGCGACGGGCCCGCCGTACGCAGCATCGTGCGCGACGCGCGAGCCGACGGCACCACGCTCGTCGCCCTCGTGCAGGCGATCGTCGCGAGCGACGCATTTCGGAAACGCGTGAAGGCCGACGCTGCGCAAGCGACCGTGGCCGCACGCTG
>JACZCZ010123700.1_pt1 | contig 12032 bp, 13 predicted proteins | sample 8641811 | NCBI WGS metagenome assembly JACZCZ01 (sample SAMN15324610, study PRJNA640507) | soil metagenome | isolation source: intercropping peanut in the first line | place: China: Luxin town, Laibin City, Guangxi Province | collected 2019-07-25 | depth 10cm m | reverse complement strand
TTCGAGATGTTCATCAACACCAAGAACCTCGATCACTTCCAGTGGATCGTCGCGCTCACCCGAATCATCTCGGCCGTGTTCCGCAAGGGCGGCGACGTCACGTTCCTGGTCGATGAAATGAAAGCCGTGTTCGATCCTCGCGGCGGCTACTGGCAGGCCGGCGGCAAGTTCATGCCGTCCATCATTGCGGAGCTGGGCTACGTCGTAGAGAAGCACCTGCAGATGATCGGCCTCCTCAAGAAGCCGGAAATGGACGAAGAGCGCAAGAAGCTTATCGAAGAGAAGAAGGCCGAGTACGAAGCGAAGACCAAGCAGGTCGACGCGTTCTCGAAGAGCCACTTCCCCGATGGCGCGCAGCTATGTGCGAAGTGCAGCACGGCCGCAGTGATCATGATGGACGGCTGCATGACCTGCCTGAACTGCGGCGACAGCAAATGCGGCTGACCCTTCCGATTCCCCTTCTGATTCCCTCCCCCGCTACGCCGGGGAGGGCAGGGAGGGGGTCCGAGAAGCCCGAACCAAAGCCAAGAGCAAAGATTTGAGACTCCCTCCACCCACCGCCTATCTCAGCGGGCAGGCGAAGGTGCGATGGAATGAGACGAAGCGCGACGACAGATGAGGATGCGGGACTTTGACTAATTAATTCGAGCGATGGCCTCACCGCCATCCTGCATCACCTCATCGCGTCATCACGGCTTGCTCACAAGTTTGATGGTCGAAGGGGACTAGCCTTGACCGATTGAAGCCCCGCCGAAGAGCGGGGTTTTTTTTGGGGGGGTGGGAGAAGCGTGTCAACAATAAGAAACGAACTCTTCGAGGCATTCTTAACCGAACTCTCGAAGCTACCTCAACTCGATGAATCGCAGATCACTCGTATCAAGGCGCTCCTTCTGTCGGATAGAAGGCCGAAGGTTGATGACTTCATCCAGGTCTTCATTGATACGCGCGGCGGTGACATCAAGTGATCAAGATCCTCAAGGTTCATATCGAGGAAGTCCGCGGCATTCGCAGGCTCGATATCGACATGCAAGGAGATACCTTCGCGATTTCCGGGCCGAATGGTTCAGGCAAAAGCGGCGTCATCGACGCGATTGAGTTCTGTCTAACTGGGGAAATAAGCCGCCTTACAGGGCGCGGTACGAAAGGGCTCACTATCAGCGAGCATGGCCCGCATGTCGATAGGGTGAAGTTTCCTGATGCCGCCTTTGTGACCCTAGAAGTACTACTGACCGACATCAACAAGACGGCAAGTATAACTAGGAAGATTAGGAATCCGGGAAAGCCCATCATTGAGCCTAAGGATGCGGACATCGTCGCGGCGCTCAGCGACGTTGCCGACCATCCCGAGATTACGCTCTCACGGCGCGAGCTGCTTCGCTTCATCCTTTCCGAACCGAAGAGTCGAGCTGAAGATGTGCAAGCTCTCCTCAAGCTAGATGAACTCACGCAGGTAAGAAACGCATTGAATAGCGCGCAGAACAAGCTTGATCAGGCAAGAAAGGGAGCCGAGGTTCATGAGCGCAACTGCCGCGAAAATCTCAAGACACATCTTCAACTTCCGGTGCTGAAGAATGACCAAGTGTTGGAGGTGGTGAATCAACGCCGCAGATTGCTGGGTCTGAATGACATCATCGATCTAACCGCCGACACGAAGTTTGATGCTGATATTGGTGGTGAGCAGAGATCGGAATTCAACAAGCAGTCGGCACTCAGAGATATAAGCGCACTGTCAGACGCAGGCCTCGGGTTTGCAGAAGCCGGAAAGACGGAGGCGGAACTCCTTCTAGCCGATATCGCTAAGCTCGAGTCGGATGCGGCGCTAAGCGCCGCGTTGCTCCGGCGCCCTTTCTATCAAAAGGGGCTGGAACTCGTATCCGGACCCGATTGCCCGCTATGTGATACGGGTTGGGCGAGTGAGGAGGCTCTGAGGGAGCGCCTGTCTGAGAAACTCAATCTTTCAGTAGAAGCACGAAAGATCCAAGAGCGCATGACGCGGAACAGCTCGGAGCTGAGCAGAGAAAGTTTGCGCATCGCCAATCTAGTCGGAACAGTGCAAAGGGTCGCTGAAGGACAGGCCGCGGCGGATTTCGCAAATGCTCTGCGGGGCTGGAAAGCAAGCCTGGAGATGTTTGGCAGAAATGTTGCGACCGAAGCGATGCCTGCGCTGAAGGCGCGCCTTGCGGCAGGGTGGCTGCAAGTTCCTGCGCAGTTTGCAAAGTATCTAGCCGAGCTTCATGGCGCTGTGAGTGCCAAGCCCGATCAGACCGCGACTGTGGGCGCGCGGACATTTCTCACTGCTGCGCAGTTGCGGCTGGCTGATATGCGTGAGGCGGCCCGCAAGAAGAAGGCGGCAGATATTGCGCATGCAGCCTCGGAGGCCACATATGACACCTTCATCAAGGTGCTTGAGGACAAGCTAAATCAACTCTACGACGATGTGCAGAAGGATTTCGGTGAGTTCTATCGTGCCGTGAACGAAGATGATGAGATGACCTTTGCGGCTAAGTTGACACCCATGGAAGGAAGTTTGGGCTTGGACGTCAACTTCTACGATCGCGGACTGTTTCCGCCCGCTGCCTATCACAGCGAAGGCCATCAGGATGGTATGGGCGTTTGTCTCTATCTCGCGCTCATGAGGCGTCTCTTGGGTGGCCGATTCTGTCTCGCACTTCTAGACGACGTGGTCATGTCAGTTGACACAAATCACCGGTATCAGTTCTGCAAGCTGCTCAAAACTGCTTTTCCCGATACGCAGTTCATCATCACCACGCACGACAAGGTGTGGGCAGAGCAGATGCGATCCGCAGGTCTGGTCACTACCAAGACGTCGCTTCGATTTCATAGTTGGTCGATAGATGGCGGCCCTGTTGTGGAATCAAGTAAGGATATATGGGAGAAAATTGCAGAGGATCTGGCGAAGGATGATGTGCGAAGCGCCGCCGGATCCCTGCGACACCACCTAGAGTACGTGTCCCAGTTACTAGCGGACCAATTGGGTGCGAGTATTCAGTTCCGAGCGGACGGCAACTATGAGTTGAATGACCTGCTTCCTGGTGCCTTGAAACGGCTTGGCGAGTTGTATTCGAAGGCGACAGATTCGGCCCAGTCTTGGAAGAACGAGAAGGCAAAGGAGGCGGTCGCGGTGCGACGAGCGGCTCTGGCTGCGTCAAATGGCGCCCGGAACGTTGAGCAATGGGCGGTGAACAAAGCTGTGCACTACAACGCGTGGGCCAACTTCTCGAAACGAGATTTTGAACCAGTAGTACTAGCGTTCCGAGGCCTGCTTGAGTGCTTTCAGTGCAAGGACTGCGGATCATGGTTTTACGTGTCGCCACGAGGCGCGTCAGATTCTGTTCGCTGCGGCTGTGGGAATACCGTGCTTAACTTGAAGATGAAGCCGAAGTGAGGCCTGCCGGGCCGTGCTTAGGTTGAGCGGGCTGCAGATCCGTGCCCATTTCATTGGAGTGAACCACGAAGCCGCGACAGCGTACTGATCACCTTCTAAGTGACATCAGGAAGTTGAAACGATTCACTCGAGCACCCAAGAGTAGGAAAAACAAAGAGTCAGTTATGCCAAAGACACTTGTTGCACATGAAGAGTCGATTTCTAGGATCTTCAGCGACGACTACGTCTTTCGTATTCCGGGATACCAAAGGCCTTACGCCTGGACGAGAGAGCAGGCGCGTGAGCTCATGGACGATTTGCTCGACTTCATGGCGGCGAATGAAGGAGACGTTGCCGATATGCCGCCGTACTTCCTGGGGAGCATAGTTCTCATAAAGCAGGAGGCACAGCCCAATGCTGACGTGGTTGATGGACAGCAGAGACTAACGACATGACTTTGTTACTGGCGGCTATCCGTGCCACGGTGTCCTCCGACAGTGCTACTCACATCACGCCGCTATTGTATGAAAGAGGAAATCCCATCAAGGGAACGCAGGATAGATTTCGCCTGCAGCCGCGCGAGCGCGATCGGGACTTCTTTCAAAAGTACGTTCAACGTGAGAACGGGTTTGACAAGTTGATCAAGTTGAATGACCAACTTCCTGACAGCCAGGAGAATATTCGGTCGAATGCTCGGTTGTACTCGGAAAGATTGTCAAGCATCGACGAGTCGCTTCGCCTGCGGCTCGCCCAGTTCATCGTCACTCGATGCTTTCTCGTGTCTGTCGCGACGCCGGATCTGGACGCGGCCTATCGAATATTCTCTGTACTGAACAGCAGAGGGCTGGATCTCTCAGCGACGGACATACTCAAGGCCGAGATCATCGGCGCGATCCCCGAGGGCAAACGAACGGAGTATACCCGCAAGTGGGAGGATGCAGAGGAGGACCTCGGTCGCGAGGAGTTCTCCGAGTTGTTTAGCCACATCAGGATGATCTATCGCAGGGCGAAACCAAAGGGAACGTTGCTCAGAGAGTTTAAGGAACACGTGAGCGACGCTCAGAATCCCGTACGGTTTATCGACAACGTTCTCTTGCCAATCAGCGAGGCGTACGAGGAAGTATCCGATGCGGCGTATTCAAGTACTGAGCGTGCGGAAGCAGTCAATGAATCACTGCGGTGGTTGAACAGGCTCGAATTCAAAGACTGGATGCCGCCGGCGCTTGCCTTCGCGGTTCGGTTCCGAAATGAGCCCCAACTTATGGAGCGCTTCTTTGCGGGGCTGGAGCGTCTCGCATATTCAATGCTGCTGCGTCGGTCGGGTATCAACGAGCGTATCGATCGATTTTCATCCTTGACTCAGTCAATCGTCGGGTCGGGAGATCCGCTCGGCGAAAAGTCGCCGCTGCAACTCTCGCCTTCTGAAAAGTTTAGTACGTATGAGGCGTTATCTGGTCCGCTGTACGAAACGTTGGCAGCTCGCGCGCGGACCGCAATTCTGTTGCGACTTGATGCGTTGCTGTCGGGTGGGGGTGCCACGTACGAGTATGCAACAGTGAGTGTTGAGCACGTGTTACCGCAGAATCCTGTATCGCCGAGCAAGTGGATTGACTGGTTCTCAGAGGCGCGAGATCGAGCGTATTGGACCCATCGGATAGCAAATCTGGTCCTGCTCACACGTAAGAAGAACAGTTCTGCGTCCAACCTCGACTTCGACAGAAAGAAAGATGCTTACTTCGCGAAGGGAGGCGTTTCGCCCTTTGCAATTACCACTCAGGTAGTTCAGTGCCAAGAGTGGACTTCAGCAGTTCTGGAGGCGCGGCAAAAGGAGTTGATGGCGATACTAGAAAAGCACTGGGGGCTGCAAGACCGAAGTGATCCATTCGCGGAGTTCGCCAAGCAACTTGAATAGCCGGGTACATGCACGCTCCGACGCCAACTTGAGTTGCCGGCTGTCTGTTCTCTGGATCGCCCCAAGTCGAAGCCGGTATCAAGCAGCAACACCAGAAGAAGTATTGGGAGGCAAAGTGAAGATACGACGCGGTGGAAGGACAAGTACAACCTTCACTACTACTGACGCCAAGCAGCCCCGGGACTACGCATCATCCTGGTACCCAGGGGGCGCTATAGTGTTTGACGGAACAATCGACAAATCTGGAGAGCGACATACAGAGCTGGCCGTTGTTATTGAAGAGCAAGACGTCCTTGCTCTCCAGCGGGGGCTTATCGAGCACTACCGGGACTGCGTTAGGGACCGGGATAGGCTTCAAGGAACGGTGCGGCAACTTGAGTCAGCATTGAACAAGATCTCACATCTCCTCTCTTGGCATCGCGGCCGGGCTCCTGACCAAGACAGCCTCATCGCCGCCGTCGCTGAGATTGCCGATCACTTCGGACGAAGTTGGAATCGAAGTAGGCCGTATAAGTCGCAGCACACGTGGCTTAAGTACAAGACTCTGTGAGCTTTGCAGCTTCGGTGCCCGGCACCAAGTTGCGCATACTGAGCCCACTCGCCAATGAGAAGCCCGATCCCGGTACAGGTGGAGTATCTGCAATGAGTGCGAACCCCTCGCTGGTTTCTGCGGCAGCATGCTGGCGCAGACGTTTGAGCTTGCAAAGATTGCCGTTCAAACGAGGTCATCGGTGCCGGGCCGAGGGTTCTCGGGTTGGACGAGCAAAGGGTCAGATTTTTTATCGCAGGCCTTTTCGGTTTCGACGCTGATCGCGAGAGTTCCAGTAGATGCGATGCAGTTCATCACATACGCCAGGCTGGACTGCGGCTCAAAACGTCTGGCCTCGGACTGATCTTGATCGATCGGCACTCGGTGCCGGGCCGGGGTTTCGGGGTTATCCGCCAATCTTCGGTCCCAGTGCGCGTGAACTAAGCGGAAGCATCCACATGATTCAACGATGGCCAATGCTGTCACTCGTCTGTGCCCTCGTCGCCGTGTCCGTCGCTAGTTGCGTTAGTTGGATCTCTCTGGGAACTGCAGCCGACTCTTGGATAGGTGCGCCGATCGATGACCTCATCGTCGTTGCCGGAGTGCCGCATAGAACCTACGAGCTTCAGGATGGCAGGACGGCCTATACATTCAATGTGAACTGCGTTGTGACTTTCGTGGCGAAGAACCAGCTCATTCAGAGCTGGTCGTCGACAAACTGTGCACGGAAACAACCAGTGCCGCCGCATTTCAAGCGCCCTACGTCGCCGAGTTCGGGCTCAACGCCGCACAGATAGTTGCCATGAAAGGCAGGGCAGCGGGCGAGGTGGCATTCGAATCGTTCTGCGTCCTCAACTTAATCTCGTTTGAGCGACTTTCTGAAAGCGATAGTCCAACTCCGGACTTCAAGATCGTGGACTTCGGTGCCGGGCTGGGTTTCGGGGCTATGCGTCCGGTCGCGAATGGGAAACCCCGAAACCCCGGCCTGGCACGCATTGACTGGGCACCCATTGACTGACACGGTATCAAGTTGCGCATGCAACGAACCGGTGAGACGCTCAGTGCTGCATCTCGGAGTTTTCATCCGCGAGGACCGAATGAAACTACTGGCTGTATCTTTCGCGTGCCTGTCATCGATGACGGTCGCGCTGTCCCAGGATCTGACGCCTGAACTGGCCATTCAGGCGATCGAGGCCTCGGATGCCGCCGACGAGGCGCGTCTGTCCGTGTTGCTCTCTCCGGCGTTTGTCGCGATCCGGGGCCGGGGAGAGATCGTCACACGCGAACAATATCTGTCGGATCTGCGTTCGTTACGCGACGCCAATCGCTTCGCAGGGCTGCGGCGTGAATGGACCGACATCAAAGTGCGAGTCCAGGACGACACGGCGACATTTGCAGGTCGCGCCACCTGGAAGCCGATAGACAGCGGCAAACCGGGCAGGGCCGTCGCTTCATCACTGGTCACGCAGAGTTGGCGCCGAATCAACGGCGACTGGAAGCTCGCCTTCCTGCAGACGGTGAGGCTGGGATTGCCTCCGGAGATTCGTAGCTTTCCAAGCGGCGAATTGCAGTTGCGCGGAATGCTGTTCGTGCCTGAAGGCAAGGCGCCGCATCCTGTGATCGTTTATGCACATGGCAATGAGCCCGACCCTACGGACCTGTGCGAGTCGGTTGCACCTGAGCTCGTGTCACGTGGCTACGTCGTCTGGTGTCCGCATCGCCGCGGCGCCGGACTCTCGCAGGATCAGGGAGAAAGTTTGCTGCGCAAGCTGACAGAGATCGAGCGCCGTGAAGGCGTCGAGGCGCGTTCACGAGCGGCGATCGAACAGCTGGAAGGACCACACATGGCGGATCTGACGGCCGCAATCGTGTACGCGCGCAGTCTGCCGTACATCGATTCACGACGAGTGTTCCTCATGGGCAACTCATTCGGTGGCGTGCTTGCGCTGCTGGCGGCGGAACGAAGCACCGGGATCGTTGCGGCTGCCGACTTCGCCGGCGGTGCGCTGAATTGGGAACGCTCGCCGCTGTTTCGCGATCGACTCGCTCCGGCCGCGCGGAACGCGAAGGTTCCGATATTTCTGGGTCAGGCGGTCAACGACTACAGCACGGGTCCCACAGTGGAGCTCGGCAAGGCGCTGACTGTCGCCGGGAAGGTCCATCGGGCGATCGTGTATCCGCCCTTCGGTTTGACGCGCGGTGAGGGACATGGCTTCGGTGTCGACGGCGTCGCCGTATGGGCAGGCGACGTGCTGCCATTTTTCGAGGCAGCCGTGCGCCATTGATCGCGAGGCTGCGGCGTCAAGGCCTACGCTGGGCGACATCTGTGAGCACTCGGTGCCGGGCCGGGGTTTCGGGGTTATGCGCCAGGTCGCGTGAGAACGCCGAAACCCGGTCCGGTACCGTCATCTGATCCGTTAACTGCCGTCGTTCGCAGGTGACGGCCAATTCCAATAGATCGGGTCCAGGGCCGGAATCAGCGAATAGAGCTGCGCTATCTCGGGTGCCGAGAGCGCCTGTCCCGTGTGCAACTTCATCGCCTTCGCAAAGAAAACGTGCCACGCAGCGTCGTTGAAGTAACCAGACAACGGCAACGATGCTACGCCGCGTCGAATCATGTAGATCAGTTGCCCGAGATAGGCGATCGTCTCCGATTGCCTGGTCGTCACGTTGAGACCACGCAAGTCCATCGCGGCGTGAATGCACTCATGCACACACAGTCCGCGCATAGTGTTGTCGGTCAGCGCTCCCCACGGCAGGGTGAGCACGTTGTTGGTCGGGTCGTACCAACCGTAAGTTCCAGGCCTGAATCGCACTTCGATCCGTCCATCGTTGAGGGCGTGCGCGACAGCGAGCAGATCCCCTTTTCGTAGCTGGAAGGCGCCGAGCGCAATGCCGAGGCTGCTGGCAGGATGCTTGGCGATGACATCGTGCACCATCGAACGTAGTGCGGAATCGGTGGGCGTGGCAGGGTCCGGTGGCGTCCAGTTGTCGCGAGGGATGTACAGTGCAATCGGTGCTTCCATTCCGTGCGGATTGACTCGCGGATCGACGACGCTGAACCGGTAGTTCTTGCCGTCATCCGTGACACGCCGGCAACCGAGATATTCATAGAGATACCAGTTGATCTCGTGCGGATCCTTGGTGCGGAAGTTGAACTGAATGAGGTGCATGGGCTTGAGGTTGTACTCCTCGCCCAGCTTGACGAAGTTGGTATCCAGCCCGACATACCGCTTCAACCTGAATCGGGGTGGCGGCCATGGAGCAGTGACCGCTGGCCGTTTCCGAATGGGATCTGGCATGTCTTCCTCGCAGGCCATTGTTGGCGGCGATGTCGTCACCGATCGCGACGCGGACACAGGATGGTACGAAGGTGACGCGTCGAGGGTAGTGATCAATCGTCCCTAGGCCCATCTCGTTGACGTAGACGCAGGCTCGCGCAACGAGGTTCGAGATCCGCGAGTCTGCGCCCGGCGCCACTCACCTCGCAGCGTCACTCCACCTCGAGCATCACGGATCGATCTCTCGCCAATGCACTATCGCGTGATGAATCAGAAAATTGTCGCCGCCGCGCCGTTCGAACTGAATCGTGTTCGCACCCGTCCTGAGGAAGCGGGCTGGAATGACGTCGGTATGTGTCTGCAGACCGGTGTGATCGCCTTGTCCAGTTCGGAACACGTCGACTGCGGGCAGCGGCTTGTCGTTGATGAGGATCTCGTGCGCCAGGTCATCGACGTGCGAGACCTGATAGCTCACGTATCCGTCGACCTCGAACAGTGCTTGATTGATCTGAAACGTCCGTTTCGACGAGCGCTGGCCTTTGAAATCGAAGTCCGTGTCGATGTCACCCTGGTTGTCACCGAGATGCTCATTGAAGGTGAACACCTGAAAGTCTGCTCGTGCGCTCATGGTGCCTCCGCCGCCGAGATCCGTTCCCGGTTCGTTCGGCTCCCATCGTGCGGCACCTCTTGATGAAGAAAAATCGTACCGAAGCGCTAGGTGCCGGGCCGGGGTTTCGGGGTTATTGCGAAGGACTCCTAGGACACCCACCCATTCCCGCCAGACACCGACTTAGTCCCCGTGTCGGTGCAGAGAAGACTGCATCTGCGTGTATCTCGACGTTGGCCCGGCACCGAAGCGCGCGGTGACACCGAAGTACGCGGTGGATCCCGAAGGCGTTGTCCATTGATTGCGATGATTGCGGGCCATACCCCATTGCGGCAGTGGTTGGGCGGTAACGGTTTGGTCATTGGCACCTGGCGTCCATTTCTCCCGAACCCGCGAAGCCGCGACCGGCACCAATAGTCTGGAATGCGACTTTGTCCGGGATTCGCATGGATTCTCAACGCAGCCTGTCCGCCTGGATGGGATAGCAGGTTGCCTGGAGACAGAAACCACTATCGCGCTGGGGTGCGATGCTGGGTTCTGGAACTGTCGTCAAAGCATGGCGCCATGGCCCGAAAACCAGTTCGATCAGCGATGTCCTGGAGGGAGGTTCCATGCCTGCACCAAAGCGCGAACAGGTCACAGCACTTCCACCGCCTGAGCGTGTGCGAATTCGCATTCGCATGGACCGCGAGTTCGAACGCTTCGGTCGTGATGAACAGGACGCATTCGTGCTCGCTTTCCAGGAAGCGCTGGGTATTTCCGACAGCGATTTGACGGATGTTTCGTTTCGCAAGGGGTGTGTGATCTTTGAGGCCGAGATCCCACTACCTGTTTGGCGAAAACTCAAGGCGATGTACGAGTCTCTCGAGGAGGATTCTGACGCCGAGGAACTCAAGGCACTGCGGGAATTCTTCGAGCGCTTCGACGTGCAAGGTCTGGCAGAGCAAGGTGTCACCACGTTCAGCGTTCGGGCCACCGACAAGACCAAGCCGGATACGAGAGACCATGTGGTCTTCATTCACGGGTGGAGTGGCAGCAAGGATTCCTTTGGGTATCTGCCTAAGTTCATCGAGGCGCGCGTGGACTGCAAGGCACTCGTCTATAGCTACCCGACCCGTCGCTTGGCGGCCGCGCCTGCAGTGCCATTTCTGGCGCAGAACTTCGACAACTGGATCAGGCTAAACGCCGCCGCGGCCCCGCGGATCGCCTTTGTCGCCCACAGCATGGGAGGCATATTGGTTCGAAAGTTCATCGCTGATCAGTGCAAACCATGGCAGGTGGAGCCTCTGAACGCGCGGGTCAAACAAATTACGCTGGTGGCCTCACCCTATGACGGCGCGGTAATGGCGCGCCTGGTAGCGCACTTCTCAAATAACACGCAGCTTCGAGATATCGACCCGAACTCGCCAATGATTCTGGATATGAATCGTGAATGGGAGCACTGGGTGCAGTCGAATGTACCCGCCAACTGCAAGGTCAGATGCATAGTGAGTACAGATGACAGCATCGTATCGGTCAACAACGCACGAGGATTCGATCCCAACCCGATCGTGATGGTCGGCAAGAGTCACTCAGACATCATCAAGCCTCAAGCGCCTGATGATGACATCGTGAGGACTATCGCGCGTCTCCTCCAGGAGGCGGGAATCGGTAGCAACGTTGCAAGCGCAGCTGCTCAGCCTAAAAGTGCCTAGTTGAGATCCTTGCCGCTTCGGTGCCGGGCCGCGGCTTCGCGGGTTTGGTTTGTGCAAATGTGAGCCTCGCTTTGCTGGGTTGATCAGGAAACCCGCGAAGGCGCGACCCGGCACTCATCCGTCAATGCAACGGTTCTACGCCGTACGCCGCCGCCATCTCGCGAACCTCAGCGGCTAGCGCTTCTCGCCTCTCCGCATACTCCAAAGCCTCCAGGCTCCTAACCACCTCATTCACCAACTCTCCCGCCGCCTCAATCGCCGCCGGCCAGTACGGCCGATCACCCGCACAAACGCCATCGCTCTCTATCGCCTGCTGAACACATCCGAGGATCGCGTGCGCCTTCATCAGCCGCATGCGCTCATTCTCAATAATTTCATCCCGCGATTTCGGTCCCGGCTCACTCGCCGGAGAAGCGCAGTTGCGTGACAGATGGGACTTCGACTTATGATGCTTCCTAGCCATGGATGGACCTCTCAATCAGGTTTGCCTGTGGTCAGGCGTCCGCCGGTGTTGCTGCACCGTCGGACCCCGCTTGTTGATCGATCGACAGCTACTAAGTACCGGTCCGGCCGGCGATTCAGACGCGACTTTCTGGGTCAATTGCACAGATACTCGGCATCGAT
>JACZCZ010083919.1_pt1 | contig 12064 bp, 9 predicted proteins | sample 8641811 | NCBI WGS metagenome assembly JACZCZ01 (sample SAMN15324610, study PRJNA640507) | soil metagenome | isolation source: intercropping peanut in the first line | place: China: Luxin town, Laibin City, Guangxi Province | collected 2019-07-25 | depth 10cm m | reverse complement strand
TGGGGGGGCGCCCCCCGGCTGACGACCCCCCTGGCCGCCCCATACCGAAAAAAAGGGCCCCGGCCCCGGGGCCGGCGCCCTCGTTGCTTCGAGCGAGCTCGACTAGAAGCGCTTCTTAAGCGACAGCGCCCACTCTTCGGGCCGCACGTACGTCGTCTGCACGGTGCCGAACAGGTTCAGGAAGTTGAGCTTGTTCTGGATCGCGCGCTCGTCCGTGATGTTCGTGCCGAACAGCGATGCCTCCCAGCTCTGATCCGGCGACACCCACGTGATTCGCGCGTTGTGCAGCGAGTACGAAGGAGCGCGCAACAGCGGGTCGTCGTTCGCACCGAAGAAGATCTGATCCTGGTACGAGATGCCGTAGCGCACCGTGAGGCCCGCGCCGTTCTCCAGGTTGGTCGTGTAGCCCGCGTTGATCGACGCTTTGTTCTTCGGCGTGCGGCCCGGGTTGCTGTCGATCACGATCAAGCCCGTGCACGACGACGCCGGGAAGCCCTTGGCCAAGCAGTCGGCCAACGTCGGCACGCGCACGTACTGGAAGTCCGTGTTGCCGTACGTGCCGTCGACGAACCAGTGCTCGCCGATCGTCGAGTTGACCTCGACTTCGATGCCGCGAATGCTCGCTTCGCCATCGTTCGCCGTCACCCACGCGGCCTGACCGAATTGGTCCTGACCCGCCGTGCCGATCTGCATGTCCTCGTAGTCCATGTCGAACAGCGTGACGTTGAGGCGCAGGCGCCGGTCGAGCAGATCGGATTTCATGCCGATCTCGAAGTTGGCGAGCGTCTCGGGGCCGAACGGCACGCGCGTCGTAGCCGTCGGGCGCGCCGTGGTACCGCCGCCGCGAAAGCCTTCCTGGTACGTCGTGTAGAACATGATCTGATCGTTCAACTGGTACGACAGGCTCACCATCGGGTCCGTCTCGCTGGACTCCGCGTGCACCGGGAACGGCGGGTTGAAGCCCGTGATGGGCACGCCCATGCGGTCCTTGCGCTCTTGCAGGATGTCCTTCTCGTCTTCGCTCTTACGCAAGCCGACCGTCAGCGACATCTTGTCCGTGAGGCTCGTGACCGTATTCAAGAACAAGCCCGTGTTCTTCGTATTCTGCGTGTCGATGCGGTCGATACACGCTGTGCCGTTGATGCACGGATAGAGCACGGAAATGTTCGAGTTGAAGTCGTCCGCGTCGAACGAGAAGTAGCCTGCGGTCCACTCGGTCTTGTCGTCGAACAGGCGGCCGCTCACGCGCACCTCCACCGTGTCCTGCTCGTCCTTGAACGCGTCGAGCGTGTGATTGATCGGCATCGGCGAGTTGTCGGAGTCGCGCCCCCAGAGGGCGTCGAACTCGCGATGCGCGAGGATCAGCTTCACGCCGATGTCGTTCGCGAAGCTCCAGTCCATCGTGGTGCTCGCACCCCAGTGTCGCACCTTGTTCATGTTCGGCGTCTCGATACCACGATCGAGGTTCGAGTTGTCGTTGAAAGCCGAATAGTTCGTTCGCTCGTCGGGCGGCAGGAAGCGCGCGTCCCACGGAATACCCCACGTCGGCAGTGCGACCTGGTTGTTCCATTGCGTCCCCAACGGGGTATTCGGATTCGCTGCGGTCAGCAGGTCGTACGGATTTTCGGAGTCCTCGTCCGTCACGTCGGCTGCCACGCTCAACTCGAACTTGTCGCTCGCGATGAAGCGCAACACGCCGCGCGCGGCTTGGACGTTCTCTTCGCCCAAGGTGCCGACCTTGCAGCCGTCACCGGTGCCGTTCAACGACGTGCGCTGCGGCAACGCGAACTCGTTGTCGGCCGCGCTGCCGACGACGCCGAAGATCGGCGCACCACGACCGCCGACGCCGGCGATGGTGTTGTTCGTGTCGGCGCCGGTCGGGCCGTCCGGATCGCGCGTCCAGCCGACGATGCCGTCGTTGTAGCCCGCGAGCTGCGGCGTGCCGTTCGCAATCATTTGGCACGCATAGTCGATGTTGTTCTGCCAGCCGTCGCGCTTTTTCGAGACGTACGAGACACGCGCGAACAGCTTGTCCTCGATCAGCGTCGTGCCCCACGAGCCGCGCACGTCGAGACGGTCGTAATCGCCGGTGGTCAGCTCGAGCTGGCCGTCGTCCGCGCCCTCGCCCGGCTGCCGGGAGATCAGGCGCATGACACCGCCGATCGCGTTCTTGCCGAACAGCGTGCCCTGTGGGCCGCGCAGCACTTCGACGCGGTCGAGGTCGAGCAGGTCGAGCACGGCGCCCGTCGGGCGGCCGAGGACGACGTCGTCGACGTAAATCGTCATCGTGGGCTCGGACGTCGCTTTGAAGTCGCCGAAGCCCAAGCCTCGGACCGTAGCCGCGAGCGTCGGGCCGTAGCCGGCGCCGAGCTGGTCGATTACGACGTTCGGCGCCCAGTCGCCGACGTCGATGACGCTCGCGGCGCCGTTCGCCTCGAGCGTCGCAGCGCTGATCGCGCTGATCGCGAGCGGCGTTTGCTGCAGATTCTCCTCGCGGAACCGGGCTGTTACGACGATTTCCTCGAGAGCGTTTTGCGCGCTGGCGACCGGCGCGTAGCTCGCGGCGGCAGCGGCGGCGGATACGCCAAGCGCGAGCGCCGAGAGACGCGGGCGGTGGGCGGCGCCCGATCGGGCAAGAATGGTGTGTTTCATAGTGCGACCCCTTTTTTGGACTGAAAACTCGATGGATGGGCGAAGCGGCGCCGAGAAGCAGGTGCCGCGCGCACCTGGAAGGGGCGTGATTGTAGGGTCCGCGCCACGAACGATCAACTCACAAGCGAACGATGGTGGTAGAAATGCGACAGCGCACCGCTTACTGCACGCGCTCGACGACGAGCCCCGCCGCTGTCAACTGCGTGAGTAGGTTGTCGGGGCCGACGAGATGCCCTACGCCGATCGCAACGAACGTCGTGTCGGTGCCGGCCAGCATCGACTGAATCCGCGGAATCCAGCGAGCATTGCGCTGCACGTTCACTGCGCGATGCGCATCGGGATATTTGCTGGCAGTTGCAGCCGCGAAGTGCGATAGCGCCTGCAGGTCGCCCCGCGACCATGCAGCGAGACGAGCGGCGTACGACTCGGAATCGTCGAGCGCCTTGACGAGCATTTGCAGCTGAATTATTTCCGGCAGACCCGCGGAGTACTCGACCAGCTCGCGGAGATCCTGCCATTCCGAAGAAACGTTTTTCCCCGAGACCTCGGCCCGTGCGCGAAAGACAGTATCGGGAAACGAAGCAGCGTCGACGTTGCTGAAGCGGTCGAGCAGCTGTGACAGAAACAGGTTCGCGAGCCACGCTTTCCGTCCTTCGAGGGCGTCAGGCGGCATCCCGCTCCGCTCAAGCACACTCAGTAATCGCGCTCGATTGGTTTCGTCGAGTGCCCTGAGCACCGAGTAGCCCTCTGAAAAGCCAACGCGGCCGATCAGTTCGTCGCCTTGATTTCCAGCAGCACGAGGGTTCTCCAGCCAAAGCGAGTCACTCGCGCCGAACGCGTCATCGATCGTTCGCGTGAGCCACTGCGTGTCGCTGCGGACGGCCATGCGACCGAAGACATACACCGACGATTCACCGCTTCGCACGATCCAAAGCGCTGGTGCCAGATCGGCGCTCGGCGATTGTCCCGCCGCGCTCCGAGCAATCGTCAGCACGACCCACAGTCCGAGCCCCCATAGCTTTTTCATGTCGCCTCCCGGTTTGCGCAAGAAAAGATTTCGCGCCTACGGAAGAGAGATACGAAGCGGGACGCAGAAGATTACAGGCTCGCGATTAAAGCTAAGAACGACTGTAAATAGCTGATAGTTATTGGATAAATTCTCACTACTGTATATTATAACAGCACCTCCGAACCACTCACCGGGAGCCCGTCATGAGCGCCGTGATGTCCGGTTCTGCTGTTGATTGCGCCTCCACCGGCCACGGCAGCGTCGACGAGCTCGACACTGCGATCGGCCGCCTCGTTCGTCTGATGAATGCTGATTCGTACCGCATGCTCGTGCTGATCCGCGAGTTCGACGATCGCTTCGGCTGGAAGAAGTGGTCGTATAAGAGCTGCGCGGAGTGGCTCGCGTGGCGCGCAGGCATTACGTTGTCCGCGGCTCGCGAGAAGGTGCGCACGGCGCACGCGTTGCGCTCACTGCCTGCGATCACCGAGGCGTTTGCGGCGGGACGGCTCTCCTACTCGAAGGCGCGTGCGCTGACGAGGGTCGCGCATTCTCACGACGAGGACTTGCTCCTCGCCTACGCACTCAATGCTTCGGTGGCACGCGTCGAAGAGCGTTGCAGGCAAATTCGCAATGTCTCACCGGACTCCGTTCATCACGCGCGGCGAGCGTGGCACGACCGTTCGTTGACCGCTTGGAGAGACCAAGCTCGCGGGGTCATACGCCTGACAGTCGAAGTGCCGATCGAGGACGGTGAGCTGATTCTCCGCGCGCTCGACTGCGCCGTTAGCGCAGGCGACGTCGCGACGGACATAAATCCCGCAGCCGACGACTCGAAAGGTACTGCGTGGTGTGCACAGCAAGCCGATGCGATGGTTGTGATGGCGAAAGCGTATCTCGGCGGCGATCACGCGGGCGGAGCCGCCCGATCGACGGCGGATCATCACCAGGTCGTCGTGCACGCCGACGCGACGGCGCTCTCTGGCGGCGGCGGGCGCCTGGATCTGCCGATCGACTCCGTCAAACGCTTGCTATGCGATTGCAGCATGGTGCTCGTGGCGGAGGATGGCGACGGCAACCCGCTCGACGTCGGACGCAAGCAGCGCACGGTGTCGATGGCGCTGCGCCGCGCGCTTCACTCACGCGATCGCGGCTGTACGTTCCCCGGCTGCCATCGCACGCGTTATCTCGACGGGCATCACCTCGAGCATTGGATCGACGGCGGCGAGACGAACGCCGACAACATGACGTTGCTGTGCACGCACCATCATCGAATGCTGCACGAAGGGGGCTTCTGCATCGTCAAGCAAGCCGACGACACCTTGCGCTTCGTGACGGCAGATGGCCGCACCATTCCGCGCGGCGGCTACCGACTCGAAGACTTCGTCGACGACGACATTGGCTGCGGCACCCGCCCCGGCGACACGTTCTCCGATCCCTCACGTGAGGGATTATCGAAGGGCCGGCCAGACTTCGAGCGCTCCGAGGTGCGCGACACCGCCGGTGTGTATCGCTTACGCCGACCCGTAAGTCGTCACGCCCGCGAATAGGTTACGCAACGACCGCCGCGCGCACCTTGCTTGGCGCCGTCTCGCGCAGGAACAGGCACACGACGATGCCGAGCGCGACGCCGGCCAGCGCCACATTCAGCGAGCTCGGCAAGCCGTAGCGGTCGGTGACGTTGCCCGCGATGATCGGCGCGACGCCGCCGCCGAAGATTTCGCCGGCGCCCACGACGACGCCGATCGCAGCCGAGATCAGACCGCGCGGCGCGGACTCCGTTGCGATCGGTCCCGTGATCAACGCGACGTTGCCGAGACAGAAGAACGCGCAAACGAACAACGCGACGAACAGCGGCAGCACTGCCGCACCCGTGCTCGCGAACCACCACACCGAAAGCGTCGCGCCCACGAACCCCAAGATCGCGAGCGGTTTGCGACCGAAACGGTCCGACAAACCGGGCCAACCGAATTGCCCCAGGAAGCCGCCGAAGCCAAGCGCCGACGCCACGACACCGACGTCGGCCGGCGCGAGCTGCAGCGCGTTCGTCAGATACACGGGCACCATCGCGCCGAGGACGAACACGCACGCCATCGCGCACAGCAGCGCGAGCATGCAGACGACGATGTTCCAGGACTTCAGCACGTCGAGCCAAGCGCCGCTCGGCTCGGTTGCGCCGATCAGCGCGCCGGCTTGCGTGTCCTTCGGCTCGCGCAAATGGAAGTACAGCAGCACGCCGACAACGAAGCCCGGGATAGCGCAAATCCAGAACACCCAGCGCCACGACGGCACGACGTTCAAGAGCTGCGTTGCGATGATCGGGCCGAGCGCGAAGCCCATCAGCGCGAAACCGCTCTGCTGCAATCCCTGGTTGAAGCCGCGCCGTGCGGGTCTCGAAGCCGCGGCGACGGCCGTGAAGCTCGTCGGGCAGTACGTGCCCTCCATGGCGCCCATGATCGCGCGGATCCAGACGAGCGCGACCAACCCCTGCACCATTCCCGAGAACCCCGACATCAACGAGAACAGCACGATCGCCGGGATCAGCACTTTGCGGTGACCGATCGCGTCGGACAGCCTGCCCGAAAAAATCGCGAATACGCCCCAGAGGATTCCGAGAATGCCGGCGAGTCGACCGATCTCCCCCTCCGGCAACCCGAGGTCGAGCGCCATCGCCGGAAATAGCGAGGCAATGATCCAACGATCGAGACCGACGAGCCCGAATCCGACACCGAGGAGCGCGACGGTCTTCCATTCGTACGACGTATCCCACGAAGCCGCCGTCGAACCCTGCGGTCCGCTTGCCTGAACCATGGATCCCCCCATTTTTTCTAATCGAGAAGTTATGATGGCCGCGGCGTACAGTAACGTCGCGCGAAGCCGCGGGCCAGCGGCATGTTGCGACGATGGGTCCGGGGGAACGTCACTATGTCACTGCGATCGGCACCGAGCGCGATGTTCGGGCTCCTGATTTTGCTCGCCGGCAGCGCGGCGAGTGCTCAGACGAACCTGATCGGATATTGGAACCCAATTTTCCACGAGGACGTCGACGAACGCATTCCCGGGCCGTCGATCGGCGATTACGCCGGCTTGCCGATCACCGACGCCGCGCGGTTGCGCGCCGAAGCTTGGGACGCATCGCTGCTCTCGATGCCCGAGCATCAGTGCAAGCCGCACCCGTCGACGTACGGCTTTCGCGGCGTCGGCGTGCTGCGCATCTGGGAGGACCGGGACGAGGACACGCAGCAGCTCGTCAAGATTCACACGCACATCGCCTGGCAAGAGCAGCATCGCGAGATTTGGATGGACGGGCGGGAACATCCACCGGAGCACGCGCCGCACACGTGGCAGGGATTCTCGACGGGCAGCTGGGACGGCGACGTGCTCGTCGTCAAGACGACGCACCTGAAGGCCGGCTGGATGCGCCGCAACGGCTTGCCGCTCAGCGATCGCGCGACGATGACGGATCGCTTCCACCGCTACGGCGACGTGATGACGCACGTCATGATCGTCGAAGACCCCGTGTATCTCACGGAGCCGCTCGTTAAAACGAACGGCTTCCTGTTGCAGCTGAACGGAACGATGACGCCGTACCCTTGCGAGCCCGTCGTCGAGGTCGTGCGCGAGCCCGGCTACGTGCCGCACTACTTGCCCGGCACGAATCCGTTCTTGAACGAATTCGGCGAGACCTATCGCTTACCGCCCGAAGCGACGCGTGGCGGTGCGGCGACCGCGCTCCCGGAATTCGCGGAGAAGCTGCGATGAGGCCACTATGCATCTTGGCGCTCGCCGCCCTCCTCTGCTCGGCACGCGACGCAACGCTGCTCGCACAACCCGCGGCGCGGCAACCGCCGGCGACACCGCGCGCCGCAGCACCGATCGACCTCACCGGCCAATGGGTCGCCATCGTCAACGAAGACTGGCGCTGGCGCATGGTCACGCCGCCGAAAGGCGACTACGCGAGCGTGCCGCTCAACGACGAAGGACGGCGCGTCGCGGACACGTGGACGGAAGCGCAAGACGGCGGCTGCGAAGCCTACGGTGCAGCGGCGCTGCTGCGCATGCCGACGCGACTGCGCGTGCGCTGGCAAGGCGACGACGCGCTCGTGATCGAGACCGATGCGGGACGGCAGACGCGCTCCCTCGCGTTCGGCGCGCCGGCCGCGGGTGCCCCACGCTCGCTGCAAGGCCAGTCGACGGCGAAATGGGTCACTCCGGCGCGGGCGGCCGGCGGGCCCGGGCTCGTCGGTGCCGGCGGTGGAGGGGCGCAACGCGGCGGCTACCTCGAGGTCAAGACGACGAATCTCACCCCAGGCTGGCTGCGCCGCAACGGCGTGCCCTACAGCGAGGACGCAGTGGTCACGGAATACTTTGCGCGCTTCGCGGCGCCGAACGGCGACGAGTGGCTGATGGTCACGACGATCGTCGACGACCCGCGCTACCTGACGCAGCGTTACATCACGAGCAGCCACTTCCGCCGGGAGGCGCAAGGCGGGCGCTGGAACCCACGCGCCTGCGGAGGTGCGGCATGAGCGCGCGACTCATCGGTCTCGCTCTTGTCGTCTCCACGGCCGCGGCCCATGCGCAGAACGCCGACCGCGTCCGGCTGACCTCATGGCACGTGCGCGACAACATCTACATGATCGTCGGCGCCGGCGGCAATACGACGGTGCAGATCGGCGACGACGGCGTGCTCGTCGTCGACACGAAGCTGGCCGCCGCATCGGACGTGCTGCTCGACGCCATCGAGCAACTGTCCGACAAACCGATTCGCTACATCATCAACACGCACTGGCACGCGGACCACGTCGGCAGCAACGAGCTCATTGCGAAAGCCGGCAGTACGATCGCCGGCGGTAACGTCTCGGGCGCGATCTCGGACGCCGGCGAAGGTGCAGCCGTCATCGCGCACGAGAACGTGCTCACGCGCATGTCGAGCCAAGATCCGCCGCCGCCGTTCGAAGCCTGGCCGACCGATACGCTGTTCGTGCCCCGCAAGGATCTCCATTTCAACGGCGAGGCCATCGAGATCCTGCATCAACCGGCGGCGCACACGGACGGCGACAGCCTCGTGTTCTTCCGTCGGTCGGACGTCGTGAGCACCGGCGACGTGTTCACGACCACGGGCTACCCCGTCATTCGCACGGCGGACGGCGGCAGCATCGATGGCGTGATCGATGCCCTGAACAGGATCATCGAGATCACGGTGCCTAAGGAAAAGCAGGAAGGCGGCACCCTCGTGATCCCGGGCCACGGTAGGCTCTGCGACGAAGCCGACGTAGTCGAGTACCGCGACATGGTCACGATCATCCGCGACCGCATCCAAAGCATGATCGACATGGGCATGACGCTGCGACAAGTGCAGGCGGCGCAGCCGACTACCGATTACGATGGGCGCTACGGCGCGACGAGCGGCCTCTGGACGACGGAGCAATTCGTCGCGGCGGCCTACGAAAGCCTGCAAAACGACTAAGGAGAAGCGACTCAATGGCAAACAAGACGGCGAGCAAGAACGACGCCGCGAAAGGCGAGAACATCGGCGCAGTACGCTGCGATCGCCCGCAGAACGGCGCCGAGTACTTGGAGTCGCTACGCGACGGACGCGAGGTCTATATCTACGGGGAGCGCGTCGAGGACGTCACTGCGCATCCCGCGTTCCGCAACACGGCGCGCATGACAGCGCGGCTGTTCGACGCGCTGCACGACCCCGAGAAATCGAAGAAGCTGCTGCTTCCGACAGACACCGACGGCAAGGGCAAGACGCACGCGTTCTTCCGCGCGCCGAAGACGCTCGAGGAATCGATCGCGGGCCGGGATGCGATCGCCGAATGGCAACGCATCACGTACGGCTGGATGGGCCGCTCGCCCGACTATAAAGCCGCGTTCTTGGGCACGCTCGGCGCGAACGCCGAATTTTATTCGCCGTTCGAGGCGAACGCCAAGCGTTGGTACACGTTCTGCCAAGAGCGCGTGCCGTTCGTCAATCACGCGATCATCCATCCGCCGGTCGATCGCGACAAGCCGCCGGATCAAGTCGCGGACGTCTGCGTGCACGTCGACAAGGAAACGGACGGCGGCCTCATCGTCTCGGGCGCGAAGGTCGTCGCGACGGGCTCGGTGCTGACTAACTACACGTTCATCGCGCACCACGGCCTGATCCCGCTGCAAGACAAGAACTTCGCGCTGGTCTTCATGCTGCCGACGAACGCGCCCGGCGTGAAATTCCTCTGCCGCACGTCGTACGAGATGACGGCCGGCGTCATGTCGAGCCCGTTCGATCAGCCGTTGTCGTCGCGGCTCGACGAGAATGACGCCGTGTTCATCATGGACAAAGTATTCGTGCCGTGGGAGAACGTGTTCGTCTACGGCGACATCGATAAAGCCAACAACTTCTTCCCGCGCACGGGCTTCCTACCGCGCTTCGTCGTGCACGGCTGCACGCGGCTCGCCGTGAAGCTCGACTTCATCGCAGGGCTATTGCTGAAGGCCGTCGAAGCCGCGGGCACGAAGGATTACCGCGGCGTGCAAGCGAACGTCGGCGAAGTGCTGGCGTGGCGCAACATGTTCTGGGCGCTGACAGAGGCCATGGTCCGCGATCCGCGCCCGTGGAAGAGCCCTTATCTATTGCCGAACAGCGACCCCGGCAACGCATACCAGGTGCTGGCGACGATCGCCTACTCGAAGGTCAAATACCTGATCGAGCAGACCGTCGCGTCGGGTCTCATTTATCTCAACTCGCACGCGCGCGACTTCGACAACCCGGCCATCCGGCCGTACATCGACAAGTACATGCGCGGGTCGAACGGCTACACGGCCGAGCAGCGCATCAAGCTGATGAAGCTGCTATGGGACTGCCTCGGCACCGAGTTCGGCGCTCGTCACGAGCTGTACGAGATCAACTACGGCGGCAGCACCGAGGAGATTCGTCGCTACGTTTTGTTCGGCGCGATGGGCAACGGCAACGCTGCCAAGTTCAAGGGCTTCGCCGAGCAGTGCATGGACGAGTACGACCTGCACGGCTGGACGGCGCCGGATCTCATCAATCCGGACGACCTGTCGTTCCACAAGAACAAGTAGGCCGCGGCGGCCCGCTCTCGCTCGGCTAGCCGGTCGCGGCGGCGGCCGAGCGCTCCTTCTCGATCAAGAATTCTGCAATGCGCAGCATGTCTTGATAGGAGTTGCCCTTGACGAGGTACTTGCCGTTGACCACGAGCGTCGGCGTGCTCGGAACACGGATGCGCGTCATGTGGTCGGCAGCGCGCTTGACCTTCAAGTTCACGGACATGCTGCTCATGGCCGCGAGAAACTGCTGCGCGTCGACACCATAGTCGGCCGCGTAGAACGCCGCAATCTTTCCCTCGTCGGGGCGCTGGCCCTCGGCCGGCAGCGTGCGTGCGCGATGAATCGCTTGATAGACCGCCGCGTGGGCTTTCTCGGCAACGCCCATGCTCTGGGCGACGTAGTAAGCCTTCGCGTACGGGACGAAATCCGCGCGGAAGCTGGCGGGCACGTGCACGACTTTGACGTTGTCGGGCAGCTTCGCGGCCCAGGCGACGAACAGCGGCTCGAACGCGTTGCACGCCGGGCAAATGTAGTTGAAATATTCTTCGACGACGATGACGCCATTCGCCGGCGGATCGAGGGGCCGGCCGTTCGAGATTTCGGTGTAGTCGGTTCCCGCGACGGGCGTTTGCGCCTGCGCGACGCCGAGGGCGCCCGACAGCAGAACGAGTGTGGCGGTAATAGCGGCGGTTCGCATGGTGGCTAATCCTCTGGTCAACTTGCCGTTCCCCAACTACGCGCAAGCTTACGATACCGGCGCCGTGCGGCGCACGTCGCGCGCCGTTGCTAACGTTTTCTTGAACAAATAACGCGTCGGCGGCGGCGCTAGCGCTGTGCAAACCGCTCTGCGCGTTCCACGATCGCGTCGTCGCCCCACTGCGACGCCAGCCCGGCGAGTGCCGCGACGTCAGGTCCGCGCCAGCGCAAATCATCGAGCGATTCGGCGAGCGGCACGTCCGTGCGCAGCGTCGCGAGCTGCCGGTACAGAAACGCGCTTTCTCGATGCTCGATGTAGCTCGCAGCAAGCGCTGCGGCACCGCGCACGGGAATCCGCCACGCCGCGGCGTCCGCCGGAATTCGCTCGAGGTGCTCGTAAGCGCCGAGCACGGCGGCGGCCGACTTTGCGCCCCACTTGGGGATGCCGGGATAGCCGTCCGCGCTGTCGCCGACGAGCGCAAGCCAGTCGGGGATCGACTTGGGCGCGACCCCGAACTTCTCCACGACGCCGCGCTCGTCGAGCCGCTTGCGCCGCATCCGGTCGAAGCAGACGACGCGCTCGCCTTCGACGCACTGCGTGAGGGCCTTGTCCGGAGAGCAAATGACGACGCGCTCGACGGCGGGGTCCGC
>JACZCZ010035980.1_pt1 | contig 12066 bp, 14 predicted proteins | sample 8641811 | NCBI WGS metagenome assembly JACZCZ01 (sample SAMN15324610, study PRJNA640507) | soil metagenome | isolation source: intercropping peanut in the first line | place: China: Luxin town, Laibin City, Guangxi Province | collected 2019-07-25 | depth 10cm m | reverse complement strand
GTCATCGCGACGTATAGCAATCGATCCACTCGTGTGACCCTCTAGCGACGCTCGGCGTTAGCGGATGTTGATGATCGTTTGCGTGACTTGGTCGGCCGTCGAGATCATCTGCGCGTTCGCTTGGAAGTTGCGCTGCGCCGTGATCATGTTGACGAGCTGCTCGGTCAAGTCGACGTTCGACGACTCGAGCGCGCCGGCTTGGATCTGGCCCAAGCTGCCGGTGCCCGGCGAGCCGCGCACGGCATCGCCCGAGACAAAGCTCTCCGCCCACGCGTTGTCGCCGAGCTGGCGCAGGCCCTGGACGTTCGCGAAGTTCGACAAAGCGACCTGGCCCAACGGCACGGAGCGACCGTTCGTGAAGCGCGCGAAGATCACGCCGGCCGTATCGACGTCGATGCTCGAGAGGCGGCCCGAGGCGAACCCGTCTTGGTTCAAGAGGTTTACGCCGAACTGCGAACCGTACTGCGTCGAGCTCAGGAGGTCGGCCGTAAGCGTAATCGGCGCGGCGCCCGTAGCCGGCGCATAAGCGGGCAGCGTGATGCTGCCGCCGACCGGCGTAGTCAGAACGCCGAGGTTCGAGTACGTGAGCGTGTTCGCGCCGCCGACGGCCGTGCCGTCGACGTAGAAGCGCGCTTCCCATTGATTTGGGGTCGCGGTCTTCACGAAGTACGCCGTCGCCGTGTGCGACGCGCCGAGCGAGTCGTACACGGTCAACGCCGTGGCATGGTTGTAGCTCGACGCGTTCGCCGGATCGAACGTCGGCACCGGCGGCACCGCGGCGTTCGCCGGGAGGTTGATGCCGAACTCGGCGCGCGACGTGGCTTGCGGCGGCGCGTCGGCCGTCGCGAGGCGCAGGTCGGTCAACGTGCCGGTGTTGAAGGTGCCGTTGTTGGCAATCGGGAAGATCTGCAAGCGCTGGTTCTGCGCGTTGACGACGTAGCCGTCACGATCGACGCCGAACGAGCCGGCACGCGAGTACGACACGACGCCGTTGTCGCTCAGCGTGAAGAAGCCTTCGCCGCTGATCGCGAGATCGAGGCCGCGGTCCGTGAAATCGACGCCGCCCTGCGAGAACTCCTGCGTCACCGACGACATGGCAACGCCGTTGCCGATGTTCTGCGCGCCGACGGCGAAGACGTCGCCGAACTCAGCGCGCGACGCTTTGAAGCCGGCGGTATTCGCGTTGGCGATGTTGTTGGCCGTGACGGCGAGGTCCGAGGACGCGGCGTTCAGGCCGCTCAGAGCTACTGCAAATGGCATGGCTGATTCCTTTGGTGAGTGATCGAGTTAGTGGGCAGTGGCGGCGGCCGTGGCCGGCGCCTGGTTAGTTGCGAATCTCTCGAACCGCGGTGAACGGCACTTCGCCGACGCCGCGCAGCTCGACGCTGAAGCCGTCGGAGCCGAGCAAGACACTGTCGATCGGAGCGCGTAGCAGCGTGTCTGCCGCAACCGATTTGTTCTCCGAGCGATACGTGGCTTCGAAGCTGTAGCGACCCGCGGGCACCGGGCTGCCGTCGTCGGCGAGCCCATCCCATTGGAACGGGACCAGGCCCGAAGGCTGCTGACCGAGCTCGACGGTACGCACGGGTTGACCGAGAGCGTCGCGAATCGTCACGGTCAGCGACGACGTGCTCTTGTCGAGCTCGACGGCGCCGTTGACTGCCTCGCCGGCGCCGATCGCGAGCGAGCGGCTCTCGACGAGCGCGGACCGGCCGACGAGCGTCGAAGCCTGCAGCGCCTGGTTCGACACGAGCGACGTGGACAACGAGTCGAACGACGTTTGCAAGCCGGCGAGGCCCTGCACCGTGCCGAACTGCGCGAGCTGCCCCAAGAACTCCCCGCTCTCCATCGGCTTGAACGGATCTTGATTCTTGAGCTGCGTCAGCATCAGCTGCAGAAAATCTTCCTGTCCGAGATCTCCGCCGCCGGGCGCTGCCTGAGGCACGTCGAGGCCCAGACCGCTGAATGCGTCGACTGGATTCACCGTTGACATTGCTACTCCTAGCCTTGTCCGAGGCTCAGCGTGCGAAGCAACAGTTCCTTCGCCGTGTTGATGACTTCGAGGTTGCTTTGGTACGAGCGCGACGCGGAGATCATGTTCGCCATCTCCTCCATCGCGTTGACGCTCGATGCATAGACGATGCCGTCCTCGTTCGCCTGCGGATTGCCGGGGTCGTAGCGCTCGATCGGCGGCGTCTCGCTCTCGATGACGCCGAGAACGTTGACGCCCGCGAGAGCGCTCGAGAACGGATCGCTGGCGGCCTGAAAAACGGCGTGCCGTGCGCGATACACGGCCGCCGGATCGCCGGCGACGTTGTGCATGTTCGCGAGATTGCTCGCGGTGACGTTGAGGCGCAGCGACTGCGCGGACAGCGCCGAGCCGGCGATGTCGAAAGTGCTGAAAGCGCCCATCAGCGGCTCCCCGTCAGCGCCGCGCGCAGCGTGCTGATTTTGCCGTTGGCAAACAGCAAGCTCGCTTGGTACGACACCGCGTTCTCGGCGTAACGCGCGAGCTCGAGATCGGTTTCGACGGTGTTGCCGTCGACGGACGGCTGATGCGGAATGCGGTACTGCAGCGTCTCGCGCGACGTCAGCGGATCGAGGCGCATGTGCCGAGCGTCGGTCGTCTTGAGCTGACGAGCCGCGTTCATGCTGTCGTCGAGCACAGCGGCGAAGGTGAGATCGCGCGCTTGGTAGCGTGGGGTATCGGCGTTGGCGAGGTTGGCCGCCAGCACTTCCATGCGACGCGCCCGGTGCAGCAGCGCGGCTTCGTGAATACCCAGGATCGATTCCATCGCAGTGTTCCGCTCGCGGCACAGCGCCGCAGACGGGCTTTAGCAACTACCGTGCCACGGCTCGCGCACCGCGCCGTTGCTCGGTTTGCGCCCGCGTTGCCGGTGCGCGGCGGAAATTCTTTGCCGGTGCAAATCGCAGCGAGCGGCTAACGATTGCCGCTCGCCGCGAGCGTTGCGGCATCACGGACTCGCCGCGCGGGCGTGCTGCAGGCCTCGCAGCGCCACAAACGCGTGGCATACCTATTGCAACGCCTCTGCACGATGACGATGTCAGCACGCACGAAAGCCAAGAACTTCGCGGGCCTGCACTGTTTTGCGCGCGCCGTGCTCGTCGGCATTTTGACGGCCGGCGCCGGCACGTTGACGGTACGCGCCGAGGATTCCGATCGCTGGCAACCGCCCGCGACGATTGTAGAAGCCGCGCGCGCGGCCGCGGCATCGAACGGCGGCGGCGACATCGAAGCGGTTGCCATCGATGCGCGCCTCAAGATGAATCGCTGCACTGTGCCGCTCGATGCGAAGGTTCAACGTGCGATCACGCGCGGCACGGGCACCGTCGCCGTGAGCTGTAGCGCGCCGGCGTGGCGCTTGTTCGTGCCCGTACGCGCAAGCAACGACGTCGACGCGGTCGTTCTCGCGCGCAACGTGCAACCGGGCGATCTGCTGACGGCGAGCGACGTGACCCTGGCCCGGCGCTCTTCTGCGGCATTGCCGTACGACTATCTGAGCGACACGCAGCAAGCCGTGGGGCTCACGATGCGCCGCACGCAACCTGCCGGCGCCGTCGTGACGGCCGCCGCGCTCGAAGCTCCAGAGGTCGTGCGGCGCGGCGAGCTCGTGACGTTGACGAGCGGCACTGGGCCGATCAGCGTCAAAGGCGAAGGCGTCGCCCTTGGGGCGGCGCGATTGAACCAGCGGGTCAAAGTGCGAAGCAGTTCCGGCCGCGTGATCGAAGGCACGGCCGAGGGGCCGGGCCAGGTCCGAGTCGGTTCTTAAGTTGTGGCGGGCTAAAGTTCGCGTGCCACGGGTCGATAAGCGACGAAAGGCGCCGAGCGCCGGAGATGCGTTATGACAGAAAAGATCAACGGCCAGGGTTATCGGCCCACCGACACCGTGAGCACGCGACGGTCGGAGGCTGCCAAGGCGGCCAAGGGCCAGGAGCAGAGCTCCGCCACGGGGGCGGGCCAATCGCCGGCCGCCGGGGACACCGTCCGCATTACTCAATCCGGCCTGCTGATGAGCAAGCTCGAGGAGATCGTGCAGCGCACGCCGATCGTCGATCAGGCACGCGTGGCAGCCCTGAAGGACGCGATCGCCTCCGGCAAATACGAGATCGACGACCAACGCGTCGCAGACCGAATGCTTCGCCTAGAGCGAGAGCTGGGCTGACCTGCGCATGAATATCGACGCGCAACGCTTGAGTGCCGTGCTGGCGGAGGAAATCCGCGCGGCGGAAGCGATGCTCGAGACGCTCGAGGAGGAGAGCCGTGCGCTCACGGCAGGGAACCCCGACGCTTTGGGCGCCGCGACCGATGCGAAAGCTCGGCTCGTCGATACGCTCGAGAAGCTCGAAACGGAGCGCCGCAAGCTGACACCGGACACTGGCACGCTCAGCGCCCCCGAATGGCAACGCTTGCGCGAGCTCATTGCTCGCTGCAAGGACGATAACCAACGCAACGGCACGCTGCTGCAAGCGCGCGCAGAGAATGTACGGGCCGCACTAAAGACGCTACGCGGCTCGGAGCCCGAGCTGTACGGCGCCACGGGCCGAGCGCCGGCACGCAGCGACGCACGCAAGCTCGGTACAGCGTAAGCGAGGACGAAACGATGTTGGTCGTCAGCAGACGAGCGGACGAAGCGATCCAGATCACGCTGGCCGACGGCGTCGACGGCACGTTGACGTTGAACGACCTGTTCGCCAAGGGCCCCATCGAAATCACGCTGCTCGGCGGCAACGGCCGGCGGGTGAAAATGGGCATCGAGGCCCCACCCGAGCTCTGCATTCTCAGAGTCGAGAAGCCCAACGCCTCTCTTTAATTAAGGTGTGTCGACGACGGCCGGCGCGCCGCGCTCGACATAATGATTCTTTGCTTCCGCGGCACTCTCCTCGCCACGGTTCGCGCGCTAGCGGGGCTTGATTTTGCCTACCGCGCAGTCGCATTCTGAGCGCCAGTTCTATGCCAAAAAAACAAGAAAGGGCTGGCTCGATGGAAAGGCGTCTCCTGGAGAGAAATAAGGTCGCGACCACGGTTTACCTCTCGGTGCCGGGCGGTAGATTTCACCGTTGCCGCGCGAAAAATCTCTCCGCGATGGGTGTGTTCCTCGAGATCAAGTCGCTCGGCCTTCCCGCAGGGACCGTCGTCAATCTCGTGTTTGCCGTGAACTTGGGCGACACGATCCGCCTGCATCGCCGCAAGGCCGTGCTCGCGCACGTCTCGGAGCGCGGCGCCGGATTGATGATGCAAGGGCGCACGCAGCTTCGGCCGAGCGCCTAAAAGCGCAATCAGCAGAGCACTGCCGCGGGGCGCGTTCTAGAACGCGTCCTTCAGCGCACGCGTCTTGGCGAACACGTCGACGTCGGCCGCAGCGGCGAGACCGATCGTTGCACGCAGGTCGCAGCTTTGCGGCCGCAGAAAGGGGTTCGTCGCTCGTTCCTCGCCGAGGGTGCTCGGCACAGTGGCTCGGCCTGCCGCACGCAGCTCCGCGACGTTTGCCGCTCGCTCTTGCAGCGCTCGATTCTGCGGCTCGACGGTCAGCGCGAAGCGCGCGTTGCTCTGCGTGTATTCGTGAGCGCAATAGAGCCGCGTGTCATCGGGCCACGCAAGAATTTTCTGCAGCGAGCTCCACATTTGTCCCGGCGTGCCTTCGAATAGCCGCCCGCAACCCAAGGCGAACAGCGTGTCGCCGACGAACGCAGCGCGTGCCTCCGCGAAGTGATAGACGATGTGGCCGCGCGTGTGTCCCGGCGTGTCGAAGACCGCCGCCCGATGACGGCCGAGGGCGACGAAGTCCCCTTCGCCGACGGGCACGTCTATCCCCGGAATCCGCGCGGCATCGGCGCGTGGGCCGACAATCGTGCAGCCCGTCCGCCGTTTGAGCTCGGCGTTGCCGCCGGCGTGGTCCGCGTGGTGATGGGTGTTGAAGATGTGCGTCAGGCGCCAGCCCTTCGCGTCGAGCTGCGCGGCGATCTCGGCTGCGTCCGGCGTGTCTACGGCGGCCGTCTCGCCGGTTTCGGCATCGTGCAGCAGGTAGCCGTAGTTGTCCGCGAGGCACGGAAACATGTGGATCGTGAGCTCGCCCATCGCGCTCTCCGGGCCAGTGATTACGCGATTATCGTACAATCGCCGAGCCGCGCGCTCGTAGGGGCGCTTTTTTTCGAAGCCGACTCGTATGCCAACCATTACTTTACCGGACGGATCGCAACGCTCATTTTCTTCGCCCGTCGACGGCAGCGCGATCGCACGCAGCATCGGCGCCCGCCTCGAGCGCGACGCCGTGGCCGTGCGCATCGACGGCGCGCTCAAAGACCTCACGCTGCCCATCGAGCACGACGCTCGTATCGAGATCGTGACACGCACTTCGGCAGACGGTCTCGAGCTCCTACGCCACGACGCCGCGCACGTGATGGCGGAGGCGGTGAAAGAGTTGTATCCGGAGACGCAGGTCACGATCGGCCCTGCGATCGAGAACGGCTTCTACTACGACTTCGCGCGCAGCACGCCGTTTACGCCGGAAGACCTCGCCAGCATCGAGAAGCGGATGCACGAGATCGTCGCGCGCGACGAGAAGGTCGTGCGCGAGGTTTGGGACCGCGACGCCGCGGTCGACTTCTTCTTGAAGCAAGGCGAGGTCTACAAGGCCGAGATCATCCGCAGCATCCCCGCCGGCGAGCCGATCACGTTGTACCGTCAAGGCAACTTCATCGACTTGTGCCGCGGCCCTCACCTGCCCTCGACGGGCCGCCTGGGGTCGGGGTTCAAGCTCATGAAGCTGGCGGGAGCGTATTGGCGCGGCAACTCCGACAACGAGATGCTGCAGCGCATCTACGGCACCGCTTGGGCCGACGCGAAAGAGCTCAAGGTCTACCTCGATCGGCTCGAGGAAGCCGAACGCCGCGATCACCGCAAGCTCGGCAAGCAGATGGATCTCTTTCATTTCCAGGACGAGGCCGTGGGCGCCGTGTTCTGGCACACGAAGGGCTGGACGTTGTTCCGCACGCTCGTCGAGTTCATGCGTGCCAAGCAAGGCGCCGCGGGCTACCGCGAGGTGAACACGCCCGAGCTGATGTCGCGCTCGCTATGGGAAGCCTCGGGCCATTGGCACACGTTCGGCGAGAACATGTTCACCAGCAGGACGGTCGACGAGCAGACGTTCGTCGTCAAGCCGATGAACTGCCCGGGCCACATCCAAGTCTTCAAAAGCGATCTGCGCAGCTATCGCGAGCTACCGTTCCGCCTCGCGGAATTCGGCAAAGTGCATCGCTACGAGCCGTCGGGCGCTCTCCATGGCCTGATGCGGGTGCGGGCTTTCACGCAAGACGACGCGCACGTGTTCTGCACGGAAGCGCAGATCACCGAGGAAGCCGGCAAGGTTTGCCAGCTCCTGCTCGACATCTACCGCGGCTTCGGCTTCGACAACGTCATCATGAAGTTCGCCGATCGGCCGCCGAAGCGCGTCGGCGCCGACGACGTGTGGGACCGAGCCGAAGCTGCGCTCAAGAGCGCGATGGACGCGCTCGGGTTGCCCTACACGCTCAACAAAGGCGAAGGCGCGTTCTACGGTCCTAAAATCGAGTTCGTGCTGCGCGACGCGATCGGCCGCGATTGGCAGTGCGGCACCCTACAAGTGGACCTGAATATGCCGGGCCGGCTCGGCGCAACGTATATCGGCGAGGACGGCAACCGGCACACGCCCGTGATGCTGCATCGCGCGATCTTCGGCTCGCTGGAGCGGTTCATCGGTATCTTGCTCGAGCATTACGCGGGCGCGCTGCCGTTCTGGTTGGCGCCGGTGCAAGTCGTCGTCGCGACGATCACGTCGGACGCCGACGCTTACGCGCAGGAGGTCGTCGCCGAGCTCACGCGCGTCGGCGTGCGCGCGGAAGCCGACTTGCGCAACGAGAAGATCAACTACAAGGTCCGCGAGCACAGCCTCACGAAGACGCCCGTGATTCTCGCGGCCGGCAAACGCGAGGTCGCGGAACGCACGGTCGCGCTGCGCCGCCTGGGGCAGCAGAACCAAACGAGTTTGACGCTGGCAGCCGCCGTCGAGCAGCTGCGCGCCGAGGCCGCGATGCGCGGCGCCGGCTGAACCAACCCGGAGAAGAAAAGACATGCGACTGATCAGCTTCGAGCGCGACGGCCGCGCAGGCTTCGGTGTCGTCGTCGGCGACGGTATCGTCGACGCCGCGACGAAATTGAAAGGTCAACCGCCCGGCTTGCGTGAAGCACTCGCCGCCGGAGCGTTGCCGGAGCTAGAGCGCCTGGCGGCCATGAAGCCCGATTTTTCGTTGAGCGACGTCACGTTCGCACCGCCGATCCCGGATGCGGCGGCAAAGCTGCTCTGCGTCGGCATCAACTACATGCCGCACATCAAGGAAATGGGCCGTGAACGGCCGGAGCGCCCCGTGCTGTTCGTGCGCTTCGGCGGTAGCGTGGTCGGCCACGAGCAACCGTTGCTGAAGCCGCGCGAGTCCGAGCAGTTCGACTACGAAGGCGAGCTCGCCGTCGTCATCGGCAAACGCGCCCGGCGCGTCAGCAAAGAGAACGCGCTTGAGTACGTCGCCGGCTATGCCTGCTTCAACGACGGCAGCATCCGCGACTTCCAGCGTCACTCGGCGCAATTCACTCCGGGCAAGAATTTTCACCAGAGCGGCTCGTTCGGGCCGTGGCTCGTCACGACCGACGAGGTTCCGGATCCGCGTAAGCTCACGCTGACGACACGCTTGAACGGGGCGGTCATGCAGAACGAGAGCGTGAGCGAGCTGTGCTTCGACGTGCCCCAGCTCATCGAGTATTGCTCGATCTGGACGCAGCTCGAGCCGGGCGACGTCATCGTGACCGGCACGCCGGGCGGCGTCGGTGCGGGTCGCAAACCGCCCGTATGGATGACGCCCGGCGACACCGTCGAGGTCGAGATTTCCGGCTTGGGGACCCTCCGCAATCCGATCGCGGCGGATCCCGCCGCCTGATGTCGCCGCACCGATGAGTTGCGCCGCGCTGCCTGTTGCATCGACACGGCAGCGCTGGCGCGCAATGCTCGCGTCCCTCGCGTTGCTTGCGGCCTCACCGGTTGCGGCTCAGCCCGACCTTGCTTGGATCGACCGCGCCGCTGTCGCTGACGGCGAGATCCTGGTCAATGCAGACCGCGACGACCGGCCGTTGACGGTACTCGTGCGCATCGCGGCCGAGGTCGCTGCGTCGCCGACGGCGATCTGGAACATCCTGAAGGCGTGCGAAATCGCGCCCGAGTACACGCCGAACGTCGTGAGCTGCAAGAAGCTCGAGGAGCTCGACGGCGGCCGCGCGGATTTGTTCGTGCAGACGATCAAGCCGATCTTCTTTCTGCCGACGTTCGAGCACGTGTTTCGGCTCGACTACACGCCGTACTCGCGCATCGACGTGCATCGCGTCAGTGGGCCGATCGAGCATCTGGAAGGCAGCTGGTGGCTGTTGCCGCAGGACAGCGGGCGCGTCCTGCTGGTCTACCAAGTGGCCGTGGACCCGGGCTTACCGATCCCGCGCTTCCTAGTACGCGCAACGATGAAGCGCGACCTGCCGAAAATCATGGAAGCCGTCCGCGAGCGCGCCGAAGCCTCACCCTAACCTCCTCTCGCGAGCGCCTTGTCGCTTTCGTCGACCGCTCTGGCGCGACTGCACCTTCGCCCTACGGCCGCGGGTAGGGAGCGGGCTCGGTGCAGTGTTTCGGGCTGAGCCCGGCGGCCGCGCACGAGCTTCTCGATCTCGAGCATCGCCGGCTTACAGCAGCAGACGGGATGCTGCTGTGAAAGCGGTCACCGCGAAGCAGTTGCTGAGTTGGTAGGGTTCTACGGCTGTGGAACCGTTTCGCGACAACGCCCCGAGAATTCTCATTTTGGAGCCGGACAGTAACGTTCGGTCCACGCTGCTGCGCTATGCCGTCAAAGGCTGGCAAGGCGCGGCAGTCCAGTCGACCTCGGGCTCGCTCGTCGACGCGCTCGGCGATCTAGAGCGGATCAAGAACTTCGACGTCCTGCTCGTCGGCTGCGATTTCTCGAAGGACGGCACGGCCGAGAATCCGACGCTGCAAGCACTGCGCGCGATCACGGCAGACCCCAACAATCCCGCCGTCATCTTGTTGACCGAGAAAGGCAGCGAGTACACGGCCGTGCAGGCGATCAAATCCGGCGCTTTCGACTACGTGCCTAAGTCGCTGCTCGGCCGCGAGCAGGTCCTGAGCGCCGTGCAGCGCGCGATGCTGCATCGCAAAGGCTCGGTTGGCAAAGGCGACGGCACCGTCACCGGCGTCGTGCGCTTGTTCGGCTATGACATGCGGCGCTGCCTGGCGACGCGCGACAGCGTCTCCGTGCACGTCGCGTTCAGCGCCGAGCGCAGCCGTGAGGTCGTTCTGAAGGTGCTGCATCGCGGCCGCGGACCTCTCGCCCGCGACGCGAACTTCGAGCGCCTCGTCACGGAGTTCAAGCTTCTCTACGACATCGACGATCACTCTGTCGCGGCCATCTACGACTTCCGCGTGACGAGCCAGTACTGCTACATCGCTATGGAGTACTTCCCGCTCGGCCACTTGGGGACGCAGCTCGAGTCGAAGCTGACACCCGCGCAGGCGCTGCACTATGCGCGCGAGATCGCACGCGGCCTGTCGATCATTCACACGGCCGGTGTCGTTCATCGCGATTTGAAGCCCGGCAACATCATGCTGCGCGACGACGACACGGTCGCGCTGATCGATTTCGGCATCTCGCATTCGGCGCATGTCGCGAAACCCGATCCCGAAGTAACGCAACCCGAGATCGCCGGGACGCCTTACTACATCAGCCCCGAGCAGTCCTCCGGCGCGCCGACGGACGAGCGCACCGATCTGTATGCGCTCGGTGTCATCCTGTTCCAGATGCTGACGGGCGCGAAACCGTACGTCGGAGCCACGACGAGCGAAATACTCGAGCAGCATCGCAATGCGGCATTACCCGTGCTCGCGCCCGAGCTTGCCGCGTACCAGCCGCTCTTGAACAAGCTGCTCGCGAAGGATCCGGCTCAGCGTTTCGCGAGCGCGCGTGAAACGCTCGAGGCGTTGGAGCAGCTTCCGGCACTCGACGAGGTAGGCCCTTCCCAGGTGCCGGCGCTCGCGAGCTAGTCGTCGGCGCCCGCCAGGCTCTCGAAATCGAACAACGCTCGATCGGCGAGATGCGACGGCGTTACGTTCTGCAAGCTGCGGAACAGGCGCTCCGTGCGACCCGGGTCCTGCTGCTCCCAGCTCGTCAGCATCGCCTTGATCTCGCGCCGCTTCATGTTCTCCTGCGACCCGCACAGGTTGCAGGGGATGATCGGAAACTCGCGCCCGCGGGCGTAGCGCGCGATCTCGCGCTCCGGGCAGTACGCCAGCGGGCGGATCACGACGTGCTTGCCGTCGTCGCTGCGCAGCTTCGGCGGCATCGCCTTCAAGCGCGAGCCGAAGAACATGTTCAGGAACAGCGTCTCGACGATGTCGTCGCGATGATGGCCGAGAGCAATCTTGGTTGCACCGAGCTCGTCGGCGACGCGGTACAAAATGCCGCGCCGCAAACGCGAGCAGAGGCCGCACATCGTCTTGCCCGGCTCGATGACGCGCGTGACGATCGAGTAAGTGTCCTCGGTGACGATGCGGTGCGGCACGCCCAGCTCGGTGAGATAAGCCGGCAAGATGTGCTCGGGGAAGCCCGGCTGCTTCTGGTCGAGATTGACGGCCACGAGCTCGAAGCTGACTGGGGCCTTGCGCTGCAACGACAGCAACATGTCGAGCAACGTGTACGAGTCCTTGCCGCCCGACAGGCACACCATGACGCGGTCGCCGTCCTCGATCATCCGGTAGTCGACGATTGCTTTGCCGACGAGGCCGCGCAGCTCGGCTTGGAGCTTCTTGAAACGGCCGGACGGCTCCGCGGCAGCAGCTTCGCGTTCGGCGGCGTCGGCAGGCTTCAGCGCCTCTATCGGTAGCACGGGCGTGTCGGGGCTACCGGGGGCGTCATGATAAAGGGTTGGCGGCCCGTTCCCCATAAAGGGGGGCGGGGGGCGGGGGC
>JACZCZ010066965.1_pt1 | contig 12068 bp, 12 predicted proteins | sample 8641811 | NCBI WGS metagenome assembly JACZCZ01 (sample SAMN15324610, study PRJNA640507) | soil metagenome | isolation source: intercropping peanut in the first line | place: China: Luxin town, Laibin City, Guangxi Province | collected 2019-07-25 | depth 10cm m | reverse complement strand
GACGACCGCGCCAGGCGCGTTCGGAACGATGAGCTGCTGGCCCACCTGGATGACGTTGCGGTTGCGGATGCCGTTGGCAGCCACGAGCGCTTGCGCGTCGACGCCGAGGCGGTTCGCGATACGCTCGATGCTGTCGCCGCTGCGCACCACGTAGACGCCGTCTGCGCTCGTCGTGGCAAGCGCGGGAGTCGGCACTGGGGCAGGGGCGGCGGGCGCCGGCGCCTCGGCGCGTGCGAGCGTCGCGTCGGGCGGCGCGGTCGCGCCGTCGACGGGCAGCAGAATCGTCTGGCCGATACGGATGACCGTGCGGTTCGTCATGTTGTTGACGCGCATGAGCGCGGCCAGGCTCACGCGGTACTCGGCGGCGATCTTCGACAACGTATCGCCGCGCTGCACGCGGTGCTCGCGATCGGCGCGCTGCGACGCGAACAGCTTCTTGCTGTCGATGGTGCCGAGAAGCGCCTCGGCGACGGCGGCCGTGGCGCGCGGCACGCGCAGTGCGAAGCCTTGCGGCACGTATTTGTCCCCGGACCAGACGATGTCCGTCAGGGCGGGATTGAGCTCGCGCAACGCGCTCTCGCGCATGTTCAGCGCGTCGGCCAGCGTGTCGACCGTCATGAACGCAGGAACCGCGATCGTCTCGGTGTCGTGGGGCGGATTGATCTTCAGATTCGGAAAGTACTGTTCCGGATTCTGGTCGATCGCCAGCGCCGCGAGGAACGCCGTATAGAAGTTACGCGATGCGAAGCCGAACGAGCGGCTCTGATACTTGGCGACGATGGTATCGATGTCGGTCGTCTTCTGTTGCTGCACGGCGCGCCGCATGCTGGCTAAGCCATGGTTGTAGGCGGTCAACGCCAGCGGCCACGTTTGAATGACGCCGAAGTTATCCTCGAGCAAGCGCGCGGCTGCGTCGGTCGCGAAGAACGGATCGCGGCGCTCGTCGACGATGTGGTCGATGCGCATGTAGCGCACGCCCGTCGAGCGCATGAACTGCCACAAGCCTGCGGCACCCACCTTCGAGTATGCCGTGGGGTCGAACGACGATTCGACGTGGGGCAGCGCTGCCAGCTCGGGCGGTAGCCCACGCTTCGCCAGCACTTCGTGGATGTACGGCTTCCAGGTGCCGGAGCGCACGAGCCCTTCGCGGAAGCGATCGGACTGGCCGAGCTGAAACCGAAGGCGCTCCGTGGCCGCGCGGAATTCCGCATTGCTCGTGCCTTCGGGGAAGAGTTCGAGCACACGCTGCTCGTCGTTGCTCAAGTTCTGACGTGCACCGCTCGCGAGCTTCATGAGGATCGCGCGCGTGGCCTCCGTGGCGCGCTCGACGCGGCGGCGCCGCTCGCGTTGGCTGTCGTCGGGGAAGCGCACGGTCTGATAGACGATGTCCATGCGCAGGGAGTCGTGAATGAAGCCGGACTTCGTGTCGACCTCGGTGTACACGCGGGTCCAAAACTTGACTGCGGGCTCGAGCGCGGCGGGGCGGGGAAACAGCTCGCTCTGAGCGGCAGCGTTGAAGGCGACGATGAATAAAGCGATGGCTACCGCGAAAGAGCGATGTGCGAGGCGCATGTAGTGGCTTCCGGTTCCTGCGAGCTTGGCTCGTCTTGGATTATGTCCATCGGGCCTGCCACGCGTCTCGGACCTGGTTCACGTCCGAAGGCAGCATGGAGGGGCGGCTTACTGTCCGGTTTTTCTTTTTGTTTCTATCGCTTACGGTCGGAAATTACCGCAGCCCCTCGTTGCCGTCAAAGCTTTTTAGCTGAGCGGGAGCATCACATGCTTCGCGAAGCCCGGCCGGCTCGCGAGCCGCGCGCGCCACTCGCGCACGGCTGCAAATGCGGGGCGCTCGATTCCCGGTATTTCGAGCCAGCGGTGCGCGACGGCACCGACGGGGATGTCGCCCATCGTGAACGCCGTGCCCGCCACGTACGGCTGGGCCGCGAGATGCGTCTCGAGCATCGCCATGGCCCGGTTCGCGGCCGGCAAATGGCGCTCGATGGCGGCCGTGTCGCGTTCTGCTTCCGAGCGGCGGATCAGGTTCTGAAAGACCACCGTGACGGGCGAAATCAGTGTCGAGAGCTGCCAATCCATCCACCGCTCGGCCAGCGCGCGCGTCTCGGGCGACGAGGGATACAGATTTCCGTGCGCGTGCTTGCTCGCGAGGTAGCGGACGATCGTGTTCGATTCCCACAAGCTGAACGAGCCGTCGACCAGCAACGGAACTCGGCCGTTCGGGTTCAAGGCGAGATACCACGACTCGTTGTTCTTGCCGTGCTGCAGTCCCGCGTCGATGCGCGTGTACGGCAGGTCGAGCTCTGCGAGACACCAGAGCACTTTCTGCACGTTCACGGAGTTGGTTCGGCCGTAGGTCGTCAGCACGTGGCAGCTAGGTATTCCGCGCGGGATGGTATTCTCGCACGGCACCGAAGCGCAGTGCTCACGCGAGGGATGGCCGGTGATGCGCAGGACGTTCAAATATTCGCTGTGGCTCGTGATGGTGTTCGCGGCCGTCTCGGTCGTGTTGCTGACGGCGACCGTGCTCACGTACCACCGGCTGACGGCCGAGACGCTGATCGCCGAGCTCACGTTCGATGCCACCGGCGAGCGGCAATACATCGCTCATTTGAGGACCGGTGACCGCTGCGATGAGCGGAGCTTCCCCGTGCTCGGCGATCAGTGGCGAGTCGACGCCGAGTTTCTGAAGTGGAAGTACTGGGCGCTGCTGCTCGGGCTCGACTCGCAATATCGGCTCGACCGCCTCGAAGGCCGCTATCGGGCGGCGGCCGACCAGAACTCGCAGCCGAATCTCGCTCACGACTTGAGCGAGCGCACGGCCGTCGACGTGGTGGCGTTGGCCGAGTCGTTGGGCTCGTGGAACTTCCTGTTGGATGCCACCTATGGCAGCTCGACGTACCAAGACATCGACGTCGACGAGATTTATTACGTATACCGCACGCAGACGGGAATCATCACTCGTCACGAGCCGCGTCCCGTTCAGCCGACGGGCGGCGAGCCATTGCAGATCGACATCGACGGCGCCTGTGGCGATCCGTCGCCGTGGCGTCGTTTCACCGCGTGGGCCGACGAAGGCGTCGTCGCGGCGCTCGATCTATTTACTCCGTGAGAAACAGCCGAGGGGGAAGCATGACTGTCCAACTGCGCTCGTTAGTGGTGATTGCGGCTGCCGTGGTCGTCGGCATCGCCGTCGGCCGAAGCGGTGACGGAGGCCGCGTCGCGGCGCAGCCGGGAGCGTTGACGGCGCTCGACTATCAAGAGATCACACAGCTCATCAACCGTTACGCGTACGGCATCGACACGTGCGCCAACAACGGCTACGACTATGCCAACGTCTTTACGTCCGACGGCGTGTTCATCGACCGCAACTCCGAGGCGGGCTTCGCTGCCGGCGGCCGCGTGCTCGCGCAAGGCCGCGAGGCATTGGCGACGCTCGCCGGCGGCGGTAGCCGCGGCTGCGCGACGAAGCCCGTGTGGACGGACTGGAGCCATCTGATGTTGAACCACGAGATCACGCCGACCTCCACAGGCGCGACGGGGCGAATCTATCTCGTGCAGCTCGGTATGGAAGGGCCGGGCAGCGTCGCACGGCATGGCGGTTACGAGGACGTCTATGTCCGAACCCCCGAGGGCTGGCGCATTCAATCGCGGACCCACGTTCGCAACAAGGCGTGGCACAGCGAGAAGTTGCGGACGCCCGATTTGAACTAGCGCTCGCCGGCGCCGCGAGCAGCGCAATCTTGGAAACCGTCACGATCGTCCTGTGGATCGCAGCGGCGGTGCTGATCGTCATCGGCGCCCTCGGCATGGTCCTTCCCGTGCTGCCAGGCGCGCCGCTGATTTTTCTCGGCGCATTGCTCGCGGCTTGGGCGGAAGATTTTCAGTACCTTGGTTCGGGCTCCCTGGTGCTGCTCGGTGCGCTCACCGCGCTCGCGATCGCCGTCGATTTCGTCGCCAGCGCGTTCGGCGCGAAGCGGTTCGGCGCGTCCGGTCGCTCGATCACGGGCGCGATGCTCGGCGCCATCGTCGGGCTGTTCTTCGGCCCCGTCGGCGTGCTCGTGGGGCCATTCGTGGGTGCCGTGATCGGCGAGCTGACGGTGCGGCGCAATCTCGCCGCGGCGGGGCGGGCCGGCGTCGGCGCGGCCTTGGGGTTGGCCCTGGGCACGGCCGCGAAGCTCGCGATCGCCTTCGCGATGATCGGCTGGATCGTCGTCATGCGGCTTCTGTAAAGGCCGCCTCATACCCCGACTTGAATCCTCGACGCCGTGGCCCCACACAACGGGCCATCGGCGGTTTGCCGCTTCAAACGGTTTTGAGGAGAGCAGCATGGTCATTCGAGTCCGAGATCCGTTCGCGACGCTAGTCGGCTTGCAGCGCGCGATGGACAGCGTCATGGGTAGCGACTGGTTCGGTAGCCGCACGTCGGGCTCCGGAGCCTTCCCGCTGATCAACGTCTTCAACGAGGGTGACGACTTCGTCGTCGTTGCCGAGCTGCCGGGCGTCAAGAAAGAAGATCTCGACGTCCAAGTGCGCGGCGACACGCTGCGCTTGCAAGGCAAGAAGACCGTCGCGTACGACGAGACGGCGAGTATCCACCGGCGGGAGCGCGCGTCCGGTCAATTCGACCGCACGCTCACGCTGCCCGACGAGATCGACGCAGCGCGCGTCTCCGCCGAGTATCGCGACGGCGTGCTGACGCTGCGTCTACCGCGAGCCGAGAGCGCGAAACCGCGCACGGTCACCATCAACTGAGTACGAGGGTAAGAGCATGAGCACGGTTAGCCACGAAGTCGCGCCGCGCGCGAAGCGCGAGCTGACGCAAGCGGAAGAGCGCACGGAAGCTGGGAAGTTCTTCAGCCCTTACACGGACATCCACGAGACGGATCGCGCCGTGGTCGTGTCCATGGAGGTGCCTGGTGTGGCCAAGGATGCGATCGACATTCAGCTCGATAAGGGCGTCCTGACGGTCAAAGGCACGGTCGACGGGGCGAAGTACGAGTCGCTGCGGCCGATCTACTCCGAGTATAACGTCGGCAATTTCGTCCGGACGTTCACGGTCTCGCCGAAGATCGACGCTACCGCCATCTCGGCCAACGTCGCCGACGGCGTCTTGACCGTCGAGCTGCCGAAAGCCAAGGAAGCGCTACCGCGGCGTATCGCCGTCAGCTAGCGCGCACTGCAGAACGGTCCCCGGCGCTCGCCGGGGACCATGCGCTCTACTCGAGAGCGAACGCGAGCAGCACGTTGCCCGGCGTGCCCACGATGCTGCCGTTGCCGGAAGTCACGTACACCATTCCATCCGCGACGACGGGCCCGGGGCCGTCGATCGCTCCGCCGTTGGCTTTGACGCCGTTGACGGTCGCGAAGTCGCGGTTGGTATCGAACGTCCAGAGCACGCGGCCGTCGTCGGCCGCGTAGGCGCGCATTGCGCCGTCGGCGCCGCCCGAGAACACGACGCCGTCGATCGACGTCAGCGCCGCCGATTGTGCAGCGCTGCATCCTTGGCCGGCCGCGCAGACGGGTGTTTGCGGCGGGGCGAACCACACGCGTTTGCCTGTCGCGAGCTCGACGGCGTGCAAGCCGCCGGGATTCGGCGTCAGTTGATCTGCGACCGCGAAGTACGCGTGCTTCGCGTCCACCGTCGCGCCCCACACCCCACCGACGGGGCTGCCGCGGCCCCAGCGGTATTCCCAAATTTCGCGGCCGCGCCGGTCGGGATCGAGCAGGTAGGCGACGCCGGATTTTTGCGTTACGACGAGGGCGTCGCGGCCGTTCGCGAGCGTCACGAGCACGGGTGAAGCCGAGAAGTCGTAGTCGGGGCCGACCTCCTCGGGGCAGTTCGGGTTGTCCTCGGGCTCGATGTCGTTGCCGGGCGGCTCGTTGCCGCAACCGAGAATCCAAACGTCGGGCATGATTTGATTGATCCAGCGGATACGACCCGTCGCGATGTCGAAGGCGACGATGGCATCGCTCGTGCGCGGCGGCGGATCGGCGTACGCGTTGCCGGTCGCTGCGTAGATCAGCCCGCGCTTCTCGTCGATGGTCGGCGCGCTCCAGATCGGCGAGCCGGCCGGGCCCCATAACGGCTTGCCACTGGTGCTCGTGCCGCGGCGCTTCGGCGGGTCGACCGTGTAAGTCTTCCATACGACCTCGCCGGTCGTCGCGTCGAGCGCCGTGAGGCTACCGCGGAAGGTGCAGCACTCGTAGTCCGGCATCGACGCCGCGGTTTCTTCGGAGACGCCGGAGGTCGGCACGTACAGGCGGCCGGCGTGCAGCGTCGGCGCGCCCGTCGCGCGTGCGGCAGGATGGTCGTCGACTTTGCGCGTCCAGAGCTCGCGCCCCGTTTCTGCGTCGATCGCGTACGCACGAGCCTGAGCATCGGCGAAATAGATTGCGTAGCCCGTCGGCGCGCTCGGCGGCCCAACCGGCCCGACGGAAACTGCCGTGCGCACACCCGACTGCGCTTTGTATGTCCAATGCGCGCAGCCGGTCTTGGGGTCGAGTGCGTAGACGACGCCCGATTGAGCCGTCATGAACAGTCGCCCGCCGACGATGGCCGGCTGCGAGCGCGATTGCACGACGTCCGCGACGCCGAACGCCCACTTCAGTTTCAAGTTGCCGACATTGGCCGCGGTGATGCCGCCGGCGTCTGGTTGATGGCGCGTGTTGTGGACGTCGTAGCCCCAACCGTTCCACGTCGAGCGCACGCTCGGCGTCCCGAGCGGTGCGGCTGCCGAGCACGTGCCTTGTTGAACGGGCGCCGACGCGGCCAGCACGGGGCGCCCCGTGACGAGCTCGGCGATCGCGACGCGCTGCGCCGGTGTCAGCGCCTGTCCCTGCAGCCGCATCGTGCCGTCCGTCAGCGATTCCACGATCGCATTCGGCGCGAGCGTGGCCATGACCGCGCGCGTCGGAATGTCGTCCTCGATCGGGTTCAAGTGACACGCGGCGCAGTGCTGCGCGAACAACTCCTCGCCATTCGGCGCCGCCTGTGCGAGCACCGCCGCGCTCGACACCGAGCCGATCGCCAACGCCGTCATCGTCGCCGTACGCATGCCAATCCCCCATCGTTACGCGCCGCCAGGATAGCCGCTCGGCCGCCGTGGTGGCCAGGTCGAGCCATGGTCTGCAAATGCGGCGCCGCCCTGATATGGTGTGCGCCCTCGATCCCCAAGCGAACTTCCGTGTCCGCGAACGACCATCGCCACCGCCCGGTCATCGGTGTGCTGCTCAAGCTCTCGTCAGTCGTGCTGCTGTCGTGCTTGGCCGCTTGCGTGAAGTACTTGGGTGAGGGCGTGCCGACGGGGCAGATCATCTTCGTGCGCGGCGTCATCTCGTTGGCCGTGCTCGCGTTCATCGCGTGGCGCTTCGAAGGGCTGCACGTGCTGCGCACGACGCGGCTGCGTTCCCACGGCATCCGTTCGCTGGCCGGCACCGCGAGCATGTTCTGCTGGTTCACGGCGCTTACGTTGATTCCGCTGGCAGATTTCACGGCGATCAGCTTCACGGCGCCGATGTTTCTGACGGTGCTCGCGATGGTGTTCCTCGGCGAGCGCATTCACGCCTATCGGTGGACGGCGCTCGTGCTGGGGTTCGCCGGCGTCTTGATCACGATCGGCCCGCACTTGACGCTCGGCGGTAGCTCGGTCGGCGTGCTCACCGCATTCGGCGCAGCCGTGTTCTCGGCGGGCGCGATTGCAACGCTACGGAGCATGAGCGGCAGCGGCGGCGAGCATCCGCTCGCGATCACCTTCTATTTCTCGTTGACGACGGTGCTGTGCTCGGCCGTGACGGCTCTGTGGGGTTGGCCGATGCCGACGGGCGAGCAATGGGTGTTCATCGTGCTTGCCGCAACGTTCGGCGTGTTCGGCCAGTTGCTGATGACGACGTCGTATCGCTACGCGGAAGCGTCGACGTTGGCGCCGCTCGACTACACGAATCTCGTGTTCGCGGTTGCGCTCGGCTTCTACTTCTTCGGCGAGGTGCCGCACTGGTCGATGTGGATCGGCGCGCCGCTCGTCATCGCGGCGGGCCTGATCATCCTATGGCGCGAGTATCGGCGCTATGCCGCCGTGCCCGCGCCCGTCGTCCCGAACGACTGACGCTAGCGCGCGAAGCGCTTCTTCAAACCTTGCCAGTGCTTGTAGTAGTCGCGCTCGAGCAGCTCCGTCTCGGCGGCGAAGCGCGTCGGCTTGATCACGAGTTGCGTCTCGAAAATGATCGTGACTGTGTCCGCAAAGTGCTGCGGCGCGTTAGCGGCGCTCGACCCTAGCTCGAACGCGTCGTTGTCGGGCCCATGGCCCGACATGCAGTTGTGCAAGCTCGCACAGCCCGGCACGAAGCCTTTGGCTTTGCCGATGTAGCGCCCGTGCACGAGGCCGACGAACTCGCTGCAGATGTTGTGATGGAACGGCGGCGGCCGAAACGTGTTCTCGGCCACCGACCACCGATCGGTGATCACGCAGAAGTCGACGTTCGCCGTGCCGGCGATCGCGGTCGGCGACGTCATGACCGTGAAGATCGAAGGATCTGGGTGGTCGTAGCTGACGGTGTTGATGGTGTTGAAGCGCTTCAAATCATATTTGTACGGCACGTAGGTGCCGTGCCACGCGACGATGTCGAGCGGCGAGTGATCGATCTTCGCTTCCCACAGCTTGCCCATGAACTTAGCGACTACGCGGAAGTCGCCGGCGCGCTCCTCGAACGCCGCGACGGGCGCCAAAAAGTCGCGTGCGTTGGCGAGGCCGCTCGTGCCGATGGGCCCGAGCTCGGGCAAGCGCAAGTGCGGCCCGTAGTTCTCGCACACGTAGCCGCGCGACGGCCCCTCGAGCTCGACGCGGAACTTCACGCCGCGCGGTATCACGCAGACCTCGGTCGGCTCCACGTGTAGCACGCCGAGCTCCGTGTGCACCGTCAGCGCGCCTTGTTGCGGCACGATCAGCAGCTCGCCGTCGGCGTCGTAGAAGAACCGATCGACCATCGATGTGTTGGCGGCGTACATGTGCACCGCGGCACCGAGCTGCTGTGCGGGATCGCCGTTGCCGCCCATCGTGACGAGGCCGGCGACGAAGTCCGTCGGCTCTTTCGGCAACGGCAGCGGCCGCCACCGTAGTTGATTCGGCGAGGCAGGCACCTCGTCGAACGGCGCGCTGCGCAGTAGGCCCGACGGAATCTCGCGAAACGGCTCGTGCACCGCGGACGGCTGAATCCGGTAGGTCCAGCAACGCCGCATCGCGCCACGCGGTGCCGTGAACGGCGTGCCGTTGATCTCTTCCGAGTAGAGCCCATACGCGGGCTTTTGCGGGCTGCTCCGGCCAATGGGCAGCGCGCCGGGCAGCGCTTCGCTCTCGAAGTCGTTGCCGAAGCCGGATTGATAGCGAAGCTCTGAGCTGGTCATGCGAGTGGCACGGCAAAAAGAAGCCCTGCCGCGCATAGTAAACCGGCGTTGCACCCGGCGGCGATATAGAATCGACGCCTCCCAACGAGGTTGCCAGCATGAAAGCGATACGCGTGCACGCCGCAGGCGGGCCCGAAGCACTGCGCTTCGACGAGATTCCGGTGCCGATTCCTCATGCGGGCGAGGCCCTTGTCAAAGTGGCGGCTTCGGGCATCAACTTCATCGACATTCAGCACCGCACGGGGCGCTACAAGCCACCGTCGCTGCCGTTCACGTTGGGGTCCGAAGCGGCCGGTATCGTCGAGGCCGTCGGCGACGGCGTGACCGAGGTGGCCGTCGGCGACCGCGTCGCCTATGCGATGGTGCTCGGTTCCTATGCCGAATACTCGGTGGTGCCCGCGAAGCGTCTCGTCAAAGTGCCCGCGGCGGTCGACTTGCACACGGCAGCGGCCGTCATGTTGCAGGGGCTGACGGCGCACTACCTGACGCATAGCACGTTCGCGCTAAAGCGCGGCGACTACGCGCTCGTGCATGCGGCAGCCGGCGGGGCGGGGCAAATGATTACGCAAGTCGCGACCCTGCGCGGCGCGACCGTGTACGGCACCGTCGGCAGCGCGGCAAAAGCCGAGCTCGCGCGAGCGGCCGGCGCCGCAGCCGCGATCGACTATCGCACGCAAGACTTCGAGGCGGAGGTCAAGCGACTGACGAGCGGCCGCGGTGTCGACGTCGTCTACGACTCCGTCGGCAAGGACACGTTCGACAAGAGCCTGAATTGTCTGCGACCGCGCGGCATGCTCGCGTTGTTCGGCTTCTCGAGCGGCGCCGTGCCGCCGTTCGATCCCGCCGTGCTCGGCGCGAAGGGTTCGTTGTTCCTGACGCGGCCGGGCTTGAACCAATACATCGCTACGCGCGAAGAGCTGACGGCGCGCGCGAACGACTTGTTCGCGTGGCTCGCGGCCGGCCAGATCGAAGTCACGATCGATCGCGTGTTGCCGCTCTCCGAAGCGGCCAAGGCGCACGAACTGCTCGAGTCGCGCGCGACGGCCGGCAAGGTGTTGCTCGTCGCGTAATGCGGCACTCGCTCTACGCACTACTGCGCGTCGGGTCGCCGAGCGAAGCATTGAGCTCGACGGCCGTCCGCACGTGCTTGCGGATGACGTTCTTGCCGATCTCGTCGCCGGAGCGGAGCTCCAGCGTCGCCATCTCGTATTTGCCGCCGCTCTTGAGGCGCGGCTCGATGGCTTGCAGGCGCTGACCGCGCCAGAAGCCGAAAAGCACGCGCGCTTCCTCTGCGCGAATCATCAGCACGGGGCCGTTCGATAAATACACGAGGTTGCCCCACTTGATGCGCTCGTCGAACGCGGCGCTGCCGAGCACGGCCGAGCGCAGCGCATCCACGCACGTGCGCCGCCAGCCGGGCAGAGCGGCAACGTAGGCGGTGGGATCGGCCGCCGGTTTGGTCTTTTTCATGAGGCTACGCCGGCTTGCGGTCGGCGATGTGCCACAGCACGCCGGTTGGGTCGCTCACGTACAGCACGCGCACGCCCCAAGGCTGCATGGCCGGCGCACGCGCCATGATCCCCGGGTATTTGTCCTTGAGCCCGATCCGCTCGATGTGCTCCCACCAGAGGTCGGCGTCCTCCACCATCAGGCTCATCATGCAGTTCTCGGCGTGCTCTTTGACGTAAAACGGCTGGAGGAAAAAGCGGAACGCGCCCGCCGCGAATTCGGCGACGTCGTCGCCGGCCCAGTTCAGCGTGAAGCCGAGGTCGAGGTAGAACTGTTTCGAGAGCGTGTAGTCGCGCGCCGGAACGAACGCTTTGAGGTCCTGCACCGAGCTCGGCAACATCGGTTTTCTCCGCCATTCGGCCGCAGACGAGGCGGCCCGCCGCCGTAAGCCCGTATACTACGCCGCCTCCTGCTCCCGAGAACTGCCTTGTCGACTCCAACCGAAGCCTCGATCGCTCACGATCCGCGCGCGACGCTCGCCGCGCGTTTGCAAGCCGCCGTCGCTAAGGCGTTCGGCTCCGATTTCGCGAACGTAGACGCCATGGTGCGCCGCTCGGAGCGCGCGGATTTGCAGGCCGATCTCGCGATGGGGCTCGCCAAGGCGCTGAAGCGGCCGCCACGCCAGGTCGCGGAAGCCGTGGTCGCGGCGGCCGACCTGGCCGACATCTGCGAACGAGTCGAGATCGCCGGGCCCGGCTTCATCAACGTCACGCTGCGCAACGGGTTCGTGGAGAGCGCGCTCGCACGCGTCGCCGCCGACGAGCGGCTCGGCGTGCCGCTCGCTGCGCACCAGGAGCGCGTCGTCATCGACTACTCGGCGCCGAACGTCGCGAAAGAGATGCACGTCGGCCATTTGCGCTCCACGATCATCGGCGACGCGCTTGCGCGCTTGCTCGAGCTCGCCGGCCACGACGTCGTGCGGCAGAACCACATCGGCGACTGGGGCACGCCGTTCGGCATGCTGATCGAGCACCTGCTCGACGTCGGCGAGGGCGGTGCGCAAGCCGACATGGGCGAGCTCAGCGGCTTCTACCGTGCCGCGCGTGCCAAGTTCGACGGCGATCCGCAGTTCGCGGGTCGGGCGCGGCACAGGGTCGGGCTGCTGCAGGCCGGGGGCGGCGCCCCGTTGGCGTTGTGGCGGGCG
>JACZCZ010066673.1_pt1 | contig 12076 bp, 7 predicted proteins | sample 8641811 | NCBI WGS metagenome assembly JACZCZ01 (sample SAMN15324610, study PRJNA640507) | soil metagenome | isolation source: intercropping peanut in the first line | place: China: Luxin town, Laibin City, Guangxi Province | collected 2019-07-25 | depth 10cm m | reverse complement strand
GACGAGTTCGCGCGGATCCAGGAGCGGATCGACGCCGCCGACGCGTGGAACCTCGACACGATGCTCGACACGGCGATGGACGCGCTGCGGCTGCCGCCCGGCGACGCCGACGTGACGCAGCTCTCCGGCGGCGAGCGGCGGCGCGTGGCGCTGTGCCGGCTGCTGCTGAGAGCGCCCGACCTGCTGCTGCTCGACGAGCCGACGAACCACCTCGACGCCGAGTCGGTCGCGTGGCTTGAACAGCACCTGAGCGAGTACAGAGGCACGATCGTCGCGATCACCCACGATCGCTACTTCCTCGACAACGTCGCCGGCTGGATCCTCGAGCTGGACCGCGGGCGCGGGATCCCCTACGAGGGCAACTACAGCGGCTGGCTCGTGCAGAAGCAGCAGCGCCTGGAGCAGGAGGAGCGCTCCGACAAGGCGCGCAGACGCACGCTCGCGAAGGAGCTCGAGTGGGTGCGCATGAACGCCTCGGCGCGGCGCGCGAAGCCGAAGGCGCGCCTGAACGCCTACGAGCAGCTGCTGGCCGAGGAGCGCAACGTCAGACTCGACCAGGTGCAGATCCACATTCCGCCTGGGCCACGGCTCGGCGAGGTCGTGATCGAGGCGGAGGGGCTGTCGAAGGGCTACGGCGAGAAGCTGCTGATCGAGGACCTCTCGTTCAAGCTGCCGCGCTCGGGGATCGTCGGCGTGATCGGCCCCAACGGCGCCGGCAAGACGACGCTGTTCCGCATGATCACCGGGCAGGAGCAGCCGGACTCCGGGTCGTTGAAGCTCGGCGAGACGGTCGAGCTCGCGTACGTCGACCAGTCGCGCGACGCGCTGGATCCCGAGAAGACCGTCTGGGAGGAGATCTCCGGCGGCGAGGACCACATCATGGTCGGCGACCACAGAATGAACTCGCGCGCGTACGTGAGCGGCTTCAACTTCAAGGGCACCGATCAGCAGGTCAAGGTCGGCAAGCTCTCCGGCGGCGAGCGCAATCGCGTGCACCTCGCGAAGCTGCTGCGCAGCGGCGGCAACGTGCTGCTGCTGGACGAGCCGACGAACGACCTGGACGTCGACACGCTGCGCGCGTTGGAGGAGGCGCTCCTGGCGTTCCCCGGCTGCGCCGTCGTGATCTCCCACGACCGCTGGTTCCTCGACCGCATCGCCACGCACGTGCTCGCGTTCGAGGGCGAGTCGCAGGTGCGCTGGTTCGAGGGCAACTTCGAGGCCTACGAGTCCGAGCGCCGCGAGCGCCTGGGCGACGCCGCGGACCGCCCGCACCGCATCGCGTATAAGAGACTCGTGCGTTCGTAGCCGCCGCGTCACGGCACTGCCGGATCGCGTGCCGACGGCCGTCTCCAGCGCGCTTGACAGATAGTTATCCGGCACATACCGTGCTTCCAGGGCGGCGTCAGGCGTCCAGCGACAGGTCGCCGCGCGCCATGCAACGTTCTCCGGGGGAAGGGGGCGCCGCACCGACAGCGGCCAGGCAGGCTCTTAACGATTTCCGTTCAAGGGATACATCATGCTCCGAAGCTCACTTCTGGGGGCAGCTAGCGCGACCGTGCTTCTCTGCGCGCTCGCCGCCACCGCGTCCGCAGGGCGGCTCTCATTCTCGAGTCAGACACTGAGAGCCACATTCAGGGAAGTCAGATTCTCGGGCGGGTTCGGGACGACCGTGTGCGCTGTCACGCTCGAAGGCTCGCTGCACGCCAGAGTCATCCCGAAGGTAATAGATGGCCTAATAGGTTACGTCACCAGGGCCTCGCTCGGCAGTTGCATACAAGGCTCCGCCACCATCCTAAGAGAATTCTTCCCGTGGCACGTGACCTTTCAGGAATTCGGCGGCACTCTACCCGCGATAAACGTTATATCAACGTACATAATAGAAGCCACGTTCCAGATACGAGAACCCGTCTTCGGCATCACCTGCCTAGCCAGGTCTTCGGTGGTGCAGCCGGTGCAGGGCATCTTCGGTCGCGGAGCAGAAGGCACCCTGGCGTCAGTCGGGCTCGGCGGCTCGGTGCCGACCAACTGCGGGTCCTCTGGCGGCATCAGCGGCACGTCGAACAGCCTGACGGTGCTAAACAGCTCTACCAGGGTGACCGTCACCCTAATATGAGGTCGAGCGTCCCCGGGCCGGCGCGCTTGGCGGGCGCCGGCCCGTCGCCGTCCTGGCTCGGCAGCCAGTTCAACGCGCTAGGGTCAGGCACTATGGGAGACGCTTCGAAAGCAGTGCTCATCACAGGGTGCTCGTCCGGCATCGGGCGAGCGACGGCGCGGCGGCTCGCCGCGGGCGGGTGGACGGTGTACGCGACCGCCCGGAGACTGGAGTCGATCGCGGACCTGGAGGCCGCGGGCTGCCGCACGCTCGCGCTCGACGTCAACGACGAGGACTCGATGGTCGCCGCGGTGCGGACGATCGAGGAGACGCACGGCGCGGTCGGCGTGCTGATCAACAACGCCGGCTACTCGCAGAGCGGCGCGATCGAGACGGTGCCGCTGGAGGCGGTCCGCAAGCAGTTCGAGACGAACGTGTTCGGGCTCGCACGCCTCACCCAGCTCGTGCTGCCGAAGATGCGCGACCAGCGCTGGGGCAAGATCGTGATGCTCGGCTCGATGGGCGGCAAGCTCGTGTTCCCGGGCGGCGGCTGGTACCACGCGACCAAGCACGCGATCGAGGCGGTCAGCGACGCGCTGCGCTTCGAGGTGCGCGGCTTCGGGATCGACGTGATCCTGCTCGAGCCGGGCCTGATCACGACCGAGTTCGGCAACGCCGCGGTCGCGAGCATGCAGTCGGTCGACGCCGGGGAGGCAACCGCCGCGGCCGCGGGCGACCCCTACGCCAAGTTCAACGCCACCGTCGGCAGCGCCACCGCCGGCGCCTACGAGGGACCGCTGCGCCTGCTCGGCGCCGGCCCCGACCGCGTCGCGAAGGTGATCGAGAAGTCGATCCGCAAGCGCCGCGCGCCGACGCGCGTGACGATCACGCCGTCGGCGAAGCTGTCGATCCCCTCGCGCCGGCTGATGCCGGACCGCGTGTGGGACGCGATGATGCGCGCGCAGTTCCCGACGCCGAAGTAGCAGGCCTAAGCGCGACGCGGTCGCGGAGACGGCAACGGCGCGGCCGGCTCCCCCAAGCCGACCGCGCCGTGTTCCTGCCGTTCCGTCAGCGACGCTACTTCTTGCCGCAGCCGCGGATGTGCAGCCGCGGGTGCTGCGTGAACCCGTCGCCGTTCTGGCCCTTGATCTGGACCGTGGCGGCCGCCCGCCGGCTTCTCGCGGAGCAGAGGTTCCGCGCCGAGACGCCGAGCGGTCCGTGGCTGCCCGCGACGAGGCTGAGCGTGAACTTCGTCACCGGTGCGTCCGGAATGGTGTCGAAGTTCGTCGCCAGCTGGGTCCCACCGGGGATCGTCACGCGACCGACGAGGTCGATGTCGATGTCCCCGCGCAGCGCGACCATCAGGTCGGGCAGCGGGCGCCCGGGGTGTCTTACGAAGAAGACGCCACCCTTGAGCGGGTCCTTCAGCAGCGGCGTCCGCGCGACGGCCGAACCGGCCCTCGCCTTGGCGCATCTGCCGTTCTGGTACTCGGTCAGCGTGCACGCTCTGTTCACCACGTTGAGCAACGCGGCGAGCGTCTGCGGCAGCACGACCCTCACCGATCTGAGGTTGCTCTGACCGGGCTTCTGCGTGAGCACCGCCTTGAACGGCGTCGACTGGCGCTGGTGCGTGCGGCCTCTTGCCCCCACGTACAGGCTGAGGCGCGGCGAGAACGCGAGGTTCTTGCAGCTGCCCACCTGGAAGCGGGAATCGAGCGAGGCAGTCCGCCCGTCGACCGAGGTCGCGGTGCCGCCGATCTGCTTCGTCGAGCAGCTGGTCGGCGAGACCATGAATCTCGGCTTGTCGATCGCGACGCGCACCGCCCGGATGTGCAGCGGGACGCCCTTGACGATCGTCGGGAACGGATCGGAGACCACATGCAGCTCCGCCGTGCGCGGGTCGACGTTGATCGCCTGACGGACGACGACGGTGCCCAGGTTGAAGGGACCGGCGATGGCGTCCACCACGACCGCGAGGCCGTACGGCGCGCCTCTGTACGACTGCGTCAGGAACACGCGGCCGTTGTTGACCCAGAACGGGAGGCTGCCGACGCCCGCGGCCACCTTCGCGTGACCGATCAGCGAGCCGGCGGGACAGTCGCCCGCGTTGGCCGCGTCGTTCGAGCACTGGACGGCGTCCTTGACGCGCGCCAGCAGGCCTCTCGGCGTGTCGATCGTCAGCGATCTGAACTCCTGGTCGTCATCGCTGCGACCGAGCGACACGTGCAGCGGACTGCTCGAGCCGGCCACCGGGTTCTCGACGCCGGCGCGGAACGTCGGCGTGAACGTCGCCGCACCGCAGCCGTTCGTGACGAACGAGCTCGTCGTGTCGACGACCTTGTTGTTCCACGCGACCAGATGCACGTTCGTCGTCTGGACCCCACACGTGCTCGGCGAGGCGAGCGGCGCGCGCGGACCGGTCTTGAAGTGCAGCGTCATCGCGTCGAACGGCAGCTGCGGCAGGTCGTCGAAGACCGTCGTCAGCTGGCCCGTCGCCGGATCGGCCTTGATCGCCCCCGGCAGCTTGATGTCGAGGCCGTCGGCGTCCGAGCGGATCTCGATCGCCATGCGGAACAGCTGGCCGGATGCGGGATCGTCCGAGTTCTGCGTGCGCAGGAAGACGTTCCCGGTGACCGGATGGTCGAGCAGGGGCGTCCGGAGCGTGACGGACCCGAGCTTCGACGCATCGGGGCAGCCTGCCGTTCCTTCCTGACCCAACCCCAGCTGGGCGTCCGTGCAGGCCGCCAGCCCGTCAGCCGACGACGGGTTGATCGTCAGGCCGCTCGGCAGCGTGACGCTCGCGGTTCTCAGGTCGGCCGGCGCGATGCCGTCCGGCCCGTAGCCTTGGTCGAGGGACACGGTGGCGTCCACGCCGCTCGGCGCGTGAGGCGCCAGCGTCGACGGCACGAGGCCGAAGCCCGGTCTGAACGGATTGAATTCGCAGCCCTGCATCGCCGGAGTCGTCGTCGCGTTGCTGACGAACGTGTCCGGATGCTGGTACGTGCTCATGTCGATCCCCCACAGCAGCGGAGTCCCGGGGCACGACGTGGGCGTGCGCAGGAACGGCACGCGCGTGTTCACGGTGGGGCACTCGCCGAACGAACCGCTGTTGTTGCCGAGACCGCCTTGCAAGCAGAGGCCGCGCAGCGGGTTGTGCGAGGGATCCCCCGGCACGCCCCACATCGTCACCTCGAACTTCGGGATCGGCACCGAGCTCGTCGACTTCCTCGTGACGATGTCGATGCCGTTGTCGGACGGCCGCACCTTTGCAAGCAGCGTCACGACGACCGTCTGGTAAGAGAAGCCGAACTCGGCCGGCGAGCCCAGCGGCGGCTCGATGTTGTAGAGCGGCACGATGTCGCTGCCGTTGAGCTGCACGATCCCGATCTGACTCTCCGGCGGGCACTCCGGAATGACCGTGCCCGGGATCGACGTCGTCAGTTGAGCAGCCGTGCAGCGCAGCGGCGTGGCGGTCGGATTGCCGACAAGGCCAGGCGGCACGTGGACGATGACGTCCTTGAAGCTCTCCGTCGGCGAGGTGACGGCGAAGTTCGGGAAGTCGTAGTTCTCCTGCGCCGCCGACAACAGGTTCACGGCGGTGCGCAGCTCGGTCGGGTCGCTGCCGGCCTGCGTCGCCGGGTTGGTCGGGGCGTCGGCGATGCCGACATCGAAGGCTCTGATCTGGAAGGGGCCGATCGCGCCGGTGTTCAGCGTGAACGACTCTCTGTACGTTTCCACGGCTCCGCCGCCGAAGACCTCGATCTCACCGCCGGTGAGAAGGCCTGTCGCGCTCGGGTCGACCGTGACCTGGGTCTTTGCGCGCACCTGGGCACCGGGGGGGACGCCGGTCACATCGACCGTGCATTCGTCCACCTGGCCGACCGTCTGGCACTGGACGTTCGACCCGTTGGCGACCTCCGACGGGTCGGCCGGCGTGACCCCCGCCGGGAACGTGTATCTGAATGTGAGGTTCCCGCTGAAGACGTCGTCCCCGGTGTTCAGCGCCGAGACGAGCATCACCATCGGGCTTCCGGGCGTCACGTAGTCCGGAACGAGCGTCGACACCTGCAGCGCCGGCGCCGGAGGCGCCGCCGCGGCCGCGCTCGCGGTCCCCGCCACGAGGGCGACGGCGACCGCCAGGCTCCAGCAGAGCCGTCTGAGCGTATGGATGCGCTTCATGATCTCAGCGTCCCTTCTTCGCCGGAGCGGTGAACGTGATGCGGGTAGATCCGCTCGCCCTCGAGCCGTCGGCGAGGACGAACGTCAGACGGACGCTCGTCACATACCGGCCCGATCGGCTGAGCTGCTTGCGTGCGTGCGCGGAGAGCCGGATGCGGAGTACGACCGATCCGGATCTGTGCCGCTTGAGCGACCCGCTCCGCAAGCCCTTGCCGTGCCAGCTGAGCTTGCCGGCAGTCGTCAACCTGACGCGCAGGGAGCCGGCGGCACCGTGGAAGGTGACCCGGTGCTTGACCGCGAGCGTCTTGTGGGCATGACCCGAAGTGCCGCTGTCCTCGAGTGTCAAGCTGCCGAGCGTGTCCTCCGACGGGACGCCGGAAGGGGGACCCTGGCAGCTCTCGCCGTCGCACGGCGGCGCGGCGCTCGCAGGTGCCGCAGGCGGCGCCGGCCCGAAGCGCACGTCATAGAGATCCACGAGGTTGTCGCTGTCATCGCTCGTGAGCTTCTGACGTGTTGCGATGAATACATCGTCCCCGTTGGCGCTGGCATCCGCGAACGTCGACGGATCACTGCCCGTTCCCGACGACAGCAGGCTCAGCGTGCCGTCCGCGGGATCGTACTCGTACGCGTCGACCGCACCGTTTCTGTCCTGCGGGACCAGCGCCTCAAGTGTTGAGAAGAACACCTGGCCGCGATCGCTGAGGTACCGGGGGCGAGCCGCCGCGTTATCGATGGTGGGGTTGCCGTTCGTCGACCCGGGCGTAACGCTCACGTCGGCCGTTGCGTCCTGGTTCGACGGACACGAAAGGCACTGAAGGTCCCCAGTTCTCAGGGTGTAGAGGTACAGCTCGTAGTGGGCGTTGGTGATGTGACCGTCCAGCCCGTGCACGAGATCCTGGCCAAGCGTGGATCTACTCAAGAACGCCATGTACTCACCATCCGGCGTCACACGCCCGTATCCGGGCTGGGACGCGGTCACCGGGAGGTCGAATCTCGCCGTCGGATCGCGAACGACCGACGTGCTGATGACTCTCGTGGTTCCGTGGTCCCACACCACCAGGCGATCGCCAGAGGTGTTGTAGTACACGCGCTCGCCGTCGTCGCTCACGCCCACGACGGAGTTGCCGTTGTTGTTCGGGTCGACGTCGCCCGTGTTCGTGACGAGCGTGAGGTTGCCGTCCGAAGCCGGGTTCGCGCTCTCGCGATAGCGATAGATGTCGAACGTCGTATTCGGATCGCTGTCGAGCAGTCTCGAGTCCGTCACGAAGAACACGTCACGGCCGTTCGGCGTCATCGCCTCGAGCTGGACACCGGTCGGCTCGGAGGTGTCGCTCCCCTCGGGCTGCGACACCCACACGGTTCTGTTCCCGTCGATACGCAGGTAGAGCTGATTGGGGCCGCCGTCGGAGGCGGTGAAGGCGAGGCGCGACCCGTCCTCGGACATCGCGCCGCGATAGTTCGCCGGCACGACGTCCGAGCCCGTGGGCGGCACGGAGCCGTCTGGCAGGACCCCGGCGACTCTCAAGACGCCGTTGTCCCACTGGTACACGTTGTTCACGCCGGCGGCGGCGTCCGGCAGCAGCGCCGTCGGCGTGACGATCGCGATGTGCTGGGCGTCCGCCGACATGCCCCAGACCGTCGTCGTGAGGAAGTAGAAGAAGAAGAAGGGCGACGCCTGCAGCGTCGTGATCGGCTGCAATGCCCGCGTCGCGGTGTCCTCCACGTAGACGTTGTTGCGGCGCGGCGTGTCGCCGTCTACATCAGGCAGGTCGTAGGCCCACACGACCGCGGTGCTGAGGTCGTCCGAGTAGGTCTGGAGTCTCGTCCCGGCGACGAGCGTCTGCAGCGCGTCGGGACGCGGCCGCGGCGTGATCGCGTGCGTCGACCAGCTGCCGTCCGCGCCGCGTCGGGCGATGAACTGCGTGTGGCCGGAGACTCCGGAGCCGATCGTGTCGCCGAACGGCGTCCGCGAGTCGAACGCGACCCCGTCTCCGCCGCGCGCCGCAATCGTCGTGATCCCGTCGGCGACGATGTCGCCTTGCCCCTTGTCGGCGGGACTGACCTTCTCGTAGTGCCGGACGACTCCGGCCCCCGCGGATGCGGAGCCCAGACAGCCGGCGACCGCGGCGGCAAGCGCGGTTGCGCACAGGCGGCGCCCCCAAGACTTCTCTCGCAGAAGCACTCTTGACCTCTCCTCTGGAAACGGACGTGGCTACCATAGCGTCGACCCGTGGAAGCCGCAAACCCGAGCGTTTTCCTCTTGACAGCCTCCCCCTGCCGCCCTAGCCTAGATCAGGCGCGTCTTGGTCGCAGCATCGGATAGGAGCTGTGTATCAACTCCTGTCATCAAGACGCCGCCATGCACGTTGATCGGCGAAAGGGGGAACTGCCGCGACGCGAACTCTTGTCGTGCGCGCCCAGCGCGCGCCTTAGTTGTCCTTACCTAATCAAGAGGGAATACGCATGAAACTCAGCAAGCTGCTCCTCGGCCTCGTGGGCGCAAGCGTCTTGCTTGCCGCGCTCGTCTCGAGCGCGTCCGCGAGGAGCGTCTCAACTTCAAGCCAGACGTTGAGAGCGACGTTCAGGGAAGTCAGGTTCTCCGGCGGCTTCGGCACGACCGTCTGCGCCGTCACACTCGAAGGCTCGCTCCACACAAGGACCATAGCGAAGACCGCTGGCGCCCTAATCGGCTACATCACCGCCGCCAACCTCGGCGCCTGCACCACCGGCTCCGCGACGATCCTAAGGGAAACCCTCCCGTGGCACGTCCGTTACCGCTCGTTCACCGGCACGCTACCCGCCATATCGAGCATCGTCACTGACGTCGTCGGCGCGTCCTTCCAGATAAGAGAACCCGTCTTCGGCGTGACCTGCCTAGCGAGGACGACCGCGGAAACACCGGCCAGGGGTACCTACACCCGTGAAGCCGGCGGCGCCCTCACCACCGCGACGATCGGCGGCGAATCGCCGACCAGCTGTGGCGTCAACGGCTCGTTCACCGGCACGTCGTCGGCCCTCACGGTGCTAAACAGCGCCTCGAGGATAACGGTCACCCTAATATAGGTCGACCATCTGTGATCAGCCAGAACGGTTGATCCGCTTTGAGAGGCCGGCGCTGACTCGTCAGCGCCGGCCTCTTGTTTTGTAACGCAGACAGGGGGAAGCATGCGCATTATCAAGTCGTCATTTGCCGTCGCCCTCATTGCGGCGCTCGGCGCATTGACAGGCACAGCGGCCGCCAGGAACCTCTCGACCTCGAACCAAACATTTAGAGCGAGCTACAGGGAACTCAGGTATAGCGGTGGCTTTGGCACGAACATCTGTAGCGTCACCCTTGAAGGCTCGCTCCATACGAGGACGCTCGCGAAGGTCGTCGGCTCCCTAATCGGCTATATCACCGCCGCCACCCTCGGCGCCTGCCAGCAAGGATCGGCCACAGTTCTAAGAGAAGCGCTCCCGTGGCACTTGCGCTACCGAGGGTTCACCGGCACGCTACCGGCCATAGCCAGCATGATCACAGACCTCGTGGGGTTTGCGTTCCAGATAAGAGAACCCGCGTTCGGCATCACATGCCTAGCAAGATCGACAGCGGAAACACCCGCCAGGATCACCTTCAGTCGGGAAGCCGCCGGTGCTCTCACGACAGCGACCTTCGGCGGGGAAGCGCCCACCAGCTGCGGCGTCAACATGAGCTTCACGGGCACCTCAAACAGCCTTACCGTCCTAAACAGCGCTAGCAGGGTAACTGTGACCCTAATATAGGCGCGTGGCGAGGGTCGGCCGGGGAGGCTCGGCCCGAGGAGGCCGGCACCGATACTCAGCGCCGGCCTCGTCGCCTATCGCCCGCAAAGCTTACCTTTGTCCGGGAAGCGGGGGGCGCGCTCACCACGGCGACTCTGGGTGGAGAATCAGCGACCAACTGCGGCGCCAACGGCTCGTTTACCGGAACATCCAATCCGCTGACGGTTCTAAACAGCTCGAGCAGGATCACCGTAACCCTAGTATAGGAGGCGCACGTATGCGGTGTGCAAGACCGCTCTTGGCCATAGCAGCAGCAGTATCGATGTCCTTCACGATGCTCAGCACAGCGTCGGCCAGGAACTTGTCCCTCTCAAGCCAGACATTCAGAGCGACCTTCAGGGAACTCAACTTCTCTAGTAATTTCGGGTCCTATTTCTGCATGATTACCCTTGAAGGCTCCTTTCACTCAAGAACGGTCAGCAAGGTCAGCGGAAGCCTAATCGGCTCTATCACAAGGGCGGAGCTCGGTAGCTGCACATTCGGGTCCGCGACTATCCTAAGAGAAACGCTCCCGTGGCATATTCGCTACCGAAGCTTCACAGGCACGCTACCGGCTATATCGAGCCTGGTTACAGACCTCGTGGGTTTTGCGCTTAGCATAAGAGAACCGAATTTCGGCGTCACCTGCCTAGGTAGGTCGACCGCGGAAACTCCCGCCAGGCTCACCTTTCTCCGCGAATCCGTCGGCGCTCTGACATCAGCAAGCTTCGGCGGAGAAACACCTTTCGACTGCGGCTTCAACATCAGCTTCTCCGGCGCCTCTACCAGCTTCACCGTCCTAAACAGCGCTAGCAGGATAACCCTGACCCTAATATAGGCTCGCCTCTGGCAGGCGGTATCAGCGTCGCACGCTGAAGTGGGTACCCAGCCGCAACGCGAACGCCGCGATCAGTTTCGCGGCGTTCGGGTCGGCGGTCGAGCCCAGCCTATATTAGGGTGACCGTGACAGACTGGCCGCTTGCGTTGGTGACTCTGCCGGTGCCGCTGATAGTGCCGCTGACGCTGCCGCAGGGTATCGTGCCACTCATGGTGACACCGGTGATCCTGCCACCGGCTTCGCGGTTAAATCTTGCGATGCTCGGAGCTTCGCGGGTTGACCTTGCTAGGCATTCGATGCCGAAGGTCGGTTCCCTGAACCTCGCCGATAGAGTGATATAGCCGTAGCTTATTCCGTCGACGTTGGGTAGGGTCCCGAAGAATTGGACGTACGTGATGTGCCACGGGAGCGTTTCCCTTAGGATCGTCATGCCACCCCTGTTGCACGGGCTGCTGGATATCGCGCTGGTGACGTAGCCGACTAGAGCTTCCGCAACTTTTGCCAGCGTCGTCGCATGCAGCGATCCTTCGACGGTCATGGCGCATTCCACCGTGCCGAAGCCGCCGCTGAAGTCCAGCCTGCTCCACGTGTCTTTTATCGTCTGGCTGGTAATGGAAAGGTTCCTCGCTGACGCGAAAGACACCAATACCGCGAGAGCCGCGGCCGCGCAGACGGCCGTAAGGCAGACAAGCCCGAGAGGTCTCACGAGCATTCCCCCTGAAGTTAGTTAAGGAGCGCCCGCGCATGAGCGACGTGCGCTTTGCCGACGTCGCGAAGTCGTAATCAGGGTAGGCCTTCCCACACACCGCTGTCAAGATTAACGCCGCTGTGGCGAGGATCGTGCCTACGCGGCGGAAGCCGGCGGCGTTTCTCGAGCAGACAGGGCCCGGCATCGCTGCCGGGCCCCCAAGCACCTCAGCCGCGCGCGAGCAGCTCGCGCAGCACGAACGGCAGGATTCCGCCGTGGCGGTAGTAGCGCTGCTCCTTCGGCGTGTCGATCCGAACCGTGACGACGAACTGCTTGTCGTCGGCGCGTACCGTCAGCTCGCTCGGGATCTCGTCGTCGCCGTCGGTCGCGATGCCGCGGATCTCGAAGACCTCGCGGCCGGTGAGCCCGAGCGACTGCGCCGACTCGCCGTCCTTGAACTGCAGCGGCAGCACGCCCATGCCGACGAGGTTCGAGCGGT